>Ga0207674_10002782_pt1 | contig 21796 bp, 17 predicted proteins | sample KBSCornC72_FD_184303 | JGI IMG/M metagenome (GOLD analysis project Ga0207674, IMG submission 184303) | Corn rhizosphere microbial communities from Kellogg Biological Station, Michigan, USA - KBS Corn C7-2 (SPAdes) (version 2) | ecosystem: Host-associated > Plants > Roots > Rhizosphere > Soil ...
CGCCGGACCGGGCCGCATCTTCGACTCGCGCGAGGCCAACTTCGGCGGCGTCCCGTTCACGGGCGGCCAGCAGAAGTTCGTGCCGATCCGCGGTGCCACGTCGTACAACCCGACCATCGCCAACATAACGCGCTACGACGTCTATAGATGGGAAATCCAGGCGAACTCGCTCAATCAATATCTCGACCATTCGGTAACAAAGGGCGCAAACACCACCGACTATTACAATTACGCACGTCCGCAGAGTTCGGCAGGACTGGCCGCGAGCGCCAACCAGCCCGATCGTCGACTGATCTCAATGGCGGTGGTCAATTGTGCCGAGCAGGGCGTCCAGGGCCAGAGCGCCAACGTCAAAGTCGCAAAGTGGGTCGAATTGTTCCTCGTCGAGCCGTCGATCGACCGCGATCGCACCGTCAAGGGTGACGTCTACGTCGAGGTCGTCCGCGAAACGAACGCCGGCGGCAGCGCTCCGACCAACGCGCAGGTGGTCAAGCGCGACGTGCCGTACCTGGTCAAATGATCGGTCTCCGCCGCCTTGCGCGCTGTACCTCCGGCGTCGCCGCCGTCGAGATGGCGCTCGTGCTGCCGTTGCTGCTCGTCCTGATTTGCGGCTGCGCGGAGCTCGGCAATTATTTTCTCGACGAGCACCGCCTGGTCAAAGCGGTTCGCGACGGCGCGCGTTACGCCGCGCGTCAGGACATCAGCTATTTCACCGCCTGCTCCGGGAATCCGGGCGGGACCGTGGTCGCGGACACTCAGAACGTCGTGATGACCGGCCTGATCAGCGGTGGGAATGATTATCTGCCCAACAGAAGCACGGGGACGATTGCCGTCACCGTCGTCGGCTGCAGCACGTCGGTCAACTCGACCACGCTGTCAGGCATCTACTCCGGGATCAAGAACAGCAGCGGAACGGTCGTCGGCGCGCCAGTGGTGAAGGTCGATGCGTCGATCCCCTACCAGCCGATCATTCATGCGTTTGGATTCAGCGGGCTCAATCTCACGATCAACGCCTCGCAACAGGCGGCGGTGATGGGATGGTGATGCTGCGACACCTGTGGCGCGACGAGCACGCGGCGAGCGCGGCCGAATTCGGCCTGATCGTCCCGATCCTGACGCTGCTGCTGTTCAGCGTCATCGATGCCGGCCGCTTCATGTGGGAGTACAATCGCGCGGAGAAGGCGACGCAGGCCGGCGCGCGGATGGCGGTCGTGACCGACGTCGTGGCCGGCGGACTCGTTACTCCGAACTACGTAGGCCAGACCTATAGCGGCGTCGCACTGACCCAGGGCGATCGCATTCCTGCGAGCGCGCTCGGCACGGTCAGCTGCACGAGCACTGCGTGCACTTGCACCGGCACGTGCCCGACGGGCGTGCCCGGCACTCGCAATTCGGCAGCGTTCGACCTGATCCGTCAGCGCATGCAATATATGATGCCGGAGATTCAGCCCGCCAATGTCGTCGTCGAATATCGCGGCTCCGGCCTCGGCTTCGCGGGCGACCCCGATGCGACGCGGCCGCAAATCTCGCCGCTGGTGACGGTGAAGCTCACCGGGATGACATTCCGGCCGCTAGCTTTCCTCACCTTTGCGGCGTTCACAATGCCCGATTTCGCAACCACTCTGACCGCTGAGGATCTCAGCGGCACCGCATCGAACTGAGGTCCCGGAAAGTGAGCATGATCAACCCGAACGAGACGACTAGGAACTGGCAGACGGCCAAGCGCGAAGCTGCGGTCCAGCTGTACCTGTCGGGCGTCGAGGGCGATTCCGCGGAGCTCGTCAATGCCCGCGTCGCCGGGTTCCCGCTGAGCCTCAACGTCATCCCCGTCACCGACTGGATCGACCCCGAGGAACTGTCCGCCGCGACCGCTGCGGTGATCCAGGTCGACGCCGACACGCCGGCCTCGGTCAAGCGCTTCCAGAAGCTGCTTCAAGCCGTCGAGACGCCGCTGATCGCCGCCGCCTACGATCCGCCGCTCGCCCTTGTGCGCTCGCTCATCAAGATGGGCGCGCACGACGTCGTCCCGCTGCCGCTCAACATCGAGGATCTCGAGGCTTCGGTCGCGCCGGTCGCCGACCAAACGGGCAAGGGGCAGGGTGTCGGTTCCGCTACCCGGACACGGCTCGTCAGCCTGATCAAGAGCTGCGGGGGCGGCGGCACGACCTCGCTCGCGACCCAGCTGGCAATCAACTTCGCCAAGAGCGAGGCCGGCTTCGGGCGCGACATCTGCCTGATGGACCTCGACGTCCAGTTCGGCGACGTCGCCTTCCAGCTCGGCCTCCGGCCCAAGCTGTCGCTGGTCGACCTGCTCGAGGCCGGCGCGCGGTTGGACTCGGCGCTGCTGCGCTCGGTCGTCGCCGAACACCCAAGCGGTCTCAAGATCATTTCGGCGCCGCCGGACATGATGCCGCTCGAAGGCGTCTCGAGCGATCACCTGCTGCAGATCGTCGACCTCGCCACACGCGAGTTCGGGACGGTCTTCCTCGACCTCCCGAGCAACTGGACCAACTGGTCGCTGTCGCTGGTCGCCAGGTCCGACCTCGTGCTGCTGGTCACCGAGCTCAACATCGCCGGTCTCAACCGCGCGAAACGGCAGCTCCGACTGCTCGAATCGCAGGATCTCACCAACCTCGACGTCCGGGTGATCGCCAACCGCTACGACAAGAGCCAGTCGCGCACGATCCGTCCGTCGGACGTGCAGGAAGCGCTCGGCTGCGACATCGCCTACACGATCAGCAACGACTTTCCGCTGATGCGCGCCGCCATCGATCGGGGTGTCCCGATTGGTGACATCAAGCGCAAGAGCGCAATCGCCAAGGACCTGTCTGTGCTAGACGCAGGGATTGCGGCGGCACTGGGTCTGGAGCGTTGAAAATGTGGCAAGTTCGGAAGCCCTCCAAGGGCGCGGCCGGGATGGCCGAGGAAGCAAAAGTCAGCCCGCTCGACGAGAATCGGCTGGTCACGATCGGCGACGCCGGCGCCTTCGCCAAGCGCGACAAGCACACCGACCTCAAGGTCGAGCTGCATCAGCGGCTGCTCGACCTCATCAATCTGCAGGCGCTCGAAAAGATGTCGCGCGAGCAGATCGAGGCCGAGGTCGGCGACATCGTCGAGGAAGAGCTCGACAAGCAGAACCACGCGCTCAACCATGCGGAGCGCAAGCAATTGATCGGCGACGTGCTCGACGAGCTGCTCGGCCTCGGGCCGCTCGAGCCCTTGCTCAAGGACCCGACGATCACCGACATCCTGGTCAACGGCCATGCGCGGGTATTCGTCGAGCGCTACGGCGTGCTCGAGCCGAGCCCGATCCGGTTCAAGGACGAGCGCCACCTTATCCGGATCATCCAGAAGATCGTGTCCGCGGTCGGCCGGCGGATCGACGAATCCTCGCCGCTGGTCGACGCGCGCCTCGCCGACGGCAGCCGCGTCAACGCGATCGTGCCGCCGCTGTCGCTCGACGGGTCGACCCTGTCGATCCGCAAGTTCGCCAAGGTCCCGATCAGCATGGAGCGTTTGATCGAGATCGGGAGCGTCCCGGCGCAGGTCGCCGAAGTGCTCAAAGCCGTGGTCGCGTCGCGCCGCAACGTGTTGATTTCGGGCGGCACCGGCTCGGGCAAGACGACCATGCTGAACGCCATGTCGGCGTTCGTCGACGGCCGCGAGCGGATCGTGACGATCGAGGACTCCGCCGAGCTGCAGATGCAGCAGAACCATGTCGTGCGGCTCGAGACGCGCCCACCCAACATCGAGGGCAAGGGCGAGATCACGCAGCGCGACCTGGTCAAGAACGCGCTGCGCATGCGCCCCGACCGGATCATCCTCGGCGAGGTCCGTTCGGGCGAAGCGTTCGACATGCTCCAGGCGATGAACACCGGCCACGAAGGGTCGATGACCACCGTCCACGCAAACACGCCGCGCGACGCCTTGTCGCGTATCGAGCAGATGATCGGGATGAGCGGGATCGACATCCCGCCGCGCTCGTCGCGCGCGCAGATCGCCTCGGCAATCCACGTCGTGCTGCAGGTCGCGCGCCTGTCCGACGGCCGGCGCAAGATCATCAGCCTGTCCGAGCTGACCGGAATGGAAGGCGAGGTCGTCCAGATGCAGGAGATCTTCCGCTACCGCCAGACCGGCATGAGCCCCGAAGGCCAGGTCATCGGCAAGTTCGAGGCGACCGGCATCCGCCCGCGCTTCATCGACCAGGTGATGGCGCACGGCGTGACGCTGTCCGCCGACCTGTTCCGTCCGGACGCGAAGTTCGACTGATGAACCCGATCTGGCTCCGCGCTCTCGCCCTCGTTTGCATCTTCGGTGCGGTGGTCATCTTCATCGAGGTGATGGTGCGGACCTTCGTCAAGGGCCGCGCCGAAGGCCATGCGATCAACCTGCGGCTGAAGATGATCGGCAAGGGCCGAAGCCACGGCGAAACCATGAACCTGTTGCGCCGCGCCGGCTCGAGCGTGCCGGCCGGGCTGCCGTCGTTCATCGATGGCATGGCCCATAAGTTCGAGCGCATGCTGATGCAGGCGCAGCTGACCATCCCGACCGGTCAGCTGATGCTCCTGATCCTGCTCGCGCCGGTGGCGGTGTTCTTCCTCATCCTGGTGATCATTTTCAGCCTCGGCATGAGCGTAAGCCCGGGCCGGCTGCTGATGGTTGCGACCTTTGCAGCGGCGATCGGGGGCGGGCTTCCGCTGATGCTGCTCAACTTCAAGGCGACGCGCACCCGCAAGAAGATGCAGGAGCAATTCCCGGTCGCGCTCGACGTGTTCGTCCGCGGGCTTCGCGCAGGGCATCCGATCGCCGCTGCGCTCGACCTGCTGACGGTCGAGATGCCCGACCCGGTCGGCTCGCAGTTCGGGATCGCGGTCGACGAGGTGACCTACGGCGCCGAGCTGCGCGACGCGCTGTCGAACATGGCCGACCGCTGGGACCTCGAGGACATGCGGATGTTCGTCGTGTCGCTGTCGGTGCAGAGCGAGACCGGCGGCAACCTCGCCGAGATCCTCGAGAACCTGTCGAAGGTGATCCGCGAGCGCCAGTCGATGTATTTGAAGGTCCGCGCGCTTTCGAGCGAAGGGCGGATGACCGGGGTGATGCTGACCGTGCTTCCGGTGTTCACCTTCGTGATGCTGTTCATCCTCAGCCCCGGATTCTTCCTCGACGTCGCCAACGACCCGATTTTCGTGCCGGGCTTCGTCGTCCTCGTAGCCATGTATCTCGCCGGATTTTTCATGATCCGGAAGATGGTCGACCTGAAGGTGTAAGCGCATGTTCGACCTCATTGCCGAAAACACGATCATCCGGCTGCTCTTCCTGGGCTTCCTGTTCGCGATCGTCGCAGCGGGCGTCTATTTCGCGGCGCAGATGATCACCGCGCGGCAGACGACGAGGCGGCGGCTGCTTGAGGAAGCTCCGCGGGTCACCGGCGGCAACCCGGCAATGGGGTCGCTGCGAACCGATCGGGTCGAGGGCGCCTGGCTCAAGCTCGTCAACTCAATCGAGAAATCGGGTTTGAGCCTGGTCGATTCGAAGGACGAGGCGCTGCGCCACAAGCTCACTGCAGCGGGCTTCAGCGCGCCTTATGCGCCGCGGGTCTACACGCTCGTGCGGTTGGTGCTGGTGGTCGGATTGCCGATCCTGGTGTTCCTGCTGTTCTGGGTCGCGGGATCGACGCCGAGCCTGATCAAGCTCTACATCGCGCTGGTCATTGCGGCCGCGCTCGGGCTCTACCTGCCGAACATCTTCATCCGCGCCAAAGCCGACCGCCGGCAGCAGGACCTCATCAACGGCTTTCCCGACGCGCTCGACCTGATGCTGGTGTGCGTCGAGGCTGGCCTCGGCCTCGAAGCCGCATTCTCGCGCGTCGGGATGGAGATGACATCGTCGCACCCGCGCCTTGCCGAGCAGTTCGGAGCGGTGGTGCTGGAGCTTCGTGCCGGACGCAGCCACGAGGACGCGCTGCGGCGCATGGCCGATCGCGCCGGGGTCGACGAGATCCGGGCATTCTCGACCCTGCTGATCCAGTCGACCAAGCTCGGCTCGTCGATCGCACAGACCTTGCGGGTCTATGCCGGGGAGATGCGCGAGAAGCGCAAGATGCGCGCCGAGGAGAAGGCGCACCGGCTGCCCGTGCTCATCTCGGTCCCGCTGGTCGGGTGCATGCTGCCGACGATGATTGGCGTGCTCATGCTTCCGGCAGCAATTCGTGTGATAAGAGCAGTTCTTCCGGCGCTTGCTGGTCACTAGGGGGATGGCGATGAACGGGGGAGGCAAGGTTTCACTGATCGTTGCGGGGCTCGCTGTGGCGAGCTGCGCGTCCTCCCCGAACGGGGTGGAAATCCGCCCGATCGCCGACCCGGTGTCGAAGCTTCGACCCGGCGCCGACCGGCTCGCCGACGCCAAGGGGCAACTTGCGATCGGCAACGTCGGGCTGGCGCTCGAAGGGTTTCGCAGCGTCGCCCGGCTCTACCCCGACAATGCCGAGGCCTATGTCGGAATGGCCGCCTGCTACGAGTCGATCCGCCGGTTCGATCTCGCGCAGTCGAAATATGAAGCGGCGCTGGCCCTCGACCCGCATAATCCCGCGCTCCTGACGCGGCTCGCCGCCGCGCTCGACCAGCAGGGCAAGGCGCAGGCCGCGGCCGAGGTTCGCAGCGAGGTCGCGGAGCTTGCGGCTGCTTCGCGCGCGCTTGACGAAGCACAAGCGGAGCCCGAGCCGGCGGTTGCGTCGCTGGCTCCGGCCCAGACCGTCACGGTGGTGTTGCCGAAACCGAGGGTCGTGCCGCAAGACCCCGAACTGGCCGCCGCTACAGGAATCGCAGAGCCGACTAGCCGCCTCACGGCAGCTCAGCTCGCGGCGGCGAGCAATGTGGTGATGGTTGCCGGTTCGACTGCGAACCTTGATGCCTCGCCGCTGCGCGCTGTGGCGCCCTCGATCGTGCAACCGGCACAGGCGGCGAAGCCGGTCGCGTCGGTCCAGCTTGCCGGTGGAAGCACACCGAACCTCGCGGCCGAGCTGCTGCGGCGGATGAACGCAGCGCCGCTGCGCGATTCCGCTCCGTTCATCGTGCGGCCCGCAGTGCCTATCCGGCCCGCAGCTGTGGCGACCCCGCAGAGGCCGGTCCCGCTGTCGCCGCCGACGAGCGGCCCGAGGCTCGAGCGGCTGTCGCTCGGCGAAGTCGCGCTGTTGACCACGACTGCGCCGGTGTGGCGCGCGCAGGTCGTTGCTGCCACGCCGCAAAAGCTGACGGTGCGCTGGGTTTCGCTCAACACCGCCTCCGCCCGGCCTAACATCCGCTTGCTCAACGCAGCGCGCACGCAGGGATTGGCGGCGCGCAACCGCGAATATCTGCTCGATCGCGGCTGGCGGAAGATCGAGATCGCCGATGCCACGGACGTCCGCGACCGCAGCCTGGTGCTGTACCCCGCCGCTCGCGCGGCGGTGGGGCGGAGCCTCGCCGCGCAATTCGGGTTCCGGGCGCAGGCGACAACCACCAGCGATGTCTTTGTCGTGTTCCTCGGCCGCGACGCGGCCGCCTTGAAGGCCGCTTCGGCCAAGGGATGATCGTACCCGTCCTGCTGGCGTTGAGCTCCGCAGTGGCGGTTCCGCCTGCGGAGCCGGCCGTTTCGCTGGCCGACGTCGACCAGGCCATTCGCGCCGGGCGGATCGAGCAGGCGCAGCTGATGATCGGGCGAGCGATCGGTGCTGGCGCGAAGGGAACGCAGGTCGATGTGATCCTCGCAGAGCTCGCCGAGGCGCAGGGCAAGGATGAGGAAGCCCTCGTGCGCTACCGCCAGCTCCTGATGGTCGCACCGGACGATGCGTCGCTTTCGGAACGGGCCGGAATCGCCGCTTTGAAGCTCGGCAAGATCAGCGATGCCGTCGCACTGCTCGATCGCTCGACGCGGTCGATCGGACCGACCTGGCGGGCGTGGAACGCGCGCGGCGTGGCCGCCGACCTCCAGCAGGACTGGGCAATTGCGGACACCGCCTACGCAAAGGCCGCAGAGCTCGCGCCGAATGAGGCAGAGGTGGTCAACAACCAGGGCTGGTCGCAGCTGCTGCGGGGCGATTGGCGCAAGGCCGCGGACCTGTTTGCCGAGGCGTCGGCGAAGGACCCCGATTCGGCGCGCATAGCCAACAATCTCGAGCTCGCGCGCTCGGCGCTGGCGAGCGACTTGCCGCGGCGGCGCCCGGGCGAAGCGAACAGCGCATGGGCGGCGCGGCTCAACGATGCCGGCGTGGCCGCTCAACTTCTCGGCGACAAGCAGCGCGCAGTCGCCGCCTTCACCCAGGCGCTCGAAGCGCGCGGAAGCTGGTACGACCGGGCGGCGAACAATCTCAAGGCAGCGAGCATCCGATGAATCTCATTTCCAACTCGCCGACGTGGCTGGTTTTGTTGCTGTGCGCTGCGATGCTCGCCGCCGCGGTCGAGGATTTCATCCGGCGGCGGATTTCGAATTACACCTGCCTTGCGGTGCTGGTCACGGCGCTGATCGCAATGGGCCTCAACGGCTTCCCTCTGGCGTTGTGGCAGAATGTCGTCGTGTTCGGCGTGCTGCTTGCCCTTGGCGCTCCGCTGTTCGCTGCCGGCAAGATGGGCGGCGGGGACGTGAAGCTGCTCGCCTGCCTCGGCTTGTGGGTGAACATCGCCGCCGGCGTCTGGCTGCTCGCGACGTCGCTGCTCGCTGGGGGCGTGCTGGCGCTCATCTACATCGGCGTTCGCGTCGCGCGCGGCGCTCCATTGGGGCGCAAGTACCAAAGCCGGGGAATCCCTTACGGGATCGCCATTGCTGCCGGGGCGTCGCTGATCTTCGCCGGGCAATATGGGCTGATGAAGCCCAAGGCCGAGCGGGCGAACCCGTTCTCGGTCCAGATCTAGGCGGGCTGGCGCGGGGCCGGCCCGAGCAGGGAATCGCCGCCTAGAGTCTGGTAGAGATCGACGCGGTTGGTGGCCGCGGTCAGCTTCGCTTGGACGAGAACCTGCTGCGCCGAATAATAAGAGCGCTGGGCGTCGAGGCTGTTGAGGAAGCTGTCGATGCCGTTGCGGTAGCGCGCCTCCGTCAGCAGGTAGACGTCGGCGGCCGCGGCCTGCTGGCGTTCGCGTGCCGACAGCTCCTCATCCATGGTCCCGCGGCGGGCGAGGGCATCAGAAACTTCGCGGAAGGCGGTCTGGATCGTTTTCTGGTAAGCGGCGAGCGCAGCCGCGCGCTGGGCTTCGGTGAGGCGCACGTTGGCCTTGCCGGCCCCGGCGTTGAAGATGGTGTAGGTCGCGTCGGCGCCCGCGCTCCAGCCGAACGCCCCGCCCGTGAACAATTTAGTCAGCGCGCTGCTGGCGAACCCGAGCAGGCCGGTGAGGCTGATCCGCGGGAACAGCGCGGCGCGGGCAGCCCCGATCTGGGCGTTGGCGGCGCGCAGGTCATATTCCGCCTGGACCACGTCGGGCCGGCGCAGGAGGACGTAGGAATCGAGGCCGGCGGGAAGTTCGGCGACGGTCGGCGCGGCCTGATCGATCGAGGCGGGGAGCAGCTTGGGATCGATCGGGGTGCCGACGAGCAGCTGCAGCAGGTTCACGTCCTGCGCGACCGCCGTCTTCTGACGCGCGAGATCGGCCTGGGCTGCGGTCAGGATCTCTTCCGCCTGCCTGAGGTCGGTGCGCGGCGCGATGCCGCCCTCGAGCCGGGCACGAGTCAGGCGGACGCTCTTTTCCGCATTGTCGGCGGTTTGGCGCGAAATCAGCAGCAGGCTCGAATCCGCCGCATAGGTCAGCCACGCGCGGGCGATGTCCGACACCAGCGCAAGGCGGGTCGAGCGGGCCGCGGCCTCGGTCCCGAAATAGCGCTCCAGCTCGGCGTGGCTGAGCGAGCGCAGGCGCCCGAACAGGTCGAGCTCGAACGAGGGGACGCTGAGGCCCGCTTGATATTGCGCGCTGACGTCCGATGCCTTGTCGCCGGTGACGGTCACGCCGCCATTGGCATTGACCGTCGGCAGCTGGTTGGCGCGCTGAATCCTGTATTGCGCGCGCGCCGCAGCGATGTTGGCGGCCGCGGCCATCAAATCCTGGTTGTTGACGAGGGCCTGGCCGATCAAGGTCTGCAGCCGGGGATCGCGAAAGATGTCCTGGTAGGTCACCGCGGGGAGCGTCGCTTCGCTCTGGCGCAGGTAGGCGTCGCCGACGGGCCAGGAGGCAGGGATCGCCGGCGTCGGACGAACGTAGTGCGGCTCCAGCGATACACAGCCGGTCGCGAGCAGCGTCAGGACCGTGACCAGCCGTTTCACGCTTGCGCCTCCCGCTTCTGTCCGATCCTCGCGCGCAGCCTGGCGAGGCCGTCGCGGACGCTCCTGCGGACGAGCACGAAGAACAATGGGATGTAAAAGACGGCGAGGATCGTCGCGGTCAGCATTCCACCGATGACCGCGGTGCCGATCGCCGCGCGACTGTTGGCGCCGGCTCCGGTTGCGAGCGCCAGCGGAAGCACGCCGAAGATGAAGGCGAAGCTGGTCATCAGGATCGGCCGCAGCCGGATCCGCGCCGCCTCGACCGCGGCATCGATCACGCGCTTGCCTTCGCGCTCGGCGCGTTCGGCGAACTCGACCATCAGGATCGCGTTCTTGGCGCTGAGGCCCATGGTCGTGATCAGCCCGACCTGGAGATAGACGTCGTTCTGCATTCCGCGCAGCGTCACGAACAGGATCGACCCGACAAGGCCGAGCGGGATGACGAGCAGCACCGCAACCGGGATCGACCAGCTTTCGTAGAGCGCTGCAAGGCACAGGAAGACGACAATCAGCGCCACTCCGTAGAGGATCGGGGCCTGGCCCGAGGACAGCCGCTCCTGGTAGGATTGGCCGGCCCAGGCGACGCTGACTCCGGGCACGTTGCTCGCAAGCTTCTCCATCACGTTCATCGCGTCGCCTGAGCTCACCCCCGGCGCGCCCTGGCCGGACAGCTCGTACGAGGGGTAGCCGAGGAAGCGCGAGAGGCTGGTCGGGGTCGTCATCCACGAGGTCTGGGCGAAGGAGCTGAACGGCACCATGTCGCTTTGGTTGTTGCGCACGAACCATTGGTCGATGTCGCTCGGCTCCGACCGGTAGGGCGCATCGCCCTGGACGTAGACCCGCTTCACGCGACCGCGATCGATAAAGTCGTTGACGTAGCGGCCGCCCCAGGCAGTGGAAATCGTGCTGTTGACGTCGCTCGAGGTCAGGCCGAGCGCGGCGACGCGCTGCTGGTTGATGTCGACCTTGAGGCTGGCGACGTCGGGCAGTTCGCTGAGGCGCACCTGGGTCAGCTTCGGCTCCGAATTGGCAGCGGCGAGGAGCTTGTCGCGCGCGGCCGCGAAATCCTCCGGCGACATGCCGCCGGTATTCTGGATTTCCATGGTGAATCCGCTCGACTGGCCGAGCCCGCGGATCGCGCCTGGGACGAGCGCGAAGACCTGGGCGTCGCGGAGCCCGCGGAAGGCGCCCGAAGCGCGCTGGACGATCGCATCGGCGCTGTTGTCGCTGCCCTTGCGCTGGTCATAGTCGGCGAGGTTGAGGAACGCCTGGCCGGTGTTCTGCCCGGCCGCGCCCTGGCCGCCGCCGGCGACGGTGAAATAGGTTTTGACGTTCTTCTTCTCGGGACCTTTGAGGAAATAATCCTCGACCTGCTGCTGGACCTGACGCGTGCGGGTCATGGTCGCGCCCGCGGGCAGGCGGAACTGGACGAGCGCCGCGCCCTGGTCCTCGCTCGGGAGGAAACCTGTGGGGAGGCGGACGAACAGCAGCATCAGGATCACGATCACGCCGCCGTAGATGCCGAGGAACAGCCACTTGCGGTCGACGACCCGGTTCACGGTCCCGACGTACCAGTCGACCAGGCGGTCGAAGCCCGCGTTGAACTTCAGCCGCCCGACCTCGATCGTGTGGGCGAGCCGCGGTGCGCGGCGGCCGAGGAAGGTCTCCTCGACCGTCGCATGCTTGCGCTGAAGGAGGTTGGCGGCGATCGCCGGGCTCAGGGTCAGCGCGATGAAGATCGACAGCACCATCGCCGAGACGATCGTCGCCGAGAACTGGCGGTAGATGACCCCGGTCGATCCGCCGAAGAACACCATCGGCAGGAACACCGCCGACAGGACCAAAGCGATCCCGATCAGCGCCATCTGGATCTGGTTCATCGAGGTGACGGTCGCCTCATACGGGGTCATCTCGGGATTCTCGTGAAGCAGGCGTTCGACGTTCTCGACCACGACGATGGCGTCGTCGACCAGCAGGCCGGTCGCGAGCACAAGCCCGAACAGGGTCATGGTGTTGATCGAGAATCCTAGTGCGTAGAGGATCCCGAACGTGCCGAGCAGGACGACGGGCACGGCGATGAACGGGATCAGAGTCGCGCGCCAGCTCTGGAGGAAGACGAAGATCACGAGGACGACGAGCAGGATCGCCTCGAACAGCGTCTTCACCACTTCCCAGATCGACAGCTTGATGAAGTCGGTGGTGTCGTTGGCGTAGGCGTAGGAGTAGCCGGAAGGCATGCGCGGCGCGATTTCGGCGACCTTGGCCTTGACCAGGTTGGCGGTGCGCAGTGCATTGGCGCCCGGCTCGAGCGAGATGCCGATGCCGGCGCCGGGGTGGCCATTGGCGCGGATCGTCGCCGAATAATTGTCGGCGCCGATCTCGACTCGGGCGACGTCGCTCAACAGGACGCGGGCGCCGGTCGGGTCGGCCTTGACGATGATGTTGCGGAATTCCTCGGGGGTCTGGAGCTTCGACTGGGCGGTTACGGTGGCGTCGAGCAGCTGGCCTTCGGGCTGGGGCAGGCCGCCGATCTCGCCCGCCGCGACCTCGGTGTTCTGGTTCTGGATCGCGGTGATCACGTCGCCCGGGATCAGGTGGAAGCTCGCCAGCTTCTGCGGGTCGAGCCAGATGCGCATCGCGTAGGAGGAGCCGAACACGTTGACGTCGCCGACGCCGGGGACACGCGACAACTCGTCCTGCATGTTCGTCGTGAGCCAGTCGGAAACGTCGAAATTGGTGCTCTTGTCGGTGGTGTCGAAGATGCCGACGATGAGCAGCAGGTCGGGCGCGCCCTTGGTCACGCGGACGCCCTGTTGCTGGACCTGCTGCGGCAGGCGCGAGATGGCAGACTGGATCGCGTTCTGGACCTGGACCTGGGCGATGTCGGGATCGATGCCCTTGTTGAGGATGACGCTGATCGAGACTTGCCCGCGCGCCGTCGACGACGACTGGAAATAGAGCATCCCGTCGATGCCGGTGAGCTGCTGCTCGAGGATCTGGGTGACGCTGCTTTCGAGCGTCGCCGCCGAGGCTCCGGGATAGCTCGCGCGGATGTTGATCTGGGTCGGCGCGACGTCGGGATATTGGGCGACCGGAAGCGCGGTGATCGCGCCGATTCCGACCAGCATGATGATGATCGCGATCACCCAGGCGAAGATCGGGCGATCGATGAAAATCTTCGACATGCGTCAGCCGCCGCCGCGCCGGTTCGCGCTCATCTTCTTGAGGATGTCGGGGGGCGGGGCCTTGACCCGCTGCGGCGAGCTCGCCGGGACCGCCTTGACCTGGTCGCCGTCCTTGAGGTTGGCGGTGCCCTGGGTGATCACCTTCTCGCCTGCGGCGAGGCCTTGCGTCACCACCCAGTAGGTGCCCTGCGTGCGGGTGGCGACGACGACGCGCTGGACGACGCGGTTGCCCGGCCCGACGACGAACAGGGTCGCATTGCCCTTGGGATCGCGGGTGATCGCCGATTGCGGGACGAGGAAGGCGCTGGTGTCGACCGCCTGGGCGAATTCGGCGGTGACGAACATGCCGGGGAGAAGCACCGACTGCGGGTTGGGGAAGCGCGCGCGCAGGGTCACGGACCCCGTGCCCTGGTCGACCAGCACCTCGCTGAATTCGACCGTGCCCGAATAGCCGTAATAGGTGCCGTCGGGGAGCTTGAGGCGCACCTGCGCGGTAGTCGAAGTCGCGCCGCCCTGGCTCAGCGCCTGGCGCAGGGCGAGCAGGTCGGCGGCGGATTCCTGGATGTCGACGAACACCGGATCGAGCCGGGTGATGGTGGTCAGCGCGTCGGCCTGGTTGGCGGTGACGAGGGCGCCTTCGGTGAAATTCGAGAGGCCGATGCGGCCGGTGATCGGGGCGGGCACGCGGGTGAAGCGGACATTGACCTGGGCAACGCGCAGCGCGGCGTTGTTCTGCGCGACCGCCGCCTCCGCCTGGCGCGCCTGGGCGAGGGCGTCGGTGTAATCCTGCTTGGAGATCGCCTCCATCTTCGCAAGCGGGGCGTAACGGGATGCGCGCGTCCGCGCGGCCTGGGCGCTGGCGCGGGCGCTCTGGACGTTGGCGGCGGCCTGCGCGGCCTGCGCCGAGTAGATGCTCGGGTCGATCTGGTAGAGGGTCTGGCCCTGGTGGACGACCGAGCCTTCGCGGAACAGGCGGTGGAGGATGACTCCCGAGACCTGCGGCCTGACCTCGGACACCTGGAACGCTGCGACGCGGCCCGGAAGCTCCTGCTGGATCGGGGCGCTGCCCTGCTGAACCACGACATAGCCGACAGTCGGGGTTCCGCCCCGTCCGCCGCGCGCGCCCGGCCCGCCCGCCGAATCCTTCGCTCCGCTGCACGCGAAGAGGAGACTGGCGCTGGCGATGACGGCAAAGATCGTGCTGGCTTGGCGCAAGAGAGGCGTCAGCTCCTTGTTGAAGTCCATCCCCCGGCGGTCGCGCCTTTCAGCATTTCAGTTGGATTTGCAACCAAGTCACGAGGACGGGGAGACGCTGGAAGGGAGCGCTTTCGACGAACGGGGTCGCCCGCCTCGACAAGCGTATCGCCGGATGAGGTCGTTTGGCATCGCAACAAAGACCGCTAAGGACCGCCGATGATCAGCTCGAGCACGCTTTCCGACCGTCGCGGCCTGTGGGCGTTCGCTCTGGGCGTCGTCGCAGTGACCGCCGGAGTGCTGATGCACGCGCCGATGTTCCTGATGGGGCGGAACAACCACTTCATCCTTTCCGGAATGCCGATCGGCTGGGACATGGTGCTCGGCATGGTCGCGATCGTCGGGGGGTGCGCGATTGCGGCCTACGGCCTTCTCCCGCGCGACATCGGCAGCCAGCTTGCGGCATCGCAGGACATCGTCGTCTCGCCGCCGGAGGATGCGCCGCTGAGCCGCGCCCACTGGGGGCTGATGTCGGTGCTGGTCATCGCATTGATCATCGACATCATGAAGCCGGCGACGCTTGGCTTCACCCTGCCGGGAATGATGTCCGAATATCATGTGACCAAGGCGACCGTTTCGTCCTTTCCCTTCTCGGCTCTGACCGGGACGGTTATCGGCTCGGTGATCTGGGGCGTCCTTGCCGACATCTACGGGCGCAAGGCGACGATCCTGCTGTCGGCAGTGATGTTCGTCGGGACCTCGATCTGCGGGGCGATGCCGTCGCTCGCCTGGAATGTCGGCATGTGCTTCATGATGGGCGTCGCCGCGGGCGGGATGCTTCCAGTCACCTACGCCCTCCTGGCCGAGATGATGCCGAGCAAGCACCGCGGCTGGTCGCTGGTCCTGGTCGGCGGCCTCGGGGCGGTCGGCGGCTATTTCGCTGCGAGCACCTTCTCGGCGCTGCTTCAGCCGTTCTTCGGCTGGAGGATCCTGTGGATCCTCAACCTGCCCACGGGCCTGTCGTTGGTCCTCCTCGGCGCGTTCATCCCCGAATCCGCGAAGTTCCTGCTGTCGCGCGGCCGGCGTGAGGAAGCGCGGCGGGTGATGGCGCGCTTCGGCTCGAAGGCGCGGCAAACCCGTCCCGCTGAGCATGCGGCGCTCGAGCGCGGCCCAGCAGTCGCGCTCACCGGACGCGCCTTTTTCGGCAAGCTGTTCGCGCTCAGCCTTGCTGCGATCTGCTTCAGCCTGATCAACTTTGGCCTGCTGCTGTGGCTTCCGGCCGACCTGATCGCCAAGGGCTACAGCGTCGGCCTGTCGAGCAAGCTGCTCGCGGAATCCGCGCTGATCGCATTCCCGACGGTGTTCATCGTTGCCTATCTCTACAGCCGCTGGAGCACCAAATGGTCGGTCGCCGCGTCACTCGCGGTCACAGTCGCCGGGCTTGCCGGAGTGCTTCGCCTCGAGCTGACCGGCGACGGAAGCCCGGTGCTTCCGGTCGCCTTGCTGATTATCGGCACCAATGCGCTGATCGCGATGCTTCTGCCTTATACCGCGGAAAGCTTTCCCCTGCGCATCCGCGGGCGGACGACCGGCGTGGTCGCTGCCTGCACCAAGGCCGGCGGGATGTTCGCGCAGCTGCTCGCGATCCTCGCGCTGATCCCGCCGCTGGCGATTGTCTCGATTGCAATCATGGTTCCGACGCTGGCGGCGCTCGTTCTCGTGGGGGTGTTCGGCAAGGAGACGCGAGGCCGCGACCTGCGCGACCTCGATCCCGACGGGCACACCTTCGCCCAGACGGGGATTTAGCGCCTCAGACGGTCAGCGGAGCAAGGACCGGGCCCTCGGCGGGCCTCCGCGCGTAAATCCCGAACGCGGCGATGATCGCGTAGCAAAGTGCCGGCAGAAGCAGCGAGAAGTGCAGGCTTCCCGACTTGTCCGCCAGCAGGCCCGTCAGCACCGGGACGACTGCGCCGCCGAAAATCGCGATGTTGATGATGCCGGACCCGTCCGCCGCGCGCGGTCCCAGCTTCTCGCAGGCGAGGCTGAAGATCGTCGGGAACATGATCGAGTTCATGAGGCCGATCGCGAGCAGGCTGTAGGCCGACAACGTGCCCGTGGTGTTGGCCGAGATGGCGATGAGCAGGATCGCGCCGGTCGCGACGGTGGCGAGGATCTTGCCCGGGCTGAGGATGCGCAGGAAGTAGGAGCCGATGAACCGGCCGACCATGGCTCCGCCCCAATAATACATGATGAGCTTGCCGGCGGCCGCGTCGGTGACGCCGAGCACGTCCTTCTGCATGAGATAGTTGACGATCAGCGAGCCGATCGAGACTTCGGCGCCGACGTAGAGGAAAATGCACAGCGCGCCGAAGCCGAACCGGGTCCGCTTGAGCAGCGAGAAACCGGCGAGCGGGGAGCTGTGATCGTGCTTTTCGCCGGGGAGCTTGTTGCGGAACGCCCAGACCACCGCAGCGATCACCGCCAGCGCGACTGCGAGGCCGATGTAGGTGTGCACGATCGCGCGGGTTTCGCTGGTGCGATACTGGTCCAGCGCAACACCCGAAAGCTGGGCCGCGGACACGCCGGCGAGGCCGCCGAGAATGAGCGCCGAGCCGACGCGCGGGAAGATCGTCGTGCCGAGGCTGTTGAATGCCTGGGCGAAGGTCAGCCGGCTGTGCACCGTCCTCGCTGGGCCAAGCAGGCTGATCAGTGGGTTGGAGACGACCTGGACGATGACCACGCCGCTCGCGAGGACGAACAAGGCGAACAGGAACAAGCCGTAGGTCGCAGTCGACGAGGCGGGGATGAACAGCAGGCAACCGACCATCATTGTCAGCAGGCCAGCGACGGCGCCGCGCATGTAGCCGATCTTCTTGACCAGCTGCGCGCCGGGAATGCCGATCACCAGATAAGCGGTGAAAAAGCAGAACTGCACCAGCATGGCCTGGGTGTAGTTGAGCGTGAACAGCTCCTTGAGCTTGGGGATGATGACGTCGTTGAGGCTGGTGATCCCGCCGAAGATGAAGAACAGAGCCATCACGAAGTAGCGAAGGTTCGGGGCATCGACCCCACCATCGGGCATTTCCAGCGGCGTGACGTTCGCTTCGCCTTCGGTCGGTTGGGTTGCGATGACCATCAAGTCTCCCCTCGTTCTCCGGCCGCCGCGGCGGCTTTCACGGGGCCCTGTGTAACCGGTTTCAAGGCTTCGGCAACCGGGCCGTTCACGGTCGCCGGTAAGGCACGAAATCGCCGAGCACGCAGCCCGGGCCCGGGATGTGGCTAAGGCGGTCCATCGTCCGGGCGATGTCGCCGCGGCAATGTTGCGAGCCGAACGGATAGGTGACGAGGATGTCGTTGCCCGATGAGCCGCCGCACACCGCCGTGTTCAGCCACACCACCGAGCCCGAGCCGGCGACGATGCGGCCGCGCTCGGTAAGGTGGAGCGACGTCGCCGAACTGATATCGAGGCAGCGTTGGGGCGGCCCGGCTACGCGGCCCGCGATCTCGGCGATCGGCCGGTTCGGATCGGGGGGAGTCGTTGGTGCGCAGCCGCAAGCGAGGATGAACAGCGCGGTGAACGCTCGACGCATGGTCGCTTCTCCTGTGACAGCCGCGTCGATCTTAGCGTGCCGCGGCCACAACCGAAATGCTCCGCATACGTATCCGCGAGGCCGACGGATTTACGTTTGACGCATGGACCGGCTAACGACGCTTCCCGTGACCTCCAAAGCCTCAACGCTTCTGCTGTTCGGCGCGACCGGCGATCTCGCCCGCCGGATGCTGCTGCCGTCGCTGTACGCGCTGGATTCGGACGGACTACTTCCCGCCAACCTCAGGATCATCGCGACGGCTCGCACCGAGCTCGACGACCAGGGTTATCGGGCGCGGGCCGACGAAGCGCTGAAGGAGCATTTGACCGAGGGCTTCTACCAGGCGGGGATCGCCGAGCGGTTCCTGTCGCGGCTTCATTATGTCCCGCTCGACATCAATGACTCGAGCCATTTCGACCGCCTCGCGAAGACCATCGGCAACCCTTGCGACGGGGTCGCCATCTTCCTGTCGACGGCGCCGTCCCTGTTCAAGCCGACGATTGACGGGTTGGAAGGCGCCGGCCTGGCTTGCCCGACGATCCGCCTGGCGCTCGAGAAGCCGCTTGGGACCGACCTCGAATCCAGCCGCGAGATCAACGACGCGGTGGCAGCGGCCTTCCCCGAGGACCGCACCTTCCGCATCGATCACTATCTTGGCAAGGAAACGGTCCAGAACCTGCTCGCCTTGCGCTTCGCCAACGTCATGTTCGAGCCGCTGTGGAACAGCGCGCATATCGAGCATGTCCAGATCACTATCGCCGAGACCGTGGGGCTCGAAGGCCGCGGCGATTATTACGAAAGCGAAGGCGCGCTGCGCGACATGGTTCAGAACCATATGCTCCAGCTGCTCGCGCTGGTGGCGATGGAGCCGCCGGGCGATTTCAACGCGACCGCGGTGCGCGACGAGAAGGTGAAGGTGCTGCGCGCGCTGCGTCCGATCACCGCCGCCGACGTGGAAGCCACGACGGTGACCGGCCAGTACACGCGCGGCGCGATCGAAGGCGAGCCGGTGCCGGGATATGCCGAGGAGCTGGGCAAGGAGAGCACGACCGAGACGTTCGTCGCGATCAAGGCGTTCATCGACAATTGGCGGTGGAAGGGCGTTCCCTTCTACCTGCGCACCGGCAAGAGGATGCCCGAGCGCGACACCGAGATCTTCATCCAGTTCAAGGACGTGCCTTATTCGATCTTCGCGTCGCGCGGCGCGACGACCAGGCCGAACAAGCTGATCATCGGGCTGCAGCCGGAAGAATCGATCGAGCTGCGGCTGATGGCCAAGACACCCGGGCTCGACCGGGACGGGGTGCGCTTGCGCGAGATCCCGCTCGACATCGGCCTCGCCAATGCGTTCAGCGAATATCGCCGCCGCATCGCCTACGAGCGGCTGCTGCTCGACCTCATCGAAGGCAACCCGACCTTGTTCGTCCGCCGCGACGAGGTCGAGGCGCAATGGACCTGGATCGACGGAATTCGTGCCGCCTGGGCAGCGAACGGGGTGACTCCGCGCAGCTATCCGGCCGGGACCTGGGGGCCGTCGGCGGCGATCGCGCTGACCGAGCGCGACGGCATCAGCTGGCACGAATGAGCAGCGGATGAGGCTGAACCCGACCGTCGCGGCCGTCACCGACCGGATCATCGAGCGCTCGAAGCCGTCGCGGGCGCGCTATCTCGAGCTGATGGCCGAGCAGAAGGAGCGGGGGATCAACCGCCGGCGCTTGAGCTGCGGCAATTTCGCGCACGGCTTTGCCGCGGCGGGCGACGACAAGGAGGCGATCAGCGGGATCGCCGGGCCGAACATCGGCATCGTCACATCCTACAACGACATGCTGTCGGCGCATCAGCCCTACGCCCGCTACCCCGAGCAGATGAAGATCTTCGCGCGCGAGGTCGGAGCGACTGCGCAGGTTGCTGGCGGAGTGCCGGCGATGTGCGACGGTGTGACCCAGGGCCAGCCGGGCATGGACCTGTCGCTGTTCAGCCGCGACGTGATCGCGCTGTCGACCGCGGTCGCGCTCAGTCACGGCATGTTCGACGCCGCGGCGCTCCTCGGCATTTGCGACAAGATCGTCCCGGGCTTGCTGATCGGAGCGCTGCGCTTTGGCCATCTGCCGATGCTCCTCGTCCCCGGCGGGCCGATGCCGTCGGGGCTGCCGAACAAGGAAAAGCAGCGCGTCCGCCAGCTCTACGCCGAAGGCAAGGTCGGCAAGGACGAGCTGCTGCGCGCCGAGAGCCGCTCGTACCACGCGCCTGGCACCTGCACCTTCTACGGCACCGCTAATTCGAACCAGATGATGGTCGAGATGATGGGGCTGCACATACCCAACTCGGCGTTCATCAACCCGGGAACGCCGCTGCGCCAGGCGCTGACCCGCGCAGCCGTCCATCGGCTGGCCGAGCTCGGCGGGTCGGGCGAGCGTCCGCTTGCCGCGGTCGTCGACGAGAAAGCGGTCGTCAACGCGATGGTCGGGCTCGTCGCGACGGGCGGATCGACCAACCATTTCATCCACCTGCCGGCGATCGCGCGGGCGGCGGGGATCGTGATCGACTGGCAGGACTTCGCCGATTTGTCGTCGGCGGTGCCGCTGATCGCGCGGGTCTATCCCAATGGCTCGAAGGACGTGAACGATTTCCAGGACGCCGGCGGAATGGCGTTCGTGACCTACACCTTGTCGTCCGAGGGGCTGATCCACACCGACACGGTCACCGCAGGTGCGGATTCGGCGGAGGCGTGGATCGCCAATCCCGAGCTGCATGGCGACGAGCTGATCTGGAAACCGGCGGAGGAGAGCGCCGACGTGGACATGCTCCGCCCGGTGTCGCAGCCGTTCCTGCCCGACGGCGGGACTCGGCTGGTCCAGGGCAATCTCGGCCGCGCCGTGTTCAAGACCAGCGCGGTCGACGAAGAGCGCTGGGTGATCGAAGCGCCGGCGCGCTGCTTTTCCGAGCAGGATGCGGTGCTCGAGGCGTTCAAGGCGGGCGAGCTCGACCGCGACGTGGTGGTCGTGGTGCGCTTCCAGGGCCCGCGCGCCAACGGCATGCCCGAGCTGCACAAGCTCACCCCGACGCTCGGCGTGCTGCAGGACCGCGGCCACCGCGTCGCGCTCATCACGGACGGGCGCATGTCCGGCGCGAGCGGCAAGGTGCCTGCGGCGATCCACGTGTCGCCCGAAGCGCTTCCCGACGGGCCGCTGGCGCGGGTGCGCGACGGCGACGTGATCCGGCTGGATGCGCGCACCGGTCGGCTCGAAGCGCTCGGCGTCGACATCGCGTCGCGGTCGCCGGCGAATTCCCCCGCACCGTGCGAAGGCACCGGCCGCGAGCTGTTCGCGATGATGCGGCTGACCGCGAGCCCGGCGGAGCAGGGCGCGTCGGCAATGCTCGCGGCGATGGACCAGGAGCTCGCATGAGGCAGATCGCGGTGGCGGACGTCGGCGGGACCCACGCCCGCTTCGCACTCGCCGACATCGAGGGCGCGACCGTCGTCTCGCTCGGCGAGCCCGAGACTTTGAAAACGGCCGAATATGCGAGCTTCCAGACCGCCT
>Ga0207674_10002783_pt1 | contig 21788 bp, 19 predicted proteins | sample KBSCornC72_FD_184303 | JGI IMG/M metagenome (GOLD analysis project Ga0207674, IMG submission 184303) | Corn rhizosphere microbial communities from Kellogg Biological Station, Michigan, USA - KBS Corn C7-2 (SPAdes) (version 2) | ecosystem: Host-associated > Plants > Roots > Rhizosphere > Soil ...
CCCCTCGAGATCGAGGGTTTGCCCCTCCCAAGGATCGCCGGGGTCGTGATGGATGGTATACGTCTCGGCGAGGTACCGAGCGCACCTCTCGATGTCGCCGTCCGACCAGACCTCCCTCAGGAAGCTTGTCAGCAGAGCCTTGTGCTGCTCACTGCGCGTGCCGGTCATGTCCCTATCTGCCTGCGGTTGGCTTGTCGCCGGCGCAGAGATGAAGAAGATGATCGCGCACATCGTCGGGCCACCCCGCGATGAGCTCCTTCATCCGCGCCATGTCGTTGGCGAAGAGCGCGCGCGAGGCCTCCTCGAAGTTGGGGAGATTTCCCGCCATGGCTGACATGAAGTGGTAGGCGCGCTCCTGCAGAGAGCGCAGTTTCGCCTTGCTCGGGGGGTCGCTCCGCCGCGCCTCCTCGACCAGCTTGCGCAAGGTCACCGACGCCCCGCCTGGCTGCGCCGCCAGCCACTCCCAGTGCCGCGGAAGCAACGTCACCTCGCGGGCGACCACGCCAAGTCTGGGGCGCCCGGGTGCGCGGGGCTGGTCAGCCCCGGCTGCTGGGAAGCGTTTCTGTAGCCTGGCCGCGATCTCCGCGTCGGAGCCGCGCAGGTCGAAATCGATCTGCTTACCCGTCGTGTCGTCGAAGATGAGCACCGAGGTGCCGGGATGTGCATGGTCGTACGCCTTGAGCGAGAGCGCCACGCGGAGATAAGGGCCCGACGTGATCCGCCGGGTGCCGTCGAAGGCCGTGCAGGACAACCATGCCGGAGACGCGTGCTCTCTGTCGATCATCAAGCACATTTTACCCGGATGAATTAGGGAGTCAATATATCCGGGTAAAACTACGGGCGAGTCAGCCCGTTCAGCGCCTGCCCGGCTCGACCACGATCCTGCGTGTGCCACAGCCGGTGCCAATGCCACAGCGCCGCGGCGAGGACGGCGACGGCGCCAGCCTGGTGCAAGAGCGCCAGCGGGATCGGAACGTGGGCGAGCAGGGTCCAGACGCCGAGGACGATCTGGGCCAGGACAGTGCCGGCCAGAACGAGGCTTGACGTCCGCATCGGGCCGTCCGGTGTGCTCCCCAGCAGCGACCACAGGTGCCAAGCTACGGCGGCGGCGATGGCGTAGGCCAGCAGGCGGTGGTTGAACTGCACCGTCAGTGCGTTCTCGAACAGGTTCTCCCACCAGGGCGACAGGGCGCCGAGGCCCTGAGGGACCAGTGCGCCGTCCATCAGCGGCCAGGTGTTCCAGCCTGAGCCGGCCTTGAGCCCGGCCACGAACGCGCCCGCAACGACCTGCAGGAGCACCAGGGCGGCGATGCTGGCGGCCTCGGCCCGCCGCCATCCGAAGGGCTCGGCCGTTCGCTCGCGGCGGGAATTAGGCCCAAGCGACAGTGCGACCCACAACACGGCGCCGAAGATCAGCACGGCGAGCGTCATATGCAATGCGAGGCGGTATTGGCTGACGCTGACGCGCTCGGCGAGGCCGGAGCTCACCATGTACCAGCCGATGAAGCCCTGCAGGCCGCCCAGGGCAAAGATTCCGGCGAGCCGCCACATCAGCGGCCGGGCGAGCTGCCCCATCGCCAGGAACCAGAGGAACGGCACCAGGAAGACGACACCGATCAGGCGCCCCAGGAAGCGATGCGTCCACTCCCACCAGAAGATGAGCTTGAACGCGGCCAGGCTCATGCCGGGGTTGACCAGCTCGTATTGCGGGATCTGCTTGTACTTGGCGAGCGCCTCCTGCCAGGCCGCCTCCGAGAGCGGCGGCACCGCGCCCATGATCGGCTGCCATTCGGTGATGGAGAGACCGGAGCCTGTGAGGCGGGTGGCGCCGCCCAGGCTCACCATCAGGAAGATCAGCGCGGCGACGGCAAACAGCCACGCCCGCACGGCGGTGGTTGCGGGTGCGGCAAGGCCCAAGGGGGCCGACAATGCCCGTTGCTGTGCCATGGCGCCTGTTATGCCCGTTTCAGGCGGACTCGCATGCGGCGCATGGTCGCCCGCGGCAGGGGTCGGCGACGTAGGGTGCAATGCTGCGAAGCGGCATTGCACCGATAGTGCCCTCGCCCCGGGCTGAGCAGCCTCCGGCAAGGTCGGCCCGGTGCAATCGCGCTCCGCACGATTGCACCCTACGTTTCGGCGCCTCAGTAAGTGGCCCGACCGCCCGAGATGTCGAATACCGCGCCGGTGGTGAACGAGTTCTCCGCCGATGCGAGCCAAGCCACCAGCGCGGCCACCTCCTCCACCGTCACGAACCGGTTGCGCGGGATCTTGGAGAGCATGAAGGCGATGTGCTCCTGCGTCAGCTGGTCGAAGATGGCGGTCTTGGCCGCCGCCGGCGTGACCGCATTCACGGCGATGTCGTAGCCGGCGAGCTCCTTGCCGAGCGATTTGGTGAGCGCGATCAGGCCGGCCTTGGAGGCCGAGTAGTGGGCGGCGTTGGGGTTGCCTTCCTTGCCGGCGATCGAGGCGATGTTGACGATGCGCCCGTAGTTCTGGGCGATCATCAGCGGCGCCACGGCGCGCGAGCAGATGAACGGCCCGTCGAGGTTGATGCGCATCACCTTGCGCCACTCCTCCACGTCCGTCTCCCAGGTTTTGGCGTTGGTGCCGGCGATGCCGGCGTTGTTGACCAGAATGTCGATGCGGCCGAGCCGGCTCACTGTGGCATCGCGCGCCTTGGCCACCTTGGCCGGGTCCGTCACGTCGCAGACGATGGCCGTGACCCGCTCGCCCAGCTCCGCCGCGGTCCTCTCCGCCAACGCCATATCGCGGTCCCAGATCGCCACCCTGGCGCCGGAGGCGGCGAACCGCTCCGTGATCGCTCTGCCGAAGCCCTGGGCGCCGCCGGTGACGACGGCCGTGCACCCCTCCAGATCGATCCGGTTGCCCATGCGCTCCTCCCTCTCGTCGTGCGCGCCCTCGCGCTGCTGTCTCAGAGAGGGAGAATACCGCGAGCCGGCTGCCGCAGGTCCGACGAAAATGCATGCGTCCAGCTGCGACCGGCACCCGTTCAGCACTGGGGTGGGCTACCGCCAACCAGAGGACAGGGGCAATACGATGGCAAACGTATGAAAAGCAGTTCCCGAATTGTTGTACGCGACCTCCTTCCCCACGTTCTCTTTATGCTGCGATACTGCGGCCGGGTTGTGCAGGTCGACGCTTTGCAGGGTTGCCGGGGTCTACGGACCTGTCCGCGCCGCCGCGTCGCTGCATGTGTCGCTGCGTACACGCTGGGCATTTTCGGACCTCGGCTGGAGCTGAGGCGAAGACGTGTTGCGCGATCTCACAGCTTCCGGACAAAAATATCACCCAACAGCACCGTTCGGCGGTCGCTGTGAAATATTCCTGTGTGAACATCCGACGAAGATCTCGAACAATGCACTGTATTTAACTATTCTTGACGAAGAATCCTGGGCGGAACAAATGCTTAGGTCTGGGATTTACTGTTTAATACAAGTAGTGTGACAAATAACAGCGGGAATAATTTGTCACATGTCCGATATCCAGCATAAGGGGAGAGGCCACATGCTAAATGCCAACAGACTGGTAAGCCCAAGCAAGTTCTCCACGCGTCCCCTCTATCTCCAGGTGCGCGACGCCCTGGCGGCGCGCATCGCCGGCGGGGAGTGGAAGCCGAATGCCGCGATTCCGAACGAGAGCGATCTCGCGCGCGAGTTCGGCGTAAGCTCGGGAACGATGCGCAAGGCCCTCGATCTGATGGAGGGCGAACGGCTCCTGACGCGGCGGCAGGGTCGCGGGACGTTCGTCAACGACCAGTCTTCCGAAGAGCTGGCCGAGCGGTTCAGCAACATCCATGCCGCCGAGGGCGAGCGCATCGCCGGGGAGAGCAAGATGCTGAACATCGTGCAGGCGCCGGCCAGCCCGGCGGAATGCGCGCGGCTCCGGCTGCGGGCCGACGACAAGGTGTGGCGCATCCAGCGCGTGCGCCTGCACAAGGGCGAGCCGTTCCTGATCGAGGAGGTCGCCATGCCGGCGGCGCTGTTCCCCGGCCTCGACGCCCAGGAGATGCCCAACCACCGCATCGTCGTGCTGGCGCAGCAGTACGGCATCCTGCTTGGCCGGGGCGAGGAGCGGCTCTCCATCGGTGCCGCGTCGCCGTCAGTGGCCGAGACTCTGAAGCTTAAGGCGGGGTCGCCGATCCTGGTGCTCGACCGCCTCGTGCACGACCTCGACGGCCAGGCCGTGGAGTGGCGGGTCGGCACGGGTCACTTCGCCGACAAGTACTACCTGGCGGAGATCAGCTGACAGGGTGAAAGAGCGGCGTCTGGCTGTTCCTCTCCGGCCAGGCGTCCCCCTGCACGCGCTTCCCGTGACCTGTAGGCCGCCGGGTTAGCGGCGGCCTGGGGCGGCTCGCGTGGCGCGCCTGAGCACGGCGACGACCTCGACGTGCGCCGAGAACACGAACTGGTCGATGGGCGTGACGCTCTCGACGGCATAGCCGCCCTCCGTGAGGATTGCGGCATCGCGGGCCAGCGTGCCAGGATCGCAGGAGACCGCGATCAGGGTACCCACATTGGAGCGGGCGAGCTCCTGTGCCTGTCTATGCGCGCCGGCGCGCGGCGGGTCGAAGACCACCGTGTCGAAAGGTTCAAGCTCCCTGGCCGATAGAGGCTCGCGGAAGAGATCGCGCACTTTTGCCTCAATGGGCTTGAGGCCCTGCGCATGACGCGCGGCGGCGGTGAGCGCCGCGACGGCCGCCGCGTCGCTGTCGAGCGCCAGCACGCGGGCGTGGCGCGCAAGCCCGAAGGTGAAGGCGCCGACCCCGCAGAACAGGTCCGCCACCAGCTTCGGCCGGCTGAGCGCGGCCGTCACCAGCTCCCGCATCACCTCCTCCGAGGCCCGCGCCGCCTGCACGAAGGCGGCGGGCGGCACGACGACAGTCGCTTCGAACATGCTCAGCACCGGGCGCGCGCGCTCGATCACGATTTCGCCATCAAGGCTCACGCGCGCCAGCCCATGCTGCACGGCCATCCGGCCGAGCTGCACGACGACGCCCCCGACGGGCCGTTGTCCAGGCGGGCGCGCTCCGGTCTCGGCGGCGACGTCCAAGCCGGCGGGTGTGGCGAGCACGGTGAGGCGCACCTCAGGTGCCGCAAGCGCCGCCGCCACCGCGCGCAGGGCCGGCAGCTTGCCGACAATCTCAGGCAGCAGCACCGGGCACTCGTCGATGTCGACGAGATCGGCGCTCTTGCGGCGGTGATAGCCAAGCGTGATGCGCCCGCCCGTGCGCCGCGCCGTCAGGACCGCCCGTCGCCGTGTTCCGGGAGAGACCCGCCGCAGGGGGCCGACGTCGGGCTCGAGCCCCCGATGGCGCAGCGCGGCGACGACCACGTCCCGCTTCCAATCGGCGTAGAGCTGCGCGCCCATGTGCTGGGCCGCGCACCCTCCGCAGACCCCGAAATGCCGGCACGGCGCGGTCACGCGGTCCGGGCTCGGCGCCGAGACCAGCCTCGGCGGACCTTCGCCCTCGGCCTCCACGCGCTCGCCCGGCAGGGCGAACGGCACGTAGCGCGCGCCGGCTGCGGTCTCGGCGATGCCGTCGCCCTGGGCGCCAAGCGCCACAATCTCAAGCTCCTCGCGCTCGGCCGGTGGCATGGTCATCGTTCTAAATCGTCAGGTTGGCGCGTGCACGGTGGGATGGCGAGGCTGTGAGGCGGTGAGTATCGCGGAACGAGCCTCCGGGCATCGCCCGTCTTCCACTCCAGATGGTGAAAACGGCAGGCGCCACTTGCGCATCCGCCAAACCCACATTCTCACCACTCACCATCTCACCGGGAGTCACGGACATTTGATGGCCCTCCGGCCCGCTGCCGGGCATCCGGCCGGCGTCGGCCCTGCGTAACAGCTGCATCGTCGCCACCGTCCGCCGCAACGGTCTGGAGGGGTGGGTCGTAGCTCTTGCCACCGTCGCGGGCACGCAACTCCGCCGCGAGGGAACCCTACGGAGGATGTCATGAACCGCAGACAGACCCTAAAGCTCCTGGCCGGCGCGGCTGCCTTGGCCGGCAGCGGCACCAGCCTTGGCCGGGTTGCTTTCGCCCAGGCCGCCCCTGCCTTCACCCTGCCGCCACTGGGCTACCCCTACGAGGCGCTGGAGCCGCACATCGACACGGCGACGATGAACTTCCATCACCGCAACCACCACAACGCCTTTATCGTCAACCTCAACGGCATCGCCCCCAAGCTCCCCGAGCTCACCACCAAGTCGCCCGAGCAGATCGTGTCCAACCTCGGCGCCGTGCCGGAGGCCGTCCGCGCCGCCGTCCGCAACAACATGGGCGGCCACTGGAACCATACCTTCTTCTGGGACCTGATGACCCCCGGCGGCCCGAAGACCCCGGTGGGCGACCTCAAGAACGCCATCGACGGCACCTTCGGCGGCTTCGACCAGATGAAGGCAGCGTTCAAGCAGCAGGCGGTCATGCGCTTCGGCTCCGGCTGGGCGTGGCTGGTCGTCAAGGACGGCAAGCTCACCGTCCTCAACACCCCCTACCAGGACAGCCCGCACATGGACCCCAACGGGGCCATGCCGGTGATCGGCATCGACGTGTGGGAGCACGCCTACTACCTCAAGCACCAGTATCAGCGCGGCAACTACGTCGACGCCTGGTGGAACGTGGTGAACTGGAACAAGGCCGCCGAGAGCTTCCGCAAGGCGGCGGCCTGACGGCGTCCGACGGTGCCAGACCCCATCGACCCGGTTGGGCCCGGTTGGGTCTGACACCTATGCAGTGCCGGGCAGTGGCACGGCTGCCCCGGCTGGGCTATTGCCGTGCCTATGGTCAAGGACAAAGACCCGCCGCTGACCTCCCAGATCGGCGCCTTCGCCAGCGGATTGAGCCTCATCCTCTCCGTGCCGGCGGCGCTGCTGTTTGCGGCCGGGCTCGGCTTCGGCGCGCTGGCGCGCGACGGCGGCTTCTCGATCGCGCACACCGCCTTCATCACCGCCAGCATGTTCGCGCTGCCGAACCAGGTGGTGCTCGTCGATCAGCTCGCCCGCAACGAGACGCCGCTCGCCGTCGCCTTCGCCGTAGGCCTGGCGGCGCTGCGGCTGCTGCCGATGACGGTCACCATCGTGCCGCTCCTGAAGGGCGGCCGTCCGCGCCCTGCGCTCGAAGCCTTGGCCGTGCACTTCGTCGCCGTCACCCCCTGGATCGAATCCCAGCGGCGCCTGCCGACCGTGCTCGCCGGGCTGCGGCTCGCCACCTATCTCGGCCTCGGCCTCGCCTTCTGGGCGACGATGATGGCGGGAACCATGGCCGGGTACACGCTGGCCGCATCAGTGCCGGCGCCGGTGTCGGCGACACTGCTGTTCCTCACGCCCATCTATTTCCTGCTGTCGCTGCTGGCGACTGCGCGGGTGCGCATGGACCTGCTGGCCGTCGGCCTCGGCTGCGCGCTGGCGCCGGTGTTCTATATCCTGACACCGGGCTTCGATCTGCTGGCCACCGGGCTCATCGGCGGGACGCTGGCCTTCCTGCTGCGCGGGCGGCGCGCGTGAGGCCCGGCTTTCCCGCCAGGATCCTCCCCCCATGAGTTTCCCATGAGCTTCGTCGGCGACGGCTTCGGCGGCTTCCTCACCCTCCTCCTCGCGGGCTTCCTGGCGACCGAGGCGTGGCGCTGGCTGGGGCTCGCGGTCGGCAGCCGGCTTGACGTGGCCGGCGCGCTGTTCCAATGGGTGCGCGCAGTGGCCACCGCGCTGGTCGCGGGCTTGGTGACGCGCATGGTGCTGTTTCCGGCCGGCGCGCTCGTGGAGGTGCCGCTGTGGGTGCGGCTTGGTGCGTTCGCCGGCGGCGTGGCGCTCTATCTCCTGTTGCGGCGAAACGTGGCGGCCGGCGTGGGCGCTGCCGCCGTCCTGCTGATGGCCGTCCAGTTCATGGTCCGCTGACCGATGGCTGGCCGTGCGGCGAGGTGATAGAAATCCGGGCCGCGGCCCGGCCGGCGCCGCGGCAGCCAAACCGTAGAAAGTCACCGCAGGAAGCCAATGAAGGGCGCGATCATGACTGACGCACGTCTTGGGCACAGCCTCCGTGCCGGCATGGCCGCCAGGTTGGGCGCCGGCTTGGCCGCTCTCCTGTGCGCCGTCGTGGCCGGCCCGCCCGCGCGGGCCGCCGGTGAGGGCGTGACGCTCGCGCCGCACCGCGCCGTGTACGAGCTGGCGCTCTCGACCGCGCGCAATGGCACCAGCATGACGTCGGTGGCCGGACGCATGGTCTACGACCTCACCGGCTCCCCCTGCGAGGGCTACACCCAGAAGATGCGCTTCGTGACGCGCATGATGAACCAGAGCGGCAGCACCAGCGTGTCGGACCTGCGCTCCACGACCTGGGAGGATGCCGGCGGAAAGCTCTTCCGTTTCGATTCCACTCAAGTCCGCGACGACAATAAGACCGGCGAGACCACGACGGGCGAGGCGACCCGCCTCGGTGCCGGCGAAGGCGTGAAGGTGGAGCTCACCAAGCCCGCGAAACGTACCCTCTCGATGCCTGCGGGTGCCTACTTCCCGGTCCAGCACACCATCGCCCTGATCCACGCGGTCAGGGCGGGCAAGTCCTCGTTCCGGGCCGACCTCTACGACGGCTCGGAGAAGGGCGAGAAGGTCTACGACACCGTCTCCGCCCTGGGGCGCGCGCAGGCTGGCAGCAACCGCAAGCTGCCCCAGGTGACGGGCTCCGACCGGCTCAATGCGATGCAAGCGTGGCCGGTATCGATCGCCTACTTCGAGCCTCGCTCGGAGGGCCGCGACGCACTGCCGGTCTACGAGATCTCGTTCCTGATGTTCGAGAATGGCGTGAGCCGCCGGCTCCACATCGACTACGGCGATTTCGCCCTGCAGGGCGAGCTGACGGAGATTGCGTTCCACGAGCCGTCGAAGTGCGATCAGAAGTAGGCGCCCGGATGCGAGCTGGTCTTGTTTGGGGCGCTCCCGGTTTTGGGTAAGGAGACTCGGAGCAATAAGTGCGTCGCTTGTTGGAGATGTGTCATGCGGCCTGGGAAGGAAGGGAACGCTAGCGCGCACCGGCCCCTCTCCCCTCGGGGGAGAGGACGTGAGGCCATGACTTACGGCCGCGTGCGATGCTTTCCTGCCAGACGTCAGCCCATCGCGCGGTGAGTTTTGACCCATTTCTGCCGAAGCCGAAGGCCATTGCCCCCTCGGCTCATTGTGCTTTGGTCGGCTGTCGTATTCTTTGTCTAACCGACCGTAGTTTCCAACCCAGGGCCAGCAGGCCCAGCGCTCCGAGGGCGGGGACGAACAGCACCCCAGGCCAGAAGCCGAAGGACTCGTAAATATCGGCAACGGCAAACCACACGCGCACGTCGCGCGCGCCGGACTCGAACCGCATCAAATCGTAGGCGATCCACGCGCCGAGCAAAGCCGTCCCCACGCCGGTGATCCACATGTAGCGGCGGAGCTGGCGAGGCTGCTCATCGAGAGGATAGTCTCCGAGGGTTATCGGCGCCGTGGTGTCCTGTTTGCTGTGGCGCCAGGCCAGGAAGCCGCCCAGGGCGAAGACCGCAGCGCCGAGCAAGCCCACGACGAGGCTTCCTTCCAGAGTGCGACCGAACGGTGCCGCGATCAGGCCGGCAGCGCCCAGGGCGATGAACAAGATGGGGTAGAAGTAGCCGAAGTAGTGAAGGACCTTGCGGTTGGCGGGTGGCGTTGGCATCGGCACACCTTTGTCAGGTTGGATCAGGTTTTTGCTGAATGACAGTGCCCGCACGCCAGGTAGTTCGGGAATCTGACTGCAAAAGGGCGAGGCGTCGGAACGCGCTCAGGCCGCCAGGCACCCGTTCAGTTGGTCGATGTTGCCCGACTTCCTTGCGGCGGCCGGCGAGGGCAGGCGCTCACCCCCTGGCTCTTCATGAGAAAGGGCAGTTCCTGGCACACTTCCTCCGATCTGCGCCTGTCAAGTTCCCGGGCATAATGGTCCTTGCTGGTGTGCTTGCGTTGGGCCACCGATGAGAATCTGCTTTAGTATTCGATCCAGGGGGGAAGTATACTGTTGACTAGACGCCTAACTCTCGTCTTATCCGCGCAGATGAGCGCCGCAGCCGGATACGCCTATAGATGATCATTCCGCCCAATACGGGCGCAGCGATTGCCATCCCGCCAAGCACGTGTATGCAGAAGGTTAGGATCGCATACCAGAAGAGCTTGTCTGGGTCCTTCCCGATGCCCGCTACTACTCCCAAGAGGGCCAAGACGAGGCCAACCCGGAAGAGCTGCAGCAGTGGCGTTCGCAGAGTGCGCAAAATGGGCATTGCCCCCTCGTAAACTTGGCGACGACCTCGCCTGGGCCTTTTGCGTTCAATGGGCCTTGAGCACAATGATATTCCGTGGTGGCCCTACGCCCTGCCCCACAGCCAAGCCGCACCGCGGACGCCGCTGGCGTCCCCCCAGCGGGGTGGCTTGAGGGTGACGTGCGGGTGCGAGGCGAAGAGGTGCGGGGCGATTCGGCTGGGCAGCTCGGCGTAGAGGTGCGCGAGGTTCGACAGGCCGCCGCCCAGCACCACCACGTGCGGATCGAGAATGTTGATCACGTGGGCGAGGCCGCGGGCGAGCCGGCCGGCATGCCGGTCGAGCGTGGCCCTGGCGACGGCTTCGCCGCGGTCGGCGCGCGCTGCGAGCTCGGCGCCGGTGAGGCGCTCGCCCGTCGCGCGGGCGTGGTCGGCCTCCAGGCCGGGGCCAGAGACCCAGGCTTCCAGGCAGCCGCAGCGGCCGCACCAGCATGTCGGGCCGGGAGTCTCGTCCGGGGTGGCCCAGGGGAGCGGGTTGTGGCCCCATTCGCCGCCGATGCCCAGCGGGCCGTCGATCGGCTCGCCGCGGCGCACCAGCCCGCCCCCGCAGCCGGTGCCGAGGATGACGCCGAGGACGGTCGGCGCGCCGGCCCCGGCTCCGTCCACTGCCTCGGACAGCGCGAAGCAGTTGGCGTCGTTGGCGAGCCGGACAGGTCGCCCGAGCCGCGCCTCGAGATCGCGGCCGAGCGGGCGCCCGTTGAGCCAGGTCGAGTTGGCGTTCTGTACGAGACCGTCGACGGGCGACAGCGAGCCCGGCATGCCAATGCCGATGCTGCCGCGTCCGCCGCTCCCGGTCTCAAGCCGGACGACCATCTCGGCGATGGCCTCCATGGTGGCGGCATAGTCGTGGCGCGGGGCCGGCATGCGGTGCTCCGCCACCGCGGCGCCGTCCGGCCCCAGCGCCACGCCGGCGATCTTGGTTCCCCCGAGGTCGATGCCCAGTCTGAGCACTGCGCAGTTTCGCCAATTGCCTGATGGTGGAGCCTCTCCAGGTCCGGCGCCGCTGCGCAGCCGGACGTTGGAGCTACGGTATCAGACCGAGAGCGTCTGATACCGTGCGGGGCATCTTAAACAGTTGGTTAGGCATTCTGAAGCAGACTGCGCTCCGGGCTCCCGCAGAATCGGTGCAACACCGTGGCGGGTGCGTAACGCGGGCTCGCCGGACGCATGACCTATTTTGAAAGCGATAGCGCCTATCGCGACCGCCAGACCGAGCGGCGCCGTATGCCCAAGACCGTGATGATCGTGGAGGACAATGAGCTCAACATGAAGCTCTTCCACGACCTCCTGGCGGCGCACGGCTACCGTACACTGCAGTCGCGCACCGGCATGGAGGCGCTGAGGCTCGCTCGTGAGCAGCGGCCAGATCTCATCCTTATGGACATCCAGCTGCCGGAGGTGTCAGGCCTTGAGGTCACCAAGTGGCTCAAGGACGATGAGGAGCTCGCCGACATCCCGGTGATCGCCGTCACCGCCTTCGCCATGAAGGGTGACGAGGAGCGCATCCGCCGCGGCGGCTGCGAGGCCTACATCTCCAAGCCCATCTCGATTGCCACCTTCCTCGACGCCGTCCGCCGCCATCTCGGCGAGGTGTAGGGTGGTGGGGCCCGCAGGGCCGTAACCCATCGTGGCCTGCGATTCAACCATTCCTGAATCAGCTATTCTGCAAGTCGATTCAAAGCCTTGGCACGCTCCAACGCAATCCATCCAGCGCGCCGCGTCCTGGCCATCCAGTCGGCAGGCGCAGGGGCCGCCGCAGGATTAGTTTGTAAGTCCTTGGAATACTAACAGAGTATTGCCAACCTGCCGGCAATCTGCTTTTGTTCAGAGGCAATACCTGCGCGGGAGGAGGGACAACCGCATCTGCAGAGGCGGCGCTGCGAGCGCCGCAGTTCACGAAAAGCGCGAATCCTCACGGAATTTTCAGGTCCGCCGCATCTCCTGATGCCGTGAGGTGATGACCGGTTCCTGTCGGCTAGGAGTGGCCTCCTCTTGAAAGGCCGCGCGGGGGTCGGTCAATCGCCAGGTCGGCGACCAACGCCCTCTTTGGTCCATGACTTGGCAGGCCGGTGCTGGGGCTGCTCGGACTTCTACCCCGCTGCCGAAGTCAGTCTTGGCGCCGGCCTTCTCCCTTCAACGGACATCCTTTGAAAAAGGCGACCCTATCCGGCGCCAGTAACGGCTGTGCGCTTCAACGGCCCTTCATCCGCACAAATCGCCGGGTCGGCGCCGCTCCCGAAGCCATCCCGCCAGCAGCGCGGGCCGGCCCGGGTCTTGGGCTGGAGAGGCGCAGTTCGGATAAACCGCGGTTACTTGATCTTGGTTTCCTTGAAAACCACGTGCTTGCGCGCAATCGGATCGTATTTGCGGAAGCTGATCTTGTCGGTCGCGGTGCGGGGGTTCTTCTTGGTGACGTAGAAGAACCCGGTGCCAGCCGAGCTGAGCAGCTTGATCTTTTGAATGGTTGGTTTCGCCATGGGCCGCCCGTTCTGATCGGGAATTTCGAGTGGGCCGCACTCTAGCCACCCGCCCTCACGAGTCAAGCCGTGTGTCGGGCCGCGTGTCGGTGTGCGCCTCTGGGTGCGGCTCGGGACCGATGAGGTCGCGATGGAAGTTTCCGTTGCGGCGGTGATAGAACGGCACGGGCACATCGGATTTGTGCAGCGCGCCTGCGGCAATGCGCTCGCCCAGGTCCTCCAGCACCACGCGCGTGATGTTGGGCAGGTCCAGGGTGCGCGCCTGCTCGATGGAGTGCCATTCGAGGTCTGACAGCTCGCCGTCGGTGGCCACCCGATGCACGATCGCGTCGGCGGCGACGCAGAAGAAGCGCGTATCGTAACGCCGTGGCCGGCCCGGCGGCGTGATGGCTCGGGCGAAGAAGGTCAGCTGCGCCAGCGCCGGCCTGTAGCCGTGGGAGAAGAACCTCTGCCACGCCTCAGCCTTTGGCCGGGAAGCGGGCGCGCCCGGCACGCCGATCAGCAGGCCCGCCTCCTCGAAGGTCTCGCGCACAGCCGCCAGCGCGAGCGCCCGCGCTCGCGCCGGGCTGCGGTTGCCCTTCATGTCCACCATCAGCCTCTCGATGTTCCCGTGCGCGAGATCGTGCTCGACCGCAATCAGCCGATCGGAGGGATCGACGCGCCCGCCGGGGAACACGTAGCGGCCCGGCAGGAAGGCGAGATCGCTGCGCCGCCGCCCGAGCAGCACGCGCGGCTCGCCGCTGGTGGTATCGACAATGATCAAGGTGGCGGCGTCACGCGGCCGCAGCACTTTGCGGGACGTGGCGTCGCTCAGCGCATCGGTCATTGGAAGACTCAAACGTCGGGTATGTGCAAGACGGGTCTAGCCGCCGCACGGGCCGCGTCAAGCCCCTGCGAGGACCCTCGCGAGAGCATGGCGGCCGGTTGCGGAGCAGGGCTGGAGCAGGGCTGCGGTGCGCGAGGGCCGTGGGGCTCAGCGCCCCCCTCCGCGCCGGCGCATGAAGCGCCGGCGCCCGCCTGAGGTGCCGGTCCGCTTGCCGCCGCCCGGCGTGCCGGGCGAGAGCATCTCGAAGCGCAGCGCGCCGGCGCTGGGCACCGCCTCGACGAGGCGCACGCGTACGGTGTCGCCCAGGCGGTAGACGTCGCCGGTGCGGTCGCCGACGAGGGCGTGGGCGGTCTCGTCGTGGCGGTAGTAGTCGTTCAAGGTGGCCGCCGGCACGAAGCCGTCGGCGCCCGTGTCGTCCAGGCGCACGAACAGGCCCACGCGGGTGGCCCCGGAGATGCGGGCGCCGAACTCGGCGCCAACCCGCTCGGCGAGGTAGCCGGCGATGAGGCGGTCGGTGGTCTCGCGCTCCGCGGACATGGCGCGGCGCTCGGCGTCGGATATGTGCTGGGCGATGTCCTTGAGCTCACCGGCCTCCGTATCGGTCAGGCCGCCGGCGCCAAGGCCGAGGGCGCGGATGAGCGAGCGGTGCACGATGAGGTCGGCGTAGCGGCGGATCGGCGACGTGAAGTGGGCGTAGCGGCCGAGATGCAGACCGAAGTGGCCGATATTCTCGGCTGCGTAGACCGCCTGCGACTGCGAGCGCAGCACCACCTCGTTGACGAGATCGGCAACGGGAAGCGCCTTGGCGGCGCGCAGGAGCTTGTTGAAGTCGCCGGCGCGCAGGCTGCCGGCGCTGGGGAGCTTCAGGTCGAGGCTGTCCAGGAACTCGCGCAGCGAGACGATCTTCTCCTTCGACGGCGCATCGTGCACCCGGTAGATCACGGGCGCGCGCCTGGCCTCCAGGATCTCGGCCACCGCCACGTTGGCCTGGATCATGAACTCCTCGATCAGGCGGTGCGCGGCGAGCCGCTGCGGCACCACCACGCGCTCCACGCGGCCCTCCTTGTTGAGGAGCACCTTGCGCTCCGGCAGGTCCAGGTCGAGCGGCTCGCGCCGGTCGCGGGCCTGCGCCAGAGCCGCGTAGGCGCCCCACAGCGGCTTTAGTGCGGTGTCGAGCAGCGGCTTGCACTTGGGCGTCGGCTTGCCGTCGATGGCGGCCTGCGCCTCCTCGTAGGCGAGCTTGGCGGCAGAGCGCATGATGCCGCGCAGCAGCGTCTGGCCCTTCTTGTTGCCGTGCCTGTCGATGACGAGGCGCACGGCAAGGCAGGGGCGCTCCTCGTGCTCCCGGAGCGAGCACAGGTCGTTGGAGATGCGCTCCGGCAGCATCGGCACGACGCGGTCGGGGAAGTACACCGAGTTGCCGCGCAGGCGCGCCTCGCGGTCGAGCCGGGTGCCCGGTGCCACGTAGTGGGCGACGTCAGCGATGGCGATGTGGATGATCCAGCCCCCCTTGTTGGCGCGGTCCGTGTCGGGTGCGGCGTGCACCGCGTCGTCGTGGTCGCGGGCGTCGGCGGGATCGACGGTGACGAGCGGCAAGCCGCGCAGGTCGGTGCGGCCCGCCGGCGTGGCCTCGCGCAGCTTCTCGACCTCGGCGAGGACGGCGGGCGGGAACTCGTCGGGCAGACCGTGCGCGTGCACGGCGATCAGGCTGATCTTGCGCTGGTCCTGCGGATTTCCCAGCGTCTCGACCACCCGCGCCTGCGGCACCCCGTAGCGCCCGCCGGTGCGGGCCAGATCGAAGCGGACGAGATCGCCGTCCCTGGCCTTGCCCTCGTCGCCGGGGGCGATCGGCCACTCCTTCATCTCCTTGCGGTCGACGGGGTCGATGACGCCGCCGCCCCTGGATCCAGAGACGGGGGCACGGGCGCGGAAGATGCCGAGCTGCCGGCGCTTCTCCTTGGGCAGCCGCTTGATCGGCTCCGCCTCGTAGCGGTAGCCGGCCGCGTCAGCCTCCTTGAGGCGCGTCAGCCGGGCCAGAATACGGTCACCCTCGCCCAGCGCCGGCTCGGCCTTGCGCGCACCGCGCCACGGCAGCACCAGCACGCGCTCCCCCCGCCCATCGTCGCCGACCTCGCCGCCCGCGGCCTCGGCGACGAGCTCGCCCTCGGCGTCGCGAGCCATGATCTCCAGCACGGCGACAGGCGGCAGCGTGCCCGGCTGCTTGAAGCTCTTGCGGTTGCCGGAGAGGAGGCCCTCCTCGGTCATCTCGGCAAGGAGCTGCTTGAGAGCGACGCGGTCGCCGCCCTTCACCGAGAAGGCGCGGGCGATCTCGCGCTTGCCGAGCTGCTTGACCTGGGATTTGCCCTCGGCGGCACTCTTGATGAAGTCGAGGATCGCGTCCTTGCTGGGCAATCCGTTGGGGCCGGCCGATCTCGGATTGCGCGCCACGTTGCTGGTGGTCCTATGAAGCTGCCTTTCGGCTTCGGGGCGCCTTGCCCTTTGCCGGCGGGCCTTTGGCCCGTGATTCGTCTTTGTCTTTACCATTCTTTGTTTGTGCTTTTGTGCTCTTGGCAGGCGCGCCGTTGGCGGCCCGCTTCGGCGCAGCGGTCTCGCGCGCCGGCTTGTTGGAAGATGACCTGCCCCCGCGGCCCCTGGCCTTGGACGGGCCTTTGGCGACGCGCTCGGCGATCAGCTGCACGGCCTCCTCGACCGACAGCGCCTCGGGCGCCTTGCCGCGCGGCAGGGTGGCGTTCACGTCGCCATGTTTGACGTAGGGGCCGTAGCGCCCCGACAGGACCTGGATGCTGCCCCCTTCGGCGGGGTGCTCGCCCAGCTCCTTCAAGACGGTCGCCGCCGTCCGCTGGAAGCGGCCGGCCTTGCCGGCCTTCTTCTCGGCCAGCAGGACGACCGCGCGGTTGATGCCGACCGTGAACAGCTCCTCCGCGGAGGGCAGGTTGGCATACGTGCCGTCGTGCAGGATGAACGGACCATAGCGCCCCAATCCGGCGGTGATCGGCTTTCCCGACTCCGGATGATCGCCGATGTTGCGCGGAAGCGACAGGAGCTGCAGGGCCTGCTCGAGGGTGATGGTGCTGGCGTCGAAGGGAGCCGGGATCGATGACCGCTTGGGCTTCTCGTCCTTGCTGCCGTCGCCCAGCTGCACGTAGGGGCCGAAGCGGCCGACCCGCAGCGTGACAGGGATCCCCTCGGGGTCGTACCCGAGCAGCTTGCCGTCGGGAGTCGACGCCTCGGCGTCGGTGCCGTTGCCGTTCGCCGAGAGCTGGCGCGTGTAGCGGCAGTCGGGATAGCGCTCGCAGCCGATGAACGCGCCGGAGGTGCGGCTGACCTTGAGGCTCAGGCGCCCCTCGCCGCACAGCGGGCACTGGCGCGGGTCGCCGCCGTCGCCCCTGGGCGGGAAGATATGGGGGCCCAGGATCTCGTTCAGCGCCTCCAGGACGTCGCCGACGCGCAGGTCCTTGATGCTCTCCACCGCGCCGATGAAGTCGCGCCAGAAATCGCGCAGCACCACCTTGTATTCGAGCTTGCCGTCGGAGATGAGGTCGAGCTTCTCCTCCAGATCGGCGGTGAAGTCGTACTCCACGTAGCGCTTGAAGAAGCTCTCCAGGAAGGCCGTGACCAGCCGCCCCTTGTCCTGGGGGACCATGCGCTTGCGGTCGATGGTGACGTAGTCGCGGTCCTCCAGCACGGCCAGCGTGGAGGCATAGGTGGAGGGCCGGCCGATGCCCAGCTCCTCCATGCGCTTCACCAGCGTCGCCTCGGTGAAGCGGGGCGGCGGCTCGGTGAAGTGCTGCTTGGCCTCGATGCCGCGGTCCTTGAGCTGGTCGCCCTGGGCCAGCGGCGGCAGGCGGCGGCCGTCATCGTCTGCAGCCTCCTCGGCCTTGCCGTTCTTGGCCTGGCGGTCGTCGCGGCCTTCCTCGTAGAGGCGCATGAAGCCGTCGAACGTCACCACCGAGCCGGTAGCGCGCAGGCCGTAGGGCTTGCCGTCCCTGCCCGGCACCTCGATCTCGGCGGTGGTCTGCTCCAGCTCGGCGGAGGCCATCTGGCTCGCTACGGCGCGCTTCCAGATCAGCTCATAGAGCCGGGCCTGATCTCGTTCCAGGTAGCGCGAAACGTCATCGGGCTTGCGGCCTGCGTCGGTGGGCCGGATCGCCTCGTGCGCCTCCTGGGCGTTCTTGGCCTTGGTCTTGTACTCGCGGATGAAGGGCGGAATGTAGCGCCTGGAGTATTGGTCCTCGATGAGCCCGCGGATGGCGGAGATGGCCTCGGGGATGATCGTCACCCCGTCGGTTCGCATGTAGGTGATGAGGCCGGTCACACCAAGCTCGCCACCGAGGTCCACGCCTTCGTACAGGCGCTGGGCGACGTTCATGGTTTGCTTGGCCGAGAAGCCCAGCTTGCGCGAGGCCTCCTGCTGCAGGGTGGAGGTGGTGAACGGCGCGGCCGGATTGCGCCGCACCGCCTTCTTCTCCACCGAGGTGACCCGGAAGGCGCCGCCCTCGATGGCGGCCTTGATGGCGTGCGCCGAGGCCTCGTCCTTGACATCGAGCCGATCGACCCTCTTGCCGGCGATGGCCGAGAGCCGGGCGCCGAACTCCTCGCCCTTGGGCGTGGCGAGCAGCGCCTCGATCGACCAGTATTCCTGGGTCTTGAACGCCTCGATCTCGGCCTCGCGGTCGCAGACGAGGCGCAGCGCCACCGACTGCACCCGGCCCGCCGAGCGGGCGCCCGGCAGCTTGCGCCACAGGACCGGAGAGAGGGTAAAGCCCACCAGGTAGTCGAGCGCGCGGCGCGCCAGATAGGATTCCACCAGCGGATCGTCGATGGCCCGCGGCGCCTTGAACGCATCCAGAACGGACTGCTTGGTGACGGCGTTGAAGGTGACCCGCTCGACCGGCAGGCCTTTCTTCAGTGCCTTCCGGTCCTCCAGGATCCTCAGGATGTGCCAGGAAATGGCCTCGCCCTCGCGATCGGGATCGGTGGCCAGGATCAGCTTGTCCGCGCCCTTCACTGCCGCGGCGATTTCCTTCATGATTTTCTGGGACTTGCCATCGACGTCCCAGTGCATGTGGAAGTCGTTGTCGGGCTCCACCGAGCCGTCCTTGGGGGGCAGGTCGCGCACGTGGCCATAAGACGCCAGGACCTTGTACTTGGAGCCCAAGTACTTGTTGATTGCCTTGGCCTTGGCTGCGGATTCGACGATGACGACGTTCATGAATGCCTTGTATCGCACTCCCGGCTGGTTGCCTGGGAGCGGCCCATACTCGCTTTGTGGCTGTTACCCTGCCCTCCGGCGGCGTGAACATGGTGGACGAATGCGGCGGTGTCAAACTGCCGCCCCCTCGCTCGGCGCAGGAGAGGGTGTTGGAATCCTTACCGGATGAGTGATTCCGCGTGCTATCTCTGAGGCTTACGAGATAAGATGCGTTTATGTTCGAATTGGAGGGGATAACACGCTAAGTAAGCCTGGAGCCGACCCAACGGTTGGAGCTGTTGCAGTGGCAGGTCGGGCGGACACTCGGGCTAGGGCCCGCCTCGCACTTGGCGAAGCGCATTGGCCTGCTCACGCGCCCAATAGCTTTTCCATTGCCTTTCCATGTCTGCCGTCATCCAAACACCGTTCAATATTCGTCCATCCGGGCGCTTCTTATGGGAAATAATGACGGGCGCATAGGGAAGCGATAGCGACATGATCAGCTCGCGGGCATGCTTGTGGTCGACGAGTAGCTTGCTCAATCCTTTGATATCATTCCCAAAGTCGTCGGAGCATTTTCTCGCCAACGCCTCATTTGTTTCGCCTTCAACACCTACAGCCCCGTTGCCTTTCTTGCTCTGAATGTAGGCTGCGAAAGCCGCAAATTTGCCGATCAGCGAAGCCAAAATGGCAATAGACTGAGTGCCCAACAGGAGCTGTTGCGCGAGCGCCGGAGCCTTCATCGTTCGGTCTACAGTGTCCTCCAGGAGGTTGCAGGTGACGATATAACTGGCCAGCCTCATCAGACGTTCATGCATGATGAAGTTGACCTTTGTTCCGTCTAGACTCGTCAGCAGTATGAAAGAACCATCGTCGCCACTATCTACCTCCAGAGATCGTGTAATCTCATCCAAGGAATACGCTCTAACGTGCTTATGCGGGTTGGAGAACCACGTGCGCTTCTGTCTGAGCGCCTTTAGGTTCGCGAGCGCACGATTGTAGGTCTCGCCGCAGGTCGCGCTTAATGCGCTGAGGGCGTCCTCCTGAGTCATCGACATCACGTTCCCTTACGCGAACAAAACTACCACTAGCTGGAGATCGGCAGGGCCGTCGCTCACCCCTTGAGCGAGACCAGGTGATGGCCGTGGCGCTCCAGGCGGCCGGCCAGGGCCAGCTCGAGGAGGCCGATCTGGATCGCGCGGGGCGACAGGCCGGTGGCTCGCGCCAGCTCGTCCACGTCGGTCGGGGCGGGCCCGAGGGCCTCAAGGAGGCGGCTGCGGTCGGCCTCAACGAGGCTAGCGGGCGTCGTCCGGGGCTCGTCCAGGGGTAGCGCCTCCTGGCGGACCGTGAGGCCGCCGGGAGCCCTGGCGGGGCTCAGGGGCTCGCGCAGCAGCGGCGACAGGGCCTGCAACACGTCGTCGGGCTCGGTGACCAGGGTGGCGCCGGACTTGAGGAGGGCGTTGGTACCCTCGGCGCGCGGGTCGAGGGGATGGCCAGGGAGGGCGAATACCTCGCGGCCCTGCTCCCCTGCCATCCGGGCCGTAACGAGGGTGCCGGAGCGGCGGGCGGCCTCCACGATCAGCACGCCCAGGGCCAGGCCGGAGATGATGCGATTGCGGCGCGGGAAATCCTGTGCGCGGGGCGCGAAGCCCGGCGGGTTCTCGGTGACGAGGCACCCCTCCTCGGCAATGCGCTGCTGCAGGATGAGGTGCTCGGGCGGGTAGACGTTGTCCGGCCCGCCGGCCAGCACCGCCACGGTGCCGGTGGGCAGAGCCGCCTCGTGGGCCGCCGCGTCGATGCCGCGGGCGAGGCCGGAGACGATCACGAAGCCGGCGCCTCCGACCTTGGAGGCGAACAGGCGGGCGAGCTTCTGGCCCGCCGCCGAGCCGTTGCGGGCGCCGACGATGGCCAGCATCGGCCGCGCCAGGTGGCCGGGGTTGCCCTTGACGTAGATGAGCGGCGGGGGCGGGTCGATGGCCGCCAGGGCCTGCGGGTAGCCCGGCTCCCCGACGATGAGGGCGCGGGCGCCGATCCTCGCGGCCGCCGCCAGCTCGGCCTCCGCCGCCTCGCGCGCGCAGGTGCGGATGGGCTGGCGGTAGCCGCCGCGGTGCGATAGCTCGGGCAGGGCGTCGAGCGCCCGCTCCGCGCTGCCGAAGTGGCTCACGAGCTCGCGGAAGGTGACAGGCCCCACATTCTCGCTGCGGATCAGGCGGAGCGAGGCGAGGCGCCCATCGGAGCTCAGGGGCGCGCTCAGCGGCGCACCGGACGACGCCCCGGGGGCGCGCGCCGCCGCCGACCGTCCGCCCGAGTCACGTGCGTGCCCCAATCTTGCCCTCCCGGCCTTCGAGCAGGCGGCGGATGTTGGCTTGGTGCTTGAGGAAGATGAGCGCGGCCATGATGAGGATGAACGGCATGCCGGCCCAGTTCGTGACGAGATAGAACAGCACGACGCCAGCCGTGGCGCACAGTGCCGCCAGCGAGGAGTAGCGGGTGGCGACGGCCACGACCAGCCAGACAACGCCGAACCAGGCGGCCGCCACCCAGTACATGCCGATCAGCACGCCGATGAAGGTCGCCACGCCCTTGCCGCCCTTGAAACCGAGCCACACCGGAAAAAGGTGGCCCAGCAGGGCCCCGAGGCCGGCGATATGGCTGAGCGCCAGCGCGTAGGGCACGTGGCCGCCCAGTCTCAGGGCGAGATCGTAGACGATCAGCACCGCTACCGTGCCCTTGAGCGCGTCGAGCAGCAGGGTGGCGGCGGCGAGACCCTTGCGGCCCGTGCGCAGCACGTTGGTGGCGCCGATGTTGCCCGATCCGATCTGGCGCACGTCGCCCGCGCCGGCGGCCTTCGTCAGCACCAGGCCGAAGGGAATGGAGCCCAGCAGGTAGCCGGCCAGCAGTGCAAGAAGGCCGAAGGTCGTGAAGATCAGGCTCATGAACAATGCGCAAAGAT
>Ga0207674_10002785_pt1 | contig 21782 bp, 15 predicted proteins | sample KBSCornC72_FD_184303 | JGI IMG/M metagenome (GOLD analysis project Ga0207674, IMG submission 184303) | Corn rhizosphere microbial communities from Kellogg Biological Station, Michigan, USA - KBS Corn C7-2 (SPAdes) (version 2) | ecosystem: Host-associated > Plants > Roots > Rhizosphere > Soil ...
CTCGGGATCACCGACATCGATCCGCTGAAGTACGACCTCCTGTTCGAGCGCTTCCTGAATCCGGAGCGCGTCTCGATGCCGGACTTCGACGTCGATTTCTGCATGGACGGACGCGACCGCGTCATCGAGTACGTGGGCCAGAAGTACGGCCGCGAGCGTGTGTCTCAGATCATTACCTACGGCACCATGGCGGCGAAGGCCGTCGTGCGTGACGTCGGACGCGTACTCGGGCATCCCTATGGGTTTGTCGACCGTATCGCGAAGCTCATTCCCTTTGAGCTGGGTATCACGCTCGACGATGCGCTCACGAAGGAGCCAGAGCTCAAGCGGCTGTACGACACCGAAGAGGAGATCAAGAACCTGATCGACCTCGCGCGCTCGCTCGAAGGCCTCACGCGCAATGCGGGCATGCATGCGGGAGGTGTGGTCATCGCACCATCGGTGCTGACCGACTACGCGCCGTTGTACTGCGATGAGCAGGGCGCAAGCGTCGTCACCCAGTTCGATAAGGACGACGTCGAAGCCGCGGGTCTGGTGAAGTTCGACTTCCTCGGTCTGCGCACGCTCACCATCATCGACAAGGCGCTGGAGATCATCAACCGCGTCCGTGCCGAGAAGGGCGAGCCGCCGCTGGACATCGGCGCGATCTCGATGACAGATCCGAAGAGTTATGCGCTGTTGAAGTCCTGCCGGACGACCGCGGTGTTCCAGCTGGAATCACGCGGTATGAAGGACCTCGTGCGACGCTTGCAGCCAGACTGCTTCGAGGACATCGTGGCGCTGGTCGCGTTGTTCCGTCCTGGTCCGTTGCAATCGGGCATGGTCGATGACTTCATCGATCGCAAGCACGGCAAGATCAACGGCCCCATCGACTACCTGCATCCGAGCCTGGAGAAGGTCCTGAAGCCGACTTACGGCGTCATCCTCTACCAGGAGCAGGTCATGCAGATCGCGCAGGTCCTCGCCGGCTACACGCTCGGCGGCGCCGACTTGCTCCGCCGCGCGATGGGCAAGAAGGACCCGAAGAAGATGGCCGAGGAGCGCTCGAAGTTCGTCGAGGGCGCCGCCCGCGTGAACAACATCGGCGAAAAGCTCGCCAACCAGATCTTCGAGAAGATCGAGATGTTCGCCGGCTACGGCTTCAACAAATCGCACTCTGCAGCCTACGCCTACCTCGCCTACGTGACGGCGTATTTGAAGGCGCACTATCCCATCGAGTTCATGTCGGCTCTGCTCACGTCGGAAACCGGCAATACGGCGAAAGTCGTCAAGTACATCAATGAGTGCCGCGAGATGCATATCCGCGTGCTCGCCCCCGATGTCAACTCCTCCGATCTGGATTTCACGCCGGTCGTCTCCGGAGCCGAAGAAGGTATCCGCTTTGGCCTCGGCGCGATCAAGAACGTCGGCGCGAACGCGGTCGAGTCCATCGCGAATGCCCGCGCCGCCGACGGCCCCTTCACCTCGCTCTACGATTTCTGCGAGCGTGTCGACCTCGGAGCCGTCAACCGCCGCATGATCGAGAGCTTCATCAAGGCCGGCGCCATGGATACGCTCGAAGGCACCCGGGCGCAGCTCATGGCCGTGATCGATAGCGCCATGGAGAACGGCACACGCGTCTGGAAAGACCGCGCCAGCGGCCAGTCCGGACTCTTCGCCCTGCTCACCGCCGAGCAGCCCGCCGCCGAGCACCCGCTCCCCAAAGTTCCCGACTGGACCGGCCCCGAAAAACTCGCCAGCGAAAAAGAGATGCTGGGCTTCTACATCACCGGCCATCCGCTCGATCAATACAAAGACAAAGCATCCGAGCTCGCCACGCATACCACTTCAAATCTCGAAGGGCTCGCAAAAGGAGCGGAGGTCGCGCTGTGCGGCATCCTCACCGCAATCGTTCGCAAGCGCACACGGGAAGGCAAGCCCTGGGCCGCGATGCAGATCGAAGACCTGGAAGGCTCCGTCGAAGCAATGGTCTTCTCCACGCAGTATGAGCGTCTAAGCCCTTCCCTGAACGAAGACAAAGCGGTCCTCATCCGCGGATTGGTGCTGCCCGAAGAAAACGCGCCACCCAAGATTTCCGTGCAGGAGATCGTGCCTCTCGAAGTCGCTCGCGTCAACCTGCCGTCCTTGATCTCGATCAAAGTCCCGGTTAATGGTTCCGCTTCCGCCGACTGCGCCGCCGCGCTCCAAAACCTGTTCCGCGCCAAGCCTGGCGACACCGAGGTCCGCCTGCGCCTTGAAAAACCCCGCGACTTCTCGGTTATCCTGGATGTGACCGTCAAAGTACGGCCGGATAAGGAATTCTGCGCTGAAGTCTCCCGCTTGTGCGGAGCCGAAGCCATGGAAATTCTGGCTAATTGACGCGACCGCCGCTGTCGTTAATGTCTGAAATGGCTGACTCCCAAACTCCCCCGCCCTCCAATCCCAGTTGGGATCGCGTGCTCTTGGCGCGCCACCCCAAGCGTCCGCATTCGCTGGATTACATCCAGCGCCTGTTCACCGATTTCCACGAGATCCACGGCGACCGCTTCTTCGCCGACGACCACGCCATGATCACCGGCATGGGCTGGTTCGAGGAGCGCCCCGTGATGGTGATCGGCCAGCAAAAGGGCCGCGACACCAAACAGAAAGTTTTTCGCAACTGGGGCATGCCTAAGCCCGAAGGCTACCGCAAGGCGCTGCGCGCGATGGAACTCGCGGCCAAGTTTTCACGCCCCATCATTTCGCTGATCGACACCCTCGGCGCCTATCCGGGCCTCGACGCCGAAGAGCGCGGACAGGCCGAAGCCATCGCCTATAACCTGCGCGAAATGTCGCGGCTGGGTGTGCCCGTGATCGTCGTTGTGATCGGCGAGGGCGGCAGCGGAGGCGCTCTGGGAGTCGCCGTCGGCAATCGCATTTATATGTTGCAGAACGCCTGGTACAGCGTGATCTCGCCGGAAAGCTGCGCCGCCATCATCTATCGCGATTCGGCCCGCGCTCCCGACGCCGCCGCCGCTCTAAAGATAACCGCACCGGATTTGCTCAATCTTGGCCTGATCGACGGCATCATTCCTGAGCCGGGAGAAGGCGCACATACCGATCCCGACGCCGCCTCCGAAGCCGTGCGCGTCACCCTGCGCGCGAGCCTCGCCGAACTCTCCAAGCTGACTCCGAAACAGCTCATCGACGACCGCTACGATAAGTTCCGCAAGATGGGTTCGTTCTTCACCGAGACTGCGGTGGTGGCCCGGTGAAAAAGCCGGTTCTGGTCGGCATCGTGATTGTCCTGGTAATTCTGGGAGTAATCGTTTACTCGAGCCTCAATCTCGCCAGCCATCGCTACGAAGCCTGCATGACCTTCAATGGCCAGACCAATTGCCGCACCGCGTCCGGCTCCACCGAACAATTTGCGATGCGCACCGCCATCTCCAACGCCTGCGCCGGCATCGCTTCGGGCGTCACCGACTCCATCGCCTGCGAGCAATCGCAGCCCACCAAGCTAACTAAGCTAAAATAGTTCGCATGCGCACGTCCCTCCTGTTAGGCGCCGTTGCTGCGACCATCATTCCAGTCTGCGCCGCTCCCGGTTACGTCGGTTCGACCGCCTGCAAAACTTGTCATTCCGCTATCTATGCCCGCTGGCAAAAGACTCCCATGGCCAACGTGGTGCGCGATCCCAAGGAACATCCGGAGGCAATTATCCCTGACCTCACGAAGCCTGACCCGCTGGTAAAGTTCAAAAAAGAAGACATCGCGCTGGTCTATGGCAGCCTCTGGAAGCAGCGCTACTTCACGAAGGTCGGCAACGATTATTTTCCCCTGGGCGCGCAATGGGATATCACGCACCAGATCTGGCGCAATTACTTTGTACCGAACAATACTGACTGGTGGGTGCCTTTTTATCCCGCCGACAACATGAAGCGCCCCACTGGACCCACTTGCGACGGCTGCCACTCTGTCAATTACAACATCACCACCAAGACCGTGACCGAATGGAACGTCGGCTGTGAACGCTGCCATGGACCCGGCGCCGATCACATCGCGAGTCCCAACCGCGCCAACATCGTCAATCCCGCGCGCCTCAATACCGTCGCCGCCGTCGACACCTGCATCCAATGCCACTCTCAGGGCCAGCCCCTCCAGAAGCCCATCAACGGCGTCTACTATGACTGGCCGGTCGGCTATGAGCCCGGCAAGAACTTGCGCGACTATTGGCAACTGGAAGAACATAAGCTCGGCGAAACTACTTTCACTCACTTCGCCGACGGTACGGCCCACAAGAACCGCATGCAGGGCAATGATTTCGTGCAAAGCGCCATGTATTCGCACGGCATCACCTGTTTCTCCTGCCATGACGTGCACGGCACCGCCAATAACGCCCAACTGCTGAAGCCCGCAAGTGTCATGTGCCTTGAGTGCCATGGACCCAGTTCGCCCAACGGCCCGCACGCTCCGACCATTGAAGCTCACACCCAGCACGCGGCCGGCACCGCGGGCAATGAATGCGTGAACTGCCACATGCCCAAGATCGAGACTCAGCTTGCCGACGTGAACGTCCGCGCCCACACCTTCAAGTTCATCCCGCCGTCGTCGACCCTGCAGAATAAAGTCCCGAACGCCTGCAACACGTGCCACAACGATAAGACTCCGGAGTGGGCCAGCGAAGCGCTGCGCAAATGGCCGGCCCGCTCGCCCTGGCGAGTGGAATAATTCGGCGTCGGTTTTTCGGTGGCAGCAATGCGCGCGAAACCTTACACTGCTCCCATGCAAACCATTACGCAAGCAACCGCCACGGCCGCCCTGCCCCTGTTGCCGCCCCGCTCTGAGATGGAGCGCGCTTTTCTCGCCTCCGACGCCACCTATAATGGACTGTTCTTCACCGCCGTCCGCACCACCGGCATCTTCTGTCTGCCCGCCTGTCCCGCGCGCAAGCCGCTTCCAAAAAACGTCGAGTTCTTCGCCACCGTCAAAGACGCCGTGTTCGCCGGCTACCGCCCCTGTAAGCGCTGCCGACCCACGGAATCGTCGGCGCCCGACTGGGTGCGCAGCCTGCTTGAGACGGTCGATCAAAACGGCGGCGCCCGCATCCGCGAATCGAGCTTACGCGAGATGGGACTCGAAGCGGCCCGCGTCCGGCGCTACTTCCTGCGCGAGTTCGGCATGACCTTTCAGGCCTACTGCCGCGCCCGCCGCCTGGGCCAAGCCTTCGTAAGCATCCGCGACGGAGCTCCCATTGACGACGCAGTCTTCGACTCCGGCTTCGATTCGCACAGCGGCTTCCGCACCGCTTTCGCTCGCCTGTTCGGCAAGCCGCCGGGACAAATCGAAAACGGCGATTGCATCCGCTTGGCCTGGATCGAGACGCCGCTCGGCCCAATGGTAGGCGGAGCATCATCTGAAGGAATCTGTCTGCTGGAGTTTAGCGATCGCCGCATGCTCGAAGCGCAGTTCGACCGCATCCGCCGACGCTTCGCGATCCCCATCGTCCCCGGCGACAGCGATCTCCTGCAGCAGTTACGCGCCGAGTTGGCCCAATACTTCGCCGGCGACCGCCGCGACTTCACGCTGCCGCTGATCTACCCCGGTACCGAGTTTGAGCAGCGCGTATGGAGCGAACTGCTCGCCATCCCCTGCGGCGAGACGCGCTCCTATCAGGACATCGCGCGCACCCTGGGACAGCCAGGAGCCTCACGCGCCGTAGGCCGCGCCAACGGCATGAACCGCATCGCAATCTTGATACCGTGCCATCGCGTGGTAAATCAGAACGGAGAACTGGGCGGATACGGAGGCGGCATATGGCGCAAACGCATCCTGCTGGAGCTCGAAAAAGCCCACAAAAGAAAATGAGGACGGAGCCTGATTTCCGCTAGGCCGCCGCTCTGAAGCGTGCTTACGCCGCTTTTTCGACTTTGCCGTTCTTAATGCAGGAGGTGCACACGCGAATGCGCTTGGGCGCCCCCTTCACCACCGCGTGGACTTCTTGCAAGTTGATGTTCCAGCGCCGCTTCGTCAAATTGTGAGCATGGCTCACCCGGTTGCCAAACTGGGGACCGCGCCCGCAAACATCACACACCTTCGCCATCTAGATACTCTCCTGCTGATTTGCTTTAGCTAGTTTACCACTATTCTGGAGCCGGACGAGAAATTACCAATCCAGACCGTTGCCGATCGCAACGGGCGCACAATATTTGAAGTGTTCCGTTTGCAGCGTACGCTGGGCAATCCAGCGAAAGGGATGGCCCTTGGCCCTGCACTCCCGCTGCGTCCCTAAACCGAAACACGTAGAATGGGTAAATATGCACGCAACGCTCAGTGCTTCGTTAGACAAATTATCATCCGTGGGCCGAGCGGTGCTCAGCAGAATGCCTTTCTCTTCAGCCTCCGCTGTGCCGCTTCACGCCGCCCTGGCGGCGATTGACGCGAAGATAACCGTTACGTCCTCAACCCAGGACGTTCTTGCAACCCTCGACGAATGGCAAGGCCCACTGTACAAATCGCTGGAGAATTCTCTGGCTCCCTTGGTGGCGAAAGCGCTTACCAGCAAGATTCAGAATCTGTTTCTCTCGAAATACCATTTCTTGACCCGTGGCGCCAGCCTTCTGTCTTCGCCCTACGGTCTCATCGTGGACCCCATGAATGCTTGCCAGCTAGCCTGCCCCGGATGCGTGCACTCAGTGCGCTCGAAAGAATTGAAGATATTTGACTGGGGACCCGGAATACTCTCCGAAACCATGTTTGCCGATTTCATGCGCCGCTATGGGCCCTACGCCATCGAAGTCGAGTTTTGTAATTACGGCGAGCCCCTTCTGAATCCCAACACCCCCAAGTTCATTCGCCTTGCGAAGACGTACTTGATGCGTACCATGCTCTCCACCAACATCGGCGTGAAACGTTTCGACGCGGACGCTTATGTGAACTCCGGCCTCGACTACATGACCGTCTCCATCGATGGCGCGACCCAAAGCACCTATGAAAAATATCGGCGCAAAGGTGACATTGAAACTGTATACAAGAACGTCCGCAGTCTCACCGAGGCCAAGAAACGTTTGGGAAGGCGCACGCCAACGGTATCCTGGCAATACCTCGCGTTTGAGCACAACGAACACGAAATCGACGACGCCATCAAGTTGGGGCAACAGCTGGAGGTCGATCAGCTGATCGTGGCTACGCCTTTCGATGTCAGTTGGGATGCTCCGGAGGTTCGCCCGTCAAAGGTAGCGCCGCGAACTGTCCAGTTCCACTCTGGCTGGGTCGACGAGACCATTGATAATTGGAACCCGTTTCCTTCCGAACTGCAGGCGGCAGCCATCGAGCAGGAGTTTGCCTCCCGCTGGAGCGACCGGTTGGTTGACCATCGCGATGCCGGAACCCCGGATCCGGAAGCCGCCTCGCGCCACACCTGTCACTATCTCTACAAGAACATGGTGATGGATGGCAGAGGCCGCATTCTGCCCTGTTGCGCCGCCCCGCAGCCGGGCCTGGATCTGGTATTTGCGGATGCTAAATCGGGTGAAGACGTCTACAACTCCGAAAAATATCGGCTCGCCAGGTTATCGTTTGCTAACCCTGAACTGTATCAAGTTGAACAGGCCGCGAACGCTCCCGCCCTGGGTCCGTTCTGCGAAAAATGTGAGTGGAACCAGGATAAGGCGCAGATTGATAATGAACACCTGAGCACTTACTTTCAAGCGGTGGGACGGGGAATTTTCAATCCGGCCAGCCTTGCGACGCTCGCCTCCTGGTAAGCCCGTTTATGCCGTGCCGCGTCTCCTAAATACGAAAGGCCGGACCTTGCGGCCCGGCCCTCGCTAAAATCAGCGCATCTGATAGGTCAGGCGACTTTCGCCGCCCTATAACGGGCCATGATTTCGTTCATCTGGTCCTTCACGCGAAGCTTCAGCTTCTTGATGCGATGCTCTTCCACCTCGTCTTGCGGGGTCACATGAGGCTTCGCTTCAATAGCATCCAGCAGCCGGTCGTACTCGGCGTGCTGCGCGGCCAGCTGGCGGAATTCTTCGCTGGTCGCCATCAAATGCGCTTTCAATTCAGTTTGTGACTGCTCCATTGAATGCCCTCCTAAGGGTTAAAGTACCTTGGCAGCACCATGACGATATCATGAATCAAACTTCATGACAATACCCGGCTCGACGGGATTGCTATAGTACGGTTCACGCCGCCCGGCCCGGCAAAAGCCAGCGCCTTCATACAGCCTGATGGCAGCGGAGTTCGATGCACGCACCTCCAGAAACCACCGGGTTTTCGCTCGCCGCAGCTCGGTTTCGAGCAGCGTTCGAGCCACACCGCGCCGCCGCTCGGCCGGGTCCACCGCCAGGTTGAGGATCTCGCGCTCATCCGGCGCGATTTGGCGCACAACCAGAAATCCCACGACCCGGTCGCCGCTGGCCGCGACCGAACATTCGTAGTCAAGATAGCTGGCCGGGGCCCACTGGGAAGCTTCTGGCGACACCTCCTGGATCGCGGCGATGGCCGCGACGTCACCGCCCGTTGCAGCACGCACCGTCATCGCGCGCTCGCCCGTAAAATACCGATCCCGGCCAGTGGCATCACCGAGAGCGAAACACACACCACCGCAAATCCGAAGTGGTCCACCATCGAGCCGATCAGCGGCGATAGCACCGTCTGCATCAGTCCATAAGACGCGGTGAGGATCGATACCGCGAAGGCCGCATGGCCCGCGCCGAAAAGGTCGATGGGGATGGCGTAGAGGTTGGTCGAAATCGCCAGGCACCAGAAGAAGCTGAAGCTGATCAAAGCCGCTGCCAGAGCAGGTGTAGGCATCAGCGGGACCGCGGCCGTCAGCAATAGAACCGCCGCCGCCAGCCAGCAAATACGTAGCCGGGCCCGCAACGCGTCCGCTCCCGCGCCACCGCCCTGGATCAATCGGAAGGCCATCCACCCGCCCGCGAAGCCACCCAGCGTGGCGAATACCGGCGGAATCCACGCGAACTGTTGGTTGGCCTGGATCTCCGTCAGTTGATGTTGCTCCACGAAATACACGGTAGTCCAGTTCGTCCAAAGTGTGTAAAGAGTCATCACCAGAGCGTTCGCCGCGGCCAGTCCCCACATGCGCCGGTCTCTTAAAATGTTGGCTACGCCTCCACTCGCCGCCGGCCGTTCAATCGGCTTCGCGGGAAATCTTCTCGTAGTGGCCCACCACACCGGAATCCAAACGAATCCCAGCGCGCCGCACACCACAAACACGCTGCGCCAGCCGTACACCGGAGCCATCGCCGCCACCATCAGCGGCGCCGCGATACTGCCCATGGTGATCCCGACCTGGTTCAGCGCCGTGCCGAAAGCCAGCTCGCGCGCTTGCAGGTACACGCCGTTGGCTTTGCCCGCGCACGGGATGCCGGCCGCTTCGCCGATCCCCAGCACCGTGCGCGACGCCAGCAATCCGCCGAAAGACCGCGTCAATCCCGTCGCCATCCCGGCCAGTGACCACACCGCCATCGAGACCGTGATGCCCGCGTTCAATCCCACGCGATCGATGAACCAGCCCGCCACCGGCGCCGCCAGCGCGTAAACGATCGAGAACACCGAAATCACGCCGCCGTATTGGGTGTTCGAAAGATGAAACTCGCTCTTGAGCGTGGGAGCAAGCGCGGCCAGCAGCAGCCGGTCGAGATAATTCAAGGCGGTGGAGAATACGAAGATACTGAGCACCAGCCACCGCAGCCGGCTCGCCATTACGGGAACTTCACCACCAGGATATCGCCCATGGTGCTGAGCCGGGCGTCGGCTTTTCCGTCGTGCTGCACTTCGATCTTGCGCGCCGGCTTCTGCACCCCGCAGCCAAACTCGGCTTGGCCGGAATCGGCCGCCACCGTAAGCTGCTTCGGATCGCGGATCAGCAAGCGGATGGGAAACCCAGCCTGCTGGATGGTCAGGCGCAGTTGTCCGCCTTTGAGACACTCGACGCGCGTCAGCGTGCCCGAAACTTTCTGCCCGTTGGGATCGCCAAACCACGGCACCGCGCCTTTGGTATTCCCCGCGTTGGCGGACAGTCGCTGGTTGGCGGCCTGCTCCACGGCGTGAATCTCCGCCGCCGCATTATCTTTCACGCGTTGCAGGTCGCGAGCCTCTTCCTCTTGCTGGCGGCGTTTTTCTGCGGCTTCAAATTCGGCCCGGTTCTCTTCCAGATTCAGCTTAGCCTGATGAATCCGCGCCCTTTCCTCCGGGCTTCCGGCCGCGCGTTCCGCTGCGGTCCAGGATTTCTCGGCATCCGCGTACAAGTTGGCGGCAGCCTGCGACGTAGCCAGCGTCTGCCAATAAATTGCATTGCGCGGAGCCAGTGTAGCGGCCATCTTTAGTTGGGCGATCTTCCGTGCGGCATCGCTTTCCAGCGCGGCGGCCTTGAAGTGCGGCTCGGCCCACTTCGGGTTCGCGCGAATCGCGAGTTCCAGCGCGGGCAAGGTATTCTTCGCCAGCAACCCCCGCGGACTGTCAGGCGGAAAGTTCTTGCCCCGCGCGTCCAGCTCAGCCAGTAGCGCATCGACCGCAGCTTTGTCCAGATTCTTCTCGATGAAGTCGCGATTCGGATTCAGCGCCCTTCCGTTCACCGGCGCGGCTTCAAACTTGCCCGCCCTCAGATACGCCTCAGCCTGCACCGCCAGCTTCGCGGCGTTCATGTCGAAGGCGTTGCGCGCCGCCTGATCCTCTTCGCCGGCATTCTGCATATTGTTAATGTACGTGCGCAGTTTGCCGCTATATTCCGGCTGCGTCGCCAGCATTTGCAGCTTGGCCCATCCGCGCAAGCGTTCTCCTGCAAGCTCGCCGGCCGGTAGCGGCGCGCCGATTTTCACACGCGTCGCATTCACATCGATGGTCGAAAACAGGTCGCAGATTCCGTTCTCGATTTCGTCCGGCATGCGGCCCGCGTTGTCGTCGAGCAGGAGCCGCGTGATGGCGCGCAGCAGATCGCGAGGAAGCGCCACGTCCGCCGGCCACGCCGCCAGCTCCGCGGACCCGCCATCGGTCAGCGGCTGCGGCAGCGCGTGCGGGCCGTATTGTTTCTGATTCGCGAACAGCACCAGGTCAATGGGCCACACGGTGGTCAACTCGCTCTTGCCCAGCATCGCGCCCAGCACAAAGCGGATCTGTTCCAGCTGGGTAAGGCGTTCCCGCGCCGCGCGGTCACCGGCGTCGCTGAAGATGTGGAACGGCCCCGAGCGATACTCCACCCAGTCCGCCGCAAACGCGGGAGAAGCCAGCAAAGCAAGCGTGAGGATTCGCCGGAACACCTGCTTATATCATCACAAAAAGAAACGCGGCGCCCGGCCTTTGCCAGGGACGCCGCGAAATAAGGAGCTGCCTGCGCCCTAAAACGTAAACCGTCCGCTGATCTGTAACTGCCGCGCGCCGTACAAGCCATTGTTGGTCGCAGTAGGCGCCAGGAACGTCGACGACTTGGAAAGCGTGGTGGTGCCGGAGCCCAGCGAGTACTGCGTGGTATTCACGCCGAACACATTGGTGTGGTTCAGGAGATTGAAGGCTTCCACCAGGAAAGAGAGCCGGTAACGCTCCTTGATCCTGAATTCGCGGCTCACGCGTGCATCGATGTCCCAGAATCCCGGCCCGCCGTAGAAATTACGCGGCACGCTCGGATCCTGATAGGTAAAAGGAGCGGTACCTGAATTATTCACCATGCCGCCGGTGAGTCCGCCATCAATAGCGCCCGCCGGGGTGCCTGAGATCAGGCCCGTCACGGGTTGCCCGGACGCAATTGTGAAAATGCTCGACAGCGTGTATCCGTTCACAATCATCCTGGCGGCCCGGTTCGACCAATGCGCCGCGAACTCGGGCTTCCAGATTGCGTTCGCCACCAGGCGCTGACGCTGATCCAGATCCGAGAGTCCCCACATCGCTTTTTGATTGTAGGGATCGACGGTGTAGTCGGTTCCGTTGAAGGTGCCGAATTGTCCCATCACCTGGCCGTCGTCCTCCGCTTTGCTGAGCGTGTAGTTAGCGACAAACTCCACGCCGTGCTGCATACGCTTGCGAACCGTCAGCACAAAACTGTTGTAGAGAGAATTCACCACGCTGCGCCCGGTTAGAATCGGACCGGTGGGGTCTACGCGATTCGCGCTGGTGTAGAAGGGGACGGTGAAAGTGCTACCGCCGGGATAGGTGTAGGTCTTGGTGGCGGTGGTCGGCGCCAAGTTGGCGTCCGTGAATACGGGCAGATGCAGCGCCCGGCTGAAGACGTAGGAAGCGGAAACACCGACGTTGCCCGGCAGTTGCTGATCGACGGTCACCTCGCCCTCGTGCACCAGCGGATTCTTCCACCCTGGATCCTGGCCGCGCGTGGTGGCGGTGTTGGACGACAACGTGATGGGCGTTACGCGTGGCGTCAATGCACCCGGGAAGGGAGCAACTGGCGCCCCACCCGGCGGCGTGAAGATCACGTTTGGGAACGTCAGGCCGGCGCAAGCGATCGCTGAGTTAGAGGGGTTGCAATTATACGTCTGCTGAAACTCGCCGTTCTCGACCCGGGTTGCGTAGTAAGTGCTGTTGCTGGTCTTCCCATAGAAGATCCCGTAACCCAGGCGGACCACAGTCCCCTTCCGGACCTCCCAGGCTGCGCCGAGACGCGGCGCGAACTGGTTCTTGGGGATGTTAATGGTGGACGTATAGAGGTTGGTTAGAGGAGTGGATGTGTTCGGCTTGGGTGGTTGCGGGATCAAAAAAAGATCGTAACGAACACCCAGGTTGAGAGTCAGATTGGGCCGTACCTTCCAGGAATCTTCCGCGAATCCAGCCCAATCGTTGTTGTAAAAATCATCCTTGCCCACGCCCGTCACCGGGTCGGTGACTTGGACAAAGCTGCTGTAATGCCGGCCGGTGTTGCCGTCTCCCAGGTTGACTCCCATGACGTCGGCTACCCAGTTAGAAAATGAAGCGGTGACCGATCCGTTGTAGCCGTAAACACCCCCGCCTTGAAACAGATTGATGAGTACCTCGTGAATCGCGTTGAAATCGACCCCCGCTTTGAAGGTATGCTTGCCTACCGTCTTTGAGAGGACGTCCGCGAATTGCAGGCGATGCTCATTCGGAAACGCTGGGCGGGGTAGAGCGTTCGGCATACCGTAAGACATAACCACCCCGGAGTCGACAGTCACGCTTGGGGCTGTGCCATTAGCGCTGATAATTTCCAGATCTTGCGACCATTGGAAACGGAAGTTATTGATGGTAGTCGGATTGATAGTAGAATCCCAGTTCGCGACGAAAATCCGTTCGCGGGTTACGGCGGTCCCATTCGACGAATTCGACTTGGCGGTGGACGTAATGTCGGTGTTGTAAGAATTGGGCGCCTTGAAATTGTCAAGGTTGAACGACGCACTTACGCGATTGGCGGGACTAAACAGATAATCCAGTTTTCCGAACCCGACATCCTGATTCTGGAAGCGTGGATAGGCGCCCAACAGGCCAGAGAAGTACTTGTTCGCTGCCGCGCACTGCGCCGGGGTAATCTGGCTGTAAGTGCAGGCAATCGGGAAGGTGGCCGAACTAATATAACTGATGGGGTTGACCTTGCGCGAACCGTCATATGTGAAGAAGTAAAACAGCTTGTCCTTGATAATGGGTCCTCCGACACTGCCACCGAACTGCTGCTGTTGATGAATCGGTTGGGTATAAATCCCCTTCGATTTTTGGAGCGAGTCGAGTGCATTGAGCGTTGGATAACGCAAATAGTAGAACAAATCGCCATGGAGGGTATTGGTCCCTGACTTGGTCACGGCATTGACCACACCGCCGGCCGCCTGCCCCAGTTCCGCGCTGTAATTGCTCGATGCCACCTGGAATTCCTGGATGGAATCCATGCTGTAGATGTAAGGAATCGTGGTGCGGCCTTTCGTCTCGGAGAAGAAGGCCTGGCTGTTGTTGGCGCCGTCGACGGCACTGCTGTTATAAAGTCCTGAAATCCCGCGGTACGAAATCAAACCACTTCCGCCGTCGGTCGTGACGTTAGGCGTAAGCAGCGCAAAGCTCTCCCAGCGCCGCCCGGCTAGCGGCAGGTTTTCCTGCTGGGCCTGACTGACTACTTGGGACATATCGGTCTTTTGCGTGTCAACCACCGAAGGTTCACCGCTCACCGTGACCGTCTCGGTGGTGGTCTCCAGCGGCAGAGCGATGTCGATGGTCAGCGTCTGTCCCACTTGCAGTGTCAGATTTGTGCGTGCGATTTTACCGAACCCCGTCTTACTCGCGGTGATCTCATACATTCCCGGTGGAAGAAACGGAGCAACATAAATTCCCGCTCCGTTGGTGGTCAATGCAAGCGTGGCCCCGGTATTGGTATTCCGCACCGCAACCGCGGCGCCGGGCACAACGCTCCCGGTGGGATCAGTCAAGGTACCTGTAATGGTGCCTGCACCCGTAGTCTGTGCCAAAGCTGCGCTCGCGAAGAGCGCCATTGTAAAAATCCAAAGCCCCACAGAATACACTGATTTGTTGCGCTTCAATATTAGTCTCAATTGAGCCTCCGTATGAACGCCGCTGCCAACTGTCCCAGACTGACGTGTTCTTAGGACTACTTGATGGACCCGAGGGAAGTTACTTACTCTAAGAATAAGCGATTCGCAGAATGCTTGCAAATGAATATTTGATGTCAAGAAACAGAAATGCGGTCCTTTAATAACAGCCCTCCTCTGCCGCCCGGCTCAACTGTGACACTCTAATAGTTCGGGCCCTCATTCATGGCGGAGACATCCTTTTCCAAAGACAAAATGAAAGTCGTTCTATTTGAAGGCGTCCACGCCAGCGCAGTGGATGCCTTCCGCTCGGACGGCTACTCCAATATCGAAATCCACCACAAGGCGTTGCCCGAACCGCAGCTCATCGACGCCATTCGCGACGCTTATATCGTGGGTATCCGCTCGGCCACCCAGTTGACGCACAATGTGCTCGAATCCGCGCGGCACCTTATCGGGGTCGGCTGCTTCTGCATTGGCACGAACCAAGTGGACTTGGCGACCGCGCAAGACCGCGGCGTCCCGGTCTTCAACGCGCCCTTTTCCAACACCCGCAGCGTGGCTGAGCTGGTGCTGGCCGAAATCGTTCTGCTGATGCGCGGCATCCCGGCGCGCAACGCCGCGGCACATCGCGGCGGATGGCTCAAGAGCGCCGCCGGTTCGCGCGAAGCCCGCGGCAAAACGCTGGGCATCATCGGCTACGGTCACATCGGCACGCAGATCGGCGTTCTGGCCGAGTCCCTGGGCATGCAAGTGGTGTTTTACGACATCGAAATGAAACTGGCCCTCGGCAACGCCCGCCCCATGCCGACAATGCAAGCGCTGCTCGAAATCGCGGATGTCGTGACGTTGCACGTTCCCGAAACGCCACAGACCAAGAACCTGATCGACGCCAGCGCGCTGGCGCATATGAAGCCCGGTGCCAGCCTCATCAACGCCTCGCGCGGCCACGTTGTCGATATCGACGCACTGGTTCGGGCGCTCGACTCCGGGCGCCTCAGCGGCGCGGCGATTGACGTTTTTCCCAAGGAGCCGAAAAGCAATACCGATACCTTCATGTCACCGCTGCGCGGACGCGACAATGTGATTCTCACGCCTCACATCGGCGGCAGTACGCAGGAAGCCCAGCATGATATAGGACTCGAAGTATCCAGCAAGCTGCTCAAGTACAGCAACAACGGATCGACCCTCGGAGCCGTCAACTTTCCCGAAGTCTCGCTGCCCGCCTATCCCGGACAGCACCGCCTGCTGCATATCCACCGCAATCAGCCGGGCGTGCTATCGGAAGTGAACTCCGTGTTTTCCGAGAAGCGCATCAACATCACCGGCCAGTTCCTGCAGACCAATGCCAAAATCGGTTACGTGGTGATCGACATCGAAGCTCCCGAGCGCGCCGTATCGATGGCGCTGCGCAAGCGCCTCGACCAGGTGGCCGGCACCATCCGTACCCGCATCCTGTATTAACCGGCTTAGTTGCGCCCGGTGTGCGGCGCGATGATATGCACCACCCAGTAAGGCGTCGCCGTCAGCGGGTCCGGCTCAAACCAGCCGCTGCCGTCCGCGTGCAGAATCTCGAAGTGATATTGCAGATCCCAATTGCCGGTGATGTCGCTGGCCGGAATGGTGAAGGCGACCTCGGCCTTCGCCGCCATCTCAAGCACTCGCGTCGCCGCCGCCGGATCTGTGGGCCGATAGTGCAGCCGCACCGCGCTCACCGTTTTCGGCTGCGCAATCTGGAGGGCCAGAGTGAGCGGCTTTTCTGAAGGAGCCGACGCCGGTGGAGTGTGCGTCCATGAAGATGGCGCTGGCCGCGCCCCCCTCGCCAAAGCAGGAAAATCCCCAGCCGCGCGCTGCTGCGCCGCTTGTTCCCTCGCGAGCCCCGCCAGCAACCGCAGATCCGCGTCTTCATTGCGGTCCAGCTGCGAGGCAGCCGCGTCCAGTCGCTCCGCGATGTCGGACGGCGTGAATTTCGCGGACGCGATGTGCTCCTCGCGATTGTGCGCCGCTTCTGCCGCCGACGCCACAAAATCCGATCCGCCCAAGTTAGACTGCTGCGCCGCCGCGATCCACAACCCGACCTCGCGCGCCGCCCGAAACTCCGGCTTGGGTTTTGCATCGTAACTCAACCGCCCCATTACTTCATAGAACAACGGATGCGCGCCAGCCTCCGCCGCGTCGATGGGCGGCGTCACTTCGAAGCTCGGCGGCCACGCCGCTGCCGGACGCAATACCGGAATTCCGCTCGTCAGCGCCTCCTGCAACACTCCGGGCTCGGCCGTAGCGCCGTCCAGATCCAGCGTGACCCGGCGCCCCGCCACCCGCAGCGCGGAAAATGTCGCCGCCTGCTCGCTCAATCTTTCAAGTGCCACCCCGCGCACCGCCGGACAAAGGATCAGCATGTGGGCTAGTTCCTCCGCACTGGCATCGCCCTCCACGCCCAGCGTGAAATCGATTCCATACTCCGCCGCGGTATGCGACAGGAACTGCGGCAAATGGTACGGCGGCTCGATCCCCTGAAATACCACATGCGCACGGTTGAAGCGATTCCGTGCCAGCATCCGGAAATACGCGTTCCAAAATTCCTCTGGTGCCTTTTCCAGCTCGGCGTTCAACACGATGCGAACTCCCCGCAGCGAAGCCGCCGGGTTGCCGATTGTCTTGCTGAAGTGTCCGCTTGTGCGAATCTGTTCGGCCGCCTCGAGCAGTCCATACATCAGCCCGCGCAGATCGCCGCCCGTGATGTGCGCCCCGCCGATCGAGTAGGGCTCGATGCGAAAAGTCTCGGGAGCATCCAGATTCAGTTCCACCTGATTTTTCCATTTGAGCTTGCGCTCGGCCATGGCCGAGTCCAGCTCGGCTTGCGCAAATTCCACCGGACCGGCTGCCGCCAGGGTGGATAGCAAGATCAAGCTACTGAGTAACCGCACTCCAGCCTCTCCGCGATAAATCGTAATAAATCACCGCGCCGCCCGCCACGCCGCACGCCAGCAGCCCCGCTCCCAGCCAGGTTTCATGCAGTAATAGTTTGCCCGTTCCGAACAGAACGCCATAAATCAACACCAGACCCGCGATCCAGTCGACAGCGTTCGCCCCCAGATCGTTCACGGGTTTTATTTCGGGCGCGAGAACCGCGATCGGCCTCCACCCGGCCACCGACGGCCGCGTGCGGCGATAGAACGCCACCAGCACATCCCGCGGCTCGGCCGGCGTGAGGAACGTCACTGCCAGCCATACTGCCGTAGTGATGCTCACCGTGATAATCATGATCCATGCGAAACTCCGCGGATCGTCCGAATCCATGTGCAGCGCGCTTTGCAGCGTGATCGATGTGATAAACGCCGCCACCATCGCCGATACTTCGCTCCACGCGTTGACCCGCCACCAGTACCAGCGTAGCAACAGCACGCTGCCGGTTCCCGCGCCTGTCACCAGCAGCATTTTCCACGCGCCGGCGATAGAGTCCAGATAGAACGTCACCACTGCCGAAACAATCGTCAGAAATACTGTCGCTACTTTAGACGCGTTTACATAGTGCCGCGGCGATTCTTCTGGTTTCAGGAAGCGCCGGTAGAAATCGTTCACCAGGTAGCTCGCCCCCCAGTTCAGCTGCGTGGCGATGGTAGACATATAGGCCGCCGCGAACGCCGCCACCATCAAGCCGCGCAGCGAGGGCGGCAGGTGCGCGATCATCACGCGGATATAGCCTGTCTCTGGATCTTGCAATCCCGGGAACAAGATGAGCGACGCCAGCGCCACCAGGATCCACGGCCACGGCCGTATCGCGTAGTGCGCCACGTTAAACCATAGCGTCGCCAGCAGCGAATTCTTTTCGTCCTTGGCGCAAAACATGCGCTGTGCGATGTAGCCGCCGCCGCCTGGTTCCGCCCCCGGATACCAGGTCGCCCACCAGTTCAGCGAAATGTAAACGAAGAAGGTGATCAGCGGCATCCATGCGGAATTCAGATCCGGCACGAAGTTCAGTACTGAACCCTGGCTGCCCCGCGCGGCGTCCAGCGCCGTCAATTTCGACTTCATCGCGTCAATTCCGCCCACGGCGTTTACCGCGTACACCGCCAGCACGATCACCATTCCCATCTTGATCGCGAACTGAAACACATCGGTGACCAGCACGCCCCATAACCCCGAGAGCGTCGATATCGACGACGTCAACGCGATCATGCCCAGCACGATCATCAGCGCCTGCAATTTGGAGACGCCCAGGATCAGCGTCAGGATGTCGACCATCGCCTTGTTCACCCAGCCCAGCACAATGCAGTTGATGGGAATCGCCAGGTACAAAGCGCGGAACCCGCGCAGAAACGCGGCGGGCTTGCCGGCGTAGCGGATTTCAGAGAACTCGATGTCCGTCATCACGCCCGACCGCCGCCACAGCCGCGCGTAGAAGAACACCGTCAGCAGGCCGCTGGCCGCCATGTTCCACCACAGCCAGTTGCCCGCGATTCCGCCCTTGGCCACCATGCCCGTAACTGCCAGCGGCGTATCGGCGGCGAAAGTGGTCGCCACCATCGAAGTCCCCGCCAGCCACCACGGAATATTGCGGCCGGAGAGAAAAAACTCATCCATGCTCTTCCCCGCCCGCGACTTGTAATACAGCCCGATTCCGAGGTTAAACAGGAAGTACAGCGCCACCACGGCCCAGTCGATGAGTGAAAGCTGCAAGCAGGCATTATAGCGGGCTTCCCGGCTCCCGACGGGTACCGTGCCAAAAGTGGCGGGTCTCGGTCAAACGATAGTTCTCGTGAAGGCGATAGCAATCCAAGTGGGAAAACCGCCCACACTGAATATCTGCAATGTTTCGCGTGGTGTGAACTTCCTGCTCCCCGAATGGGTCATCCGCTTAGGTCCGTGTTATGCTTTTTCCGACTTATGGAGCGATCGGGTTCCATTCCTTTTCCACCAGCGCGCGGTGTAGCTGCGTGGGCATCGCTCGCACTGATCGGTGTAATTGGCGCGTACGTGCTTATGCTGTTACTGGCGATCGCATGCGCAGCCGGCCCAATTTGGTTGTATGGACAATTCCAAGCCCAAGAACTCTCGTACGAGGGCATTCAAGGACTCACGAAAGTGTGCGGCGTCACCTTTTTGTTGTGCCTTTCGGCGGGGGGAGTTGGTACTGCAATCCTCCTTTTGTGGTCGCTTGTGCCAGTACGAAGCTCATTTCATCCTCCAGGCCCGCTCCTTCATTATCGAGAGCATCCGCGCCTCTTTGCCGAGGTTCAGTCGGTAGCTCGGGCATTCGGGATGATGGTGCCTGAAGAACTATATCTTGCCAGTGATGTGAGGGTAGGTGTGGCTGAGGTGGAAAGCGTGCTGGGATTGCGCGGACGGCGGGTGATCATCGTGGGGCTACTGGCTCTGCAAGTATTGACGGTTGCACAGTTCCGCGCCATGACGGCGAACGGCTTCGCACATTTTTACACTGGGGATACAATCCTGTATCCTTGGATGTTCCAGGTTGGCAGTGTGATGTCTCGCGTCTTTGCGCGGATTTCTGCTCGGCCGGGAAACCCGCTCCTAGCAATTATTTCGGCGTATGGAGGCTTACTCCGGAAAGGCATAGCGGCGGCTCTCTCGGCCTACTGGTCGATGTTTCGTAAATTGACGCAACCGGTCATCATACGACTCGAACGTCGGGCGGATGAACTCACTTGCCTTGTTGCGGGAACTCCTGCTTTCAGTGGCGGTCTTCGACAGATGTATCGGTACGGCTCCCTAAGTCGTTTATTTTGGCAATTGGAAGTGGCTCCCATCGTAGGCGCAGGTTTCCTCCCGCCAATCGCGGAGGGGTTCGGTCGGTTTATCAAGACTTCACGCGCGGACAAGGCCTCCATTGAGGCCCTTGACGCGGAAATGAATCGAATCGAAATGAATGTGCTGGACATGCGCATTCCTCTTCAATACCGGATAGCAGCCGCGCCGATGCATGTGGCTGCGGCAGGGCCTGATGACACAGCCCTAGCAATTTCCCTGATCGGACAGATCGAGCAAATAGATCGCAATTTGATTGCGAGTGTGGCGCCGGATATCGACGCGAAAGCTTTAAAGACTGTGTCTTGGGATAGAATCGTCGAGACCGTCTTCATACCGGCATGGAGCAGAACCGTGAAGGATCACTCGAAATTATTGGCCGGAATGACTCCGCAGTCCATACCGGCTCTACTGCGCCAAATTACGACGGGAGGATCGCTGTTACCTGATCCGCCTGGAATGCTCTTAACGCCGGCTCAACGGATCGAGCGCTTTCGTGCGTTCCTACGGTTCGCGCTGTCATTGACGCTGCGGCGCGAGGGTTGGGAGTTGAGTGTTATCAGCGGCAGCATTCGACTCGAAAAATCAGGCACCACGCTCGATCCAACCGAGATCCTTGCGGATCTGGAGACGGGCAAAATGACAGCGGGTTCATGGCTTGAACAGTGCCGTAACCTTGATATCGCAAACATTCCGCTGATTGACTAACGTTCCCAATTTTTCCGATGCGACCTGCTCGCTCTCACCGAGCAGATCGAACGGTTTCGGTCTCCGTACGGGGCGACGACCCGGTTGGTGAACCGGCTTACCGGAGAAGAACGGCACGTGGCCGTGCTCACGGTAGGAAGGATGGAACCTCTCGAGATTCCCGAGCGACACGAGCCGTGGCTGCACTTTCACGAGAGGCTGCCCTGGCCAATGGAAATTTCGTCCAGAGTGGACATACTCGGCCCGGGTGATTCGTTCCGGAATCTGGAGCACCGGCTGCGAATGATCCGGTCGCAGCAGCTCGACTACGCCGAACACGGCATGGATGCCCCACCGGAGCTGGAACGGCTGGCACAACGCGCGCTGGTACTCGGCGATGAAATGACCACTGGCCTGCCGGTGGATTCGTCGCGCGTGCACGGATGGCACCGCCTCGCGGTATCCGGCGCAACCCGTGACGAGTGCCTGGAACGTGCCCGCAAGGTAATCCAGCTCTACCAACGCGAACTGCGCGTCTCGCTGCAGCACCCTAAAGGTCAGGAGCAGCTTGCTCGCGAGTTCATCCCCGGAGAGCCGCTCGCTAGTACCGGCTACCTGCGCCGGATGCCGGTGAAGCTGCTCGCCGCGGCCATGCCGCAGGCGGCGTCCAATGTGGGCGATCGGCGCGGTGACCTCATCGGCCGAACCGCGGGTACCTCGCGCAGGCCGGTCTTTCTCGACCTGCACTTTCCGATGGAGGTCAGGGAGCGGTCCGGGCTGGCGGTGTTCGTCGCGGAGCCTGGTGGCGGCAAGTCCACATTGCTCGGTGCTTTGGGCTACCTGGCCGCCCGG
>Ga0207674_10002786_pt1 | contig 21767 bp, 15 predicted proteins | sample KBSCornC72_FD_184303 | JGI IMG/M metagenome (GOLD analysis project Ga0207674, IMG submission 184303) | Corn rhizosphere microbial communities from Kellogg Biological Station, Michigan, USA - KBS Corn C7-2 (SPAdes) (version 2) | ecosystem: Host-associated > Plants > Roots > Rhizosphere > Soil ...
CGGCCGGCGGGGCGGTGTTCACGGTGCGCGAGATGGATGGACGGCGAGTGGAGTCGTTGGCGGTTGATCTGCATTCGGCCGGCGATCGGCGGTCGGCGATGCGAGAGTGACTGCGCCAAACAGCGCAACGTCGCTGTCGGCTATGGTCGGCGGCGGCGGCTGACGGCTGGCTGGCGGCTCGCGGCGGTGCGCACGGCTTGCGGCTTTTTGGCTGTCGGCGGCGGCCTGCGGCGAATGCGGGCGGCTGACGGCGTCGAAAAGAATGCGCATGAGGTGGATCGGTGGCGGTGCGAGCCAGTCGCCCAGCGACCGTTTCGGGATGACCGATTATCACAAACTCGAAGTTTGGCGGCTTGCCTCCGAGCTCTCGGACGGTGTCGTACAGTTGGTGGACCGACTCGGGTCCCGGCTCCGAGCCAGCAAGGCTGACCAACTCTTGCGGGCCGCCGACGCGATTCATGAGAACATCGCGGAGGGCTGCGGCTTCAATAGCGATCCGCAACTCGCAAAGTACCTGCGACAAGCGCGAGGATCAGCCGACGAAACACAAGACGAACTCGAGACGCTGGCGCGTCGCGGGTTCATCACGCCCGAATTTGAGGACTTGCTCGCCAAGAACCGAACGCTCTGCCGGAAGCTCTCGCGGTTTATAGAGACGGTCGAACCGCGAAAGAATCACCGAAAAGCGGCCGATTGAGATTCCGACTAGCCGCCGAAAGCCGAGCGCACCGCCGCGAGCCATAGCCGCAAGCCCAAGAAGCCGCAAGCCGTGCGCACCGCCGCGAGCCGCCAGCCAGCCGTCAGCCGCTGCCGTCGTCCATAGCCGACAGCGACGTTGCGCTGTTGGCAGTGCTAACGCTGTTTCGGCCATCTCGGCAACAACCCCTGTAACTGCGCCAATTGCCACGCATTCACCGCCATGACGGTAGCCGCCTGCGCCACATCACGCGGAACTGTGTGGTTATAGTCGTCCACCTGCGAGTGATGCGTCTGGTCATAGCCGCGCGACAGCTGATCGTAGTTGAAGCCCGGCACGCCATAGGGAATGAACGCGAGATGGTCCGTTCCGGTCTTGATGCCGGAGCGCACGGCGAGCGGGCCGAGCGATGAGACGATCGGCGCGAACATCGAACCCCAAAGGTCCCGGAGCTCGTCGTGTCCCTGGACCGCCATCCCCGTGATCCGGCCCGTTCCGTTGTCGAGGACGAGAAGCGCCTGAATCCGGTCCAGCTCGCGCTCGTGGGCGAAGACGTACTCCTGTGAGCCGAACAACCCCTGCTCTTCTCCGGTGAACAACACGAACCGGATCGTGCGCTTCGGTCGGACGCCCGCCGCCTTGAGGATTCGAGCGGCTTCGAGCACGGCGATCGCGCCCGCACCATTGTCGGTTCCGCCGGTCGCGATATCCCACGAGTCGAGATGCGCGCCGAGGATCACGACTTCATTGGGACGCTCGCTGCCGCGGATCTCGGCGACCGTGTTGTATGCCCGAAGCGTGTCGCGCGTGAATGAGTTTTTGATGTCCGCTTCGATCCGCACCGTTTCGCCGCGCCGCAGCAAGCGTTGGAACTGCGCGTAGACATCGTTGCCGATCACGATCTGCGGCATCGGCGACACACCGGCCGGGCTTCCGGCCATCGTGAACAGGCCGTACTGCTTTGCGCCGTCGTGAATGATGCCGGCGATTTGTTCGCGCGCGAGGAGGCTGTAGCGTATATCGAAGAATCGCCGTTCATCGGGAGTCTTCGGCGCGTTCGCGCGAATGAGCGTGTCCACGCGATCGCTGTCGGCGCGCGTTCGTGGCGGGTCGGCCGCGTTCACGACATACTGCGCCGGGCCGAGCATCACCCACGCGCCTTGCAGACGGCCGGCGAAGCGCCGCTGGTAGTCGTCGAGCGAGCGCGCGTCCACGAGCATGACATTTCCGGCGACGGGCCCGTTCGTTCCCGGCGACCACGCCCACGACACGCCGAGCAGCTCACGTCGCTGCGGCGCGAGCATCCGGAGTGTCATCGGTCCGCGCGTCCACCCGATTCCGAAGCTCCAGGACTCGAGCGCCGTGCTGTCCATTCCGTACTCGCGAAACTTCTGCTGCGTCCACTCGTTCGCGCGCCGCACCTCGGCGCTTCCCGTGAGACGCGGGCCGATCACGTCGAGCAAGTACTGCAAATCGGCGTCGACGTGTGAATGCTCGGTCCCCTCGCGCACCAGCCTCGAGATGACGGTGTCGTCCGCCGACGCAGTGATCGACGCAGAGGGCCGCGTCGCGACAGCCTGCTGGGGCTGCGCGACGGCCGGAGCGAACAACAAGACCGCAACGAGCGACTTCAACATCACTGTTCTCCTTTCGGGGCGACGACCAGGCGGGGGCGCCGCGTCGCGATCTTCGCGCAGAGCAGCACCGCCTCGATCATGCTTCCCGCATCGGCGAGGCCACGGCCCGCGATGTCGAGCGCTGTTCCGTGATCGGGCGACGTTCGCGGAAACGGAAGTCCGAGCGTCACGTTCACCGCGCTTCCGAACGACGCGACCTTGATCGCCGTCATCCCGACGTCGTGGTAGGGGGCGATGACCGCGTCGAACTCGCCTCGCATGGCGCGCACGAACACCGTGTCGGCTGGAAACGGCCCCTCCAGCGACGCCGCGCGAGCGGCCGGTCGCAAGAGATCGTCGTCGTCGGTACCGAAGCGCCCCTGGTCGCCGGCGTGCGGATTCAACGCGCACAGCGCGATCCGCGGCTGCTCGATGCCGAACCATTCCTGCAGGCCGGCGCGCGTGGTTCTCGCGACGTTCGCGATCGCGTCGGCCGTCAGGCGTGTTGGCACGTCGCGCAGCGGAATGTGCGTCGTCGCGAGCACGACGCGCAGCGGATTCCTCGTGCCGGGCGTGGGCGTGGTCGCCGCCAGCATCATCGCGACGCGGCGGCCGGTCAGCGTCGCGAGCATCTCGGTGTGGCCGGGATAGTTGTATCCCCCCGCCAGCAGCGCGGACTTATCGATCGGCGCCGTGACGATGCCGTCCACCGCCCCCTCGAGGGCAAGCGCCACGGCGCGCTCGATGGCGCGGCCCGCCAACCTTCCGGCATCCGCCGGCGATCCGGGCGGCGACCAGCTTCCTGTCGCCTCGTCCACCTCGATGCCCGCGCCATTCGGCCCGACGAGAATCAGCTCCGCCATGGCGTGGACTGCTGCATTGTCCATCGCCTTCGCGACGATCTCCGGACCGATGCCGCGCACGTCGCCGAGCGTAACGGCGAGACGCGGACGATGACTTCCGGAGTCCTCGCTCACGTATGCGCGTCCGCGGCGATCAGTCGTTCGGCTTGGCAGCGGTGGTCGGCACCGAGTGCAATCGGATCGAGACGTACGTCTGCCGCCTGAGCGCATCGACGTACCGCCGCACTCCGCCTCGCTGCGCGAGCTCCGAACGAATCGCCGCCTTCAACTCACCCAGCGTCTGCGCGCCACCTTCGTCGGCGGTCAGCAGCTGCGCGACGACGTACTTGGGCACGTCGGGCCGGAACGCCGACCCCGGAATCTGAAACGTGGTGATGTCGTTCGCCTTCTTGTTCGCGAAACCCTTCTGATACGACGGCGGAAGGCTGTCGCGCACCCACGGCGTGAGGAGGCTCGTTTCTTCCTTGCCGGCGTAGTCGTGATACTTGCGAGCGAGCGAGTCGAACGGCGTGCCGTTGGCCCATAGCTTGGCGACGCTGTCGGCGAGACGCGACGCGCGCGCGAAATCGGCCGAATCGATCTTCGGCATGATCAGGATCTGGTGCGACTTTACTTCGCCCGGCTGCACGCGGTCGACGCGAACGATGTGGAACCCGAGCGGTGTTTCGAAGACCGGACTCAATTGTCCCGGGGCCAGCGGCGCCTGGAACGGGGTTCCGAACAGCCAGCGATCGAACTCGGGAACATTGTCGCCGCGGCGCGCCCATCCGAGGTCGCCGCCCAGTTCCTTCGATTGCAGATGCATCGACTCGCGTCGCGCGAGCTTCTCGAAATCGGCCCCTGCCTTGAGCTCGGCGAGCACTGAGTCCGCTTTGAGCTTTGCCGCCTCCTTCGCTTTCGGGCTCGCCTGCGGCGCGAGCACGATCTGGCGGAAGGTGACCGTCGGAGGCTTCGGCGGGAGATAGTCCTTGCTCTTGTCGAATTCCGCCGCGACCTCGGCGTCGGTGACGTTGAGCGGGACGATCTTTCCGTCCTGTTTCAGCTTCGACACCGTACGCTCGAGCGTATACCGGCGACGGTACTGCTCGAGTAGATACTTCCGATACTCCTCGGGCGTGCCGAGTCCGGCCTGTTGGAGCGCGTTCCGGTACTCGGTCTCCGTCTGGAAGCGACTGCGCGTCTCGCGAATCTGACGGTCGAGCAGCGACGCGACGTCAGCGTCGCTGACGGTGATCTTGAGGTCGGTCGCCTTCTGCAGCAGCAGCTCTTCCTCGATCATATCGGAGAGCGTCGCCGAATCGAGGGTCGCGGAATCCTTCGCGCTCGCGGGTTCGGCCACTTCCTTTCGCTGAATTTTGCCGAGCACGCGCTCACGCAAATCGATGCGTGTGATGGGCTGGTCGCCGACAACGGCAACGATGCCGTCCAATGCGACCGGACCCGTTTGCGCGGCCGGCGTTACGGGCGGCGTCACGGGCGGCGTCGGCAGCTGCGCGACCGAACGACCGCTGGCGATTGCAGCGAACGCGAGCGCAGGAAGGGCCTTATGAATGAAACGGTTCATGATGTGAAGACGGAAACGGACACAACGCCTCAATTAAGGTACCACGAACAAGGGCCAGGGGTCCTTCCCCTGGCCCTCGAGATCACGTGTCTCGCGTTCGTTGTCGTTAGGGCTTCTTCGTAGCCGGCGGAGCCTGCGGCTGCGGCTGCGGTTGGCTTTCCGGAGGCGGCGCGCCCGGAGGCCCGCCGGCGCCTGGCAGCGGCACCTGCGACTTCGGTTGGCTGGCCGCACGAGCCGAATCCGCGGTCGCGCGGAGCTTCTGCGCCCGCTCGAAGCCACGATCGACTCCGGCCGGATTCACCGACGCCTCGTACTTCGCGTCGAGCAGCTTCTTGAGCGGCCGCGGAACCGACAACGGTTGCGCCTGGCCCGCCATCATCCGATCGAGATACGCGTCCACGCGGGACGAGGCAAGCCGCTCCTTCTCCGCGGTGCTCTTCGCGCTGTCGGCGAGCATCTTTGGATCGACGCCCAAGGCCTGCCAGATGTTCGTCACCAGGCCGCCGACCGACGTGTAGAGATTGTTGTGCTCTTCCGGCGTAAGCTGGATCTTCGCGCTATCCGCTCGCTTCAGCAGCACCTGCTGCAGGGTCACCTGCTTGATGAACGGCTTGAGCTGCGAATCGGCCGCCTGCGGAATGCGCTGCATCACCTGCTGCTGCGGCGGAACCGACTCCATCCATCCAAGGAAGTCGCCGACCGTCAACTCGCCGCCCTTGAAGGTGGCAAGCGTCGACCGATCGGTGCGATGCTTGGCTTCATTCTTTACCGCTTCTTTGATCGAGGCCGGCGCATTGTCCTTCACCTGAATGTTGGCGCCCGACTCGATCCCCGAGATCCAGGTGCTGTCCTTCACTCGCACCGCGGCCTCGGCGTACTGCGCGGCGAACTCCTTCTGCGCCTCGGCGTACGGCATGCGCTGAATGATGTGATAACCGTACTGCGTCTCCACCGGCTGCGAGATCTCGCCCGGCTTTAGGTTCGCCGTCGCGTCGGAGAACTGCGGAACCATCCTGCCGCGCGGAAAGACGCCCATGGACCCCTTGTTCTGCTTCGCCGTCGGATCGGTACTGTACTTGTCGACCAGCGACGCGAAGTTGGCCGGCGTGACCTGCGCGCGAACCATGTCCGCCTTTTTCTTCAACGAGTCCTTCTCGGCCTGCGTCGGCGGGACGCCGGGATTCTTGAAACCGATCAGGATGTGACGCGCCGACAGCAAACCGCCGGCTGCCTGGTTGTACTCGGCTTCCGTCGCCGAGTCCGCCTTGAACGATTTCGAAACGGAATCCATGTAGCGGTTGAGCCGCTGCGCGTTGATCATCGGCGTCATCGCCTGGTCGATGACCTTCTTGTCGTTCAGCGAATCACCATGCGCGGCCGCGAACGCGAGCTGTTGGTAACCCGTCCAGATGTCGGCGACGATGGCGGCCGTCTCTCGAGTCACCGGAACCTGGATCTTGGCATTGCCAAGCAGGTCACCGAGACGGGTAACGGAGAGCTCCTGTGAGCCGGCGCGGGCGACGACGTCGACGTGCGCGGTCAGGGCCTCCTTGAGGCCGTTGCAGGCGGAGACGGCGAGAATGGCGGCAGCGAGCGGAACGAAGCGAAGAGGGCGCATATGGGCGGAAAAAGGACCGGTACTAACGAGAACAAGGGTGTTGAGAAAACGACATTGGACGAAAGAGGCTACGCGGCAACCGCGCGAAGAGCGCGGACCAAGCCTTCGAGCATCGGGGCGCCGCCGAGACGCGTGAGCTTCAAGGACAGCGGAACAGCTCGGCGAACCTCCGCCTGGAACTGCACGTCGTGAAACGCGGCGGAAAGCCCCTTGACTCTGGGCGCGGCAGAACCTCTAAACGTAATGCGGGCTTCCTCGCCGCGCACCAGGATTCCTTCTATCCCCAAAGCCCCCCCAACGATCCGCAATTGGGCAAGCGCGAGCATGGCCTCCGTGGCCGGCGGCGGCGGGCCGAAGCGATCGCGCATTTCTTTCCGCAGCGCTTCGACCTCGTCCGCGCTCTCGAAGCGGGCGAGACGCTTGTAGACATCGATTTTCGCGTCCTGCGACACGACGTAGTCGTCCGGCAAATAATTGGGTGTGTCGATCGTCACGTCGGACGGCTGGAGCTTCGGCGCGGCGTCGCCCGACATGAGTCGGGTGACCGTCTCCTCGAGCATCCGCAGATACATGTCGAAGCCCACCGCGTGCACGAAACCGGACTGCTCGGCGCCGAGCAGATTTCCCGCCCCGCGCATTTCCATGTCCTTCACGGCAATGCGATAGCCGGCACCGAGCTCCGTGTGATGCTCGAGGACCTGTAGCCGCCGCTCCGCTTCGGCGTCGACGCCGGTGTCGGGGACAAGCAGATAGCAGTAGGCGCGCCGATGCGAGCGGCCGACGCGGCCGCGCAGCTGGTACAACTGCGCCAGGCCGAAATGGTCGGCTCGATTGACGAACATCGTATTCGCGTTCGGCACGTCGAGACCCGATTCGACGATCATCGTCGAGACGAGGACGTCGATGTTGCCGTTCACGAATTGGTGCATGCACTCTTCGAGCTCTTTCTCGCGCATCTGTCCGTGCGCGACGCTGATCCGCGCGCGCGGCACGATCTTTTTCAGGTGGTCGGCGTTCGCCTGAATCGTCTCGATGCGGTTGTGGACGAAGAACACCTGACCGCCGCGATCCAGCTCGCGTGAGATGCCTTCCTCGATCAGTCCTTCGTCGAACGGCTCGACGTAGGTCAACACGGGAGAGCGGTCGCGCGGCGCCGTCTGCATCAGCGTCATGTCGCGCAAGCCGGCGAGCGACAGATGGAGCGTCCGCGGAATCGGCGTCGCCGTGAGCGTGAGCACGTCGGTCTGCAGTTTGAGCTGCTTGAGGCGTTCCTTGTGCTTCACGCCGAAACGATGCTCTTCGTCGACGACGATCAATCCGAGGTCGCCGAACTGGACGTCCGGGCTGAGCAGACGATGCGTGCCGATCACGATGTCGATCTTCTTGGCTTTGAGCTCTTCTAGCACCACGGCCTGTTCCTTGGCGGTTTGAAAGCGGCTCAACGCCGCGATGCGCACCGGGAAGTCGGCGAGTCGCTCGGAGAATGTCCGCAGATGCTGATCGGCGAGGATCGTCGTCGGAACGAGGACGGCGACCTGTCGCTCCGATTGCACCGCCTTGAACGCCGCGCGTACGGCGATTTCCGTCTTGCCGTATCCGACGTCGCCGACCAGCAGCCGATCCATCGGCCGCGTGTGTTCCATGTCCGTTTTGACCTGCGTCGTCGCCGTGCGTTGATCGGGCGTGTCCTCGAACAAGAACGCCGATTCGAGCTGGCGCTGCCACGGCGTATCGGGCAGGTGCGACGGACGCGTCGCGATCTTTCGCCGCGCGTACAGGTCGAGCAGCTCGACCGTCATGTCCTGGATCGCGGCGCGCGTCTTCTCGCGCTGCTGCGCCCAGCGCCGGCCACCGAGCTTGTGCAGTCGCGGTGGCGGCGATTCCTCCGAGACATCGTCCGCCGAGCGATAGCGCTCGAGCTGGTCGATGCGATAGAGCGGAACGTTCAGCCGGTCGCCGCCTTCGTATTCGACGACGGCCACCTCCATCGTGCTCTGGCCGACGAAGATCGTCTCGATGCCCCTGTAGATCCCGACGCCGTGCTCGAGGTGGACGACGAAATCCCCCGGCTTGAGCGACATCGTCTCGATCGACACGCCGGTGAGGTAGCGGCGCGCGCGACGGATGCGCCGTTCGCGGCGAAAGATCTCGTGGTCGGTGAGGACGCGAAGACCCGGGAGCGAGAACCCGCCATCGAGAACGCCGATCGACAACGCCGCCGGCGACGGGTTCCGGTCTTCGTCGCTCAGCAGCTCGTCGAGGCGTTCGGCCTGGCCCTCGTTGTCGCAGAGGATGATCGTCGGCGTCCCGTCGCGAACGAGGCGCTTGAGCTGTTTGATGTCGCGGTCGATCGCCTCGGGCGCGCGCAGCGGAAACACCACTTCGGCCGGTTCCTCGTCGAGGTCGACGGCCGCGACCGCGCCGAGCTTACGCAGCGAGGCAATCGTCGTCGCCGGCGCCTCGAAGAGCTCATCGCGATTGGGCGCATCTTCACCGCGACGACGAGCCAGATCGATGTGATGCTGCGCGTCAGCCCAGGTTCGTTGCAGTTCTGGCTCGAGATGCGAGCCGCGCGGAACGAAGAGCAGCGTATCCGGCGGCAGCAACGTGGTGATCGAGCCTCGATCGAACGCCCCTCCCCCGGCGTCCTCGCGCACATGGCCATCGACGGGTAGCACGAGCGCGAGATCGACCGCGCGCGTCGAGCGCTGCGACGAGAGATCGAAATGGCGGAGGTCCACAATCTCGTCGCCCCAGAACTCGGCGCGAATAGGCTCGGCCATGCCGAACGAATACACGTCGAAGATTCCGCCGCGGATGCTGAACTGCGCGATGTCGTCCACCATCGACACGCGCTCGAAACCAATGGACTCCAGGTGGTCAGCCAGCGCCCTGAGCCGATGAGTCGCGCCTTTCCGCAGCTCGACGCGGAGCGACTGCAGCGCGCGCGGCATGCGCGTTTTCTCCGAGAGAGCGCGCGCCGTGGTGAGCAGCACGCGAAGCTCACCGCGTGTGAGACGCTCGAGCGTCTCCACGCGCTCGCCCGCCACTTCCATGTGCGGCTCCGCCTCACCGAAGCCTTCGCGCGGCGGGTAGAGGGCGATCGGCGTTTCATCGAGCAGCGTCGTCAGATCGGCGAGCCACCGCTCCGCCTCGGCGACGCCCTCCGCGGCGACCATGATGAACCGCGTCGGCAGACGCCGAACCAGTGACGCGACGAGCACGGCATCTGCTGACCCCGGGAGGCCTCCGACAGTAAGTCGTCCGCCGGGAGCCGGCAGGGTGTTGACGACGCGTTGGAATCCGGGCAGCCGCTCGAACGCGTCGAGTAGGCTTTCGAGCGCCATCAGGCCATCCGTCGCGGGCGAACGCCGATCAAGACCGCCTCGGTGGCCAACAGAATGAGCGCGACGAGCAGCGCCGTTTCGAGCAGCGAGCGGCGCGCGGCGCCACGGAACGCCATCGATGACCACGCCGACGCGTCCGGCGCGACGAGCGTTCGGGCGGCGTGCAACCGGTCGCTCAAGTCCTTCGCCGAGAATTGCTCGAGCTGCGACTCGGACGGCCTGCCGTTTACGACGAGCGCGCCGACGCGCCGTCCGTTGCGCGTGAGGAAGAACGTGCCCGCGCGCGACGGCGCCTCGAGCACGTCGCCGAGCGGCGTACGTTGACCGTCGACGGTCTCGAATCCGTCCGCCCACCGCGGACGAGGCATGCGCGCCCCCGGTTCCGTCTCGAGCACTTGCCCCGGTTCTCCGACGAGTCGCTCCGTGAGGACCGATCCGAGCCACGGCACGAACGACGCGCGCACGGGGAAGTTGGTCGCGTCTGGCGTGAGCGACGAGCCAACGATCACGTATCGCGGCCCGGCGACAACCCACGCATCGCGGCCGACGACGGCGAGCGTCTCGGCAACCGCGCCCGTCTGCGCAACGAGATCGTATCGCACGGCGGTATTCACACCCTCGAAACCGGCGCCGCGCACAGCCGCGTCACCCGCGCGCCGCGTACCGAACCGCCAGGGAATTCCGGCGCGCTCGAGGGCACGGTTCGCCGCGCCCAATCGAACGGGATCGAGCGGCGCGGTGATGAGCGCCGGCAATGTCGAGAGCTCGTCAGCGCCAGTCACGGCGATGTCATGGCCGTCGACGACGCGCTCCGAGCTACGAAGGACGTCGAGTGCGCTCTTCACGAACGGCCCCGCCGAGGGCAGTCCGTTGACGCCGGGAGCCGATCCGATCCACACAGCGAAGTTCCGCACGTTGTCGCCCGCCAACTCGTCCGGCTCGAGCTCCACGGTTCCGGCCAGCCACCCACGTTCCGGCGGCGACGCGTGCACCACGACTTCTTCGTTCGGCGCCGCGGTGCCTCGTGTGAAGGTGCGGTTGTTCAGGGTGATGCGGTACGTCGTCGAGTCGTGTGAGAGAAAACGCGCCGCGACCGAACCGCGCGGGGTCCAGCGGGTGGGCCGCGCCTCGGCGAGCGTCACCGCGCGATTGGCCGGCGGCCGAGCGTTGGGGACATAGACCAACACCTGCGCGTCGGCGATCGACGGCGTTCCTTGCCACTCGGTGCGCTGCCCGTCGGTGAGGAGCGCCACCTGCTTCGCCTCGAGACCGGCCGCGCGCACGACACTGGCCGCACGCGCGAGCGCCGTCGTCGGATCGCCGGCGCCGGCGATCGCCTCCAGACGATTGACCTCGTCGCGCAACACCGCCGGCGTCCCACCGCGCACGTGTCCGTCGATCGTCACCAGCCAGACTCGGTCCGCCGGCGTGGCGCTGGAGAGAACGTCCCGGGCCATGCCCTTGAATTGGTCGAGCAACGGCCGGCCATCGACGACGACGGACGAGCTGAGCGAGTTGTCGACGACGATGGCGAGCGCCGTCGGGCCGTGGCCGGCGCCGAGCCAGCGCGCCACGGGCCGTGCCGCGGCGACGGTGATCGCCAAGAGCGCGGCGATCCGTAGCATCATCAATAAGAGATTTCGAATCCTGAGCGTGCGGCTGTTCTCCTTCTCCGCGCGCAGGAGATAGCGCGCCGCCGGGAACTCGAGCCTCGCGCCGATGCGCCGGCGCAGAAGATGGAGGAGCAGCGGCACGGCAATCGCGCCGCCGAGCAGCAGGTAGAACGGGGCGAGAAAGCTCACGGCAGCATCTGGCGCGCGGCGAATGCCTGTCGCAGCGGAACGCCGAACGGCGCGTCGGTGGAGACGATCTCGTACCCGATGCCCAGTCCACCGAACATCGACCGCCACTCAGCGATCACTTCGTCCACGGTTTTCTTGTACGCGGCGCGAACGTCGGCGATGCTGGCCGGGACCGAGAGCTCGGATTCTGGATCAATGAAGACCGCTTCGCCTCCGCCGGGCAGCTCTCGCTCGGCCGGATCCATGATGTGCAATACGGTGACGTCGTGACCGAGGGCACGCAGGCCGCGCATCGCGGTCTGCACCTCTTCCATCTCCATGAGCAGGTCGGACACGAGGACGATGAGCCCTCGGCGGCTGATCAGCCGCGCGGCCTGGCTCAGCGCATCGGCGGCGCTCGAGGCCCGGCCGGCTCCCGGCTCCTCGAGCGAAGCGACGATACGGCGCCACTGGCCGTTGCGCGCCCGCGGCGCGACCGCTGTTCGAATTCTCTCATCGAAGCGTACCAGACCGACGGCGTCGCGTTGCCGAAGGAGCAATAGGGCGAGCGCCGCCGTCAACCGCTCGGCGTACTCGAGCTTCGTGAGTTGGGCGACGGTCGTGGCGTCGCGCCCTCGCGGTTCGGCGGCGCCGGACGCACCGGCGCGCATCAGGGCGCCGCTCCATGCCATCGACCGGCTTACGTCGAGCACGATGCTGGCGCGGAGGTTCGTCTCCTCCTCGTATTGCCGGACGACCCACCGGTCGGACCGAGCGGCGATCTTCCAATCGACGTAGCGCAGGTCGTCGCCGGGCTGATACGGCCGGTATTCCGCGAACTCCACGGAGAAGCCTTTCCGGGGGGAGCGGTGAAGCCCGCTCATGAAGCCGTCGACGATCCAGCGCGCGACAATTTCGATCCGGCCGAGCGCCGCGAGGCTGGCCGGATCGAACAGGTCTGCGCGGAGGGCGCGAGTGCTCTCCATGGGAGCGAGAAAGGTAATCGCGGCGTTTGCCCGGGAGGCCTTGCCTTCGTCCCTGGAAGGGCGCCTCTTTAATAAAGGATCTTGCGCGCCGGGCCCGTGTATGCTTATTTGTATACACCACACTCCTTCGGAGCCGCGCTTTATGTCGTTGCGTCGTCGGGTGGTCGTTTCGACAACTGGTCTTTTGCTGTCCGTCGGAGCATGTGTGTCCGCTCCGCACACCGCCACACCGCTCACCTCGAGCCGGCCGACGCAAAGCGGTCAAGTCCTGACCGCGGCCCAGCGCGATTCCCTCATGGCGCAGATGCTCGCCGAGCGGGAGGGCCCGCGCGTCCATGTGTCGGCGGAATTCGCCCACCTCGCCAGCGGCTCTCGCCGCGTGCGCGCTCACGTCCGTCTCGACGACGACGCCTACGTGGTCGTGGGTCAAATCACCCCGGACGGCATTCTTCGCATCGTCTTCCCGGAAGACCCGTCCGACGACGGGTTTTTGAAGGGACGCCAGAGCTATGAGACGGCCGAATTCTTCGCCGGCTTCGACGACCAGTATCGCTATCGCGTGGCTTCAAGCCCGTACGGCCGATTCAGCCCGGCGACGCGTGATTCGTATGACCACGGCTACGGCTTCCTGTTCGTTGTCGCCTCGTGGCGCCCGATGCGCGTCGACCAGTTCTCCAGCGGCGGTAAGTGGGACAGCTTCGAGCTGTTGGACAACGACTACATGCGCGATCCGCGCCCGGCGGTGTACGAATTCGCCGCGCTTCTCGCCGGCGTGAACCGCGAAGCCTACACGGTCGAATTCGCGAATTACACGAGCACTCAGTACGCGTACGATTATGGATCGGGGGGCCGGTCGGCGTACGGTTATGGGTTCTGCTCCGGCTTCTCGCCCTGGGGTTTCGCGTCCTCACCGTTCAGCACCCTCTCCAGCTACAACTCGCTGCTCCCCTTCGGGCAGTCGTTCTACTACCGTGGCAATTATTACGCGTACAACGCCTTCGGCGATTGCTATACGATTCAGTCGCCATACATGCGCTACGGCTACGGCGGATACATCATCGCGCAGGCGCCGCCGCTTTACCCCCGACGGCCGTTCGACCTCGGTGCACGGAGTCCGATAACGCCCCAGCCGCCGCGCGCGCGGCTCGCCGCCGATGCCGCAAAAGCCACTGACGGCCAAACGCCGGGCGCAATGGTTTCGCCGTCCTACCGCACGCGCGGACTGTTGACGAGCGACAACCCCGACCCGCGTCGCGGCTACGGTTCCGAGCCTGCGACGCGCACTCGCCCCGCCATCCAAGACATGGTCGGCGATCACTTCGAGGGACGACAAGGATTCACGCGCGCCCAGCTTGCCGGCGACGACGGAAATACTCGAGGCACGCGCAACCAGCCGCGCTTCGAAACGCCGACGCGTGGTCGCGAGACGAACAACAATGAATCGCGAGGCTACACGCGGCCCGCGACAACGGACGACGCCCGGCCGACTCCGCGCACGGAAACTCCGCGCGTCGAATCGCCAAGATCCGAGTCGCCACGCATGATCGCCGCGCCGCCGCCCCGTTCCGAGGCCCCGGTCCGGACGGAGTCACCGCGCGTCGAGTCTCCTCGGCCCGCTCCGCCGCCTGCTCCGGCGCCGCGCACCGAAGCTCCGCCACCGAAGCCGCCCGAGGTCAAGCCTCCGGTTCGTTGACGCGACGGACGATGTAGGACTTCGAAACAACTGCCGCGGGGCAACCCCCGCGGCAGTTTTATATTCCCACGGCTAGCCTGTTGCGGACTTCGCGCTCTGGTCCGCCGCCTACCCGGTTCGTCGTCCCGTTCCTGTTGAGTCAGCCGTGAAGCTCGATCACATCCGCAACTTCTGCATTGTCGCCCACATCGATCACGGCAAGTCGACGCTTGCCGACCGCCTGATCGAAGCCACGGGGACGCTGCAAAAGCGCGAGATGAAGGATCAAGTGCTCGACACGCTCGATCTCGAGCGCGAACGCGGCATCACGATCAAGCTCAACGCCGTGCGAATGTCGTACGCCGCAAAAAACGGCGAGCAATACGAGTTCAACCTCATCGACACGCCGGGGCACGTGGACTTCACCTACGAAGTCTCGCGCTCGCTGGCCGCGTGCGAGGCCGCGATCCTCGTCGTCGACGCCTCGCAGGGGATTCAGGCACAGACGCTCTCGAACCTGTTCCTTGCCATGGACGCCGGGCTCGAGATCATCCCCGTGCTCAACAAGATCGATCTCCCGGGCGCCGAGCCGGAGCGCCGGAAACAGGAAGTGCACGACCTGATCGGCGCCGATCCGGATGAAATCCTGCTCGTCAGCGCCAAGGAGGGGCTCGGCATCCCCGAACTGCTCGAGGCGATCGTGCGTCGCGTGCCGCCGCCGTCGGGCCACCCCGACGCGCCGCTGCGCGCGCTGATCTTCGATTCGTACTACGACCGCTACCGCGGAGCAATTCCGAGCGTGCGCGTCGTCGACGGAACGATCGTGAAAGGCATGCAGATCAAGTTCGGCCGCGCCGGAACGGGCCAGGCATACGAGGTCGCTGAAGTCGGATACAGCCAGCTGCGTCCGGTCACGACGGACTCACTCGGTCCCGGCGAAGTCGGATATGTCGTCGCCAACGTACGCTCCGTCAAGGAAACGCGCGCCGGCGACACGATCGTCGACGCGGCGAATCCCGATGTCGAGCCGCTTCCCGGCTACCAGGATGTGCACTCGATGGTGTTCGCCGGTCTCTATCCGACGGACACGACGCAATACGAGACGCTGCGCGACGCGCTCGAGAAGCTGCAGCTGAACGACGCTTCCCTGCACTACGAGCCCGAAACGTCCACAGCGTTGGGATTCGGCTTCCGCTGCGGTTTCTTGGGCCTTCTCCATATGGAGATCGTACAGGAACGGTTGGAGCGCGAGTTCGATCTCGACCTCGTGACGACGGTGCCGAACGTGGAGTACCACGTGCACCACACCGACGGCGCGATGGAGTTGCTCGAGAGCCCGTCGAAGCTGCCCGACCCCGGTGTGATCGACCGCATCGAAGAGCCGTACGTGAAGGCGCGCATCATGGCGCCGGCCGACTACATCGGCCCGATCATGACGCTCGGCACGGAGCGCCGCGGCGTCTACAAGAACATGACGTACCTCGACACGAGCCGCGTCGAGTTCGATTGGGAGTTTCCGCTCGCCGAGATCATTCTCGACTTCTTCGACAAGCTGAAGACGATCAGCCGCGGCTACGCGAGCCTCGATTATGAAATGCTCGAGTACCGCGACAGCGACCTGGTCAAGCTCGACATGCTGATCAACGGCGACCCGATCGATGCCTTCTCGGTGATCATCCACCGCGACAAGTCGTACGAGTGGGGCCGCAAGATCGCCGACAAGCTCAAGGAGCTCATCCCGCGGCAATTGTTCGAGGTGGCCATCCAGGCGGCGATCGGCAACAAGGTCATCGCGCGCACGACGGTAAAGGCCCTGCGCAAGGACGTGCTCGCGAAGTGCTACGGCGGCGACATCACGCGGAAGCGCAAACTTCTCGAGAAGCAGAAGGAAGGAAAGAAGCGCATGAAGCAAGTCGGCTCGGTCGAGATTCCTCAGGAAGCGTTTCTGGCGGTTCTTCAAGTGGACTAGCTGTCATCCTCGCGAGCAACGCGAGCGGGGATCTATCGTCCCTAGCCGGTAACCAACTAGTGAAAGTAGATCCTCCGGCGCTGCGCGCCGCAGGATGACAAGCCTCGTCATCCAGACCTCTTTCCTCGGCGACATGGTGCTGACCACACCATTGATCGCCCGTCTCGCGGCGTCCGGACCCGTGGACGTCGTCGCGACTCCCGCCGCCGCCGCGCTGCTCGCCAACAACCCGCATGTGCGCGAAGCGATCGCCTACGACAAGCGCGGAGCCGACCGCGGGCTGCGGGGATTTGCGCGGCTCGGCAGGACGCTGCGCGCGCGTCGCTACGATGCGGCGTACCTCGCCCAAGGCTCCGTGCGGAGTGGTGCGCTGGCCGCGGTGGGCGGGATTCGTGAGCGCGTCGGGTTCAGCACGTCCGCCGGACGCCGCTTCTACACCGTCCGCGTTCCGTATATAGAGAACACTCATCACGCGGCGCGGCTCCTGTCGCTCGCGACGCGCGATCCGGCGGGCGACGTGCCGCGCACGGCGCTGCGTCCGCACCTCTATCCCGGTCCGGCCGAGCGCGCCGCGGTCGATCAGGTGCTCGGCGCCGACACCGGCGAACCGATCGTCGCCCTGGCGCCGGGGAGCGTCTGGGCGACCAAGCGGTGGCCCTACTTCGCCGAGCTCGCGCGCGCCCTGCGCGATGTCGCGCGTGTCGTGGTCGTCGGCTCCGACGCCGATCGCGCGTTGGCCGACGAGATCATCGGCGCCACGAAGGATCAGGGCATCGACGCCGCGGGACGACTGTCGCTCCTCGCGTCGGCCGATCTCATTGGACGCGCGGCGCTGCTCGTGACCAACGACTCGGCGCCGCTTCACCTCGCGTCGGCCATGAACACGCCGACGATCGCCGTCTTCGGACCCACCGTTCCGGAATTCGGCTTCGGCCCTCTGGCAGATTCCTCGACGGTGGTCGGTCATATCGATCTTGCCTGCCGCCCGTGCGATCGCCACGGTCCGCAAAAGTGCCCTCTCGGACATTGGCGCTGCATGCGCGAGATTTCAGCGGAGCAGGTAGCGGGCTTGGCGCGGAGCCTCATCACTCGCGGGAGCGACTGACGCATGGCCACGAAGAAGCGGCACCAGCAACAGTACATCATCGGCGTCGATCTGGGCGGCACGAACATCGTCGTCGGCGCGATGTCCGCCGACGGCAAGCATCACTTTGGCATGCGCTCGATCCCGACCAGCGCGGAGCTGGGCGCCGAGGGCGTCGCCGACAGAATTGTCGGTCTGATCGAAGGCGTCATTCTCGATACGATCGCCCAAACGAGCGGGAACCGCCGCGACGTCATCGGTGTCGGTATCGGGGCCCCTGGTCCATTGGATCGTGAGAAAGGCCTCGTCGTCGTCGCGCCAAACCTTGGCTGGCGAAATTTTCCGCTGCGCGATCGCATTGGCGAGCGGCTCAATCTCCCGGCGACACTCGACAACGATGCCAACTGCGCGACCGTGGGTGAGTGGTGGCAGGGCGCGGCCAAGGGCGCGTCGAACGTCATCGGCATGACGATCGGCACGGGCATCGGCGGTGGGTTGATCCTCGACGGCAAGCTCTTTCACGGCGCCTCCGACGTCGCCGGCGAGATCGGGCACACGACGATCGACCTGAATGGCCGCCACTGCAAATGCGGCAACTACGGTTGTCTCGAGGCGTACGCATCCGGACCGGCGATCGCGACGCGCGCGCGCGAGGTTCTGGTGCGCGAGGAAACCGCGTCGCTCCTTCCGTCTCTGGTCGGCGGGCGTCTCGAGTCCATCACCGCGGAAACTGTTTATCGCGCCGCACAGCAAGGCGACGCCGTGGCGAGCGAGATCGTTCGCGACACGGCGCGCTACCTCGGAACGGGCATCGCGAACCTCTTGAACATTCTGAACGTCGACGTCGTTGTCGTCGCGGGCGGAGTGACCGCCGCCGGGGACGCTCTCTTCGTGCCCATGCAGGCCGAGGTGCGGCGCCGCGCGTTCCGACCGGCGGTGGACGCGACCCGGATCGTGCCCGGGACCCTGCCTGGGACAGCCGGGGTAGTTGGCGCCGTGGCGACGTTCAAGATGCAGCACCTGGGGTCGCTGTAGGTCGCCGGTTAGATTCAACGGGTTCCTCCACTTAGCCCATTCATGGCCACCTCCACGACCGCAGACCTCGACTACCGGCCGTCGTACCGCGCCGCGCTCGTCGTCTCGCTGGTAACGCTCGTCCTCTATCTCCTCACGCTCGCCCCATCGACCGCGATGTGGGATACGAGCGAATACATCGCCGCCGCGTACACGCTCGGGCTGCCCCATCCGCCCGGTAATCCGTTGTTCGTCATCCTCGGGCGCGTGTTCTCCATCTTGCCGATCGCGTCGAGCGTCGCCGTGCGGATCAATATCCTGGCGGCGATTTGCAGCGCGACGTCGGCGGGCATGTGGTTCCTCATTACCGAGCGCGTGCTGGTCGGCTGGTTCCCGGAGCGCTGGCAGCGCATTACCGGCGGTGTCGTCGGCGCGTTGATCGGAGCGACGGCGTTCACCGTCTGGAATCAGTCCGTCGTCAACGAGAAGGTGTACACCGTCTCCCTCGTCGGCATAGCGGTCATCTCGTGGCTCATGATCCGCTGGTCGGACGATCCGGATGGGCGCAAGGCGGATCGCATCCTCGTGCTCGTTGCGTATCTCCTCGGGCTCGGATACGCGAATCACATGGCCGGCATGCTCGCCGCCCCCGCGGTCGGCCTGGCGGTTCTCGTTCGACGTCCGCGCACGCTCTTCCGATGGAAGCTGCTGCTCGCCTGTGTCGCGGCGATCGTCCTCGGACTCACGCCGTTCGCGACGCAGCCGATTCGCGCCGCGTATTTCCCGGCGATCAACGAAGGCGAACCGACGGCGTGCCGCACGAAGCTCGAGATGTCGTGCACCTTCTCCAAGGGCACGCTCGACGCCTTCAACTACAACTTCAATCGCGGCCAGTACGGCAAGCCGGAGCTGAGCGACCGTCAGGCATCGTTTGGCGAGCAGATCGGCATGTGGTGGATGTACTTCAAGTGGCAGTGGCTGCGCGACGCGCATGGTGAGCATCCATTCCCGCAAGCGCTCCTCGCCGCGGCCTTCCTCGTCCTCGGATTGTTCGGCGGCTGGGTGCACTTCCAGCGTGACAGGCGAAGCTTCTGGTATTTCGGCTCGCTGATGTTCACGATGACGCTGTTGCTCATCTACTATCTGAACTTCAAGCTCGGAGCGTCGCAGGATCCCGCGTCGCAAGCGCCGCACGAGGTACGCGACCGCGACTACTTCTTCCTGTGGAGCTTCTCGGCGTGGGGCGTGTGGGCCGCGCTCGGACTGGTCTTCGTGTGGGAGTCCGTCGCGTCGCTGCTCGGCGAACAGACCGTGAAAGTCGGCCGCGAGAGCGTCACGCTGCCGACGAGCCGCAGCTGGCGCCTCAGCTCACCGGTGCTCGCGTTCGCGCTGATCCCGCTCTTTGCGAACTGGCAGTGGGCATCGCGCGCCGGCCATCGCGACACGCGCGATTTCGCCGCGGATCTGTTGAATTCCGTCGAGCCGTACGGCGTGCTCGTCACCGTCGGCGACAACGACACCTTCCCGCTCTGGTACGCCCAGGAAGTCGAAGGCATTCGCAAGGACGTCGTCATCGCCAACACGTCGCTGCTCAATACCGACTGGTACGTGCGGCAGCTGATTCGCCGGCCGATCTTCGAGTACGACGCGGCGAAAGGACCGGCGATCTATCGCAACCAGCAATGGGCCAAGCCGACGACGCCGCCGTTGCACATGACGATGATGGATGCGGACTCAGTTCCAGCATATCTCCCATTGAACGGACCGATGAGCTTCACGTCCGGCTCGCTCAAGTCAACGATCGACCCGCGCAATCTCGATCACGGCGTGCTGCAGCGCGCGGATCTCTTCGTGTTGCGGATGATTCAGGACTCGTGGCCGCAGCGTCCGATTTATTTCGCCCGCACGTCCGGCAGTTACGCGCGCTCCCTCGGCATGGGCGATGCCGTCGTCACGCAGGGGCTCGCGGCGAAGTTGTTCATGCCGCCGGCCGCGGCGACGAAGGACACGATCTATCTCCAGGGCGACGGCTGGCTGGACGTGGCGCGCAGCGATGCGCTCTGGCACTCCGTGTTCGTCGGCCCGCAATCGGTCATCAAAAGCGGCGATTGGATCGACCGTCCGTCGGTCGGCATTCCGTATCTCTATGTCGCGACCGGAATCGAGCTCGCGGAAGCGTTGAAGCAGCAAGGCAAGGCCGCCGACGCGAAGAATGTGTTCGACACGGCGCGGCAGATCGCCACGACGGTGCGGCTCGACGATCTGGTCCGCGCTGCCGAAGCGGAATTCAACCAGGCACCGAGCGCGGGCGATACGGCACGCGCCATCCCGCTGCCGCCGGCAACGCCGAAGACCGATTCCTTGAGCAAGCCTGGAGCGAAGGCGCCGGCGGCGACGAAAGCCCCACCGGCGGCGACGAAGAAGAAGTAGCGCGCCGGCCAGCGCGCCTCGCCTCTACTTCAACCCGAGCTTCCGCTCGAGCGCCGGTCGTCGCGCACGGCTGACCGGCGCGCGCTGACCGGTGACCGTCTGGAGCTCGCCGTCGCCGTTGCCGAGGCGTCGGAACCACTCGATGCGATCGACCGGTACGATCACCGAGCGATGCACGCGGACGAAACGTTCCGGATCCAGCCGCGTCTCGAGCACGCGTAACGATGCGCGCATCGTGTACTGGCGGCCTTTCGCCGAAATGTCCGCGTACGCGCCGCTGGCGCGGATCAGGTCGATGTCCTCGACGTTGACCGCGACGAGCCGCTTGCCGACGCGCACCATGAGCCGCTCGCGATAGGCCGGCGGCTCCTCGTCGAGGAGCTGGGCGTCGGCGACGACGATGTGCGGTCGGAATCGGCGCACTGCTTCGCTCAGCTCGGAGGCTTGCGTCGTTCGTCCGACGATCGACACATCGGGCTTGGTATCCAGCCAGCTGCGCAGTTTATGGTGCCGACAATCGTCATCGGCGGCGATGAGAACGCGAATTGGTCGACTGCTATTCACGACAGAGATCCTACCATTCGGAACAACTTCCCGCGCAAATCGTTCCACGGCGCAGCGATCGCGTGATCGCTGACGTTTTCTCGACGGCGGGCATGTGTTCGCCTAAGGCAAGTTAAAAAAAACGACTACTCGGAGGACGAGTCATGCTTCAGCTGGGACGCACACGGCATTTGCTTGCACTCATATCGCTTGTCGCGCTCGGCGCCTGTGGTGGCAGCGACGACTCGACGGCACCCTCGCAGAACACGGGCCCGCTAAACATCGTGATCGCGGCAAATTCAAGCGGGCAGACGGCCGCAGCCGGCGCCACGCTTCCCTTTCCGATCGCGGTAACGGTCGTCAACGGCAGCGCCGCTCCGCAGGCGGGCATCCCCGTTACTTGGGAAGTCCTCGGTGCGGGTGGTTCCGTGAGCGCTGCTAATACTGTTACGGATCAAGCCGGGTCTACGTTCGTGAATTGGACGCTGGGCAACATCGCGGGCACCGACTCGGTGCGCGCGAGCATCAGTGGCGGTAGCTCGGTGATCTTCACGGCCAAGGCTACGAAGAACTAATCGCGGCG
>Ga0207674_10002787_pt1 | contig 21765 bp, 21 predicted proteins | sample KBSCornC72_FD_184303 | JGI IMG/M metagenome (GOLD analysis project Ga0207674, IMG submission 184303) | Corn rhizosphere microbial communities from Kellogg Biological Station, Michigan, USA - KBS Corn C7-2 (SPAdes) (version 2) | ecosystem: Host-associated > Plants > Roots > Rhizosphere > Soil ...
TTGAGCAGCTCGCGCGCCAGGTCCTTGAGGCCGTGGCGGTCGGTGTAAGTGCGAGCAAGCTTGCTGGCAATCTTGGTGCACCAGATCGGCGCGGTAACGACGCCGAAGCGGTGCTTGAGCACGGCCATGTCGAAGCGGGCGTAATGGAAGATCTTGGTGCGGCCGGGATCGGTCAGCAGCGAGACGAGGTTGGGCGCGGCTTTGAGGTCGGCGGGAATCTGCACCAGGTCGGCGCTGCCGTCGCCGGGCGAAAGCTGGACCAGGCACAGCCGGTCGCGGCGCGGATCAAGCCCCATGGTCTCGGTGTCGATGGCCACTTCCTTGCCGTAGCGGGACAAATCCGGCAGATCGCCCCGGTGCAGTCGCGTGGTCATAAACGCCCCCAAATCGCAGTCCCGGCGAGGTTTGCCACAGCATCTTGGCATTGGAAAGGCCGTAAGATTCCGCCCGGTCCCGGGGCGATCCACCCTCAAATGCAGACAAATCTCTGAAAATCGCAGGAAGCGCTCGCACGCATTGCATACTTTGCGAGAGCACCGTCCGCCCGCCACCTCCGCAATTTTCGGGAGGAAAGCGTCAAAGCGTCAATGTTTCGAGGGCCCGTCAATGAATCTCCTTTCCCGCTTCGCCGCGGATGAATCCGGGGCGACAGCTATCGAGTATGGTCTGATCGCAGCGCTCATCGCCGTCGGCATCATCGCCGCAGCGACAGCGCTGGGCGGAAGCCTGTCCGATCTCTTCAGTCGCATCAGCACCAAGCTCAACGCAGCAACCTGAACGCGCAAATCGAGCGTTTGGAACGACTTCGGGGGCAGAAATGCCCCCTTTTCTTATGCCTGGAGCGTGCGGCCCCTGCCCGCTCGGAGCATGCCAGACATTCCCGCGTGGCGGTTTACAGGCTCCGGCGAGGCCACCACGTTCCGCCCCAATAGCGGGGTCCGCCCCGCCAGGGCATGAAAGGACATGGCATGACGGTGCGTATCAGCGACCCGCCGCGGTCGGCGACCGAACGCCGTGCGGACTCGACGCTTCCGGTCTTCCGCGAACTTGGCGAGACGGCGCCGCGCGACAACAAGCTCAAGGATGGCGTTCACCCGAGCCTGCGCGCTTTGCCGGACTACCCGGCGCGCTGAGCGACTAACGCGCTGCGGATCGCGGCGCTTCGCCGAGATTGGCGCGGAACATTTGAGGCGGCAGCGGTTCGCGGCCGCGGATGATGTCGGCGCCCTTCTCGCCCACCATGATGGTGGGGGCATTGGTGTTGCACGATGGCACGCGCGGCATCACCGAGCTGTCGCAGACCCGCAGGCCGGTGAGCCCGCGGACACGCAGCTCGAGATCGACCACGGCCATGTCGTCGCTGCCCATCTTGCAGGTGCCGACGGGATGGTGGTCGGTCTTGGCGTTGGCGCACCCGTAGTTGAACAGATCTTCGTCGCTGGTGAGATCCGGACCGGGCAGGCGCTCGGCCAGGACATAGGGCTTCAGCGCCGGCTGGCGCATGATGTCGCGCGCGACCTTGAGGCCGGCGATGGAGCGCTCGCGATCATGCGGTTCGCTCCAGTAGTTGGGATCGAGCAGGGGCGCCGCGGCCGGATCGGCTGACGCCAGGCGCACCGTGCCACGCGAGCGCGGGTGCAAATAGGCGGAGTTCAGCGTCACACCGGCATTCTTGAGCCGCGCCACGCCGGCCTCGATGCCCGAGCCGAGGCCGAGATGGAACTGGATGTCGGGCGAGCGCGCGTCGGGCCCGGTGTACCAGAAGCCGCCGGTCTCAAAGAGGCTCGAGGCGACCGGGCCGGATTTGAACAGCACGTATTCGAGGCCCGCCCACAGGGTGCGGTGGAGCTTTGCGACATTGTCATAGGTGTGGTCGCCGGTGCATTCGGCGATGACGAAGAGATCGAGGTGGTCCTGCAGGTTCTCGCCGACGCCGGGCAGATCGTGCTTCACATCGACGCCGACGCTGCGGAGGTGGGCGGCGGGGCCGATGCCCGATTGCAGCAGCAGTTTGGGCGAGCCCATGGCGCCGGATGACACGATGACCTCGCGGTCGGCGCGCACGGTCTCGAGCGCCGAACCATTGGCGATTTCGACGCCGACGGCACGAGTGCCTTCGAGCAGCACACGAGTGACAGTTGCGCCGGTGCGCACGGTGAGATTGGCGCGATCGCGGATCGGATCGATATAGGCCATCGACGCCGAGGAGCGCTGGCGGTTGCGCTGCGTCAGCTGGTAGAACCCTACTCCAGCCTGCTGCCTGCCGTTGAAATCGGGGTTGTACGGAATGCCCAGTTCCTGGCCGGCGCGGATATAGGCGTCGCAGATCGGCAGGGCCGAGACCGGCATCGAGACGCCGAGCGGGCCGCCATAGGAGTGGTAGTCGTCGGCGAAACGCTGATTGTCCTCGGCGCGCTTGAAGTAGGGGAGCACCGAGCGATAGTCCCAGCCGGTGCAGCCGTCTTGGCTGGCCCACAAATCGTAGTCGGCGGCATTGCCCCGCGTATAGAGCTGGGCGTTGATGGTGGAGCCACCGCCGATCACCTTGGCCTGGGTGAAGCGCAGGACGCGGTTGTTCATGTGCTTCTGCGGGACCGTGGACCAGCCCCAGCTGGCGACCCCCTTGGTCATCTTGGCAAAGCCCGCCGGCATCTTGAACAGCGGGTTCCAGTCGCCGCCGCCGGCCTCGAGCAGCAGCACCTTGACGGTCGGGTCCTCGCTCAAGCGGTTGGCAAGGACGCAGCCGGCCGGGCCGGCGCCGGTGATGATGTAGTCGTAGCTCATGCGTTGGCTCGCGGTGCGGCGGCGATCGAGCCGCTGCGCAGTTCGGTGCGGGTGATGTGGTCGGCGACACGCAGGGCCTGCGCGGCGATGGTGAGTGCCGGATTGACGGCGGCGGAACTGGGCAGGAAGCCGGCGTCGACGACGTAGAGGTTCGGGTGATCCCAGGCGCGGCAGTGCGGATCGAGCGGCGAGGTGCCGGGGTCCGTGCCCATGCGGATGGTGCCGCATTGGTGCGAGGGCGTGCGCTTGTCGAACGGGCGCGACAGGACCAGCGGAAAGCCGGCGGCGCGCAGCGTGGCCTTGAGGCGGGCAACGAGCTGCTCGTGCGCCGCGACGTTGGTACGCTGCCATTCGAGCACGATACGCTCACCATCGAGCCGGACGCGGCTCTGCGGCACCGGCAGATCTTCGCTCATGGCATAGAAGTCGACGGCGTGGCGCGACATCAGGTCGAGCACCGCTTCGGGCACGGCCGGCATGCTGGCCTTGAGGATCTTGCCCGAGACGCGGCCCAGCAGCTGGACGTTGCCGAGCGGCAGGTCGCGCTCGCCGCCCTGCAGGTAGAAATCATTGAAGCCGAAGGTCTTCTGGTAAACGGCGTCGTTGTGGAAGGTCGGCGAGATCGCGATCACGGCGCTCGCATTGTGGTTCATGAAGTTGCGGCCGACGTGATCGGACCGATTGGCGAGGCCTGACGCCAGCAGCAGCACGGCGGAACGCACCGCACCCGCCGAGAGGATCACCAGCTTGGGGCGAACGGTCTTGCGCTCGCCATGATGGTCATACTCGACGGCAGCGATGTCTCGACCGTCGGGTCCGGCGACGAGACGGCGCACGGTGGCGCCGGTGACCAGCCTGACGTTGGGATGGCGGAGAGCCTCGCGCAGCGGTCCGGTCTCGGCGTCCATCTTGCCGTCATCGGCATTGGGGTGCGCGTCCCACGGCGTCTTGCCCCTGCTCAACCAGCGCTCGATATCGATCCCCAGCGGCAATGACGCCGGGTGCATGCCGACCGCGCGAAGCCTGGCCCGGACCTTGGCGATCGGGGCTTCTTCGGGAACCGCAGGGTATAAATAAGGTTGCGAGTGCCACGGTTCTGTCGGGTCGTCGCCAAGCTCGCCGCGGACCTGAAACAGTGCCTCGGCGCGACTATACCAGGGTTCCAGTTCTTCATAGGGGAACGGCCAGGCCGGCGAGAGGCCGCCCAGATGCTCGATCTCGCCGAAATCCTCGCGGCGGAAGCGGACCAGCACGGCGCCGTAGAACTTCGAGTTGCCGCCGACGTTGTAGTAGTTGCCGGGATTGAACGGGGCGCCGGAGGCTTCGTACCAGTTCTCCTTCGGCCGGAAGAAGCCGCGCTGGAAGATGGCGCGCTGGTCGCGGTTCTCCGGACGATCGGGCAGGCGGTCGCCGGCCTCGAGGATGACGATCTCGGCTCCGGACGCGGCGAGGCCGGCGGCCATGGTGGCGCCGCCGATCCCCGAGCCGATAATGACGATGTCCGGGCTCGCACTCATCTCAGCGCGGCATCCACCAGGCGGTGCGCGGGCCGATATGCATGTTGAGCGTCTTGCTCTCGGTGTAGTCCTCGACCGCGTGACGGCCGAGTTCGCGGCCAAGGCCGGACTGGCGGTAGCCGCCAAAGGGCAGCTCGGAGGCCCCATCCATGAACGTGTTCATCCAGATCGTGCCGGCGCGCACGCGACGGCCGACCTGCAGGCAATTGTCCATGCTGGCGCTCCACACGCCGGCCGAGAGGCCGTAGTCGATGGCGTTGGCGATCCCCACAGCCTCGTCCAGCGTCTCGAACGTGAGGACCGAGAGCACAGGGCCGAAGACCTCCTCGCGGGCCACGGCCATCTCCGGCCGCACCTGGGTAAGGACGGTCGGGGCCATGAACTGGCCCATGCCGAGATCGAGCGGGCTGCCGCCGAGCGTGACATTGGCGCCGGCGCCGGTGGCACCGTCGACATAGCCGGTGATCTTGCCCAGATGCTGGGGGGTGATGATGGCGCCGACCTGGGTGTCCGGATTGAGCGGATCGCCGACTTTCACCGATTTCGACAGCTCGACGATACGGGCCACCACGTCGTCGGCGATGGATTTGTGCAGGATCAGCCGGCTGCCGGCATTGCAGCATTCGCCGGCGTTGAAATAGGCGCCGAACACCGCCGCATCGGTGAACTCTTCGAGGTTCGCGTCGGGGAAGACGATCTGCGGGTTCTTGCCGCCGAGCTCGAGCGAGACCTTCTTGAGGGTCTGCGCGGCGCTGCTCATGGTCAGCTTGCCCACCAGCGTCGAGCCGGTGAACGAGATCATGTCGACATCGGGGTGCGAGGTCATGGTCGCCCCGGCATCGGGTCCGGTGCCGGTGATGATGTTAACGACACCCGTGGGGATGCCGGCTTCCATCAGGATCTCGCCGAGGACCAGCGTGGATGCGGAGGTCATCTCGGAAGGCTTGACCACCGCCGTGCACCCGGCGGCGAGTGCGAAAGGCAGCTTCTGGCTGAGGATCAGGAACGGGAAGTTCCACGGCGTGATGATGGAGACGACGCCGAGGGGGTCGCGCAGCACCACGCCCATGGTGCCATCGCCGAGCGTGTTGTAGCTCTCGCCGTGGAGGTCGCGGGCGAGCGCCGCGGCGTAGCGCCAGATGTCGATGGCGCCACCGAGCTCGCCCTTAGCCTGGGTGATGGGCTTGCCGGATTCGAGGACGTCGAGCAGCGCCAGCTCGTCCCTGCGCGCTTCGATCATGTCGGCCGCCTTGAGTAGCAGGCGCGACCGGTCGGACGCCGTCATGCGCGGCCAGGGGCCGGTGTCGAACGCCGTTCTGGCGGCAGCGATGGCGCGCTCGGCGTCGATCTTGGTCGCGGCGACGTAGCGGCTGACCACGACGCCGTGCGCCGGGCTCAGCCGCTCGAGGGTCCTGCCCTCAGCGCCGTCGACCCACTGGCCGCCGATCAGGATCCTGTAGTCGCGCCGCGTGTGTCCGGTCAGGGCCTGGGGGCGCAGCATGACGGTCATTACCAGTCTCCGGTGAATTGAGCGGGCCGCTTGCCGCCGAAGGCATCGACGCCCTCGCGCAGATCGGCGGTCTTGGCGGCGAGGATAGAGGCGATGGTCTCGATGGCCATTTCGGGCGCGTCGCCCGACGCGGCGGCGAGCATCAGCTTGGCGATCTGCGTTGCGGCCGGACCGCGCGAGGCGACGTTGCCGGCGTACGCCATGGCGGCTTCGAGCGCGTGGCCGGTCTCGACCACCTCGTCGACGAGGCCGAGCGGCAGGCCCTGATCGGCGGTGAAGACTTCGCCGCCCAGCACCATGCGACGGACGATCTGCGCACCGAAGCGGCGGACGAGGCGTTGCGTGCCGGACCAGCCCGGGACCATGCCGAGGCCCGTCTCGGGCATGCCGAGGCGGGTGGCGGGTTCGGCGATGCGGATGTCGGCGCAGGCGGCGAGCTCGAGGCCGCCGCCGAGGGCGTGGCCGCCAAGCGCCGCGATCAGCGGCACGCGCAGCTCGGCGAGGCGCGAAAAGACCCGGTGGCCGACACGCACCCAGTCGAAGCCGAATTCGTGCGGCAGCAGCGCCGCCCAGGCGCGAATGTCGCCGCCGGTCGAGAAGGCCTTGCCCTCGCCCGTGATCACCGCGGCACGCGCGGCGTGATTGCCCTCGATTTCACCGCAGGCGTCGTCGAGCGACTCCAGCATGTCGAGATCGAGGGCGTTGAGCTTTTCGGGCCGGAAGATGGTGATGAGCGCGACCGGGCCCTCCCAGGTGAGCGCGACCCGCGGATCAGGCATGAACATGGTTCCTCTGCGCTTTGGTGGGAAGGGCAAGGCCGATCGGCTCGGGCCGGAACAGGCAGGCGTCCATTGGCTTGAGGCGGTCGGAAACGAGCAGCTCGAATTCGGATTGGGCAAGAATGTCGCGCGCGAGATCGACGCCGGGGGCGATCTCGGTCACCACGAGGCCGGCCGGGGTCAACTGCATGACGCAGCGTTCGGTGACGTAGGTCACGTCCTGCCCCTGCTCGATGCCGCGGCGGCCCGAGAAGGTCACGTGCTCGACCTCGTTGACGAGTTTCTTGATCTTGCCTTCGCGCTCGATCACGAGCTTGCCATCGGCGACCGCGAGCTTGGCGCCGGCATTGAACATGCCGGAAAAGACGATGCGCCTGGCGCGGCAGGTGATGTCGACGAAGCCACCGGCGCCGGCGGTGACGTGCGGCTTGGCGCCGAGGCGCGAGACATTGACCGAGCCGGACCTGTCGATCTGCAGGAACGAGAGCAGCGAGGCATCGAAGCCGCCCCCCTGGAAATAGGTGAACTGATAGGGCGATGGCACGAAGGCTTCGGCGTTGGAGGCGCAGCCGAAGGCGAAATCGAGCAGCGGGATGCCGCCGACCGGGCCCTGCTCGATGACCCAGGTGACGTCGCCGTGGCAGCCTTCCTCGAGCAGGATGCGCGGCACGTTGGCGGAAATGCCGAAGCCGAGATTCACGGCGCTGCCACTCTCGAGTTCCGTGGCGACACGCCGGGCGATGACCTTCTGGATGTCGAAAGCGGGGACGCGGAAACTGTCGAGCGGGCGGAAGATCTCGCCCGAGATCGCCGGGTCGTAGCTGGTCTGGGTGGTCTGCATCTGGTCGGGGTCGACGACGATGTAGTCAACCAGCACGCCGGGCACGCGCACATCGTGCGGCCGCAGCGAGCCGTCCTTGGTAATGCGCTTGACCTGCGCGATGACGATGCCGCCATTGTTGTGGGCGGCGAGCGCCTGGTCCATGCCGCCGAGATAGGCGCCCTCGTGCTCGTAGGTGAGGTTGCCGCGCTCATCGGCGGTGGTGGCGCGGATGATGGCAATCTGCGGCGCAATGGCCCGGAAGTAGAGCCAGTCCTCGCCGTCGAATGTCACCTTGCTCACTACGGGGTCGGCAGCGGCCCGGGCGTTCATGGCGCAGCCCTGGTGCGATGGATCGACGAAGGTGTCGAGACCCACCTTGGTCAGCACGCCCGGACGCTTGGCAGCCGCCTCGCGGTGCATGTCGAACATAATTCCAGACGGAACGTTGTAGGCCGCGACCGCGTCATTGCCGATCATCTGCCAGATCCGTGGCGGCTCGGCACTGGACGGACCCGACGGGTAGGAGCCGGCGATGACGCGCTTCAGCAGGCCCGGCGTCGCAATGTGATCGATGCCCTTGATGCCACTCATATCGCCGGCGGCGATGGGATGAAGCGTCGTGAGGTTGCGCGGATGGCCGGTGGTTGCGAAGCGCTCGCCGATGGCCCGGAGCATGAGATCGGGGCAACCGAGCCCGCTCGACGACGACACCGTGACCACGGCCTCATCGGGGATGAGCGCGGCGGCTTCGGCGGGGGTGAGGCGCTTGTTCGGCATCGTCACAGGCCGGTCTCGACCTTGGCGGTACGGCCGGTGACGGCGGCGTCACGCACCGCAAGGCTGGTGGCGAGCGACCAGATGCCGTCCTCCCCGGTGGCGGAGGGCTGGCCCTTGCCGGCAATGGCGGCGTGGAAGTTGGCCAGCGCACGGACGTAGAGATTGGTGCCGTCGATCGGCAGCTGCTCCTCCCCCTTGTCGGTGCGGAGGGTCACGGTGCCGGTCGGCTTCTGGGTCATCACGTCACGGCCGACCACCGAGCCGTCGGTGCCATGCACCTCGAAGCCGGTGCCGGCGAACTTGCTGGTGAAGGCATCGTGGAACTGCGCCAACGTCCCGGACTTGAAGCGCATGACGCCCATCACGGCATCTTCGAGGCCGGCGCTCGCCATGCCGCCCTGCTGGGTGAGGGCGGTGACTTCGATCGGATCGTCGCCGAGGACGAAGCGCAGCGTATCGGCGTCGTGCACGGTGATGTCGAGGATGACGCCGCCACCTGCCTCCGGCTTGTCGATGCGCCAGCCCTGGAGGAATGGCGGCAGGTAGACGGCATGGAAAACGCGGGCGAAGAGCGGCGTTCCAATTCGGCCCGCGGCAATCGCCTCGCGCATGGTGCGGTGGCTGCCGGCGTTGCGCAGATGGTGGTTGGTCCCCAGGACGACACCGGCGGCACGGCAGGCGTCGCGCATGCGATGCGCATCGGCCAGCGACAGCGCCAGCGGTTTCTCGCACAGCACGTGCTTGCCGGCTTTGGCGGCGGCAAGCGTCTGGTCGCGATGCAGCTCGTTGGTGGTGGAGACATAGACAGCATCGATGTTGCCCGCGAGCAGGGCGTCGAGGCTGTCGGTGGCATTGGGGATGCCGTTGGCGGCGGCATAGTCCCTGGCACGTGCCGCGCTCGATGACATCACCGAGACAACCTCGCCGCCGGTCTCGCGGATGGCGCCGATCACCCATTCGCGGGCGATGTTGCTGGCGCCGATCAGGCCCCATCTGGTCATGATGCCAATCCTTCAACCTTGGTGCGAACGCGGGCGGTGCTGTCGCGCACCACGAGGCGCGTGGCGACGCGCAGCGTTTCCGTTTCGGCGGCGCCGGAATTGATTTGCCGCAGCAGCAGCTGCGCGGCCTGCTGGCCCATGCGCTGCGGGTTGACGGAGACGGTGGTGAGCGCCGGTACCGCAGTGCGCGCCTCGATCACGTCGTCGTAGCCGACGACGCTGAAATCGACGCCCGGCTCGAGCCGACGCGTGCGCAGGCCGTCGCAGACACCGAAGGCGACCGCGTCGTTGAAGCATACAGCTGCGGTCGGTTGCGGCCGGCCCAGCGTCAGCGCGCGGGCAATGCCCTCGGCGCCGCCGGCGCGCGATGGTGCGGTCGGAATAATGAGGTCCTCGTCGACGCCGAGGCCGGCCTCGGCCATCGCCTCGCGGTAGCCGCGCGAGCGCTCGGCAAACACCTGGATTTCGGCGAAGCCGCCGATGAACGCGATGCGGCGGTGGCCGAGCTCGACGAGATGGTTCACTGCCGCGGCAGCCCCTGCCCGGTTGTCGGCGAGCAATGCCGAGACCTTGGCGCCGGCGACGCCACGGACGGCGAGCACCATGGGCAGGCCGCTGTCGATCAGCGGCTTCAAATCCATCGCGGTGGTGCCGCGCGCCGGCGAGACGATGAGGCCGGCGATGCCGTGCTCGCGCATCGAGGCGATGACCTCGCTCTGACGGTCGACGTCCTCGGCCGAGTTGGCGAGGAACTGCACGTAGCCGGCCGACTGCACGATCATGTCCATGCCGACGGCGAGCTCGGCAAAAAAGCTGTTGGTCAGATCGTTGACGACGATGCCGATGATCCTGGAGCGCGCCTGCCGCAGATTGGCGGCGCCGCGGTTGTAAACGTAGCCCAGCCGCTGGATCGCCTCGAGCACGCGGGCGCGGGTCTCCTCGCGCGGCGTCGAGCTGCCCTGCAGCACCAGCGAGACGGTGGATTTGGACACGCCGGCTGCCCGGGCGATGTCGATCACCGTGACCCGCCTGTCCGCCAACGCACCCTCCCTCGCCTTGCCTGTCGTCTCGGTGGAATCTACTGGAACGTTCCATCAAGTCAATCGGGATTCTGCAGGAAGCGGCCTTCTATTGGCGCTTATCTGAGCCTTTCGCCGCCGCAGTTCCTCTTGATCTTGTGGAACGATCCATCTAGGTCTGTTGTCTCCGGAGGGTTCAGCATGCAGATCGACTCTACTCTCACCGCCAAGACGCTCGCCCCGGATGCCCGCCGGGTGTTCGAGGCGGCGCGGCCGAAGGTGCGCGCGATCCATCAGAGCTGGAGCGCGTCAGGCGGCGCGCCGGTGTTCACGGTCGAGGGCAAATACACCAGCCGCGGCTGGACCGAGTGGACGCAGGGTTTCCAGTTCGGGTCGGCGCTGCTGGTCTATGACGGGACCGACGATGTCGAGTTTCTCGAGCTCGGCCGGGGCGCCACCGTAGAGGCGATGGCGCCGCATGTCACCCACATCGGGGTGCACGACCACGGCTTCAACAATGTCAGCACCTACGGCACGCTGCTCAGGCTGACGCAGGAAGGCCGCATCGCCGCCACGGACTGGGAACGACAATTCTATGAGCTGGCGCTCAAGAGTTCGGGCGCGGTGCAGGCGGCGCGCTGGAGCGACAGCCGTGACGGCGGCTACCTCTATTCCTTCAACGGGCCGCATTCGCTGTTCGTCGATACGATCCGCACCGTGCGCTCGCTCGCCGTCGCGCATCGGCTCGGGCATGTTCTGATGGGGGAGAACGACGCACGGATCTCCCTGCTCGACCGGCTGATCGCGCATTGCGAGAGCACGGCGCGCTACGCCGTCTACTATGGCGAGGGCCGCGACAGCTACGATGTGCGCGGGCGCGTGGCGCACGAATCGATCTTCAACGTCAATGACGGCAACTACCGCTGCCCCAACTCGCAGCAGGGCTATTCGCCGTTCTCGACCTGGACGCGGGGCCTGGCCTGGGCGATGCTGGGCTTTGCCGAAGAGCTCGAGTTCCTCGAGACGGTTGGCGACGCGGAGCTGGACGCGTTGGGCGGACGCGCGGCGATCGTTCAAAGCTTCACCAAGGCGGCGCAGGCCACCTGCGATTTCTATATCGAGAACAGTGCCCTCGACGGCATCCCCTATTGGGATACGGGGGCGCCGCAGCTGCATGCGCTGGGAGACTGGCGGTCACGGCCGGCCGAGCCGTTCAACCGCGCCGAACCGGTCGACAGCTCGGCGGCCGCGATCGGCGCCCAGGGCCTGCTGCGGCTCGGCCGATATCTGAAGGACGACCGCTACTGGCAGGCGGGGCTGTCGGTTGCCCGCACAGTGTTCGGCGAGCCCTATCTCAGCTTGGATCCCGATCATCAGGGTCTGCTGCTGCACTCGGTCTATCACCGCCCCAATGGCTGGGACCACGTCCCGGCGGGCCGCAGCGTGCCCTGCGGGGAAGCCTGCATGTGGGGCGACTATCATTTGCTCGAGCTCGCGCTCTATGTGGATCGCGTCGCCGACGGCAAGCCGTATCTGACCTTCTGGGGGAAGTGAGGCGTCTAACGTCCGCCGGCGAAACGCGCTGCCGAGAAGGGCTCTGTGTTCAGGAACGGGGCTTCACCGGTCATCAACTCGGCAAGCAGCCGTCCGGTCACCGCCCCGAGTGTCAGGCCGTGATGCGCATGGCCGAACGCGAACCACAGGGTCTGGTGGTGCGGGGCGCGACCGATGACGGGTTTCATGTCCGGCGTGCAGGGGCGCGCGCCGAGCCAGGGTTCAGCATCGAGCCGCTCCCCAAGCGGCAGCATTTGGCGCGCCACCGCCTCCGTCCCATCGATCTGGCTTGGATTGACCGGCGCGTCGATGCGCGCGAACTCGGCCCCGGTCGTGAGCCGGATACCGCGCGCCATCGGCGCGAGCAGGAAGCCGGTTTCGGCGTCAAGCAGCGGCCGGTTGAGGGCTCCTGCCTCGACCTGCCGGTATTCGCGGTGGTAGCCGCGCTTGACGAACAGCGGCAGCCGATAGCCGAGCGGCCGGATGACGCCGTCGGACCAGGGACCCAGGGCAACCACGGCGTGTTCAGCCGTCACGGGGCCGGACGGGGTGGTGACGCTCCAGCCCGAGCCTGTCGCGCGCAGCGTGCGGGCGTCGCCGGTGGCAATGGTCCCGCCCAGTCGGGTGAAGAGCGCCGCGTAGCCCGCCACGAGCCCGCCCGGGTCGCGCACCGTCCACGGCTCAGTCCAGTGCAGAGCGCCGGCCATCGGGACACGAAGGGCCGGCTCGGCGCGGGACAGCTGAGCACCGTCGAGCATTGCGATGCCCACGCCGTAGTCGCGCGCGGTCTCTTCGGCTTCGGCGAAGAAGCTGTCGCGACGGTCGGGCGAGCGAAAGATCACCATCCAGCCGTGCTTGCCGATCAGGTCGCCGACAGCTGCGGCGGCGATCAGCTCGGCATGCTCGGAGACGCTGTGGGCGATCAGCGGCGCGTAGTCCGCGACGATCCTGCGATATCGCTCCGGCGCAGACTGCCACCAATACTGCGCCAGCGGCGAGGCGTAGCCCGGCAGGGCGGAAAGGTCATAGCGGGTGTCGAGGCCGCGCCCGGTGCCGATGCGCCACAGCTCGCCGAGGTCGCGCGGGAAGGAGCGCGGCCGCACGCCCTCCTTCTGGATGATCCCGGCATTGCCGTAGGAGGTTTCGCGCCCCGGCGCCTTGCGATCCACCAGCACGACGTTGCGGCCGCGGCGCTTGAGGTGGATGGCCACGCAGACCCCGACGATGCCTGCGCCCAATACGATGACGTCGCTCAAGTCAGGATATCCCGGTCCGTTTGGGGTCACCAGCGCAAAGCATGTACCAGCCGCGCCTCAGACAGACACTAGGCCGCACAATTCCCGATTCGAAGCATCACACGAAGGGAGTGCCGTTGGTGCCCCGGAGAAGACTCGAACTTCCACGACTTGCGTCACACGGACCTGAACCGTGCGCGTCTACCAATTCCGCCACCGGGGCAACCGATGGGCGCCGTTCCCTAGGGGAGCGGCCTGACTCTGTCAATCGACAAACCGCCGGAGGCGGCATGATGCCCGTCGCGGTCATGACCGGCGCCGGGCGGAGCGGAACAAAGCTCGAACCCGGGCGCCGAAGTCTCGACTTTGCGGCGGGCTTCGCGATAGAAGCGAACATCTTCTCCACCGCGCACGGAGCCGCTTCATGGACCACCCCGAACTGATCACGATTTTCGGGGGCTCGGGCTTCATCGGCACGCAGGTGGTGCAGCTGCTGGCGCGCGCCGGCTACCGCATTCGGGTGGCGGTGCGGCGGCCCGATCTGGCCGGGCACGTCAAGCCGCTGGGCAGCGTCGGCCAGGTGGTGCCGATCCAGGCCAATGTGCGCAACAGGGATTCGGTTGCCGCTGCGGTGCGCGGCGCCTCGGTGGTGATCAACCTGGCGTCAGTGGGCATCGAGAAGGGCAAGCAGCGCTTCCGCGCCATCAACGTGATGGGGGCGCGGAACGTGGCGGAGGCCGCCAAGGCCGCCGGCGTCAAGACACTGGTGCAGATGTCGGTGCTGGGGGCCGCCGAGACCTCGCCGAGCCTGTTCGCCCGGTCGCGTGCGATGGGCGAACGCGAAGTGCGCGCGGCGTTTCCGGAGGCCATCATCTTCCGTCCCTCGATCGTGTTCGGGGTGGGTGACGACTTCTTCAACACGCTGGGGCAGATCGCGCGCATGCTGCCGATCATGCCGCTGTTCGGCGGCAGAACGAAGTTCCAGCCGGTCTATGTAGGTGACGTTGCCGCAGCCCTCGCGCAGGCAGCAATGGGCAATGCCAAGGCCGGCACCACCTATGAGCTGGGCGGCCCCGACGTCTTGACCAACCGCCAGCTGGTGCAGCGCGTGCTGGCCGACACCAACCGCAGCAACCCCATCCTGCCGCTTCCGGCCGGCATCGGCACGCTGCTCGCCATCCCGATGGGCCTGATGCCCAAGCCGCTGCTGACCGCCGACCGCGTGACGCTGCTGGGCATCGACAATATCGTCTCGCAGGCGGCGGCCGACGAGGGCCGGACGCTGAGCGCCTTCGGCATCACGCCGCGACCGCTCGAGGCCGTGCTGCCGAGCTATCTGTGGCGCTTCTCGCCCAACGGTCAGTTCGACCGCCAGACGGCCTGACCATGAAGATCGTCCCCACCGGGCAATGGCAGCGGGGGGACGCCAATGTGCGCGAGGTCGAAGGCTATCCGCACGGCGCCAAGGTGACGGTGCTGCTCGAGCACATGCAGCCGGGCAGCGGGCCGCGGCTGCACACCCACCCCTATGGCGAGACCTGGGTGGTGGTCGAGGGCCGCATCGGCTTCACCAACGGCACCCAGACCGGCGAGGCGACCGCCGGCGACGTGGTCTATGTGGCGCCCGAAGAGCCGCACAAGTTCACCGTGCTCTCGGACCACCGCATCAAGATGATCTGCATTCACCAGTCCGAGCGCTTCATCACCAACTGGCTGGAATAGCCGCCGCTACTTGAACAGCAGCACGCCCCACAGGCCCAGGGCGCCGACAAAGATGCGCCAGTAGGCAAACGGCGTGAACCCGTGGCGCTGGATGAAGTCGAGCGCATAGCGGACGACGAAGAAGGCCGAGACGAAGGCCAGCGCGAAGCCGATGGCAATGTCGATGCCGGCCTCGGTGCTGATCAGCGCACGGTTCTTCCAGAAATCCAGCGCGAAGGCGCCGATCATCAGCGGAATGGCGACGAAGAAGCTGAACTCGGCCGCCGAGCGCTTGTCCGTGCCCAGGAGCAGCGAGCCGACGATGGTGGAGCCGGAGCGGGAGACGCCTGGGACAAGGGAAAGCACCTGGAACAGGCCGATATAGAGGCAGAGCAGCGGCGGGTACTCGTAGATCGAGGTGTATTTCGGGGTCAGCTTAAGTTGATCGACATAGAGCAGCACGATGCCGCCGATGATCAGCATGGAGCAGATCAGGATCGGGCTTTCGAACAGCACGTTCTTGATGAAGTCGTGCGCCAGGGCCCCGATCAGCGCCGCCGGCAGGGCCGCCAGAACGACCCCCAGGATAAAGCGCCAGGCGCCCGGCTTGCGCATGAGGGCGTCGCGCAGAATCAGCAGGATGCGGCCGAAATAGACGACCACGATGGCCAGGATCGCGCCCAGCTGGATCAGCACCTCGAACACCTGTCCGGGGCTGGTAAAGCCCAGGAAATGGGCCGCCAGCAGCAAATGGGCGGTGGAAGAAACCGGAATGAACTCGGTCAGGCCCTCAAGAATGCCTAAAATCGCAGGCGCAAAAAGACCTTGATCGACGCTCATCTGATCTCCTAGTCATCGCGGGGCGGCTTGGCCGGCTCCCCGAATAAGCTGATTTGCGAGGCCGCGCCATCGCACCGGAACGCCGCATGCCGAGACTATTGCACCACAGGCTCGATCCCGCTTCCCGCCTCGCCCGACTGATGTTCTCCGAGTATGGCGTCGCCATCGATCTGGAAGACGTTCGGCCCTGGCGGCGCGATCCGCATATCCTCGAGCTCAACCCTGCCGCCACGGTGCCGATCCTGATCGATGACGGCGAACCGCCGTCGGTGGGAATGCTGGCGGTAGTGCACGCCATCGAGGACCGCTACAGCCCGAGCGCGGTGGCTGGTCTGTTCCCCACGCAGGGCCGCGACCGCGCCGAAATGTGGCGGCTGAGCGAATGGGTGCTGATCAAGCTCAACGACGAGGTCACGCGCTACGTGATCGAGGAAAAGATCGTCAAGCGCGACACGCCGGGCGCGACGCCCGACCCGTCGGTGCTGCGCGTCGCCAAGGCCAACCTGGTCGAGCATATGCTCTATTTCAACTGGCTGTTCGCGACCCGGCAATGGCTGGCCGGCGACACCATGACGCTCGCCGACTTCGCGCTGGCGGCGCATCTGAGCGCACTCGACTATCTGGGGGACGTCGACTGGGAGACCTCGGTCGAGACGCGCCACTGGTATGCGCGCATCAAGTCGCGGCCGGCGTTCCGCACGCTGCTCAATGACCGGGTTGGCGGCATGCCGCCCCATGCCGGCTATGCCGACCTCGATTTCTAGCCCCGCGGCGATCGTCGACGAAATCCGGGCCCGGGCACACAGGCTGGGGTTCGACGCCTTCGGCATCACCGCCGCTTCGGCGCGGCCGGACCTGCGCCAGAGGCTCGAGGCGGCCGTGGCGCAGGGCTGGTACGGCGACATGGACTGGATGGGCGAGACCACCGACCGGCGGGCCAGCCCCCGGGCGCTGTGGGACGAGGCGCGCTCGGTCATCATGCTGGGGGTCAATTACGGGCCCGCCAGCGATCCGCTCGAAACGCTGGCGCGGCGCGACCGCGGCACTATCTCGGTCTATGCTCGCAACGACGACTATCACGAGCTGATCAAGGGCCGGCTCAAGGAGATCGCGATCCTGCTGAAGCGCCGCAGCGGCGCCGAGGTGAAAGTCTTCGTCGACACCGCGCCGGTGATGGAGAAGCCGCTGGCGGAGGCGGCGGGGCTGGGCTGGCAGGGCAAGCATACGGTGCTGGTCAGCCGCGAGCACGGCTCGTGGCTGTTCCTGGGGGCCATCTTCACCACGGCCGAGCTGCCGGTCGACGCGCCGCACGAGGAAAGCTGCGGCAGCTGCCAGCGCTGTCTCGAGGTGTGTCCGACCAATGCTTTTCCGGCGCCGTTCCAGCTCGATGCACGCCGCTGCCTGTCCTATCTCAACATCGAGCACAAAGGACCGATCCCGCGCGAGTTCCGCGTGGCGATGGGCAACCGCATCTATGGCTGCGACGATTGCCTCGCCGTCTGTCCCTGGAACAAGTTCGCGTCGGCGAGCCGCGAGGCCCGGCTGCAGGCGCGGGACGACCTCAACGCACCGGCGCTGCACGATCTGGTGGCGCTCGAGGAGGCCGGCTTCCGCGCGCTGTTCGCACGCTCGCCGATCAAGCGCATCGGCCGTGGCCGGTTCCTGCGCAACGTGCTCATCGCCATCGGCAACAGCGGCGACGCCGGGCTCGTCGCCGCCGCCCAGGCGCGGCTGAGCGATCCCGACCCGCTGGTGCGCGGCGCGGCGGTGTGGGCGGTGCGGCGGCTTGTCCCTGCCCAAGAGGCTAGCCGTTTGGCGCTGGACTTTCTGCCCCGCGAAAGCGACACCACGGTGCGGCTGGAATGGACTTCAGAGCTCTCGGCGTGATGCATCTTTTCTTCTTCGGCATGGGTTATTCGTCGCTGGCGACGGCCAAGGCCATCCACGAACTGGCCGATCCAAAGGCGACGATCGCCGGCACGACACGCACCGAGGAGGGCGTCGAGCGGCTGGCCGAGAGCCCGTATCGGCTGCATCTGTTCGACGGCACCAAGCCGGGCTCGACGCTCGGCCCCGACCTCAGGCAGGCGACGCATCTGGTGCTGTCGATCCCGCCCAATGACAGCGGCGATCCGGCGTACAACCAGCATCGTGCCGACATCGACGCCGCCGACGTCAAGTGGATCTGCTACTTCTCGACGGTGGGGGTGTATGGCGATTTCGGCGGCGAGTGGATCGACGAAACGGCCCCGACCCGCCCGGTCAACAAACGCAGCCAGCAGCGCGTCGAGATCGAGCAGCTGTGGCGCGATTATGCGGCCAAGCGCGGCATCCCGATCCTGGTGCTCCGTCTCGCCGGCATCTACGGGCCGGGCCGCTCGAGCTTCGACAAATTGCGTGAGGGCACGGCGCGTCGCATCGTCAAGCCGGGCCAGGTGTTCAACCGCATCCATGTCGATGACATCGGCCGGGTGACGGCGCTGGCGGCCGACCGCAGGCTCGCGGGCACCTTCAACCTCAGCGACGACGAGCCGGCGCCGCCGCAGGATCTGGTGGAGTACGCCGCAAAGATGCTGGGTGTGGCCGTCCCGCCTGGAATTCCGTTCGAGAGCGCCGAGATGACGCCGATGGCCCGCAGCTTTTATGCCGACAACAAGCGGGTCTCTAACCGCGCCATCAAGCAGGCGCTCGGCATCGAGCTGCTCTATCCAACCTACGAGGCCGGCCTCCAGGCGATCCTCAGGATGTCGACATGAGTGGGCCGCTACCGGCCAAGGGACCGCCACAGCGGGTGACGCTCGAGGGCACCTATGTGCGGCTCGAGCCGATCGGGCCGCAGCATGTAGCAGGGCTATACGCCGCCATCCAGACCGGCGACGGACGCGAGCGCTTCACCTATCTGTTCGAGTCCGCGCCGGATTCCGAGGCCGACCTCGCCGACTATGTGCAGCGCGTCGCCGCGTCATCCGATCCGCTGGTGTTTGCGGTGGTCGACAAGGCGCGCGGCGGCGCCGAGGGCCGGCAGTCGCTGATGCGCATCGTCCCCGAGCACGGCGTGATCGAGATCGGCGGCATCTATTGGGGTCCGAACATGGCGCGCAGCCGGCTCGCAACCGAGGCGCTGTTCCTCCATGCGAGATACATTTTCGACGAGCTCGGCTACCGGCGCTTCGAGTGGAAGTGCAACGACCGCAACGGGCCGAGCAAGGCGGCGGCCGAGCGCTTTGGCTTCCAGTTCGAGGGCGTGTTCCGCCAGCACATGATCCAGAAGGGCCAGAACCGCGACACCGCCTGGTTCGCAATGCTCGACGGCGACTGGCCGCGGCTCAGGGCCGGATATGAGCGCTGGCTGGCGCCGGACAACTTCGATACCGAGGGCCGGCAGCGCAGCAGGCTCAGCTTCGACTGACGCCGCGCGAAATTCCGGACCTGGCGATCGCGGTTGCGGCTTGATGGCCGCGACTCCGTGCGGCACTGTCCTGCTCCAATCTCAAGCCCGGCGCTGATGCGGCTGCGCGGGCCAGCCAGACATCGAGGGAGACGACTATGACCTTCCGGGCCAGCGACACGCGTTACGACAGCATGCAGTATCGGCGGAGCGGCCAGTCCGGCCTCAAGCTCCCCGCCATCTCGCTCGGGCTCTGGCAGAATTTCGGCGGCACGCGCGACTATCCCAGCGCCTTCGAGATCCTGAGCTACGCCTTCGATCATGGGGTCACGCATTTCGATCTCGCCAACAATTACGGGCCGCCTCCGGGCGCGGCGGAAGAGCTGTTCGGCGACGTCATGGCGCGCGACTTCCGCCCCTATCGCGACGAGCTGGTGATCTCGTCCAAGGCGGGCTGGCGGATGTGGCCGGGTCCCTATGGCGAGTTCGGCGGCCGCAAACACCTCATCGCCTCGTGCGAGCAGAGCCTCAAGCGCATGGGGCTCGATTACGTCGACATCTTCTATTCGCACCGCTACGACGCCAACACCCCGCTCGAGGAGACGATGGCGGCGCTGGCGCAGCTGGTGCACCAGGGCAAGGCGATCTATGCGGGGATTTCCAACTATCCGCGCGAGCAGACCAAGCAGGCGCACCGCATCCTGCGCGACATGGGCCTGCCGGTGGTCATCCATCAGCCGAGCTATTCGATCCTCAACCGCTGGATCGAAGAGGATGAGACGATCGATACCTGCGGCGAGCTCGGTATCGGCATGATCCCGTTCTCGCCGCTGCAGCAGGGCGTGCTGTCGGGCAAGTATTCGAAGGGCAAGGCGGGCACCCGCGCCGAGGACAAGAACTCGACCATCAATGCGCGGAACCTTGCCCCCAAGGTGCTGTCGGCCGTCGACGCGCTCGGCAAGATCGCCAAGGCGCGCAAGCAGACCATGTCACAGCTGGCGCTCGCCTGGGTGCTGCGCCGCAAGGAGGTGACCTCGGCGCTGATCGGCGTGCGCACGCTGGAGCAGCTCAAGGATTGCCTTGGGGCGCTCGACAATCTGGCGTTCAGCACCAAGGAACTCGACGCGATCGACGCGGCGGTGGCGGGCGCCTCGCTCAGCAGCCCGCCGACCTTCAACCCGCCGGATTGATCTCAGGCGGTCCGGGCTCGCGAAAGGCTCCCAGAACGATCGCGGTCAGGAAGGCGTGCAGCGTCGTCGGCAGGTCGTAGCCGAAGGTCATGTCGGTGAGCCCGAAGATGAAGAAGCTCAGGCTCAGCAGCAGCGCGCAATAGAGCCGGGTGCCCGCGAAACGATCGCGCGGCATGGCCAGCACGCCGACGATCGGCGCCAACATCGTCGCCAGCCAGGCGACGATGCCGACGATGCCGGCCGCCACCGCCGAGTTGAAGAAGTCGTTGTGATACATCGACAGGACGTAGGGCTTGGCCGCGTCGCTCAGATGCGCCCAGCCGAAGCCGATAAGGGGCGAGCGGAGCAGCGCGCCCCAGCCGGCCTGCCACATCTGAAGGCGCTGGATCGTTGCGTAGTCCTGGGCCACGGCGGTATTGCCCATAAGCTGCTCGATCACCGAGCCGAGGCCCAGGAAGCGCGGCGAGACGATGCCGACGCCCATGGTCGCGAGGACCAGCACCGCGACGCCTGCCACGTACCAGATGCGGCTCGCCTGAAGCTGTCGCATCAGAGCCCAGACAAACAGCAGGCCGAGCACGGGCACCGCGACGAACACGCCGCGTGTTCCGGTGAGGTACAGCGCATAGAGCGAGGCAGCGGTGCCGATCAGAAGCAGCCAGCGCCAGCGTGAGCGCAGGGCGAGCACGCCGGCCAGGCCCATGAAGCCCAGCGGCACCACGGCACGCGCCATGAGATTGCCGCCGGCGCCCCAGCCGATGGCGCGCTCCTTGTGCTGGATGAAGACGTCGTAGGATCCGACCAGCGCGCCTACCACCGCCCCGGCCGCCAGGAGCGCCGCCAGGATGGCGATGGTCCGGCCGCCTGGCCGGCGCAGGGCGAGCAGATAGATCACTGGCGCCAGCAGCAAACCAAGAAAGTTGGTCGAAAACAGCATGTCACCGGGCTGCTGCGCGGTGGCGGCAAAGCAGATGGTCAGCGATACGAAGGCGGCAATGAAGATCAACACGGCCGGCTGCTGCTGCAACGTGCTCCAGTTCGCCGGCAGGATGAACAGCGACGCGACAAGCAAGGCGACCAAGGTGATCTCCGCGGTGGTCATACCCGTGGCCCAGCCGCCAAACAGAACCAGGATGGCTTCGACCACCAGGCTGAGGCCGAGGGCGACGAAGGCCAGCAAAGGGAGCCCGCGGCGCCAGCCGGCCACGGACCAGAACCTCGCCGGCATCGCCGCCGGTGCAATCAGGATCGTGACGACGATGGCGACGATCGACGCGATGCTGCCGATGGCTGGGGAGAGAACGAAGAGAACCGTCGCACCGAACCAGGCAAGTGCAGTGGCGGCAATGCGGAAAGTGGTGATCAGTACGTTCACGGGCGCGGCTCGCGGCAGAAATGAAGCAGGATCGCGGTTAGCATGGCGAAGAGGTAGGTGTGGAACTCGAAGCCGAACATCAGGTCGGTGAGACCGCCGCCGACATAGACGATGGTGAGCACCGTGGCCCCATAGAGGCGGAAGGTGCGCAAGGAGTCGGGAGGGCTCAGCAGGGCACCCACGATCGGCGCAGTGACGATGAACAGGTAGGCGACGACGCCGACGACACCGCTCGCGACGGCAAAGTTCAGAACGTCGTTATGCAGCTGCGG
>Ga0207674_10002790_pt1 | contig 21753 bp, 18 predicted proteins | sample KBSCornC72_FD_184303 | JGI IMG/M metagenome (GOLD analysis project Ga0207674, IMG submission 184303) | Corn rhizosphere microbial communities from Kellogg Biological Station, Michigan, USA - KBS Corn C7-2 (SPAdes) (version 2) | ecosystem: Host-associated > Plants > Roots > Rhizosphere > Soil ...
CCCCTAACTGCATACCGCGGAGCACGCGGAACACGCGGAACATGAACGGATAGTGTAGGCCCTTGCGGTAAGGTCCTCAGGCCTAGGCAACACCTCAACACACTTCCGCGCATCCGCGTGTTCCGCGTGCTCCGCGGTACGCTTTTCATCTACTAATTGCTGCTCTTCTCCTGGCCAACGGCCATGCCCATCGCGTGATAGCCGTTGTCTACATACACCACCGTCCCGGTTATCGCCGTGGCGAGCGGGCTAGCCAGGAAGGCCGCGGTCGCTCCCACCTCCCGAGCGTCTAGCTCTCGGGGCAGGGGTGAGTTGGTCTTGCAATACTCGATCATCATGTCGATGAATCCGATGGCGCTTGCTGCTCGAGATGCCCAGGGTCCCGCGGAGATAGCGTTGATGCGGACACCGTGGCGGCGACCGGCTTCATAGGCGAGGGTCCGCGTGTCAGCCTCGAGCGCCGCTTTGGCCGAGGACATCCCGCCGCCATAGCCCGGAATGACTCGCTCGCCCGCCATGTAGGTCAGCGACAGGAACGATCCTCCGGGCTTCATGAGCGGTGCAAAGGTCCGCACCATTGAAACCATGCTGTACGCGCTGACGCTCACCGCGGTGAGGTAACCGGCTCGGCTCGTCTCGATAAGCGGCTTTTTTACTTCGGGACCGTTGGCCAGACTGTGCACCAGGATGTCGATCGGCGTTGGGCCGAAGTCCTTTACCAGTGCGTCGGCGGTGCCTTGGATGCTGAAATCGCCCCGTTCCTTGTAGCGCTTGTTCTCCCGGATCTCCGCCGGCGCATCGGCCAGCGTGTCGTAGGCTGCATCGAGTGGATAGATCCGCTCGAATTCGAGCTTCCCGCCTCCTTCGAGCTTGAGCGACTCTTCGATCTTCCCTCGCTCGAGCAGGTTCAGGAAGATCCCCATCGCTGGCGGCCAGCTTCCCAGGCAAATCGTCGCCCCAGCCTCCGCCATGGCCTTGGCAATTGCAAAGCCGAACCCGCCGTCGTCCGCGACCCCCGCGACAAAGGCTCGTTTCCCCGTGAGGTCAATCTTCAGCATAGCTGTACCGTCGTTGAAAACCGGTTCGCAAGGTTCCCCTCACCGCCCTCACCCCTCGCTCCTCACTCCTTACTCCTTACTCTTTCCCTCTCCACTCCTCGCCTCCACGTACGCCGCGAGCAGCGCGGTGCGGAAATCTCCGGGCGGCCGCCGGCTGAGAGGAGCCAGTGACTCGAACGCGCGCCTCGCGCCGACGGCGTCTCCTGTCATGAGTCGTGCTATGACCAGACCATCGCGGAGCTCGTCCGGAGGGAGCCAGCTCTTGCGATCAAGCGCCGCGGCCTCGAGCGGCTCGGCTGCTTTCACCGCCTGGGCGAAGTCCCACCCGCTCACTCCGTGGCGGAAATCGATGACCGCCCGGACCTCGGAAGGAGCCTTGTGACGATCGAGATAGCGATAGATCTGACCATAGAACTCCGGATCGGCGTAGCCCGTCGTACCGCCATAGCGATCCCCCTCGATGTCGGACATCCATTGTACCCACACTCGCCAGTTGCCCGGCGGTTCCGAGGCGGCCAGGGTCGCGAGCCAGGCTCGCTCGCGGGCTAGCGCCGTCACCTTCCGGTCGTCGTCGGGAATAGTATCGGTCGTGATATAGGAGGCCGGATCCCGTAATGCAGCACCCAGCGCCAGGCTGTACATCCGGGGAACATCCGGAGCGGGCGCCGTTGTAAAGGATACCGGGCCGATCCGCCGGCCTTCGAAGGGCGCCGTCAGGTCCTGGCGCTCGTTGGACAATCCCCAGAGCCCGATGGCTCGTGTCGCCAGATAGCGAGTGCGTTCGGCGCCGTTGTCGAGGTGCGGGAAAAAGTCGGAATTGGCCTGCGGCGCAGCCTCGACCAGGGGACCCAGCGACGCCCTGCTGCCGAGCCGGGTGGCTTCCATCGCCTCGGGAGTGAACGGCAGTTGATGACAAAGATCCTGCTGAATACCGGGCCACTGGAAGATGCTCCAGTCTGGGGCCGGCAGTTTTGGCCCATTGGTCGCAATGACGATCATGTCCGATCCTACCGGCATGAAGACCTGGTAGTCCCCAAACTTCTGGTGCAGCGCCGCGAGCACGGTGGTCACCAGCCGATCGTTCAGATCGTAAAGGTGAATCCACTGAGCGAAGATCCCGTTCGGCTTGAGATACTGCTTGACCCGGTCGTAGAACTCTGCGGTAAACAGGCCCGATACTCCGCTCACCCAGGGATTGGAGGGCTCGGAGAAGATGAAGTCGTACTGTTTCCCTCCTGCCGCGAAGTAGGACTTGGCATCGTCGATGATGAATGTGCTGCGGGGATCCTCGAAGACTCGCCGGTTGGCCGGCAGGAATGCCCGGGACGCCTTGATCATCTCCGGCTCGATCTCGATCGTCGCCAGGTGCTTGAGATGAGGGCTCGCCAGCAGGATATGGCTCGACATCCCGGTGCCCTGGCCAATGACCGCTCCCTCTTCCGCGTTCGGGGCATGCGCGGCGGTCATCAGGGGGCCCAGCACCATCGTGGCCATGTCGCCTCGAAGCGGATGGCGCGCCGAATCGGAGGTGCAGGAGTTGTACCAGTAGGCGCTGACTTGTCCGTCCGACTTGCCGTTGGTAGCGATGAAGATGTCGCCAGTCGAGGTGATCTTCTCGGCGGAAACCGTCGCCGTCCTTCCGTCGCGGGTAAAGAGTATCTCTCTGCTTCCCGGGGGCGGCACGATGCCAAAGCGATAAACTCCGCTCAAGAGTAGCCGGCGATCCAGCGTGGGAGTCAGTGCCGCAACCGCAAAGACCACTCCCAGCCCTGCGAGCGCGAGGAGTGCGAAACGCCGGGCTCGAGTGTCCCCGCTCAATCGGGCCGCCACGAAGAGGATGACGACACCGATCGCCATGTCGACCAGGGCGCCGAGGGAGAGAAGTGCCTTGAGGCCAACGATGGGCATGAGCACCAGGGCGGCGATACTCACTCCGATGATCGATCCCAGGGTGTTGATACCATACACGGTCCCGATCGCGCGTTCACCGAGGCCGCCTAGCACCAGCGTGCGGGTGATGAGTGGCAGAGTGATGCCGGCGCAGAAGGTAGCGGGGATCATGACCAGCATGCAGATCCCATAGCGAGCAATCGTGAAGCCGTTGTAGCCCGCCTCGGTCTTCGCGAAGGCATGCAGCAGGTCGCCGGTCCACCCGAAGGACATCACGTAGACCGGGAGCGTCGCCAGGGCGAGAAAGCCCATCGCCCACTGGGTGACGCCCAGGGCCCGAAGCGGGTCGGAGAACTGGTCAGCCTTGGAGCGGACCCAGAGCGACCCCATCGCGATACCGAGAATAAACGCCGACAGCATGAGCTCGAAGGCGTGAGTTGCACTGCTCATCACCAGCGATAGCATTCTGATCCAGGCGATCTCATAGATGAATGACGCGATCGCGGTGCCGAAGGCCGTCCACAGCAGAAGGCGGGAGAGGGTTCCAGCGTGTTCCGGCTGGATTGCCGCTGAAGCGTTGACCTCGGTTGTCGTACTTGGAGGGCGCTCGGTGACCTCTCCCTCTGCACTCCTCTCGCGATGGGCCCTCGTTGCGACGATGGCACCTATCGCCACCACAAAGTTCAGGATCGATGCAGCGAGGATGGTCCCCGGCAGTCCCGCAACTTCCACCAGATAGAATCCCGCGACCAGTACACCCGCTGCCGCGCCGAAGCTGTTCGCAAAATACAGAACGCTGAGCGTCCGGCCTGGCCGATCGGCGATCCACCGCAGCGCGCCCGCCGTCATGAGCGGGAAAGTCATGCCCAGCAGAACGGACTGCGGCAGAATCAGGGCCGAGGCGATCGCCCACTTGGCGATGGTGAGCGAGACCGACCCCGCGGTGTGGGGAAACAACGACTGGTAAGCCCAGTTGGTGACGGCGATGTAGAGATCATGAAAAACGAGGCCGACCGTCCCGATCAGCCCCTCGACGATGGCGTACCCAAAGAGCGGTGACTTCAGTCGCTCGGTCCAGCGGCTCACCAGCATGGCTCCCAGCGCCATTCCGCCCAGGAAGATCACGAGGACGATCACCTGGGCGTATGCATTGTGGCCGACGAAGAGACCGAGATAGCGCGACCAAACCGATTCGTAGAACAGGCCGGCCGCGCCGGACAGAATGAAGAGCAGGGTCAGTACGACCAGCATGCTGATCCTTGGGTTGTGGGTTGTGGGACGGGGAGAAGTCTAAAACGGTGAGGAGTAAGGAGTAAGGAGTGAGGAGTAAGGAGTGAGGAGTGATCGCCGCCTCAAATCCGGTATCACCTCCGGGTTGCATATGGTTCGGCCGTCGAGACCATCGAACTGCTCGAAATATTGAGGGATCACAGGCTCATTCCCCTTCAAGACGCCGACAACATGATCTCCACCGCGGTCGAGGCGCGCGCTCTCCTCCTCGGCCTTCTTCACCGATACAGCTAAAGCTCCGGTCTTCCTCACGCCTACCCCTCACTCGCTACCCCTCACTCCTCACTCCTCACTCCCCCCGCAGCACCTCCAACGGCGTCCTCCGAAATACCTCGACGCTGTTCCAGATCCCCGTAATCAGCGTCAGCGCGATCATGCCGAAGGCCAGGGCGAGATAGCCGGTCCAGGGAACGGAGAAGGGAACTTCGAAGACGTATTTCGTGAGGGCCCAACCCGCGGCGGAGGCGAGGGCCATCGCCACGAAAGCCGAGAGCACGCCGAGCGCAGCATACTCGGCCAGCATGATGCGAAGGACCTGGCTGCGAACGGCGCCGAGGGTCTTGAGGAGCACCGCTTCCCTGACCCGTTGGAACCGGCTGGTCGCGAGCGCGCCGATGAGCACGATGGTGCCCGTCGCCAGGCTGAAGAGCGCCATGAAGCGCACCGCGAGCACCACGCTGGAGACGATCCGCTCGAGCGCCGACTGAATCGTCGTCAGGTCGATCGACGTGATGTTCGAGAAGCGTTGCACCACTTGCCGCTGGATCTCCCCTAATTCGAGTGAGTTGGATGCCCGGGTGAGAACCACGTAGCTCTGCGGTGCCGCTTCGAGGGCGCCATCAGGGAAGACCACGAAGAAATTCGGCTCGAAGCGGGCCCAATTCACTTCCCGCAGGTTGGCAATCCTGGACGTGATGCTCACCCCTTGCACGTCCCACACGATCGTGTCCCGCACCGTGACTCCGAGATCGCTGGCGACACCGGTCTCCATTGAGATGGGAAAGACCGGTCCCTTCTGGCTTCCCGGGTTCCACCAGAGTCCCACCACGACCTTCTCCGAATGGACGATCGAATCGCGATAGGTCGAACGGAACTCCCGGCGGAGTGCCCACCGCTCGATAGGCTCACCTTCGCGATTCTTCGGTGCGCTGTCGGCCAGAATCTCCCCGACGGGACGGCCATTGATCGAACGGATCCGCATCGGAACGATCGGCACCGGCGCACTCGCTGGGTGTCCCTGCTGCTTGAGCAGATCAGCCAATCCCTCGCGCTGGTTGGGCTGGATGTCGAAGAAGACCAGATTGGGCTTGCCGGGACCGGCATCGAGGTTGAGCTGCCGGAGCAGGTTGTGCTGCACCAGCGCAAGCGCGCCGAGGAGGAACGCGCCGAAACCGAGTGCCAGGACGACGGCCACGGTCTGGTTTGCCGGGCGGTAGAGATTGGCGAGCCCTTGTCGCCACACGTAGGGCAGCTTGCGGGGGAACCAATGCCGGACGCCACGGATGAGCCCCAGCGCTGCAAGCCACAGGACGAGCAGCGCGAGGCCGATCGCGCTGGCGAAGAAGAGTCCCTTTCTAACCTCCCCAACTTGATAGATCGTGAGCAGTACCGTGCTGACGACCAGGGTGATCCGCGCCAGCCAGGTCCACAAATCGGTGAATTCCCGCCTGGCCGTCTCGTACGGGCGCCGCAGTACCTCGAGCGGAGGAACCGAGCGCACCCGGAGCAGAGGCAACAGCGCAAAGATGGTTGAGACCCAGAGTCCAATCAGCAGTCCGGTGAGGATTGCCCTGGGCGAAGGCCTTATCTGAACCGTGAGAGGCAGGAACTCGCCGAAGACGTGGGGCAGCACCTGCTGCAGCAGCAATCCGAGCCCCACGCCCACGGCACTGCCGATTAGGCCCATGATGATCGCTTGGAGCAAGTACACGGCGAACAACTGCCGCGATGTCGCTCCGAGGCAGCGAAGGACGGCAATTCCCTCCCGCTTCTGGCCCAGGAAGACCTGCACCGCGCTTCCCACGCCGATCCCTCCCAGCAGCAACGCGATAAGCGCAACCAGACCCAGGTAGCGGCCCAGTTGGTCGAGCGAGCTGCGGAGATTCTCCTCGTTGTCGCTCGCGGTTCGTAGCGAGAGCTGACGCTGGTTGACCCTGGTACGCCAGGCCTTGGCGAGGGCCCCGACCTTGGTGGAATCCGGGAACCTCAAGTACCACTCGTACTCCGCCCGCGCGCCAAAGCTGAGGAGGGATGTCTCCGCCAGATATCGCGCCGGGATGAACACCCGGGGCCCGAACGCGCTCTGGATGCCAACGTCTCCCGGGAAGTTGTCCACCGTCCCGGCGACGACGAACCAGGCTTCACCCAACGAGAGGGTGTCGCCGATCGAGGCTTGAAGCCCGGTCAGAAACGACGGATCAACCAGCGCGATCTTCCCATCGGAAGTGAGGCTCTTCCATCGATCGGCTGGAGTCGTGCGCACCGTGCCGTAGAGCGGGTATTCGCCGGCAACGGCCGTCACCCGCACCATGCGGGTCGCGCCGCTGCGCTTGACGTAGGCCATTCCGGCGAAGCCGGTGACGCTCGCGACGTCACCCGTCCGGGCCCCTCCTTGTCTGGCGATCGAATCCACCGTTTCGGTGGTTGTCTGAGAGGGTGTGGTGCGGGAGGCGATGCGGGCATCGGCGCCGAGTAGGGCCCGGGCCTGCTCCGCTACACCGGTTCGAAGGTTTTCGCTGAACGATTCGATCGCTACGAGAGCCGCCACTCCCGCCGAAATCGCCGCGGTCAAAAGAAGCAGGCGCCGGCCACCGGCCCGGCCCTCTCGCCTGGCCATGTTGAGAACGAACTTCAGGGTCGTCATACTGCCAGCATTCCGTCCCCCGAATCGGCCACCACCGCTCCATCAGCCAGTCGGATTACCCGATGGGCCTTGGCCGCGAGGTCCGCGTCATGGGTGACTAGAACCATCGTGGTGCCGGACTCCTCGTTCAGCTCGGTCATGATCGAGATGACCCGGGCACCCGTGGCTGCGTCGAGATTGCCGGTGGGTTCGTCAGCGAAGAGGATCCGGGGACGAATGCTGAAGGCCCGGGCCAGCGCCACTCGCTGTTGCTCGCCGCCCGAGAGTTGAGAGGGGTAATGGTGTTCCCGTCCCCCGAGTCCGACCCGTTGTAGAAGCTCTGCCGCCCGTTGCTCAGCGTCTTCCCCCCGCAATTCCAGTGGCACCTGGACGTTTTCCTGGGCGGTGAGGGTCGGAATCAGATGGAAAGACTGGAACACGAATCCCACCCGCTCGCTCCGAAAACGGGCCCGCCCATCCTCGTCCAAGGTGTTGAGATCCTGACCGTCCAGAACTACGCGGCCCCCGGTCGGACGGTCGAGTCCCGCGAGGAGACCCAGGAGCGTCGTCTTCCCGCTACCGGAAGGTCCGATGATGGCAACAAATGCCTTCGGATCGATCTGGAAGCTGATATCCTTTACTACCACGAGCGGGCGGCCACCCGAGAGGAAACTCTTGGTCAGCGATTCGGCTCGAATCATTCGAGAAAGCGGAACGGGGAAAAGGGGAACAGGGAACGGGATACGGAACGAAACTCGGAAACTCGGAACTCGATGCTCAAATCTAGAAGCATCCGGCTTTCATGGCTGTTGGGGTTGGCGGCGCTTCCGCTAGCTGGTTGTGGTGGCTCGGATCGTCCCTCGAGCACCCAGCGCGCCGCAAACGATTCGTCGCCCGCCCCGTCCGACCTGCCCGTCATTCTCTTCCTTGGCACCAGCCTGACCGCCGGACTCGGCGTGGAGCTGGATCAGGCCTATCCCGCCGTGATTCAGCAGAAAATCGATTCCCTGGGCTTGCACTATCGCGTAGTCAATGCCGGGGTCAGTGGAGAAAGCTCGGCGGGAGCGTTGCAACGGATCGATTGGGTCATGCGGGAAAAGCCGGCCGTCCTGCTGATCGAGACCGGCGCGAACGATGGGCTGAGGGGTCAGGACCTCGAGTCGTTGAAAGCCAATATTCAGGCGATCATCAAACGGGTCCACGAGCAGGCTCCCGATACCCGTATCATCCTGCTTGGCATGGAAGCGCTTCCAAATCTCGGCGCCCAGTACACCAAAGCGTTTCACGACATCTATCCCGCCGTAGCGCGGGCTAATCACATTCCGCTGGTACCATTTCTGCTGGCAGGCGTAGCCGGGGTGGACTCGCTCAATCAGGAAGATGGGGTCCATCCGACGCCGGCGGGGCATCGCATCATTGCGAGTAACGTCTGGCCGACGCTGGAAACCGTTCTCAACAAAGGCACCTGATTGCGTCAGAGAACCCTCGCAGTTCCCTTCGTAATTGCCCTTCTGGCCTCGGTGGCTTCCTGTAACAAGGACGAACCGGACCAGAAGGCCCGCTCATTCTTCATGGGGTTCTCCGCCATTCCCCCCAGCAACGATCCCGCGCTGCAGCTCCCCACCTTGCAAATGTCCTCGGCGCATGCAGACGCCGGTCTGATCCAGCTCTCGATTCCCTGGAACACGCTACTTGGCGGCACTTCGGCGCCCGACGAAGTACGGACGGTTCGCCTGCCCCTAGTGCAGTACTACCGGGGCGGCGGGCGGGTAATCGCCGTGGCGCTCGACGTTACCAACGGGCTCGATCGGTCGGCCGAAGATCCAGAGCTGGTGGCGTTGGGAAAGAGCATTACCGACCCCGCCATCCAGCAGGTCTATCGCGATTACGTCGCGGCAGTAGACACCATTCTCCGGCCGGAATACCTGAGCCTGGCGGCGGAGACCAATCTGGTGCGGGCGATCGCGCCGGCGTCGCTTTATTCCGCCGTTGTGACCATGACGAACGACGCGGCCGCCGAGCGCCGTGCCGACGCCACGACGGCCAAGCTGATGATCAGTGTCCAGGTAGAAGTCGCCTGGGGGAAGCTGCAGGGAGGACCGTACGCTGGCATTGCGCAGGATCGCACCGACTTTCCATTCCTCGATGCGCTCGGTCTCTCGTCGTACCCCTACCTTGGGGGCTATGCCGACCCGAACGATGTCCCCGACGATTACTACAGCCGCCTCGTAACTGGAAATCCACTGCCAGAGGTTGTTCTGGAAGGTGGATGGCCATCACGAAATGTCTCGGCGCAGATCACGAGTTCCCCCGACGAGCAGGCGCGCTACATCGCGCGACAGGCGGAGTTGCTGGACAAGGCAGGTGCCGCCGGCGTTCTGCAGATCACCTTCACCGATCTCGCGCTCAGCGCGTTCCCCCCGCCGACTAATACCGGTCTCATCCCATTCGCCTATCTGGGCCTGGTTGATACGGTTCTCGCGCCCAAGCCTGCGCTAACAACCTGGGACAGCGTTTTTTCGATACGATACCATCCCTGAGGGGATCCGAAGGCGCACCGATGTCGTGCGCCCTCTCGATCAATCAGGCTACTCGCAGGCGTGCGAGGTCCCGTTGTAAGAGCATTGCCCCGTTTCTCCGTTCGGGTCGTTGGTGCAGGCACTAGCAGCGAGCAACATGCCGAGCAGGATGGTACTCAGGGCGAACAGCCGACGGGTGTTGACGCAAGACGCTGACATACTTCCTCCTGGTCCGGTTAGGGGGTGCCTCATTGCACCCCTCATCCGAGCTACGCAGCGGCCGCCTGGCCATTCTCACGCTCCAATCCACGTTGCGCGGCCATGCGGTGGGCGTACCTTCTGGCTTGTGACCTTCCCCACAGATCCGGAGTCCCGGGCCCTCGAAACCGTGCTCAACCGGTTCGCCGACCGGGTGCGCAGAGTGGGGCTTCGGCATGGCCTCGCGGGAAAAGACGTCGACGATCTGGTGCAGGAGGTGCGAGTGCGACTCTGGAAGGCGTTGCAGAACGGCGAGAAAATCGAAGCGGCTCCTGCGTCCTATATATATCGCACGGCCGCGTCTGCAGCCCTGGACCTGCTCCGACGACGGCGGGCGCGGCGTGAGACTCCAGTTCGGGTGAGCCGGGTCACCGGAGAGGCGATCCTGGGCGAAGCGCCCTCACCCGAGGCCCTCATGGATGGGGCCGAACTGGCGGAGCAGATCGGTGAAGCCGTAGGACGCCTCCCCGATTCCCGGCGCTCGGTGGTCCGGATGTACCTGGCGGGATATGGCCGGGAGGAAATCGCCGATTTGCTGGGCTGGACCGAGGGCAAGACCCGGAATTTGCTCTACCGAGGATTGGCGGACCTGCGGGAACGGCTCACCAGCATGGGAATCGGCCCCGAGGTGGACTCATGAAGGAGGAGCGCGTGCGGGAAAGCTATGACCGCTTGCTGGCCATCCGAGCTTCTCGAGAGGCCGATCGGACCTCCTGCCTCACACCGGAGGCGATCGAGGAGCTGTTGCAGCCGGGAATTTCAGAAGAGGAGCGCCTTCGCCGTATCGACCACATCATGGCGTGTCCGTACTGCCTCCCAGAATTCGAACTGCTGCGTTCGGTGGCCAAGGCAGAGCCGCGGCGTCCCTTTCTCCGGGTGACCGCCCTGGCAGCTGCCCTGACGCTGCTTCTCGGAGCCGCGCTGGTCTGGAGACTCAGCTCGCCGCGTGATGAGTCCGTCCTGAGGGGTGACGGGGCGCCGATCGCGATGGAGACCCCGGCGCCGGACGCCAAAGTGATACCTCCAGCATCCTTCGTGTGGCATCCGGTTGCGAATGTGCTGCAGTATCGGATCGAGGTACTCACGCCTTCGGGAGATCTCGTCTGGCAGCACGCGGGCACCGATACGACCGCGATCATGCCGTCCGACACCCCGCTTCAGTCAGGGGCGGAGTATCGCTGGGCCGTCGTCGCCGAATTCGCCAACGGGGAGCACATTCGTTCGACTCTGCAGCGCTTCAAGGTCGCAGCGCCCTGAACCTGCGGCGAGCAATCAGCGCGACCAGTGCCAATCCGATCAGCACCCCAACCAGGGACGCGCCACTCAGGCTGGTCGGCCGCTCCAGGGGTACTTGCGCGAGAGGATCACCGATCAATGTGAAGGAAGCCCAGACAGCCGGAGGCGCACCGTCCCGGATCGCCTCCAGTTTCGCCCGCTGCAGCGCCTCGGTCGCGGGAAGACCGTCTGCGAGCCCTCTGTAGAAGGGTTCGATCAGGGTGTTTCGCGAGCGGTCCTTGATCGGCCAGAGCGTTGCGAGAACCGAGCGGGCGCCCGCCTGGAGCAGGGGGGCGGTCAGCCCCTGGATGCCTTCCCCTCCTACAACCCATCCCCCGGCAGTGCGGCAGGCGGAGAGGACAACGACATCCGCAACCAGTCGCAGGTTTGCGAGATCCGCAGGTCCGACGAAGCCATCCTCGTCCTGTCCGGGCGCCAGGGCCAAAGCGGTCCGGCTGAGCGTGCCTTCATCGACGATGGCATGGGTCGCGAGATGGATGATGCGGAAGCTGTCGAGCGGAGCCTGCTTGAGGAACGCCTCACTGGCCTCGTCCCGAAGCCGGAGAACCGCGCGACGGCCATAGCGACTGACGGCCCTAGCCTCATCGGCAGAACCACCAAGCCGTGGCAACCCACCGGTCGCGGTGAAGGCTGCACGATAGATGCTGGTCTCCTCATCTCCGCTCTTCTCCGTAGCGAATCGAGGATCCGCGATGGCCAGCACGCGAGCGGGGAGCGTGCTCGAGGGACGGGTGCGCAGCCTGGCCGCCACTGCAGCGGATGGCGCCACCGTGATCGCGTAACGAGTCACCACCGGTTCGTTGGTGGACAGGATCAACGCGTCGAACGGCAGCCGGTGCAGGGGACCATCAGGAACCAGGACGAACCTGTGGATCCCGGCTGGAAGTCCGGCCAGAGCGGAATCGAGCAAGGCGGCGCGAAGACGGCTGCCGAGCTTGCTGCCGTCATCGCCGGAGGAGAGCAGGGCGGTGAAGCGCTCAATGTCCGGACCCAGGGAATCGAGCGGCGGCAGGACGTAGCCGACCAGTCGGAGCGGAGTCGCCACAAAAAGCGTGGTACGCTGCCCCCGAGGCCCTGCGAGGTACTCCAGCAGGGCGGTCTGGGAATCGATCGCAGTGTCCGCCAGCTCCACCGGATCCGCGGTCGTCTCTGCACGGGGCCCGCCACCCAATGAATCCGAGAGCGCCATGGTCTGCACCATGTGGTCGGTCAGGGTGCGGGCTCTCCTTCGCTCCGCGAGACGAAACGCCTCCCGCACGTAACCTGCCGTGACCAACTCGGCCACGATCGTTGCCAGTCCCGCATCGGGCTCATCCCATAGCGACCGGGCCTGAAAGACCAGGAGTCGCAGGTCGCGGTCGCTCAGTCCGGCCCGAAACGCGTCGATGCGATCCGAGGCACTCGTCGCCTCGTCCAGTGCCCGGGCGAAGTCGCCCTTGCGAACGTAAACCTCCGCGAGCCGGGTCTTGATGGCGTATTGATCCAGGTATTGATCGGGTCCGCTGGTCGAGAGCGCCCCCTTCAGGTAGCGCTCTGCCGCGGGTAGATCATTCATGCGTAATGAGACGAGCCCCAGAGGGTACTGCTGCCCGCTGCTCCAGCCGGCATGGCCGTGGGTATCGCCGTACTTCATGGCCGTCAGGAGTTCGTCTCGTGCCCCTTCCCAATCCCCCCGGAAGGCCTTCGCGGTTGCGAGGCGATGATGGGAAAAGAGCACTCCTTCGGCTGACCCGCTGCGTTCCGCATTGGCGAGTCCACGGCGGAAGATGGCTTCGGCCTCATCAAGCTGGCCCATTTCGAGCGCGACACTGCCCTCGGCCGCCGCGATGTTCCCCAGGGCGAACCGGTCGTTCAACATCGTAAAAATCCGCTTGGCAATCAGGAAGTCTTCGACGGACGAGCGTTTGTCGCCAAACTGCCAGCTCACCAGGGAGAGAAAGCGCTTTGCCCAGGCGATTGCGAACCGGCAGCCAACGCTGTCGCCTGCAACCACCGCTTCGGACAACCAGCGTCGCGCCTCACCGAAGTCGAATACGGCGGAAGCGTTGTACCCCCGGGTGAAGAGAGCAAGTGATAGCATGGCCCCGTCATGCGCAGCGCGGAGTGCCGTGATGGCGCTGTCAAGATTGGCCGCTGGAGTTTCGGGTTGCGTCTCGGTATTGATGAGGACGTTGGCCAGACCGTGATAGCAGTGTCCGATCATCCGGAGCGAGCCGCTCCGCTTCGCGGCCGCAAGCCCAAGCCTGGCCTCATGCTCCGGATCGCCCTGGCCCGCGAAACTCATGATCGGCGCCTTGGTACAGGCGACGAACGCGAGCACTTCATCATCCCCGCGTGGCGTGACGCGCTCCGCGGAGTCCATGATCGCGAGTCCGGCGGTCATTCCCGTAAGACGGGATTGCAGGAAGCCGAGGAATCCGAGGGCCGTTGCCTGTGCGGAGCGATCGCCGGTTTGTGCCGCGAGATCGGCTGCCAGGGAGAATCGGCCAGCCGAAGTATCGAACGGGACATTCCAGAGCTCGACCGTCGCCAGCCCGATCAATGCCTGAATTCGGTAGGGGTCGCTGGAAGGGAGGGTGGTGATCAGTCGTTGATACGCCTGGTGCGCCTCGAGCGAATCGTGGCGCAGAGCCGCGAGCGTCGCCAGGCCAAGCGCGGCGGCCCGGTCCGAGGAGTCGCGCCCCAGCCGCGTGGTCCAGCGGGACGCGATCGGTCCGGCGCTGTCACCCTCGAGGGCATGCTGCGCCAGCCGCGCTACCTCGTGCGGCGATTCTCCCTGCCCGGATTGGACCCCGGACAGGGAACTGAGCAAGAACAAGATGGCGAACATTGCGGATGAGATACCGCGTGGACCGGTCGGGGACAAGGCGTCCCCCGTCAGCTACTGCTCGACGTTCAGGTATTCTCCTAGGTCATTGGCGCAGGTATGTCTTGCCTCCCGCCACCAATTGTCCGCTCTGGAGCTGAAAGTCCACGGCGATCTGGCCCTTCGAGCTCTTGAATACCAGCGTGTTCCCGATGACGGTATAGCTGCCCGCATCGCTGGTCTGGCTGGCCCCATCACCGCCACCGGTGTAGCCGGGGGTCACAACCATTACCGTCGACGTGGATTGGTACTGGAAGCTGCCTCGCCCGTCGAACACCACTGTTTCCTCATGACTGTGCGAGGTGGTCCCGCCGACCCGGGTACCACCTTCATAGTTGCCCGCGTAGAGGATCCAGGTTCCCGCTAACGCTGCCACCGCCTGCTGATCGACCTCGGGTGGGCCCGCCTTCACGCTTGCCGCCACCTGCTCTAGCACACTGCGGAGCCCTGGCATCTGCTCAGGGGCCGTCATCGCCAGCATGTTGAAGCCGGTCCCGTGCGGTGTGAGCAGAGCGATGAACCGTCCCTGGACGGTGCGGCCCGACTGGTCTTGAGAGGAATAGGTCGCGGTCATCGCCTGCATACCAGCGATCGTGGTATGGGTAGGCTGCTCCACGGGATAAGCCTGAAGGTTCATTGACTGGTAGAAGACGGAGAGATCGGCCGTGGCTTCCTCGAATGATCGATACAAACCCGGTGCGACGAAGATCGCACCGGCAGCCGTATTCGAGGCCAGCATTTCCAACCGGCCTATCCGCCGGGATACCTGCCATTGTGGAGGCAGCTCATAGCTGATGTTCCAGCCCGAGGAAGTTCCCCCGCCGGTCTTTGCCGGCCCCGCAGCAATTTGAGCCCCGGCCGACTGCCCTATCGCGGACCCCAGGACCAGCAAGCCGATGACAGAGTCCAAGTTGGAGGACCACACGGTACCCTCACGTCAATAAGAGAACGGGAACGCGGCCAAGCTGGCCCCTTCTCTCTACTAACGCGCCCGGGTGGGAGGAATTCTCACCCGGGCGGGGATTGGACTGTGGAGGGGCGAGATGCCGGCGCGCGGAAGGCGGGCTGGGCGAAGCTATTCCAGCAGGAGGGCGTCCAACTCGAAGGCGACGTTCCCCTTCATTGCGTTGGAGACTGGGCAGCCGTCCTTGGCCTCCTCGGCAGCGCGGCTGAAGGCCATCTGCTCGATGCCCGGTACGGTGCCGCGTACCACCAGCTTCATGCGAGTGATCTTGATTCCCCCGCCCCCGGCCTCGATGGTGCATGAGGCAGTGGTGTTGATCTTCTTGGCGGGTGTGCCGGCCTTCTCTAATCCGGCCGCCAACGCCATACTGAGGCAGGCCGCGTGGGCCGCTGCGATCAACTCCTCGGGGTTGGTCCCCTTGGCACCTTCGAATCGCGTAGAAAAGGAGTAGGCGCCCTGAAAAGCGCCGGATCCCGCGCTAAAGTTTCCCTTGCCCGTCTTGAGGCCGCCTTCCCAGACGGCGGAGGCAGTGCTGGTGGTCATGCTCGAACTCCGGGTCAGTCTGGAGTAGAAAGGACTGAGGACTGGGTTGATAGAATCTACTCCACTCCTCGAAATTTGTGTCCTCCCTCAGTCCTCGGTCCTCTGTCCTTTAACCTCGTCCCTTACCTATCCCTCCGGCCCCTATCCGATCTTCTTCCGCAGCCCCATCGACGCCAGCACCAGGAGCACCGTTGCCATAACGGCCAGCACGGCGAGCTTGGGAAACAGAACATCAAGGCCGGCGCCCTTGAGGAACAAACCGCGCAGAATCTCCAGGAAATACCGGATCGGATTGATGAGCGTGATAAGCTGGATCGCGGCCGGCATGCTGGAGATGGGAAACATGAACCCCGAAAGCAGCATCGCCGGGAAGAAGAGCAGGAACATCGTCATGAACGCTTCCTGCTGGGTGCGGGAGATCGAGGAAATGAGCAGTCCGATTCCCAGCGCGGCCAGGATGTAAAGCAGGCTCGCAGCGAAGAGCAGGAGGAAACTTCCCCGGAAGGGAATTCTGAACCAGAGCAGCGCGACCGTCGTCACCAGCACCAGGTCGATCAATCCCACCATGGCCACCGGGATCGTCTTCCCCAGGATCAGCTCCGAAGGCTGCATGGGGCTTACCATGAGCTGCTCAAGAGTGCCCAGTTCGCGTTCGCGTACGACCGCGAGCGCGGTGAGCAGAAGGCACATGAGCAGAATGATGACGCCGGCAACGGCGGGGACGTTGTAGACCTTGCTCTGGAGATCGGGATTGTACCAGACCTGCGGCCTGAAGTCGGCGATCATGACCGGAGCCTGCCCGGACTGCACGGTGCCGAACCGCTGAATGATCCGCAGGGCGTAGCCGCGGACCAGGTTCGCCGAGTTGGACCGGCTCCCGTCAACCAGCACCTGAACGGCTGCATCTCGTCCCGCCCGGAGGTCGCGCTCAAAGCCGGGAGAGACCAGCACTCCGGCCAGGACCGACCCATTGTCCAGCGACCTATCAATATCCCGGCTTCGGCTCGAGCGCTGAGTGATCTTGAAATTCCCCGAAGCGGTGAGCGCGTCGGCGAGGGCCCGCGAGGTCGGAGTGTTGTCCTGATCCACGAGGATGGTCGGCGCGTTCCGCACGTCGGTGTTGACCGCGTAGCCAAATACCAGGAGCTGGATCACCGGGGCCCCGAAGATGATCCCCTTCATCTTCGGGTCCCGCAGCATCTGTTTCATCTCCTTGCGGACCAGCTCGCGCAGACGTCCCGGGCTCACGGCTCCAGCTCCTTATGGAAGGTCCGCACCGCGAGCGTGAGACCCCCAAGCGCGAAGAGGGTCAGTGCCAGAATCGGCGGCCACAGGACCTCGAAGCCCACTCCCTTGAGGAAGATTCCTCTGGTCACCACGATGAAGTAGCGTGCCGGAACCAGCAGGCTCACCCCCTGAAGGACCACCGGCATGTTGTCGATGTCGAAAGCGAAGCCCGAGAGCAGGAAGCCGGGGAGGAAGGTGATGAGCATGCTCACCTGGGTCGCCACCAGCTGCGACTTGACCAGTGCGCTAACGAAGATGCCCAAGCCCAGTCCTCCCAGTAGGAAGAGCAGCGAGGTCACTAAGAGAAGTAGAAGGCTTCCGTGAAACGGCACCCGAAACACGAAGATGCCGATGAGAACGGTCACTCCCATGTCGACCAGACCAATGGCGAGGTAGGGAAGCAGCTTGCCACCGATCACCTCGAGCGGGGCAACGGGTGTCGAGGCGAGCTGCTCCATCGTGCCCCGCTCCCATTCTCTCGCGATGGTGAGCGACGTGAGCATGGCCGCGATGACCATCATGATCACTGCGATCAATCCCGGAACGATCGCGAGCCGACTGTCGAGGGTCTCGTTGTACCAGGCGCGGATCTCCGCTCGGACCCCGCCCGGCTGGGGCGCTACCTTCGCTGCTTGCCGCTGACCCCACGTCGCAACTGTGGCTTCCGCGTAGGAAACCGAGATCGATGCCGTGTTGGCGTCGGCGCCGTCTACCAGCGCCTGGATCCGACCTCCCCGACGCACGGCCGCATCGGCCGCGAAGCCTTCGGGGATGATGATGACGATCTGTGCCTTCCCCTGGGTCAGCAGGCGGTCTGCATCCGCCCTACGGGAAATCGCGCCCAGATCGCGGAAGACCTTGGTTTCCCTGAAGGCGTCGATCAGCTCCCGGCTGGTGCTGGTCTTGTCCTCGTCCAGAATCGCGAGCCTGATGTCTTTGACGTCGAAGCTTACGGCATAGCCGAAGAGCAGCACCAGGAGCACGGGGAGTCCGAATGCCAGTGTAAGGCTCCGAGGATCGCGCCGGAGCTGAATAAGCTCTTTCCGCGCGACCGCGAAGATCCGCTCAGTCATCAGCCGCCCCCCCGGTACGCCGGATCAGACTGACGACCGCATCCTCCAGAGACGGCGCGACCGGTTTCAGGGAAGTCACCGCTATTCCGCTCGCGCCAAGAAGCTCCCCAATGCGCCGGTCTGCGTCTTTTCCCTCGTGAAGAGTGAGGTGGACTTTTCGGCCGAACAGCACGGCGTCCACCACCCCCGGGTCTCCGGTCAGGACCTCGACCGCCCGAAGCGGATTGGGAGTCTCCAGCTCGAACAGGGGGTCCGTGGCCTCGCCGCGCAGCTGGACGGGTCGGTCCAGGGCAACCAGACGACCCCGGTTCATCAGCGCCACGCGGTGGCAATACTCCGCTTCTTCGAGGTAGTGAGTGCTGATGAGCACCGTGGTTCCCGATTCGGCGAGCGCCTGAATCAGGTCCCAGAACCGGCGGCGAGAGAGCGGGTCCACTCCGGAGGTAGGCTCGTCGAGAAACAGCACTGGAGGCTCGTGCAGCACCGCACAACCCAGAGCCAGTCGCTGTTTCCAGCCCAGGGGGAGCGCGCTCGTCATGGTGTCCCGTTGGCGATCCAGTCCGGCCATTTCCAAAACCCATGCCCGCCGTTTCTCCAGCCTCGCACCGGTGACTCCATACAGGCCTGCGAAGAAGACGATGTTCTCATCGACGGTGAGGTCCGGATATAGTGAGAAGAGCTGGGACATGTAGCCCAGGCGCCTCTTCACTTGCTCCGATTCCCGCTCGACGTCGAATCCGGCGATGCGTGCCGTGCCTTCGCTGGGCTGCAGCAGACCGGTGAGCATTTTGATCGCGGTGGTCTTCCCGGCACCGTTAGGCCCCAGGAGGCCGAAGATTTCTCCGGTCTCCACTGAGATCGACAAGGCGCTAACTGCGGTGAAGTCTCCGAAGCGGCGCGTTAGCTGGATGGCCTCGATCGCCGCGGTCATCAGCTGGTCTCCCTGGTCCGCTCGATGAAGACGTCTTCCAGTGAGGGCGTGATCTGCCGAACCGCGATCACCGGCTCGCCAGCGGAGGCAAGGGCATCGGCCAGACGTGACCAGTCCCGCTCGTAGGAGTCGACTCGGACGTGCAATGTGTCGCCAAACGCCGAGACCCCGGCTACCATCGGCTGGCCCGCGAGGACACGGGCTGCCTCCCGAGGATTGTGACAACGCACCTCGAGCATCTGTCCCGGCAGGCTGGCCTGAAGCGCCTCGGGCGTGTCGAGCGCTATCGCTCTCCCCCCGTCGAGCAGCACCACCTGATCACAGCGCTCCGCCTCGTCCAGATATGCGGTGGAGACAATCGCGGTGACGCCTTCCGCGACCATCTGGTGGAGAATCAACCAGAGATCGCGCCGGGATATGGGGTCGACTCCGAAGGTGGGCTCGTCGAGAAGCAGCAACCGCGGCTGATGGATCAGCGCGCAGCAGAGGCCAAGTTTTTGCTTCATACCACCCGACAGCTGGCCAGCGAGTCGGGTCTTGAACTGACCCAGGCGGGAGAACTGATAGAGCCGCTCCAGTCGGGCGGGACGATCAGCTTGCGGAACTTGATAGAGATCGGCGTAGAAGGCGATGTTCTCCTGAACCGTGAGGTCGGTGTAGAGCCCGAAACGTTGCGGCATGTACGCGGTGTGGTGCTTGATCCCTTCCGGATCCTTCACCACACTCACCCCGTCCACCACCGCATCGCCTCCGCTGGGCCGAAGGACCCCGGCCAGCATCCGCAGCGTCGTAGTCTTGCCCGCACCGTCGGGTCCCACGATCCCGAACAACGCGCCGGCCTCGACCGAGAAGCTCAATTCCCGCACCGCTTCGGTGCTGCCGAAGCGACGGCTCAGGCCGATGGCCTCAACCAGCGTGCCCACCGGAGACTCCCTTCGCGTTACTGCAGGTAGACGTCGGCAGGCATGCCCGGCTTGAGCTCGAGCGCCGAGTCGGCCAGGACCCGAACCTTCGCAGCATAGACCAGCTTGACCCGCTCCTCGGTGGTCTGAACATTCCGCGGAGTGAACTCGGCCTCGTCTGCCACCCAGTAGATCTCACCCTTGTAACGCTTGTCCGGATAGGTATCGGTCCTGATCGTGGCGGGAGAACTCAACCGCACGGCGCCGATTCTGGGCTCAGGGATGTAGATGCGGATCCAGCGGTCTCCCGGATTCATGAGCGAGAGGACCGGTGCGTTGGCTGCCACCGCCTCTCCAGGTTCATGGTGCCTCGTAGTAACGATCGCGTCGAATGGTGCCTTGATAATCTCGTCGCTTAGTGTTGCCTCGAGAGACTTCACCTGGGCCTCGGCCATCGCGACCTGCGCTCTCTGTGCTGCGATCTTTTCGACCCGCGGGCCTGCCTCCAGCATCCGGAGCTGAGCACTCGCCTGATCGCGGCGGGCCTTGGACACGTCGTAGGTCACCTGCGCCCGGTCCAGCTGCTGTTGAGAAACCACTTTGCTCGCGGCCAGCCCCTTGGTCCGCTGCAACTCCGTCTCGGCATCGGTCAGAGTGTGCTCGGCACTCTCCAGCTCCGCGCGGGCTTGCTCGAGCTCTTCGATCCTGGTTCCTCGCTCCATTTCCAACAGCGAAGCCTTCGCGGCATCGACCTGGGCCCGGGCCTGGAGGAGGTGCGCTGTGGTCACGAGGGTGTCGAGACGCGCGAGAACCTGGCCGGCAGTGACGCGATCACCCTCCCGAACCCGCACTTCGGTGATGCGACCGCCAGTTGCAAACCCGAGAACCGCCTCGGTCGCTTCCACAGTTCCGGAAGCTTCGATAGCTCCCTCGGTCTGGTGATGGCGCCGCGAGTAGTACCAATACGCGGCGGTCGCCGCGATCACAAGAATCACTACAGGGATGACCTTGCGCTTCATGCTACCTCCATCGCTTCGGGTGCCAGTCCCCGCCGCACGAACTCGATGGCGTGCTGAATCAGCATGGCCCGAAACTCTGGTTTCTCGAATTCGGGCCCGACGACCTGGCCCACCAGACGGCGGACCATGGCGAAGTAAAACGGCTGCGAAAGTATGCTCATGATGATTGGGACCGGCGGCCCGGCGCGAACACTGCCTTCGGCCTGTCCATCCTGAATCAGCTTGAATAGCGCCGGTTGAACCTGGTCGAGGGTGTCCTTGATCGGTGGGGGGAGCTTCCGCCCCAAGGCAAGCTCGTGAATCACCAGGGCAGGGAAGTCGGGGAACCGGGCGAACTGGTCGTAATACGCCTCAATCACTGCCCCGATTCGTTTTGTCGCCGGTTCGGGAGCGGACGCTCGCTCGACGACTGTTTGTCCGAGCGGGACCATGAACTCGCTCAGGACGGCGTTGTACAGCCGTTCCTTTGAACCGAAGTGGTAGGTGACGGCGCCAAGGTTGGCCTTGGCCCGCGCGGTAATCAACCGGACCGAGCCCCCCTCATATCCCCGCTCGGCGAAGACCCGGCGGGCGGCGGTGAGAAGGCGCTGTGGCGTCGAGTCTGTATTCATACGGGCGTATGATCTAATTCATACGATCGTATCAGTCAAGATCCCGTTCGGTTCTGGGCGGACTCCCCCGGAAACCCGGGTGGACCCATTATTGGCGCATGCGATTGCACTGGAATGGCTTGCTGGCTCTGATTCTGGCCGCCTGCGGGAGAGGCGAGCACCGTGGTCAGCGAGACCGTCGGGATGATCTCCGGCTCAACCGGCGCCATTTCCGGAGCGGCCGGCGCAGGCGCGTCGCTGGCGGCAGTGTTGTCCGCAATCACCGCGGCCACGGGCCTCGCAGCCGCCGGCCTAATGGACATCTCAATGAGACGGGAATCTCCGGGCGGCTGTTCACACTTACGAGATAAGCGCGGCGCCCCGACGGCTCCGAGTCACGGAGCCCGCGGGTTTCGCAAGGTACA
>Ga0207674_10002791_pt1 | contig 21738 bp, 15 predicted proteins | sample KBSCornC72_FD_184303 | JGI IMG/M metagenome (GOLD analysis project Ga0207674, IMG submission 184303) | Corn rhizosphere microbial communities from Kellogg Biological Station, Michigan, USA - KBS Corn C7-2 (SPAdes) (version 2) | ecosystem: Host-associated > Plants > Roots > Rhizosphere > Soil ...
GTCAAGTCGCAAGAGCCCCCTGCCGCGCTTGCGCCCGTGCGGGGGCTTCCGCATGTGAGGCCGAGGGGAATACCGCATGCCCGCCGTCGTGGTTGTCGGGGCTCAGTGGGGAGATGAGGGCAAAGGCAAGGCCACCGACCTGCTCGGGGACCGCGTCGACTACGTGGTCAGGTACCAGGGCGGGAACAACGCCGGCCACACGGTCGTCATCGGCGACGAGAGCTACGCCCTGCACCTGCTGCCGTCCGGGGTGCTGTCGCCGAACGTCGTCCCGGTGATCGGCAACGGCGTGGTGATCGACCCGCAGGTGCTGCTGGACGAGATCGACGGCCTGGCCGCCCGCGGCGTGGACTGCTCCAAGCTCCTGGTCTCGGCCAACGCGCACCTGATCACGCCGTACCACCGGGCGCTGGACAAGGTGACCGAACGGTACCTGGGCAGCGCGCGGATCGGCACGACCGGCCGCGGCATCGGCCCGGCCTACGGCGACAAGATCGCCCGGACCGGGATCCGCGTCCAGGACCTGTTCGACCCCGGCATCCTGCGGCAGAAGCTCGACCTGGTGCTGCGGGAGAAGAACCAGATCCTGACCAAGGTCTACAACCGGCGCGGGATCGAAGCCGAGGCGATCGCGGCCGATTACGAGCAGTACGCCGAGCGGCTCCGCCCCTACGTGGCCGACACGGCCCTGGCCCTGGGCCGGGCGCTGGACCAGGGCCAGGTGGTGCTGCTCGAGGGTGCCCAGGCGACCATGCTCGACGTGGACCACGGCACCTACCCGTTCGTCACCTCGTCCTCCCCCACCGCGGGCGGGGCCTGCGTGGGGGCCGGCATCGGCCCGACCCGGATCTCCGACGTCATCGGGATCGTCAAGGCGTACACGACCCGCGTCGGCGAGGGGCCGTTCCCCACCGAGTTGCGCGACGACACCGGCGAATGGCTGCGCAAGGCGGGCGCCGAGTACGGCGTGACCACGGGCAGGCCGCGCCGCTGCGGCTGGTTCGACGCGGTCATCGCCAGGTACGCGACCCGGGTGAACGGCATCACCGGCTACTTCCTGACCAAGCTGGACGTGCTGTCCGGCCTGGAGAAGGTGCCGGTCTGCGTGGGCTACCAGGTGGACGGCAAGCGCTACGACGAGATCCCGATGACGCAGACCGAGTTCCACCACGCGGTGCCGGTCTACGAGTACTTCGATGGCTGGTGGGAGGACATCTCCAAGGCCAGCTCGCCCGACGACCTGCCGGCCAGCGCGCGCGCCTACATCAGCGCGGTGGAGGACATGATCGGCGCCCCGGTCTGCGCGGTCGGGGTCGGCCCGCGCCGCGACCAGACCCTGCAGATCAGGGACCTGCTCCAGGATGGCTGACGGGCCGGGATCTCAGCTCAGGCCGCTGCGCCCCGGCTACCCGGTCCGCACCGAGCGACTGCTGCTGCGCCCGCTGACCGCCGGCGACGCCGACGCCCTGCTCGTCTACCGCGGCCGGGATGACGTCAGCCGGTACGTGCCCTTCGAGCCGATGAGCCGGCACGACATCCTCGAGCGGATCGCGGGACGATGGGCGCGCACCGAACTCACCGACGAGGGGCAGGCGCTCACGCTCGGCGCGCAGCTGGCCGGGACGGGCGAGCTAGCCGGTGACGTCATGCTGGCCTGGCACAGCCGCGAGCACGCGGGCGGGGAACTTGGCTACGTGTTCAATCCCGCCCTGGGCGGGTGCGGCTACGCCACCGAGGCGGCGCACGCGATGCTGCGGCTCGGCTTCGAGGGACTCGGCCTGCACCGCATCGTCGCGCGGATCGACGAGCGCAACGAGCCATCGGTGAAGCTGGCCAGGCGGCTGGGCATGCGGCAGGAGGCCCGGCTGGTGCACAACGAGTTCTTCAAGGGCGAGTGGAGCACCGAGGTCGACTTCGCGATGCTCGCCGAGGAGTGGTACCGGCTGGCGCGCCGGTAGGCTCCTGGCGTGCGCATACTCGTCATCGGGTCGGGCGGGCGCGAGCACGCCCTGGTCCGCGCCCTCAGTAAGGACGACGTCCACGCCGCCCCGGGCAACCCCGGCATCGAGGCCCTGGCCGAGACCCACCCGGACACGGCGCCCACGCCGGACGGCATCCTCGCGCTGGCCCGCAAGCTCGCCCCCGGCCTGGTCGTCATCGGCCCGGAGGCGCCGCTGGTCGCGGGCGCCGCCGACGCCCTGCGCGAGGCCGGGATCCCGTGCTTCGGCCCGGATGCCGCCGCGGCCAGGATCGAGGGCTCGAAGTCCTTCGCCAAGCAGGTGATGGCCGAGGCGGGCATCCCGACCGCGGCCTCGTTCACCTGCGGCACGCCAGGCCAGGCGGACCAGGCGCTGGCCGCGTTCGGCCCGCCCTACGTGGTCAAGGACGACGCCCTGGCCGCGGGCAAGGGCGTCCTGGTCACCGGCGATCTCGACGCGGCCCGGGCGCACGCCGCGGCCTGCGGCACGGTGGTGATCGAGGAGTTCCTCGACGGCCCCGAGGTGTCGCTGTTCGCGGTCACCGACGGCGCGACCGCGGTGCCGCTACTGCCCGCCCAGGACTTCAAGCGGGCCCGCGACGGCGACCAGGGGCCGAACACCGGCGGTATGGGCGCCTACGCCCCGCTCCCCTGGGCTCCCGCTGACCTGGCGGACCAGGCGATGGCCGAGGTCATCCAGCCGGCCGTGGATACCATGCGCCGCCGCGGCACGCCGTACAGCGGCCTGCTCTACGCCGGGCTCAGCCTGACCGCGGCCGGGATCCGGGTGGTCGAGTTCAACGCCCGGTTCGGCGACCCGGAGACGCAGGTCGTGCTGGACCGGCTGGGCAGCCCGCTCGCGCCGCTGCTGGCCGCCGCCGCGGCCGGGGAGCTGGCCGGTGCCCCTCCCCTGGAATGGCACCCGGGCGCGGCCGTGGTGGTGGTGATCGCCGCCGAGGGCTACCCGGCGGACCCGGTCAAGGGTGACGAGATCATAGGCACCGAACGAGCCGGGCAAGACCATGCCTACCTGCTGCACGCGGGCACCGCGCGCGATGCCAAGGGCGCCCTGGTAACAGCGGGCGGCCGGGTGCTGAACGCGGTCGGCTCCGGGCCGGACGTCGCGGCCGCCCGCGCCCGCGCCTACGAACTCGCGGCCACGGTCTCGCTGCGGGGCGGCTGGTACCGCCGGGACATAGCGGCACGCCTGTGAGTGATGTTGCGGTAGAGGGTGGAGACGCCCCGCTGCGGGTCAGCACCCTCGAGCTGTTCTTCGACTTGGTCTTCGTGTTCGCCATCACCCAGCTCACCGGGATCCTCGCGCACGAGGTGACCGTCGAGGACGGGTTCCGGGTCCTGCTGATCTTCGGGGTGCTGTGGTGGATGTACGGCGGGTACGTCTGGCTGGCCAACGCGCGCACCCCGTCCCGGACCCCGGAGCGGCTGCTCATGCTGGTCGGCATGGCCGGCTTCCTGATCATGGGGCTGGCCATCCCGGAGGCGTTCGGCCGGGACGGCGTCGCGCTCGGCATCGGCTACCTGATCGTGGTGGTCGTGCACGCCTGGCTGTACCAGCGGGTGAACAGGAACATCGCGCGGATCGTGCCGTTCAACCTGGTCGCGGCGCTGCTGGTGATCACGGCTGGGATCGTCAAGGGTGGGGCTGCGTACTGGCTGTGGGCGGCCGCGCTGGTCGTGCAGGTACTGTCGCCGTTCGTGCTCCCGGTGCGCGGGCGGTTCGACATCCAGCCCTCGCACTTCACCGAGCGGCACGGCGCGCTGGTCATCATCGTGCTGGGCGAGTCGGTGGTGGACATCGGGATCGGCGCCGAGGGGCACCCGGTGACCGTCTCGCTGGCCCTGTCCGCCGTGCTGGGGCTGGCGCTGACCGCGGCGCTGTGGTGGGCCTACTTCGGCGCCGAGGACGACGAGAGGGCCGAACGGGCCATGGTGGCGGCGGACCCGGCGGCCCGCCCGGCGCTCGCGCTGGCCGCGTACTTCTACGCCTACATCCCCATGCTGCTCGGGATCGTCGCGCTCGCCTCCGGGGTCAAGCAGGCCATCGTGAACACCGGGAGCACGCTGCCGGCCGGGCCATGCGTGGCGATGGGCTGCGGCGTGGCGCTGTTCCTGGCCGGCAGCGCGGCGTTCCGGCACGCGCTGCGGATCGGCCCTGGACGCTACCGGCTGACCGCGGCGGTCGTGGCGCTGGCCGCCTCCTGGGTCGGCGTGACGCTGAGCGTCGCGGCCGAGATGGCGCTGCTGACGCTGATCGTGGCGGCCGCGCTCGCGGTGGAGAGCAGAGCAGCTGTCGATACGGTGGACGCATGATCGAGCGGTACACGCTGCCCGAGATGGGGCGGGTCTGGAGCGACGCGCACAAGTACGAGCTGTGGTGCCGGGTGGAGGTGCTGGTCCTCGAGGCGCAGGCCCGGGCGGGCACGGTGCCAGCCGAGAGCGTGGAACCCGTCCGTTCGGCCCCACCACCAACCCCTGAAGCGGTCGCCGCGGTGGAGGCGGTCACCGACCACGACGTGATCGCCTTCCTGACCGCCTGGGCGGACAACACCGAGCCGCGCTCGGCGGCCGCCTGGGTGCACTTTGGCATGACCTCCTCCGACCTGCTCGACACGGCGCTCGCGGTCCAGCTGGCCGAGGCCAGCGACCTGCTGATCGCCAAGGCCACCGCGCTGGTCGCGGTGCTGCGGGACCACGCGCTGGCGCACCGGGACACGCTGCGGCCCGGCCGGACGCACGGCGTCCACGCCGAACCCGACGTCTGGGGGCACCGGGTCGCCGACTTCGCCTTCGCCATGGCCCGCAGCCGGGACCGCCTGGTCCGGGCCCGGGAGGCGGTCGCGGTCGGCACCCTGTCCGGGCCGGTCGGCAGCTACTCCAACATCGACCCGGCCATCGAAGCCGAGGTCATGCCCGCGCTCGGGCTGCGGCCTGCGGACGTGGCCACCCAGGTGGTGATGCGGGACGGGATCGCCGAGTGGGCGAGCGCGCTGGCGATCGTGGCCACCGTGTGCGAGGCGGTCGCGCTGGAGGTCAGGCACGGGCAGCGGACCGAGGTGCGGGAGCTGGCCGAGCCGTTCCGTTCGGGGCAGAAGGGCTCCTCGGCCATGCCGCACAAGAAGAACCCGATCCGTTCGGAGCGGATCTGCGGGCTGGCGCGGGTAGTGCGCGGTTACGTCACTCCGGTCACCGAGGGGATCCCTTTGTGGCATGAGCGGGATATCTCACATTCGTCCGTCGAGCGGGTCGCGCTGCCGGACGCCGCCATCGCCACCGACTACCTCCTGCACCTGACCACCGGGCTGGTGTCGGGGCTGACCGTGGACGCCGCGCGGATGCGGTCAAACCTGGACATAACCGGCGGGCTGATGTACTCCTCCGCGGTCCTGCTTGAGCTGGTCAGCGCGGGAATGTCGCGTGAGGACGCGTATGAGCTGGTCCAGGCGGCGGCCATGGAAACCTGGGACGCTGGTACCCCGTTCCGCGACACGCTGCGCAAACAGGCGGCGACACGCGCGGTTCCACTGCCCGAAGGGGCACTGGACTCCGCATTCAGGCCGGAACGGTACGTTGCGCGGCTAGCTCCAGTCTTCGAGCGCCTCGCCCGGCTAAGCTAGCGCGCATGACTCTGGGACCCGAGACGAGTTACCGCGTGCGCGGAGGCGCTCCGCTGCACGGGACGGTTTTCGTGCAGGGCGCGAAGAACGCGGCGCTGAAGATGATCGCCGCATCCCTGCTGACCGGCAACGGCCATACGGTGCTGCGGAACGTCCCGCCGATCGAGGACGTCCGCCGCGCCGTCGAACTGGCCGAGGCGGTCGGCGCGGTCGTCGAGTTCCACGAGACCGAACGGACGCTCGTCGTCGACGCGTCCAACCTGACCAGCCCGGTGCTGCCGGCCGAGATCGCCCGCCGGTTCCGCAGCTCGGTGCTGTTCGTGCCGGCCCTGCTGCACCGGTTCGGCGAGGCCGTGATCGAGGGCGTCGGCGGGTGCAACCTGGGCAACAGGAACCTGGACTTCCACTACCGCGGCTTCGCCCGGCTCGGCGCGGTCGTGGACGAGGGCGACACCACCATCCGGATCAAGGCCAGCAAGCTGCAGGGCGCGCACCTGTACCTGGACACGCCGTCGCACACCGGCACCGAGAACCTGATCATGGCGGCGTGCCTGGCGCCCGGCCGGACGGTGATCGACAACACGGCGCAGGAGCCCGAGGTCCTCGACGTCATCGCGTTCCTGACCAAGATGGGCGCGCGGATCACCGGCGGCGGCACCGGCTTCATCACCGTGCACGGCGTGGACGAGTTGAACGCGGTGGAGCACACCGTGATGGCGGACCGGATCGACGCCGGGGTGTTCGCGATGGCCGCGGCGATCACCGGCGGCGAGATCAACCTGGTCGGGGCCTCGCTGGACCACTTCGGCGTGTTCCGGTGGAAGCTGGAGCAGATGGGGGTCAAGTTCGGCACCAACGGCGCCGTGGTGTCGGTCCGGATGGACGGCCCGGTGCGCCCGATCAACGTCATCACCAGCCCGTACCCCGGGTTCGCCACCGACCTGCAGTCCCCGATCATGGCGCTGGCCTGCCTGGCCGAGGGCACCTCGTACATCCGCGAGACGATCTTCGACGGGCGGTACACGCTGGTCGGCGAGCTGGTCAAGATGGGCGCGTCGGTCGAGCTCGACCGCGGCGCGGTCGTGGTGCACGGGCCGTCTGCGTTTACCGGAGCCGAGGTCGTGGCGCACGACCTGCGGACCGGCATCGCCCTGGTGCTGGCCGGGCTGGCGGCCGAAGGCGAGACGCTGGTCACGCCGTGCTACCCGATCGACCGGGGGCACGCCAACATCGCGCAGCGGTTCAACGCGCTAGGCGCGGACATCACCGCTGTTACCGCCTGAGCCTTCCGGGGTATTCAGCTGCTGATCACGCTTGTTCCGCGGCATGACAAAATGCCTGCGTTGCCCCCGGACGAAGAGGAAGCACGATGGAGCAGCTGACGACGCGCATCGGCATCGAGCCCGGCCCTGGTCTTGTCGGCCGGTTCGGCGAAACGGTCATCGTGATCCCGCGCGGGGACGGGGCGGGTTCTGCTTCGCCCTCGGCCGGGGTTACCCAGGAACTGCTCGGGCTGGCCGCCGAGGTCGGCTCCGACCGCGAGGCTTCGGCCAACGCGATCGCGAGCCAGCTGGCCGCCTGGGTCATCGGCCACATGGCGGGAGATGCTCCCGCGTTCGGGATCGTGGCCCCGATGCGCGACGGCGTGATCATGTTCTTGCGCGGCGCGGTGTGGTGCACGATCACCGAGGGCGGCGCGACCCGCGAGATATCCGGAGAGCAGGCTCTCACCTGGGTCGACCTGATCGTGCCCGGCACGTTCGAGCGGCTGGCGATCGGCGGCTCGTCCGGCCGGCCGGTCCAGGCGGACCCGCTGTCGGACCTATGGGGCGGAGTGGTGCCCGGGCGGGGCTTCGTGCTGAGCCGGGTCGCGGAGGTGCCCGGCGCGCCGGGTATGTCCGGAGCGGAAGCGGCCTCGGCCGCGGCCGTGAGCGCATCCGGGCCTACGCCGGCGCCCATGCCGGCGTCCGAGGCTATGCCGGTGCCGGAGTCGGCGGTGGAGCCGGAGCCTGCGGCGGAGCCGGAACGTGCGGTAGAGCCGGAACGTGCGGTAGAGCCGGAACCTGCGGTGGAGGCAGAGCCGGAGCCGGAGCCGGAGGTGGCCGGCGGCGAATCCCGCGGCTTCGCGTGGCCGCCGTCCGAGGAGGTGCCGGGGCAGGCGCCGGATTCCCCCCAGGAGCCCTGGGGGCTGCGGGCCGAGGTCCCGAACCACCAGCCGACGATGGTCGTGCGGACCGGTGAACACGACCTGGGCTCCGGCCAGGCCGAGCCGGACCCGGCCTCGGTCGTTCAGCCCACGACGGTGGCACCGGCGATGCAGTCCCGGACGGCGGCCGGGCAAGGACCGCTCGGCGTGCTGACATCGCAGGACGCACCGCCGATCGTCCTGACCGGCGTGCTGGTCCTCGGCCGGGAACCGTCGCAGGATCCCGCGGTGGAAAGCGGGGAGGCCGCGCCGGTTCAGCTGCAGGACCCGGACCACGTGATCTCGCGGGTGCACGCGTACGTCTCGGTCGAGAACGGCATCGTGCTGGTCCGCGACGCGGATTCGATGCACGGGACCTACTTCAGCCCGCCCGGCGGTGAGCAGTGGACGCGGATCGGCACCGAGCCCAGCCCGCTCCCGCCCGGCTGGAGCATGCAGATCGGCCCGCAGGTTTTCACCTTCGAGCCAGCTGAGTCCGGCAGCGACCGCTAGCGGTATGCGGGTCCTGATCCTCGGCGGCACCCTGTTCATCGGCCGACGGATCGCGCTGGAGCTGCTGGCCCGGGGCGACGACGTGATGGTCGTGCACCGGGGCCAGACCGAGCCTGCCGAACTGTCCGGCTGCGCGCATGTGCACGCCGCGCGGGACGCCCTGGCCGGCGTGGCTGATCAGCTCCGGGCTTTCCGGCCCGACGCGGTGATCGACACGCGGGCGATGACGCGGGCCCACGCCGACGCGGTGCTGCCGCACCTGCCCGACGCGTACCTGGTGCTGCTGTCCAGCATCGATGTGTACCGGGCCTACGAGCTGCTGCTGGCCGGGCGGGGCGGCGAACCGGTTCCGCTGACCGAGACGTCGCCGGTTCGTTCGGCCCGGTACCCGCTGCGTGACCTGCTGCCCGGGCTGGGCGAGCACTACGACAAGCTCGACGTGGAACCGCTGTACCTGTCGCGGGGCGGGTGTGCCTTGCGGCTGTCATTGATCTACGGCGAGCACGACGGGCAGCGGCGGGAGGAGTTCGTGCTGCGGAGGGTCCGGGCCGGGCGGATGCGGATACCGTTCGGGGCCGGCACCTCGCTGGACACGCGCTGCTATGTCGGCGACGTGGCGTCGGCCGTGCTGGCCGCGCTGGATCACGCTTCGGCGGCGGCGGGCCAGGTGTTCAACGTGGGCGACCTGGCCACCGGCACGGCGCGGGACTGGGCGCTGGCCATCCTGGCGGCGGCCGGCTCCGAGGCATCGCTGGTCACCGTGCCCGAGGACCTCGTGCCCCCGGACCTGGAGGGCACGAGGAGCATCGCCCAGCACTTCCTGGTCGACAGCCGCAAGGCGGCCACCCTGCTCGGCTGGCACCCTTCCGATCCGGCCGAAACCATCCCGCTGTCGGTCCGCTGGCACCTGGAGAACCCTCCCGAGGAGGTCGACGAGGACTTCTCCCCCGACGACCGCGCCCTAGCCGCCGCTACGCCGTAAGGGCGGGCACGGTGCCCCCACGGCGCCTTGCGATGTAGCTTGCTCCCATGGTTCTCGCCGATCCTGAGGCGTTCTTGCGTGCGATGGTGGCGCCGCTGAGCCGGGCCCGACCCGGCCAGCCGCTGCCGGGGGTGCCGTTCAGCCGGGAGGCGGTGGCCAACGCGTTCGTGATGCTCGGGCTGCTGCCGGGGGCGCGGGCCGAGGAGATCCTGGGCCAGTACCGGCCGGAGCTGGAGGCCAAGGGTTTCCGGCCGGGTGTGCTGACCGGCGAGCTGAGCGTGGTGCCTGGTGCGCTCGGGTACCACGAGGCGCGGGCGGCGAGCCGGGCCGACCTGACCGGGATTCCGCTGGCCGTGGCCGCGGGCCCGGTGCCGATCGCGTTCGGCGGCACGGATCTGGTGCTGACCATGGCGACGCTGACGCCGGACGGGGTGAAGCTGCATTTGCGCGCCGTCATACCGGACCCCGGCCAGCCGCTCCGCGATCTGCCGGGACAGCGGTTCGCGGCGGAGGTCAGGTCCGGGCTGTCGGTGACCGACGACCTGGGCCGGGCGTACCGGCTGCAGCCGGTGACCTGGGGCGACGCCCCCGGGGAGCCGGGACGCCGGCGGTGGCGGGGCGAGGTGCTGGCGGAACCGCAGCCCGCAGGATCCGCGACCGGCACAGCGGTGCGCTGGCTGGAGTTCGCGGGGGCGGAGAGCCAGCCCGTTCGGGTCGATATGCCTGATCCGGTGGCGGCCGATAGGGGTCCGACCAGACCGGCGTGGCCGACGCCGGCCGAGGCGTACCTGGCGGAACTGGCATCGGCCCGGTCGGTGACGATCGCCACCGGCGAGGACAGCGTGGAACTCGACGTCGCGAAGATCGTCGCCGCGGTGGCGGACGCGCTGCTGTGGACCGGGGCGCTGCCGCCGGACAGCGCCCTGCTCTCCGACTGGGAGGCGCCGACCCCGGGCTGGCGGGAGGAGCTGGCGGAGCTATGGGGCCGGCAGGCGCACTTGCGGGCGCGCGACAACGAGCCCGAACGGGCCGGGCTGGCCGTCACCCTGCCGCTGCGGCGCGCCACGGCGGTGATCGAGAACATCGCGGCGCAGGGTGACCTGGTGTCCATCCAGCTGTACGGGCACCCGTGGGTCAGCGGCGAGTACTGGCCGATGATCGTGCCGAGCTTCCAGGTGCGGGCGACCGATGACGCCGGCGAGGAGCACCGGGGCATGCCGGGCGACGGCGGCGGAAGACCCGAAGGCAGCCGCGAGTTCTGGTTCTGGCCGCCGATGCCGCCGTCGGTGAAGCGGATCCGGGTGACGGTCAGCACGCTGTGGGAGGCCGCCTGGGCCGAGCTCGATATCCCGGGGCGGCCTGGTTAGGCGTTGCGGTGCGGATAGGCGTGCGCCACGGCCAGGAAGGCGTCGTTGGCCTCGGCGTCGCCGATGCTGACCCGGGCGCCGTCACCGGCGAACGGGCGGATGGCGATGCCCTCGTCGAAGCAGGCCGCGGCGAAGTCCAGGGTGTGCTCGCCCAGGCCCATCCAGACGAAGTTGGCCTCGGTGGGGGGAACATCCCAGCCGTCGGCGATCAGCGCCTCGCGCACCCGGGTCCGCTCCTTGACGGTGTGCTCCACCCGCTCGAACAGCTCGTCCTCGGCGGCCAGCGAGGCCACCGCGGCGGCTTGCGCGATGCTGTTCACGCTGAACGGCAGCATGGTCGTCCGGGCCGCGGCCGCGACCGGCTCGGGCGCGATCATGAACCCGGTGCGCAGCCCGGCCAGGCCGTAGGCCTTGGAGAAGGTGCGCAGGACCGCGACGTTCGGCCGGCCGCGGTACAGGTCCAGGCCGTCGGGCACCGCCTCGTCGCGGACGTACTCCCGGTAGGCCTCGTCGAGCACGACCAGGCAGTCGGCCGGCACCTGGTCGAGGAAGGCCTCGAGCTCGGCCGTGCCCACCACGGTGCCGGTCGGGTTGTTCGGGTTGCAGACGAAGATCAGCCTGGTTCGCGGGGTGATCGCGGCCGCCATCGCGGCCAGGTCGTGGGTCTGGTCGCGGAGCGGGACCCGGACCGAGTCCGCGGCGGCCAGGTCGCACAGGATCGGGTACGCCTCGAAGGAGCGCCACGCGTACATCACCTCGGCGCCGGGCTCACCGATCGCCTCGAGGAGCTGCTGGGTCACTCCGACCGAACCGCACCCGACCGCGACGTGCTCCGCCGGGACGCCGAACTTGTCCGCGATGGCCCCGATCAGGGCCTGCGCGCCGTTGTCCGGGTACCGGTGGACCGATCGCGCCGCCTCGGCGATGGCATCCACCACCGAGGGCAGCGGCGCGAACGGAGTTTCGTTGGATGACAGCTTGTGCGTCTTTCCGCTCGAGCTGACCGGTACGCGCCCCGGCTTGTACACGGGGCAGGTATCGAGCACCGAACGGAAACGTGGTGACGGTTCAGTCATGTCATCAGTTTGCACCAGCCCGCCGGCTAGGACAGCGACTGGCGGGCCGACGATGGTTACCGCGCCCACGAACCCGTCGACAGCAAGGATTGCGGATATCTGCACCCTTCATGGGGGGTGCAGATATCCGCAATCATGACTGCCACCCGGCGGGGCGGTCAGGCCGGGGGGCCGGGGCGGGAGTCGGGGAGGTGGGTGGCTTCGCGGCGGCGCCAGTCGGGGGGCAGGGCGATCTCGAGGATGTCGTCGACGGTGATCACGCCCAGCAGGCGGTTCGCGTCGTCGACAACGGGGATCGTGATGAGGTTGTAGTCAGTCATCAGCACCGCGACCTCGGTGATGTCGGTGTCCGTACCGACCCGGACCGGGTCGGTATCGCAGACCTCGATCAGGGCGGCGTCCGGGTCGGCCTGGACCATGGTGACCAGCCGGGCCACGCCGCGCAGGCAGCCGTCCTCGTTGACCGCGTGCACGCTGGTCAGCGCCTCGGGCTGAAGCATCGGGGACTCGCGTACCCGGGCCAGCGCGCCGCGCACGGTGACCATCCCGGGCAATGCGATGAAGTCCACCCCCATCAGGCCGCCGGCGCTGGCGCTGGCGAAGCCCATCAGCGTCAGCACCTTCTGCCGCTGCCCCGCCGGCAGCAAGTCCAGGACCGGCTGCCGACGCTGCTGCGGCAGCTCGGCGATCGCGTCGGCGGCGTCGTCAGCGCGCATCCGGGCCAGCACCTCGGCGATCTCGAAGTCGGTGCGGGCGCCGAGCAGCCGGGTGGCCAGATCCTCGTCGAGCTCCTCGAAGACGTCCGCCTCGAGTTCGGGGTCGGCTCGCACCCGGCCGAGGATCTCGGTTTCCTCTTCCGCCGACGCGCTCTCCAGCAGGTCGGCGATCTGGGCCGGCTTGAGCCTGCGGATGCGGGCGAACGGGCCGCGCAGCAGCGCGCTGCCTTCGTGCCCGATCAGCCACTCGAAGTCGTGCCAGTCTCGGACGGCGCCCCAGCTAACCCGGGTGTTCGGGGCGCGCAGGCCGAACATCCGGCGCGGGCGGGTGTCCACCCCGGCGACTACCCATTCGGCGTCGTCGCGGGAAGGGGGGAGGTTGTCGTCGCGGGAAGGGGGGAGGTTGTCGTCGCGGGAAGGAGGGAGGTCATCGGCGCGGGACGGGGGGAGGCTGGAAACCCGGGCGAGCTCGAGGTCGGCGGCGCGGACCAGGCGGGCGTTCGGCACGTCGATGAGCCGGTGGCCCAGTACGTCGGCGCGCAGCAGCACCTCGCCGTCCCGGCGCTCGAAGTGGCGCAGCGAGAGTCGCGCGCTGGACAGCCGCAGCGGGTCGCCGTCGAAGCTGCTCACCTGGTCGATCGGCACGAAGATCTCGCGCCCGCCGACCGCGGCCACCAGGCCGGTGACCAGCGGGTAGTCCGCGCCGCGGAGCCGGACGATGACGTCGGCCAGCCGGCCGAGGGACCCGCCGCCGCGGTCGGTGACCGGCCGTTTGATCAGCCGCGACAGGCGCAGCGAAGCCTGGCTGCCCGCCGGGGCACCCGGCCCGGCGGGCGGTGGCGTGGTCATGGTTAGCAGCCTAGGCGGGTGAAGGAGCCCGTAACGGGGTAGTCCTTTCCCCGGTAGGCCCACGCCGTCCGGTGTTACGTCCACTCCGGTTGTGGTGGTATGAAGTCTCTGGCGCCAAAAATGCAATAGTCCGGACGAAGGGCGCAGATCAGTGGCCACGCGCAAGGCGGTGGGCCTGCTCGATAGAAGCGCGGGCCTGCCGGACACATTCTGGTATTCGACGAAACGTCGTCTGCTCGGCCCGCCGCTGGTCAACCAGGACCTCGGGGAACAGCGGCTGTCCAACCCGCTCGCGCTCGGCGTGCTGTCGCCGGACGGGATCTCCTCCTCCGCCTACGGCACCGAGGAAATCCTGATCGCGCTGGTGCCCGCGGTCGGGCTGGCCGCGTTTTCCCTGCTGCTGCCCATGACGCTGGTCGTCCTGCTGGTCATGGTGCTGGTCCTGCTCTCCTACCGCGAGATCGTCATGGTCTACATCAGGCCGGGCGGCTCGTACGTGGTGGCGCGGGAGAACTTCGGCCCTCGCATCGCCCAGGTGTGCGCGGTGGCGCTGCTCATCGACTACGTGGTGACGGTGGCGGTGCAGACCTCGGCGGGCACGGCCGCGGTCGCCTCGGCCATTCCGGCGCTCGGCCCGTACAAACTGGAAATCACCGTGGGCGTGGTCGTGCTCATGGCCTTCGGGAACCTGCGCGGCCTCAAGGAGGCGGGCCGGTCCTTCGCCGTGCCGACCTACCTGTTCTCGGCCGCGGTCATCTTGATGATCGTGGTCGGGCTGATCCGCGACCTGACGGGAAGCCTTGGCAAGCTCGACCCGGCCACGCTGCACGGCGCGTACCACCTCGGCTCAAGCACGGAGGGCCTGATCAGCGGGGCCATGATCTTCACCCTGCTGCGCGCGTTCGCCAACGGCGGCGCGTCGCTGACCGGCATCGAGGCGGTCTCCGACGCCGTCGGCGCGTTCCGGCCGCCGGAAGGCCGGAACGCCCGCAAGGTGCTCATGACCGAGGGCGCGATCCTCGGCATCCTGATCGCGGGCATCTCCTGGCTGGCTTTCCGGACCCACGCGACCCCGTACACGGCCGGTTACCCGACCGTGCTGGCGCAGGAGGCCCAGGTCGTCTTCGGGAGCGGGTTCTTCGGAAAGGCCTTCTTCTACCTGCTCCAGCTCGCCACCATGCTCATCCTGTACACCGGCGCCAACACCAGCTTCAATGGCTTCCCGTTCCTGACCAGCTACGTGGCCGGCGACTCGTTCCTGCCCCGGTGGCTGCTCAAGCGCGGCCACCGGCTGGTGTTCTCCAACGCGATCATCCTGCTGACGATCGTGTCCGTGGCGCTGATCATCATCAAGGACGCGGACGTCAACAGCCTGGTCCCGCTGTACGCGATCGGCGTGTTCACCGCGTTCTCGATGGCCGGCTTCGGCATGGCGAAGTACCAGAGCAAGCACCGGACCCCGGGCTGGCGCCGCCGGCAGGTCATCAACTTCTCGGCCGGCGTGACGACGGCGCTTGTGGTGGCCGTGTTCGCGATCGTGAAGTTCACCGAGGGCGCCTGGGTGGTCGTCGTCCTGTTCGCCATCCTGGTCCCGGCGCTGATCAGGATGAACCGCGAGTACGCGGCCGAGGGCGAGGTGCTCGAGACGATCGCCGAGAACCAGCCGCCGCCCCCGCCGCACTACGCCCGCCGGACCATCTTCGTCTTCGTGGACAGCTTCGACCTGGCCACCCTGGCCGCGCTGCGGTACGCGCGGAGCCTGCGGCCCACCAGCATCCGCGCGGTGCACTTCGTCATCGACAGCGTCCGGGCGGACAAGCTGCGGGAGAAATGGACCCGCGCCAACCGGGGCGTCACCCTGGACTTCATCGACGTGGCCGACCGCAGGCTGACCCGGGCCGCGGCCGAACTAGTCGAGCGCGAGATCGCCGACCCCGGCACGCACGTGACCGTGGTGCTCCCCCGGCGCAGCTACTCCGCGCTGCTCGGGCGGCTGCTGCACGACCGGACCGCGGACAAGATCGCCGAGGTGGTGAGCCGGATCCCGCGTTCGGCCGCGACCATCATCCCCTACGACGTGGAGAGCCGCGTCCGGGTGCTGCAGGAGCGCCAGGCGGCCAAGATGGCGGCCGCGTCCGCGGACATGGCCGACCAGCAGACCCGGACCGAAGAGGCCGAGGTGGCGGACAAGCACGCCACGCCGAACGGGGACAAGCCTCCGCCCCAGTCGCCGGCCAAGGCTCGCGGCCTGCTCAAGCGGCGCGAGCCGGAGCCGTGCGGGCCCGACGGCCTGCCGCTCGAGGTGCCGTCGCAGGTCCCGGGGATCAGCTCGATCGGGTCGCTGACCAGCCCGGGGCGGGCGGTCGTGGAAGGCAGGATCCGGGTGGTCGAGATCAAGCCGGTCGAGCGGAACTCGGTACTGGCCTGCGAGATCTCGGACGGAACGGGCACGCTGACGGCCCTGTTCTACGGCCGCTCGCACATCCCGGGCATCGTGTGCAGCGCGCGGGTACGGTTCAAGGGTTCGGTCGGCATCAAGGACGGCCATCCCGTGATGATCAACCCGGCTTACGAGCTGATCTTCCCGGCGGTGTAGGTCTCGGCGGGGTAGCTCGCGGCCGGTGGCGGGGCGGGCAACCAGGCCCGTTCGGCTCAATTATTCTTGGCCTGAGCCGGCGGCCACGGGCGGTCCGATCAGTTCGTACGCGGGATTGACCATGACGGGAGCCCCGCCCTTGATCCCGACCTGGCCGCGGAACCTGACCCGGGACCCGCACATCAGGCCGGCGATCCGGGACCGGCCGTAGAACAGCGCGGTCAGATCGCCGGTGGAGTCGCAGATCTCGCAGGCCAGCACCGAGTTCCGCTCCACCGAACGGATCTCGACCACCCGCACGCGGCCCTCGACGGTGGCCTTGCCCGGCTGGTGGATCGAGCCGATCGGGGTGACGTCGGGCGGCGGGACCGGCCGGTCGTAACCGCCGGCGCCGGGTAGCACCTCGGGCTTGGCCTCGGCCGGAGTGGCGGCGGCCAGCGCGGCCTTCAGGTGCCGCTGCTCGCCGTCCTGGGGCGGCCCGGGGACAGGGGTCAGCGGCGCGGGCGCCTTCCCGTCCCGAACAGCCTGGCGTTCCTCCAGCACGTGCAGCCGGTTCTGCACGTCGAACGGGATGATCGTGGCCGCGGCGTTCGGCACCCGGCTGACCACGCCGGCGATCTTGTCCGCGGTGCGGTCGTGCAGCAGCCGGCCGAGCAGCGAGAAGCTGCGCCGGGGCAGGATCGCCGTCACCTGCGTGCCTGGTGCTTCCGCCTCGTGCCGGACCAGTTCGGCCGCGGCCCGGGCCAGCCGCCGGTCGGGGCAGTCGATGAACTCGAGCGAGACGTTGCGGTCGGGCAGCCAGGCGGTGCGCAGCCGCTCCGCTTGCTCGGTGTCGATGACGAAGTGCACCGCGCGGATGCTGGTGGGCCGCAGGCTCTTCGCGTACCGCAGCGCGGCCAGGGTGGCCAGGTCGAAGTCGTCCACGAAGACGAAGATGGTGCGGCGGGAGTAGTTCGGCTGGCTCGGTCCCACGCCTGACGCGCGGCGCTCCCCGAGGTTCTCCAGGACCCGGGCCTCGGCACGGTATTCCCGGTTCAACCTGATCAGCGCGAAGACCCCCACCGGGAAGATGATCAGGATCAGCCAGGCGCCCGCCGTGAACTTCACCACAGCGAAGATCACTACCACGATCGAGGTGAGCACCCCGGACGAAAAGCAGATGACCAGCTTGTGCCGCCAGCCTGGTCCCTTGTGCGTGCGGTAGTACTTCGCCATGCCGAATCCGGCCATGGTGAACGCCGTGAACACGCCGATCGCGTAGAACGGGACGAGCGCGTTCACGTTGGCGCCGACGACCCCTATCAGGGTCACGGACAACACCGTCAGCACGATGATCCCGTTGGAGAAGACCAGCCGCTGGCCGCGCTTCATCAACCACCGCGGCAGGAAGGAGTCCTCGGCGACGAAGCTGGTCAGGAACGGGAAACCGTTGAAGCTGGTGTTGCCGCCGGTGTACAGGATCAGCGCAGTCGCCGCCTGCACCACGTAGAACATGAAGTGCCCGGCGGACCCGAACACTATGTCCGCTTCTTGCGAGATCACGGTCGGGAAGCCGAGCTTATAGGGGGCAGCGTGGGTCAGGTGCGCCAGCCAGGAGATGCCGGCCACGAGCGTGCCCAGGATCAGGCCCTCCGTCACCAGGACCCGGCGGGCGTTGATGCCCTCGGGAGGCTTGAACGCGCTGACGGCGTTGGAGACCGCCTCGATGCCGGTCAGGGAGGCTCCCCCGTTGGCGAACGCCTTCAGCAGCGTGAAGATGATCACCAAACTGGTAAAGCTGGAGGCGCCCGGGCCGATTGTGTAAAGCCCGTGGAGGTCGTTGATGTTCTGTTGCGGCAGGTTACCGAGCGCCTCGCGGACGATCCCGACCACGACCATCAGGATGACCGACCCGGAGAACAGGTAGGTGGGCAGCGCGAAGATCTTGCCCGCCTCCCGGATGCCGCGCAGGTTGCCCAAGCACATCAGCAGGATGATGCCGATGGATATCTCGGTCACGTAGGGGCCGATGGCCGGGAACGTCGAGGCGACGGCCGCGGTGCCCGCCGCTATCTGCACTGCCACCGTGACCACGTAGTCGATCAGCAGCGCCACGGCGGCGACCTGCGCGATCCGCGGCCCGAAGTTGTCCCTGGCGACCACGTAGGACCCGCCAGCCCGGGTGTAGACGACGACGACCTCGCGGTAGAGGAGCACCACGAGCAGCATGACGAACAAGATCACCGCGGTCATCGGCATCAGCACCGCGAACGCGGCGATGCCGAAGAGCTGGATCAGCTCAATGAGGATTTCCTCGGTGCCGTAGGCCGAGGAGGAGATGCCGTCCGGGGACAGCACGCCCAGCGCGAGAAATTTGGACAGTCGCTGCTCCCGGAGCTGCGCGTTGATCATCGGCGGGCCGAGCAGGCGGCGCTTGGCCGTGTACCAGACGGTTTCCGGTAGCTCGTTGCGCTGGTCGCCGGCGAGCAGGCCAGCCGCTCTGCGCACGGCCACTAGGCTGCTCGCTCCGCTCGGGTGCTGATCATGTCTCACGACGCTATTAGCGCTGGTCACAGGATTCTGTATGCGAGCCGTCAAGCTTTGCCGCCGGGGCGTTAAGGATTCGTTAGGACGGCGGGTGATGTGCGTGAGCGGGGCTGAAATAGGGATCGAGATGAGTTACCGCCTGGGTTCGCGTGCCGCGCCGGCGCCCTACGCGCTGCCGGCCGGCTTCGCCATGTTCCTGGCCGTGGGCACGGTCGCCGCCGCGCTGCACGGCCGCCTGCCAGCCGGCGGGGTGCTGATCGCCTGCGCTTTCGTGGCTTTCGCAGTGTCGTTCGCGGCCGAGCCGGTCGCGTCGGTGCTGCTGGCCGGCATCGGCTGGCTGACCGTGATCGGGTTCTCCCGACCGCCCTACGCGCAGCTGCGGCCCGCCGGCCCGGCCGCCGTGCACGCCGCGGTCGTAGTCGGGGTGAGCGCTCTGGCCGGAGCCGGGTTCGGCCTGGTGTTCCGCTGGTACTGGAGAAGGCTCACACTGGTAAGCGTGGGTAGGACTACGGGCATGCGGCGCGGTGCCTCTTCGGAGCCTGACGGCTTGCCGCCCGCGGCCGGTGACGCTTCCGGCGCCGCGGCCGGTGCCGCTCCCGGTGCGGCGGCCGGTGCCGCTCCCGGTGCCGCGATCGGGGTCCGGCGGCGGCTGGCGGGCGTGCTGCTGGCCGCGGTCCTGCTGCCGCTGCTCACCGTGGTCCTCGCGACCGCGCGGTCGCACCTGAACCTGGCCGACTTCGTCTTGGTCTACCTGGTTGCGGTGGTGGCCATCACGGTGGTCGGCGGCTTCTGGCCCGCCGTGCTCGCCGCCGTGGCGGCCAGCCTGCTGCTCAACTGGTACTTCACCGCGCCGATCCACACGTTCACGATCGCCCAGCCGCGCGAGCTGCTAGCGCTGCTGCTGTTCGTGACCGTCGCGGTCGCCGTCAGCAGCGTCGTCCACCTGGCCGCCCGGCGCGCGGTGCAGGCCGCCCGGGCCCGCGAGGAGGCGGCCTCGCTGCTCGAGCTGGCGCAGACCGTGCTGGGCGGCGCCGACTCCCCCGCCGCCGTGCTCGAGCACCTCACCAGGACCCACGGCGGGCAGGCCGAGCTGCAGGAGCGGGTGGCCGGCCGGTGGGTGCGGGCCGCCTCGAGCGGTGTCGACGGGGTGCTGGCAGCGGCGTCGCGTATCGACATCCGGTCCGACCTGACCCTGATGGTCACCGGGCAGGACCCCTCGGCCACGCCGGCCCTGCTGGCCGGGTACGCAGCCCAGGCCGCGGCCGCGCTGGACCGGGAACGGCTGCGTACCCAGGCAGCCCAGGCCGAGGCGCTGGCCGAAGGCAACCGGATGCGGACGGCGCTGCTCGCCGCGGTCAGCCACGACCTGCGCACCCCGCTGGCCTCGATCAAGGCCTCGGTCAGCAGCCTGCGGCAGACCGACGTGGAGTGGTCCGAAGCCGACGAGGCCGACCTGCTGGCCACTATCGAGCAGAACGCGGACCGGCTCGACGCGCTCATCGGCAACCTGCTCGACATGAGCCGCCTGCACACCGGGTCGCTGCAGCCGTTCCTGCGCCCCACCGCGATCGACGAGGTGGCGCCGGTCGCGGCGGGCGGCCTCGACGACTCGCTGCGGCTGGAGATGGCGGTGCCGGACGGCTTCCCGCTGGTGCTGGCCGACCCCGGCCTGCTCGAACGGGTCCTGGCTAACCTGTTCTCCAACGCGCTGCGGTACTCCCCCGCCGGGCGGCCACCCGAGCTGCACGCGGTCCTGGATGGCGGCACGGTGCGGCTCGAGGTGGCGGACCACGGGCCGGGCGTGCCGGACGAGCTGAAGGAGCGCATCTTCGAGCCGTTCGAGCGGGTCGGCGACCGGCACCCCGGCGTGGGGCTCGGGCTCGCGGTCGCGCGCGGCTTCGCCGAGGCGATGGGCGGGCGGATCGGCGCGTTCGACACGCCGGGCGGCGGGCTGACGGTGCGGGTCACGCTCCCGGCGGCGGGTGAGGACAGGTCTGCGCTCGACGCTCCGCGGGCTTCGGGATCTCCTGGGTCTTCGCCGTCCTCTCGGTCTCCTGAGTCTTCGCGGTCCTCGCGGTCCTCGCGGTCCTCGCGGTCCTCGCGGTCCTCGCGGTCTCCGGGGTCATGACGCGGGTCCTCGTCGTGGACGACGAGCCCTCCATCCTGCGCGCGCTGCGGATCAACCTCAGCGCGCGCGAGTACGTCGTCAGCACGGCGGTCGACGGCACCACCGGGCTGGCCGCCGTGGCCCGCGACCGCCCCGACGTGATCATCCTGGACCTGGGGCTGCCGGACATGGACGGCACCGAGGTGATCCACGGCGTCCGCGGCTGGACGTCGATCCCGATCATCGTGCTGTCCGCCTGGGGCCAGGAGAGCCAGAAGGTAGCCGCGCTCGACGCGGGCGCCGACGACTACGTGACCAAGCCGTTCGGCATGGACGAGCTGCTGGCCCGGCTGCGGGCCGCGGTCCGCCGGGCGGCGCCCGCGCCGGACGAGCCGGTGGTGGCGACGGCGGACTTCACCGTGGACCTGGCGGCGAAGCAGGTCGTGCGGTCGGACGGGTCCGCCGTCCGGCTGACGCCGACCGAGTGGCAGGTGCTGGAGATCCTGGTCCGCAACAGTGGTCGGCTGGTGACACAGAAGCAGCTGCTGCGTGAGGTGTGGGGACCCACGTACGAGACGGAGAGCAACTACCTGCGGGTGTACCTGGCGCAGCTGCGGCGCAAGCTGGAGCCGGAACCGTCACGGCCGCGGTACCTGCTCACCGAGTCGGGCATGGGCTACCGGTTCACGCCGTAGGCTTTCGTGTTGGGCAGCGGCAGCCCTTAGAAGAGCCGAACGGGCTGACAGCTTGCTCGTGCACCATGGCCCGCACAAGCACCGTCCATACTCACGGGCATCATCGAACCGGTCCGCAGGGCCGAAGAGAACCACGACGATGCCACACCGTGGTGGCCTCACCACGACAACGTCACATCGTGGTGGTTCGGCGATCTAGCCCGCGGGTGCTGTTGTGAATGGGGCGTCTGCTGGGGTTGCCGGGGTTTCGGCAGGAGCGGGCGTTCGGGGATTGTGTGCCCCGACCCCCGATAGATGGGGGTCGGGGCACACAACCCCCATCGGACAACAGACGCGCTGATGCGGGTGTGAACAGTGATGCCAGCGGGGTTACCAGCGCGGGGTTTTGTTGTAGCGGGGCTTCCAGACGGCGCGGTGGAGGAGGCGCAGCGGGGGCGGCAAGGTGCGCAGTGCGGAGGCGGCGTCAACGTGGGCACCGCCGACAGCGTCGCCGTGGGCGCCATCACCTTGGAC
>Ga0207674_10002792_pt1 | contig 21736 bp, 20 predicted proteins | sample KBSCornC72_FD_184303 | JGI IMG/M metagenome (GOLD analysis project Ga0207674, IMG submission 184303) | Corn rhizosphere microbial communities from Kellogg Biological Station, Michigan, USA - KBS Corn C7-2 (SPAdes) (version 2) | ecosystem: Host-associated > Plants > Roots > Rhizosphere > Soil ...
GATCGGTACGAGCGTCTGTGCGATCCAAACCAAAGCGAGAAACAAAGGCGCGTTCGCGCCCTCTGCCGTCGACTAAGGTGATCGAAGCGATCGCCGGAACCTGGCGGAGTAACCTCAGCGCGTCGAGCCTGTGCTGATCGTCCTCCGACTCATCCCACTCGACCTGGACGGCCCACTCGAGCTGGTCGCGGATGCTTTCAATGAAGTTTTCGATGCGACTCGAGGCGAGTCTGGATTCGACGCTGGAAAGATCGTTCAGTCGAGCGCGCTGGTCACGGTAGCCGAACCAAGCCTCACTGACACCGGCCGCAACGAGCGGCACCACAACCGCTGCGAACAGGCTTAGAAAGTACTTCAGGAAGAGGGTATGACGTGGACCTCGCACCTGGTCCCTTTCTGCGAACTGAGTGTCGAACCGGTCAGCGCTCACTTTCGGCACCCGAACAGTAGTTGGACTCTTCCCGTTCGGGTACTCTAGAATTGCACAAACTCGCATCCGACGCAGCACTTATCAGGCGTGACTGCGCTCCGTGAACAGATAGTCATGAGGCGGCGCCGTTTTTTTAATTCGATGTTCGCGCTAGCCATGACGGCGGGCCCGATGGCCCGTGCCGCCGCGAAACCTGTTCGCATCGGCTGGCTGACGGCGCAACGCGAAGCGAGCCTCGTCCCCTTCATCGCTTCATTCCGCGACGGGCTTACCCAGCTCGGCTATGAGGAAGGGCGAGATTTCGCCATCGCGTTCCGGTATGGCAACGACAATGTTGGCAGCGTGCCCGGCCTAGCGGCTGAGCTTGTGCGGCTGCCCGTTGACCTTTTGGTCGTCCAAGGTGAGGCGGTCACGGTTGTTGCACAGCTCGCCTTGCCGATTCCCATCGTCTACGTATTCAGCGGGGACCCCGTTTCGGCAGGGTTTGCCAAGAGTCTTTCGCAGCCACGGGCCAACATGACGGGGCTGACGTTCATGGCCGCCGAGCTCAACGGCAAGCGCCTCGAGCTGCTTAAGGAAATGATTCCGACTGTGACCCGGGTCGCAATCGTCGCCAATCCCGAACATCCAGGGGAGAACATCGAGCGCACGTATTCCGAGGACGCAGGTCGCAGGCTTGGAATCGCCACCGATTATTTTCCCACTCGCAGCCAAGAAGAGCTCACGCAAGCTCTCAGCCAAATGGCAGCACATCCTCCGCAAGCCATATCGCTGTTTGCGGATGGCTTCGCCATTCAAAATCGTCAGCGCATCATCGACTTTGCCATGAGCAAGCGCGCGCCGGTGGTGTCGGGTTGGCCGATATTTGCGCAGAGCGGTGCATTGTTCAGTTACGGTCCGCGCCTCACCGATTCCTATCGTCGGCTGGCCCATTATGTGGACCGAGTGCTGAAAGGCACCAGGCCTGCGGACCTTCCGATCGAGCGGCCGACGACGTTTCAGCTCGTCATGAATATTCGAACGGCGAAGATGCTAGGTTTGACGATTGCACAATCCGTTCTCGTGCGCGCCGACGATGTGCTCGAGTGATGGTCGGTGTTGATCTCGCCAATTCACGGCGCCGATGTGCCACTGCAGATATCCGTTTCTGGCCGGTCACGCGTACTGACCATCGGCTGCTACCGGCAGTACAGTCGCTCCGGTTTGGGGCCGGAATGCAGGCTTGAACGCTGACTTGCCGAGGGCCGGTGCGGGAATACTCGCCTTTCACGGCCGCAACGGGGCTTCCGACACCTCCGGCGGGGCCCTTCGTTTTGCGCAGAACGGCGCGATCGTCGGCTTGGAGATCATCGTGAGACTATTCAATGCCATGCAAGCGGTCGGCGCGGCGACGGGCGAAGCGCCGGGGGTGTTGCACCGTTTCCGTGAGTTGCTTGCTACGCGGCTGGCACTCACGCGGCGCCCGACATAGCACGGGCCGGTGAATTGCGGTTTCGGCACCTCCGACTGACCGCGTCCGGCTCGCTTGCGACGGCCCCTGACTGGCCGCCAATGCCGACTGGCCGGAAAGAAGCGACGTCGAGCCTTCCTGCCAGACCGGGACGCGTCAGAATTCGAGCCGATAAAGTCTGACCCATAAGTCGGGCTCCGACCTTCCCTCCTTCTTCACGTTGAACGCCTCACCGCCGTCAGGCGCGGCCACGTGGCTCGTACGCCAAAGCGACGGACGCTCCGCGAGTACCTGACGGAACTCCTCGGTCGCCCAGATCTGTCCCGGAGCCACGTGCGGCTCGACGCGCGCTGCGGTCAGTATCGCGTTGCCACCGACGATCATCGGCGGCTGGTTGTCCACGCTGGGCTGCATTTGTACCTCGCCATAATGCAATGCCATGCGGAGCAGCGGCTGCCCGGTCGCCTGGTACACCTCGTCGACGATATGGCGCGCCGTCTGCGCAAGCGCGACCGGGTCCTCGTGAATGATCAGCACCGAATCTCCGGCACTCGTCTGGGCGACGACTGCACGGCGCGCCCAGTGGCGTACTGCATCCTCGAGCGCCTGCCGCACAGGCACTTCAGTGTTCGCTTGCATCATGCCGCCGAAGCCGTAGATGTCGCCTTTGAGCACGCAAAGGCGGTGCACACTGGTTGCGCTCGCGACGGTCTCGACGTCGCGCCACGGCCGGCCATATCCGACGATGTTCGCGCGATCAATGCGCTGCAGATACGCGGGATTGACACGCCCGATCACGTCCGAGAGCACCGAATGCACCAGGTAGTACTTTGCCGGCGGTAGCATGCCGTCGGGGTCGAGCGTCGCTTCGCCAGGCCGCAGAAAGCGCTGCGCCCACTCGCCGCGCACGCGGTCGTGGTGGACGTAGCCGAGAAGTCCAACGCGGTACAACGCGCTGAACACGTGCTTTTCCTCGCCTCCGGTCGCGACGCTGTGCTCGAGGAACAGTGACTCGACCTCTTCGCGCGTCAGCACATTGCCGGGCAGCGAGCGCAGCAGCCGATCGAGCTCGAGGTCGCCGACATGCGGCGCGATCTCGGCCAGGTACTCGTGCGCGATCTCGGCTGCCGCCTGATGGACCGCCTCCTTGAACGGCAGCTCGTTTCGCCGCTCCTTCGGCCGCAGCGCAGCCAGCCGCTCCCCCACGGTCATCAGGTCACGCGGACGCAGCAGTGTATGACGACAAATGAACTGGAAGCAGTCCTCCTCTTCGCGCGTGTATGGATCTGTAACACTGGTGCGTCCAAGGAATGCCTCAAGCGGATCGGCTCGCAACCGCTCCATGTTGACCATCATGTCGCTTTTGACGAGCCGCACGTTGTTGAGGAAAATCTCGCGCAGGCTTTGCGGCGAGTACGCGATGTCGATCGCACTGCCGCGATACTGCTGCGCCATTACGGTCGTCTTCGTCAGGCGCGCGTACGCCTCCTTGCGCACGGCCGCGAATACCTTGATGTGATGGTTGATGCGCCGCATCTGATACGCGATCTCGACGAGCCCGAGCTGCGAGAAGTGCCACACTTCGGGCGACAGCTCCCCTGTGACGCTCGAATGCCGGTCGTGCGATTCCACGTGCTTATTGAAATACTCATCAATACCGTCGATGAACACGGCGATCGGTGAGCTGACTGCGCGTAGCCGTGGCACGAGATGGCCGTCGGTGTCGGCGGCGCAGCGTTGCAGCTCGCTGGGCGTGAAGTCAAGTAGTCGCACGAAATGGTCGATAACGCTGCGAAGTTGGGCGTCGCCGACCAGGCTGGCGAGCGCGGTGCCCACCTTGAGCTCGCGAAGCGCGTCAGCGTGTTTCAGCGTCGCGAGTGCGATCGCAGTGAGCCAGATCTTGGACCATGGCAGCGGCGAGACGATGAAGAACGCAAGCAGTTCGCGGCTGAAAATCTTGTCGCCAATGGGCTTATCGAGCAACACGCCAGCCGGCAAGCACGACGCGCGCCCTTCGCGCTGGTAGAGGATGCGCTTTGCCTTGAGCAGTAGCGTTTTACCGAAGCCCTTTGTGCCGATGACGATGAACTTGTCGTCACGGTCCGAGCGCAGGAAGTCGTCGATCTCCGGAGTGCGATGGAGCAGGGACTCGTCGAAGTCGTCGGCGACGCGGATGTCGTCCGCGTCAACGGTCCATGCGCGCATGCATCCTCCCGCTGTATTGCTGCGAGAATAGCGACCCAGCGTGGGCAAGGCAACTGGGGGCAACTACGGCGCGACGATATCGCGCGGCTCCAAATCCCGGACTTTGGCCGCGGACTACGTGGAGCGACTACCTACGGCAGCAACCGTGACGGTCGCTTCGTGGCTCGCGGCCGGTCGTTGCGTTTGGCGCCGTCTCCTATTCAGAAGAAGGGTTTTGCCGAGCACCGCACCAAGCGAATTCGTGCGACCACCCAGACAGGTCCCGCCCCAGGGCAGATATTGCGTCAGTAGGCCGTTCGCATTGCCGCCCGCTGGCTGGCCGAGTGTAAATGCGCGGTCTTCGCCCCATCTGCAACACTCAACGCCACAATGGCGTCTAGGGTGTCGCGTCCACCGTTGAATCCGCCAGCCCAAGCCGTCTTAGCCCGTTCCGGGAAGCAGCCGTTCGCACGCAGATTCAATTATCTCGACCGCGTGCACCGACGGCTTCTCGCAACGCGTCGATGTCGCGCGCGAGGCCCGAATCGGATGTCGCGCTGATCCTGCGCGCGATCTCGTCGGCTTCGCGAAGCGTCGTATGAGCGAGAACGCCATTGCCGGCATCCAAAGCAGTCCGCGGCTTGACGCACAGCAGATGGGCAAGCTCGTACGGGTTGTCGACATGTCGGAGCAGGGCCGTGCCCTCTTGCAGCAATTCCATGTTTCTGCGATGCGCCGTTGTCTTGGCCGAAGCTCACCTAGCGCTGAAGTCCATTGATAGGTCATTCGCCATGAAGCCGATTTACCTGGTCTTCTGTGCGCCGATCTGCTGGTCCCAGATGCGATAGGCCTCAACCTGCGCCTTAGGCTCCAGCGACTGCGTGTGCGGAAAGTCGGCGAGCCATTTCTCGTATTCGGGGCGGCCATACTCCTTGATCGCATCCTGGCTTTCCTTCGGCGCCATCGACAGCGACACGTCCTTCACCGCGGGGCCCGGATAAAAGTAGCCTTTGTCGTACGTGTACGCCTGCGCTTCCGGCGTCAGCATGAACGCCATGATGTCCAGGATGACGGCAAGCTTGTCTGGCGCAACACCCTTCGGCACAACCATGTAGTGCGCGTCGTTGATCCACGTCATGCCCTTGAGCGGCGTCACCTTGAAGTCCTTGGGCACGATGCCGAGGATGCGTGGATTCAAGTCCCAGCCGGTCATCGTCACCGTCATGTCGCGCGATCCTTCGCCGAGCTCCTTCATGGTGGCGGCGGTGCCCGTCGGGTAATACTCGATGCATGAATTGAGATCCTTGAGATAGGCCCACGTCTTGTCCCAGCCGTTGACCGGGTCCTTGGGGTTCTTGTCGCCAAGGATGTAAGGCAACCCCATGATGAAAGTATTGCCGGGACCCGAGTTTGCCGGTCGTGCGTAGATCAACCGGTTGGGATTGGCCTTGCACCACGCGAGCAGTTCCTGCGCAGTCGTCGGGACCTGCTTCACCTTCGCCGGGTTGTATTCGAGCAGGGGTCCTGCCGGCATGAAGACGACTTCGATGCCGTGACCTTGTGCCAGTTCCTGCATCTTCGCCGCGGGTGGCTGGTAGTTGTTCATCAGGCCGGGAAACTTTGCAGAGTACTCCGGCAGCAGCTTGACGAGCAGACCCTGTTCGATGGCGTTGCCAAGGAAGCCAACCCCAGTCAACACGAGATCGATGTCGCTGCGGCCCGCACTCTGCATTGCCTTCAGTTTGCCCGGCAGCTCCGGCGCGGGGGCTTTCGTGAACGTGAACTTGGAAACCCTGGTCGGATTCTTCTTCGCATACAGTTCCAACGCGTCCTGTGTCAGCGCAAGATCACCGGCGACGTCGACGACATTGATGCTCACCGGTCCGCTCGGAAACGCCGGCACCTGGGCCAGCGCTTCGGGCAAACTGCCTATGCACATAAGCGCGGCAGCAGCGGCGAGCGCGACAGTCATCCTCAGCGCGAGCCTGCGGGCGCTGAAAATTCGCAGATTGAATTTGAACTTGTGCATGCATCCTCCCTGCTGGTTGGCAGTCTGCGCCGCGCTACGCCCGGCGAATTCGATCTCGTCATACTATCCGGAAGCCAGGTTGGCGTCGCTTTCCGCGTCGATCGCGACCTCGGCGTGCCGGCCGAACGATGGCTCAACGACAATTTTGCGTTCGAGGGAACGCTGAGAGGATGCGGGCGGGCTCCCGCCGCGCGACCACGCGTCGATGGTGTCGCCTTCGTGTGCCACCACGTCCAGCACGGCTGCCAATCCAGTGACCTGTGACGACGTGACGCCCGCGCGCAAGAACACGCCGAACCATTCGCGCTGCGTCGGATTGGCAAAGCCGAGTTCGGCGAATGCCGGCGCATCCTTGCATGTCGCGCTGCGCACCGCCACCGTCGTCGCCAAGATTCGAAGCTTGCCTGTGTCATGGAATGGACGCGCAGCGGCTTCGGTTGCGAGCGCCGCGGCAATGTCTCCTGCCGCTACCGATTGCATGGCGGCCGAACCGCCTTTATAGGGCATGTGCAGAAGCTCCATCCCGGATTCGCGTGCCTGAAGGATGGTGATGAAATGCCGCATCGAGCCCGCAGATGGCTCATGCGTGGCACACGCGAATGCCGCAGGTGGCGCGGGCAGCGCGGGAAACCAATGGAGTAGAAGCACACGCGAAAAATTTTGCGTGCCGTCGTCAACCTTGTGCAGACGCCGTTCTCACGGGCCGCGCGTGCCGCGGCCTTTTATCTTGCCGTGCACGTTTTCGAGGCCAGTCGCTACGTTCGACGCTTCATTGGTTACCGACCGGGAGCCTTCCGATGCACAAAATATGGTTCGGGCAACGGTCACGAGGCCTTGTACTTGGGGCTCACTTGCGATGCGAGACCACGCCAGGCAAACCTCCGCATAGAGGTCCTGCGCATCCAACGGAACAAACGTCACGCCATCCAGTGCTAGCACCCTGGCGCCAGCTGGAACAATGGATATGCCAACTGCGCCGGCAACCAGGCCGCAGAGCGTGTGAACGTGGGTCGCTTCCTGCAGGAATCGAGGCGTGACGCCCGCGTTGCGAAGCACCGCATCGATGCGCTCGCGAAAACCAGCCGGATGTCCGCGAGGATAGCTGACGAGGGGCTCTCCTTGAAGGTCGGCGAGCGCCAACTCCTCACGTGATGCGAGGACATGTCCGGCCGGTACTGCCACCACGAACGGCTCACGAACGAGCTTGATTGCTTCCAGACGCCGATCATCGACCGGTGGTCTCAATATTCCGGCGTGGATGCGGCCTTCCGCGAGGGCGTCGATCTGATCGGCGATCGCCATCTCCTGGGCATCCACCTTGATGCGCGCGTGAGCATCGCTATATGCCCTGAGCAGACGCGGCAGGATGGAATATGCGGCCGAATTGATAAAGCCGATCACCAATCGACCGGTGACACCGAGATGCGCCGACTCGGCCGTTTTGCGGGCTTCATCCGCAGCCTGAAGCACCGACCGTGCGGCGGACACCAATGCCTCACCTGCTGGTGTTAAGCGGATACCTTTGGGTAAACGCTCGAAGACCGGAAAGCCGAGATCCCGCTCGAGCCGGCGGATCTGCTGGGAGAGCGGCGGCTGCGCAATTCCCAGGCGCTCCGCCGCGCGACTAAAGCTACGTTCCTCGGCCACGGCCAGGAAGTAGCGCAGGTGGCGTAGCTCCACCTATATCTCGTTGGTTTCGCCGGGATATCGCATGCGTCTTTGACCGTCCTTTAGCGGTTTTTTAAACTCGTGCGTATCGCGGTTAGAGGGACCGAAAAGGAGGCAAACGTGCGCACGTTCTGGTTACGCATTGTCGCAATAGCACTGTTCTGCTTCACGGCGCATGCATCAGCGGCGTACCCCGATCGGCCTATCCGCTTGATCGTGCCGTTCGGTCCAGGTGGCGGCACGGACATCCTCGCGCGGGTGGTCGCCGACCACCTGGGTCGGGCACTGGGGACGTCCGTGGTGGTGGAGAACAAGCCGGGCGCGGGAGGCACGATCGGCTCCGACCTGGTCGCGAAGGCCCGCCCCGACGGCTACACGCTGCTCATGGGCACGAATGCAACGCTCGCGCTCGCAAGCGGCCTCTATCGAAAGCTGCCGTACGACGCGATCAAGGATTTTACGCCGGTCGAATCGATCGCCAGCGGACCGAGCATCCTCGTCGTGAATCCGTCGATAGCGGTGACGGATGTCAAGTCGTTCATCGCGTACCTTAAAGCGCACCCCGGCCAACTCAACTACGGCTCTGCAGGCAATGGCTCCATGGCACACATTGCGACCTCGCTCATGGATCGGATGGCCGGCACTAAGACGGTCCACATTCCATTCAAGGGGGGCGCCGCGGCAACGCAGGAACTCATCGCCGGACGCCTGCAGTTCATGATTGCCGGCTCGGTCGAAACCGTTCCACTGATGGACGCGGGGAAGGTGCGCGCGCTTGCGGTCACGACGTCCACGCGCTTTCCCGGTTTCCCCGACCTGCCTACCATGGCCGAGGCGGGGATTCCGGGTTACGAGATCAGCAACTGGTTCGGCGTATTCGCGCCCGCGGGCACGCCCTCGGACATCGTTCGGGTGCTGGCGGGGAAGCTCCAACCCATGCTGTCCGATGCCTCGGTCAAAGAAACCTTCCTGAAACAAGGCGTTCAGCCGTTTCCCATGGGACCCGCGGAATACAAGGACTTCGTCCGTAAGGAAGTGGAGCACTGGAAGCGTGAAGTGCAGCAAATGAACATTCAAATCGAGTGACCGCTGATGCGCATTGCCGAACTGCTCCCGCGCGTCGAGACCAAGCGCTTCGACCGACCACCGCGCAATCCTCGCTCCACCTGGAACGAGAAGAACACGTTCCTCGTCTTCGTCGTCGCCGATGATGGTTCCACCGGAGTCGGTGAGGCGTGGTGTGAGTCCACGTCACCCCGGACCCTGGCGACGTTCGTCCGCGAAGATCTCGCTCCAATGTTTCGCGGCGCCGACGTGGAGGACGTCGAGCGGCTGTGGCACATAGCCTTCGAGCGTACCCGCGTATCCGCCAAGCCGGGCCTCATGTTGAGCGTTCTGGGAGCTATCGAGACCGCACTGTGGGACCTCATCGCAAAGGCGCACGGCCGGCCGCTCTACCGCTTGCTTGGGGCATGCACGGACCGTATTCCCGCGTACGCCAGCGGAGGTCTCTACGTCGATGGCCGGTCGCCCGCCGCACTCGGGCGAGAGATGGCGTCACATGTCGAGCGAGGGTTTCGTGCGGTCAAGATGAAGGTGGCCGGTGCACCCTTGGCGGAAGATGTAGCCCGCGTGGCCGCCGTGCGCGATGCAATCGGGCCATCGGTGCGCCTCATGGTCGACGCCGTGTACATGCTCGACGAGGCCTCGGCGCTGCGCATGGCTCGAGCATTGGAGCCCTATGACATCTGGTTTCTCGAGGCGCCGGTGGCACCCGGCAACCTGCCCGGGTTGCGACGGCTTGCCGACCGCAGCCCGATTCCGATTGCCGGCAACGAAGTGGCGTTCGGGTTGGACGGATATCGTGACGTGATCGTCGAGGGCGGAGTCGACGTGGTGCACCTCGACGTCAATCAGTGCGGCGGTGTCGCGGAGTCTCGCCGCATCGCGGCACTCGCGGCGGCGTTCCATCGACCGGTTTCGTTCCATTGCGCCACATCGGCGGTCTGCCTTGCTGCCAATCTGCACGCTGCGGCATCCATCGCCAATGCCGAGTCGATCGAATATCACACGGTACATCGCATGCTGTTCGACCGCGTGCCGGCCGACCGCTTCCGCCTCGAGCAAGGCGCGATCGTGCTTCCGCAAGCCCCGGGCATCGGTATCGAGATCGATCCCTCGACCCTGAAGGACCCGCTCGCATGACCGATATCGGCAAAGCCCGCCCCGCCACGTTCAAGGAGGCACTGGATCTCCTGGCGAAGAAGATCGCCGAGGACGAGAAGACCATCGGCGTCGAGTTCCCTCACGTGACTGCACCCGATGGACGATGGCAGACGCATCCCGCATCGTGGTCGGCGGGCTATCAAGGCGACGCCTGGAGTCACGGGCACTGGACGTGCGGTTTCTGGGTAGGGCTGCTGGTCGCCGCGTATTTGCATACCGGCGACAACGTCTTCCTGACGTGGGCTCGCGAAAGGATGCGCCTCGTTGGTCAGCGTGCCGACGACCCGAACACGCACGACATCGGCTTCATCTTCGACGGTAGCGCCGTACCCGCGTACTACGTCACGCGCGACCCTTGGTACGCGGAGTTCGCACTGAGTGCCGCGGCCCGGCTGCGTGCCAGGGCTGTCGCGACGCGCACCGGGACCTATATTTCCTCATGGGGTCCGCTCGACGATTCGCGCGCTCGTCGCAGCTCGGCGATCGATACCATGGCCAACCTGCCGCTGCTGTATTGGGCGTCGGAGCATTCGGGCGACGCGAGCTTCGGCGTCATCGCCGAAGCGCATGCGCGCAAGACGGCGGAAGCCTTCATACGCCCCGATGGATCGACTTACCACGCAGTCGAATACGACGCCACGTCGGGTGCCAAAGTGCGTGGTTATACGTTCCAGGGATACGGCGACGAATCGCTTTGGCCGCGGGGTCAGGCTTGGGCCATTTACGGATACGCGGCCACAGCGAGAGCGACGTGCAACGCCGAATACCTGGCCTTGGCGGAGCGTCTTGCAGGTCGCTATCTCGAGCGACTGGGCAGCGTCGTCGTTCCGCCCTGGGACTTCGACGATCCCGCTGCTCCGAACACATTGCGCGACTCGGCCACCGCCGCCATCGTGAGCGCCGGACTGCTCGACTTGGCGGCCTTGCATCGCGATCCGGCCGCCGCCGAGCGATGGCGGGAACGTGCGCTGTGGATGCTGGAAGGTCTTTGTAATGAGTACCTTGCGCGGTCGCACCAGCATCGAGGTTTGCTCATGCATGGCTGCTACTCGCGTCCTCACAATGAAGGCATCGACAGCGCCACGATGTTCGGCGACTTCTATTTCATCGAGGCGCTCTGCAAGGCGACGATGCCGGGACGCTTCCGTCCGATTCCGCAACCGCTCGAATAGGACCGGAATGCCAAGCGCGCTGGTGACCGGCGGCAACCGCGGCATCGGCCAAGCCATTGTCGTGGCACTCGCCCGGCGCGGTTTTCACGTAGCCTTCGTCGATCTGACCGAGAACGAAGACACCAACCGTACGCGGGCGGCCGTTCAGAAGGCCGGGGGACAGTCGACCTTCATTCGTGGTGACATAGCGGACGTCCGAGGCCACGATTCGATCGTTCAAAGGGCCTGGGAGATCGAGGAACGGCTGGACGTGCTCGTCAACAACGCCGGCGTACCAGCGCCGGTGCGGGGAGACCTGCTCGACGTCACTGCCGACGGCTTCGACGCGGTGATGGACGTCAATCTGCGCGGTACGTTCTTTCTCACGCAAACGACGGTGCGACGCATGCTCGCTGATTCGGCCGACGCACCGGGTCGATGCATCGTTACGATCAGCTCGGTCAGCGCTGTCGCCGCATCGCCGGAACGTGGCGCCTACTGCTGTTCCAAGGCGGGTCTTTCCATGATGGTCAAGCTCTTTGCCGTCCGGCTCGCGCCGCATGGCATCGCCTGCCACGAGCTGCGGCCAGGCATCATTCGCACCGAGATGACGCGCGCTGTGGCGGGTCGCTACGATCGGCTGATCAACGAGGATGGAGTACCAATCCCTCGGTGGGGTGAGCCTGACGATGTCGGCCACGTTGTCGCGGCGCTATCCTCCGGCGACTTCGGCTACATGACGGGAGAGGCGTTGCACGTCGACGGCGGCTTGCATATTCGCCGCCTGTGATCGCTGGGACTCTTGAGCGGCGGCATGCCGACCGAAATTACTCGAGCTCGATCCCGGCCTGCTTTACCACCTTTCCCCACTTGACCACTTCCTGCTTGATGTAGGCGCCAAATTCGTCGGGCGTGCTTGTCAGCGGCTCTGCACCCTGCTTTTCGAGCTTGGCGCGCATCTCGCTCGTCGACAGCACCTTTCGAATCGCGGTGTTCAGTGTATGGGTCGTGTTGGCCGGCATGCCAGCCGGGCCCAGGATGCCGAACCACGTGCTGACGTCGAAATCCTTCATGCCCGCGGCCTCGGCCATTGTCGGCACATCCGGCAGCGCAGGTGAGCGCTTCGAACTTGCCACCGCGAGCGGTCGAAGCTGGCCCGCCTTGATTTGCCCGTAAACGACCGGGATGTTGGGAAACATGAACGTCACGCGTCCGGCGAGCAGATCGGCAACTGCCTGCGCGCCTCCTTTGTAAGGGACATGCACGACATCGATTCCAGTTTGCTGCTTGAGCATTGCGCCCGCAAGTTGTTGTGTCGTGCCGATACCCGCCGACGCATAGTTCAGCTGCCCGGGATGTGCCTTGGCGAGCGCTATCAGCTCGCCGACTGACTTGACCTTGACGCCGGGGCCAACGACGAGAACCGTCGGAACGGTGGCGATCAGACTGACAGGCGTGAAGTCCTTGACTGGATCGTACGGCATGCTGCGATAGAGACTCGAATTGATCGCGTGCGTGCCGACAGAGGCGAGGATCAAGGTGTAGCCGTCAGGCGCAGAGTTCGCCACGATGTCCGATCCGATATTGCCACCGGCGCCCGCCTTGTTCTCGACGACGATCGACTGCTTGAGCTCGCTTTCGAGATCCTTAGCGAGGATGCGAGCCAGGATATCGGAGGTGCCACCCGCGACGAAGGGAACGATCAAGTGGATGGGTTTGTTCGGGTAAGGCTCATCGGCGACCGCGGACACGGCCACGCCAAGTGCCAGCAACAAAGCCGCGCGCAGAAGTCGCAACATTTCAATCGTCCTCAGTTCCGTGGAAGGCGGATTCCCGATTCGGCCACCAATTCGGGGCGGTCTGCGTGCTGTGAAGCGACTCCCGAATCAATGGCGACACCGAGGCCGGGCCCGGTCGGCAGCGGAAAATGGCCCGCGTCGATCCGTTCCGTTTGGCGAGTCAGTGCCGATCGCCACATGGGCACGCCCCATGCGTACTCGAGAATCAGGAAGTTCGACATGGTCACGGCAACGTGAACACTCGCAGCGGTGGCGACGGGTCCCGAGGCGTTGTGGGGAGACACCGCGGCGCCGTACGTCTCTGCCATCGCAGCGAGCTGCCTTACTTGACTGATGCCGCCCATCCACTTCACGTCCGGCATGACGACGTCGAGTGCGCGCGACTCGAGGAGCGGTCGCCAGTCGTGACGCGAAAGATGGGGTGCGCCCCCGGCCAATCGCGGCCCGATCGTCCCTCGAAGCTCAGCCAACTGCGCAGGATCATCTCTCACGAACGGATCTTCGACCCAGAACAGATCGCAAGCTTCCAGTCGCCGAAGAAGATCACGTACTTCCTTGGCGTCGTCGAACTGATGCATCAGATCGATGAGGACCGCGGTGTCGGGGCCCACCGCTGTACGAACCGCTCGTATAACCTCTACGCCCTCATCAAGCCACCGCCGCTTGCGAGCGGTATCGGTCGTCGCGCTACCGGGCCGCATGCCGAACGGGTACAGCTTGACGGCTTCAAAGCCCTGTTCGATGGCCTGCCTGGCAACGGACGCAATGGATTCCGGTTCCGACGACTTCGCGGCGTAGCCGATATTGGCATACGCGCGTACGCGATCGATCGCCCGGCCGCCAAGCAGCTGATACACCGGCACACCAAGCTGCTTGCCACAAATGTCCCACAATGCCTGCTCCAGCGCGCTCACCGCCGCAAACAGCGTGCGTCCGTTGTATGGCCAATCGAGCAGGGCGCGCCGTCGCTCGATGAGGTCCAGCGGATTCTCGCCAAGATACTGGCTGCGCAGCTGACGAACTTCCTCGACAACGCCCGCGTCGTTGCGGCTCTGGCTTGCCTCGCCTAGGCCTACCAGGCCGTTGTCCGCTTCAAGCTCAACGAACAACCAGGATCGTTCGGGACTCGTCCAGACGATGTGGGTGCGTAAATCGACGATCTTCAAGCGTCTTCTCGACAAGTCGCAGGCGTTGATGGGCAGGAGAGCGACTGTAAGTCGCCTCGATCCATATCTCCAATATAATTCTTGACCACATTAGGTCGCCATACATATCAATGGAGCTGCGTCACCTGCGTTATTTCCTCGCGGTCGCCGAGGAACTGCACTTTGGCCGGGCGGCGGCGCGCCTGCACATCTCCCAACCGCCTTTGAGTCAGCAGATTCGCGCGCTTGAAGATGAGGCGGGCGTGCAGCTATTCCGTCGCGGTACCCGGCATGTCGCGCTGACGCCCGCGGGAGTCGAGTTCGTGAAGTACGCTCGTGCAGCGCTGTCACAAGTCGAGCAGGGGCTCGATTCGGCTCAGCGCGTACATCGTGGCGAGGTCGGTCGGCTGAGCGTCGGCTTCATCACGTCAATGGCCTACACCTACCTGCCCTGGGTCGTCACGGTGTTTCGCCAACGCTATCCTCTCGTCGAGCTGGTGCTTACCGAGCAGGAAAGCTGGAACCAGCTTCGGGCCCTGCAGGAACATCGCCTCGATGTCGGAATCGTGCGCGGTCCGGTCGAGGCGCAAGGCGTTGAAGCTCACCTCGCGCTCGATGAGGCGTTCGTAGTTGCGCTTCCCGCCGATCACCCGCTTGCCAAGCAACGCACCGTCAAGCTTTGGGCGCTCGCGCGAGAGCCCTTCATTCTTTTCCCACGCGCGATTGGCGGACGTTTCTACGACGCGGTTTACAGCCTATTCGAGAAGGCCGGCTTTACGCCTGTGGTGGCGCAGGAAGCCGTGCAGATGCACGTGGCGGTCGGATTGGTCAGTGCCCGTCTCGGCGCCGCCATTGTTCCCGCGTCCGTCCAACTGCTGTCGATGCCGGGCGTCGTGTATCGACCGCTCAACGACCGTGGAGCATCTGCGCAGCTTGCCGTTGCCCACGCATCGGACAACAATTCACCGGTCGTTCCAACGTTCCGTCAAGCAGCGATCGAAGTGATTTCCGGGGGAATCGACGCTGTACGTGCTTGGCGCAACGAAACGTCGCGCAGTGAGAGCTGATCAAGGCTGATGTGAATGGCGGGTCTAGCCCGGCTCGATCATTGTTCCGCTCGGATCCCGAATTCGTCGACCACCTTGCGCCATCTGGAAGTCTCGCTCTTCACGAGCGCCTCAAGCTGCTCCGGAGAGCTTCCCACTACCTCACCGCCCAGTTTGGCGATCTGATCGCGCATCTCGTCCGTCTTCAATAGCTTCACCAGCGCGCCGTCGAGCTTTCGCACGACCGCGTCCGGCGTTCCGCGCGGTGCGAACAACGCGTACCAGAGTCCTGTGTCGTAGCCGGGCAACCCGGATTCGGCAACGGTTGGCAGTTCTGTAAGGGCCTTCGACCGCGTCGCCGTTGTAACGGCGAGCGCCCGGACCTTGCCGGTCTTGATTTGAGGAAGCGCGAACAGCTGGTCTGCGAACATGACTTGAATCCGTCCCGAGACCAAGTCGGGAAGCGTTGCCGCGCCTCCCTTGTAGGGAACATGCACCATGTCGACGTGCGCCATCGACTTGAACAGCTCGGCCGCAAGATGAGCCGGGCTTCCCACACCCGCAGAGCCGAACGAAAGCTCGCCGGGCTTGGAGCGAGCAAGCTCAATGAGCTGCTGGACGTTGTGGACCGGTGTCTGAGGCGATACGAGCAGAACGTTCGGAACGAGCGCGATGATCGCGATCGGCGCGAAATCGCGCTGTGGATCGTAGGGCAGCTTGGGGTAGAGAACGCCGTTGACCGCGTTCGGCCCATTCGAGCCGAGCAACAATGTATAGCCGTCCGGCGCCGCCTTGGCGACGTAATCGGCACCAATCGCACCGTTCGCGCCAGGCTTGTTTTCGACAATGAAGGGCGCCTTCAGCGATTCGGAAAGCTTCTGCGCGATGAGTCTGGCCAGAATGTCCGTGCCGCCTCCCGCCGTAAACGGGGCGATGATGCGCACCTGGCGCGTGGGGTAAACGTCTTGGGCTACTGCCGGTAGTCCGGCGATTAGCAGCGCCGAGAAGCAAATTGCGGCGAGGAGCCGCGGCAGATTAGGCATATAGGACAGAAGGTAATTCACGACTGGACTAATGGGATTGGCGCGACCAACTCAAGGCGTCAGCCGGAATAGCGCATGACTTGCGAGCATAGAAGGCTCGGTCTGGTCGGTCCAATACGTTAGGCGGCACAATCGATAGGGGCCACCTCTCAATCGTGGGCCTGCCATTTAGCGACGAACCGTTACCGTCGCGCAACGCGGGTCGTCACGGCGAAAGCCGATCGAAGCGCGCTCTACAAAACCTTGCGCGCAACCGAGATGCGTTCCCCCGAGAGGACGAGGCTGCGGTGCAGTTGGGTCCACTAACCCGACGGCTTGCGGCCAGAAGCGGACGTGCGACTAGCGTCCGCAAAGCCGTCATGCGAAATGCTTTCAGACCAAGTGCTCGCTCCAGGATAATAGTGCTGGGCGCGAATACTTGGCGACCAACATGTCGTTCGCAGACTTGGCATCTGGCAACTTTGCTCGTGGACTCGAATCGTTGGCGTCCAACGACGATTGGTCGGATGATGACCGGTCATTGAGCGGTCCCTTTCGGCTAGCGTTTCCGAAATCGGCCGGATGGGGCGAAGGCGTCTTGCTCGCGTCGTTACTGAAGCGACACGCAGTACACAACGGAACGTGCGTGTGCGTCACGGGGAGCGGACCGTTGTGTTCCATACTCAAGCACGATGAGTCCTTTGAGGTAGCGAGCGACGTTGAGGACGCGCAATTCAGATCGCCACTAGCCATTCTCAGTCATGCATTGATCGGCGATCTGTTGTCTTTCCGCTTCGTGTCGCTTTCGCACGAGCGCAACGCCAGCTCGCCTCACTCATCTCCCAAAATTGGACTCGCGTGGCAAAGTGTGGACAAGCGAGGGCCGATTGCGTCTAAGAGCCTACCGTGCGAATGCTTGCTGGATACCCTCTCGAAGATATCGAACCCGTATATCGTGTCGGTACAGCGGCGTATTGACGCAAGGGATAAGTCGATCATTGAGACCCGATACTCAGGGCGCTGCTGTTTTGTTGATGATGAGATCCTCGACGGCGAGGACCAGTGGAAGGCCTTGACGACCATCGCCGCGCTGGATTTGATGGTCACAATTTCGACTACTACCGCACATCTGGCAGCGGCGATTGGGATACCGGTTGTTTTACTCGCCGCCGAACGAAGAGGCCCGCAGTGGTTTTGGCCAGCACAAGCTCAGCATGGAAAGGTGTTCTACCCGTCCGTGAAGCCGATCATCGGTGCAACAGCGACTGCGCAATGGTGGGCACACTGTTTGCCGAAGGCGGCGCTTGCAGCAGAGGCCTTGGTGGATCGCTAGTTCGAGTGAGAGCACCCGAAATGGACTGCTTTTGATAGCACGACATTTCGCAACGGATCGGACAGTGACCATCACCTGAGCGGCCGTCCGATTAAGGTAGACGATGTCCTCCCTTCAACCAGAAGATGAGAGGACGAGATGGACGCAACCGCCACTGCGGTCCATAGGGACCGTGGAACAAGGGAAAGCTCGTCGGCCCGAAGGCGCCGTTGAAGGTCAAAGATATCTGGGCCATTCGCGTCCGGCTCCAGATGCAGGCGCGCACCCGTGACCTCGCTCTGTTGGACCTGGGTATTGACAGTAGGCTTCGCGGCTGATCTCGTGAAGCTGCGCGTCCGGGACGTGTGCCACGGCGATCGGGTGGCCTCGCGAGCCATTGTCCTGCAGCAGAAGACTCAACAACCAGTCCAATTCGAGAGTTCGCCTTCAACCCGAGAAGCGGTTGAGGCATGGATCAAGTTCGCGGCGCTGCGTGCCGAGGACTATCTCTTTCCGAGCCGCCTGCATTCGTCGCCACACCTCGGCACGCGGCAGTACGCTCGTATTGTGGACGGATGGGTCAAGGAGATCGGCCTTAATCCGGACGACGGCTACGGAACCCATTCAATCCGACGTACCAAGCCAACCCTGATCTACCGGCGCACAAGAAACTTGCGAGCCGTGCAGCTTCTTCTGGGCCATACAAAGCTGGAAAGCACCGTGAGGTACCTAGGAATCGAGGTTGACGACGCGCTCGAGATAGCCGACCAAACTGAGGTGTAATGCCGGTCCGGCCGGGAGCGCCGCGGATGAGGCGCTTCCCGGCCGTAAGCCGCCGCACTATGACCCGCGCCGCCCGGGTCGCCCCTCACCCCAAGCCCAACCGCCGCACGAACGGCGTCCAGCGCGGATCGGAATGCAGCGGCCGCAGGATCGTGTCCACCGCCGTGAACACCACGCCCGGATCGCGTTGTCGATAGGCTGATTCGAGCCACTCGTACGCCTTGTCGACCTCGCCTCTGAAGGCGTACGCCTCGGCGATCTGAAACGCGGCGGTCCAACCGAAGCCGTCGATCAGCGTTTTCAGTGCGGCGTCCGACGCCGCTGCGTTGCCCAATTTGTGCTCGATCAGCGTTAAAGCGAGGTTACGGAAGACATCGTGCCCTTCATGCCCGGCGAGCGCGCGCGCTTCGCCGAGACGCCCTTGGAGCAGCCGCGTGATCGCCAGGAAGGCGTGATACAGGCCTCCCTTGGGGTTGATGTCGAGCGCAAGCTGGAACGACGTCGCCGTTTCCTCGAGCTGACCGGCGACGAGATGAATCATCGCCGCCTGACGATGCGTGAACGCCGAAAGCGGGTCCAGCGCGATCGCTTTGCCGATCAAGTCGACCGCCTTCTCCGAGTGTCCCAGGATCCGGGCGAGCCCGGCCGCGGCGCGGAGCGCGTTGGCGTCGCCGGGCGCGAGCTCGAGCGCGCGTTGGAACGATGCGTCGGCGGCCGCCCAATCCCAGTCGTGGGTCTCAGATATCCGGCCCATCTCGATGTGAGCTTCCGCGAGATCGGGCGCGAGGCGCAGGGCTTGCTGGGCCGCCTCGCGGGCGCGCGCGAAACCCGCGTCGATCGGCGCGAAGCCGTAGCCCGCCTGCACGCGATGCACGCCCGCCAGGCCGGTCCATGCCAGCGCAAAGTCCGGATCGATGGCGAGCGCCTGCTGGAACAGCGCGATCGCCTTGTCGGTGTCGGCCTGCGTGAAGCGCTCGGCGAAGAACTTGCCTTGCAGGTAGAGCCGAAACGCCTCCGGGTTATCGCTGCGTCCGGCGGCGGCCTGGCGCACTTCGGCCACCGCGGTGGTGGACGCTGCCGCGGCCGGTGCCTCGAGAAGCGCGGCACGCAGCTCCTTGACCACGGATTGGGCGATGTCGTCCTGCACGGCGAAGATGTCGTCGAGCTCGCGGTCGTAGGTCTCGGACCAGAGGTGAGAATCGGAGGCCACTTCGATGAGCTGCGCCGTGATGCGCACGCGCTTGCCCGATTTGCGCACGCTGCCTTCGAGCACGGTGGCGACGTTGAGCTTCTGCGCGATGGTCGGAAGGTCGACATCCTTGCCTTTGAACGAGAAGGCCGAGGTGCGCGACGCGACACGCAGTCCCCGGATCTTCGCCAGCACGTTGAGCAGCTCCTCCGACAGTCCGTCGGCGAAGTACTCGTTCTCCTCGTCGCGGCTCATGTTCACGAACGGCAGGACGGCGATCGAAGGCATCTCCTTGTCCAACGGCGCGGCCTGCGACTTCAACGGCGGGAACGTTTGTGGCAGATCGGGATGGCAGAGCTGGAACACCCGTTCCGAGCGCTCGATGTCCTTGAGGCCGTGTGCGCCGAGGGCCTTGACGGTCACCCGCGGAGGCAGGTGGTCGCGGCAGAGGTCGTGCGTGGCCTCCGAAAGAACGATCTGCCCGCCATGGCCCGCGGCAAGCAGGCGCGCGACGCGATTGAGCGAGGGTCCGAAATAGTCCGCGCCGCGCATCTCGACGGCACCCGAATGCAACGCCATGCGCACCCGCAGCTTGGCCGCTTCGGGCCAGGGCTCTGACATGAGCGCGCGTTGGGCGTCGAACGCCGCGGCGAGGGCATCGGCGGCGGTGTGGAACGTCGCGCAGAAAGCATCGCCACCCGTCTTGAAGACATGCCCGTCGTGATCGTCGATGCAGTAGCGGAGCACCTCGTCATGGCGCGTGAGCGCCGCGCGCATTGCGGCAGGATGCGCTTCCCACAGCCGCGTGCTGCCTTCGATATCCGTGAAGAGCAGCGTGACGGTACCGGTGGGGACCTGAGGCATCGCGTCGTGGGCGTCGAAAGGACCGGGTTCGGCGGATCATACCCGCCCGGTTGGCAGCGAGGCACCGTCCGCAGGCGTCTGGAGTGGGTGCCTCCGACGAGCACGGCCCGCGACGCGCCTGACGAGGTGCGCAGGCCAGCACGGGCTTCGGAGGTTGTTCCGCGCATATCCCCGCATAGGGCGCGCGGCCGCCTTTGAGGTGCATTGCCACGAGGCCGCCTATCGGAGCCCGCTACAGTCTGGCTAAGGCAAGCCGTAATACCAGGGCGAGTCCCTATTTGCCGAACCCATGGCCCTCTGAACCCGACCGCTGTCTCAGCGCCGTGATAGTGAGGAGTTGTCGCGCAATCTTGCGCCGAGCATGAGCTTCTCTATTGCCTGCGCCGATGTTGGGTCTATCAGCGCCGGCAATTTCGGGTGGGCGATCTGCGATCCCCCCGCTGAACTGGCCATCGCACCAGGCCACACATCAATCGACGCGCTGGCAGAAGGCAGACCTGGGGTGTTGCGGTATTGGCTGCAACTTGTTCCAGCAGACAACTGATCCGAGCAGGAAGGAAAGGCGGCGACATGGCGCTGTGGAACTTTGACAGCATCGCTCAGCATGATCAGGAGCGGGCGGACCGACTTATGGTCGCGCCGACATGTGACGAGCTGTTCTATCGATGCGTGCTGACGTTAAGCGCCGCGATATCGCGCGGTCAGGCGCGTTTCGGCCTCGAGCAAACTGACGAGAACGCCACACACCTGCGCGCGGTCATCCAATTCTACGTCGGCCAGCCGCTGTTCGACTGGTTCTTTAACGCTACGACGGGCTACCGGGCCCAATTCAGAATCGGCTGGCAAAATGGCCTTGCGCGCAATGAGGCACTGATCCAAATGCTGCGCCAGCCTCTCGAGGCCATTGCGGACCGGAAGATTTCCGTCTGGCGATTCACCAGGACTTCGAAGATCGCGGCTTAGAGCAAGTGACAATCGCCCGGATTGTTCAATCGCTTGATCCGACGTTGTCCAAGATCTGGTGTTGTGACACGCTCATTGGACCCGAGAGAATGGCAAAGGCGTTAGAAGTATTTAGAACGGGCGCAGGGTTGTTGGTCGACGGAGAAGAGCGTCAAGCACTAACCGCCAACGACGCACACGCCTGGCTTGATGTAAAGGGCGCTTTCATCGGAGATGGAGATCGTCTCTATCAGAAGAAGGACTTCGTGGTACGAGCGCAAGACTTGGAACAGCGCTTGAGCGCATAGCGCCCGACGTTCGCAAAGGACCGCTTTGCTCCACCCCGACAGTCCACTTTGGTCGGCAGCCGACCTTCAAGCATCTCAGACAAGTCCGTCTCGATTTGATCCGGAAAGTTCTCCCCGGTGCTGTGCATCATCTGCCGCCGCTCGGCCCGCTCGACGCGAACTGAAACGACGCGAAACGTTTTGCCATA
>Ga0207674_10002793_pt1 | contig 21728 bp, 18 predicted proteins | sample KBSCornC72_FD_184303 | JGI IMG/M metagenome (GOLD analysis project Ga0207674, IMG submission 184303) | Corn rhizosphere microbial communities from Kellogg Biological Station, Michigan, USA - KBS Corn C7-2 (SPAdes) (version 2) | ecosystem: Host-associated > Plants > Roots > Rhizosphere > Soil ...
CAGCCGAGGCACCGAAGATCATGCCCGAGCCGCCCCCTCCGGTTCGAGTGCGAAGGCCCAACTGATCGTGAGTAGGGAGTAGGGAGTAGGGAGTGAGAAAACAGGGAGGCGGGACGGGGCACCGGGGCGTACCTCCCCGACCTCCTACCCATTCCACCCTACACCCTATTCCCTATTCCTTACAACCCACAACCCACAACCCACCCCCCACCATCATGTCCAACCACCTCACCCTTGCCGCCGGGCTAGCACGAATGCCCGGCCCATACAAGGACCAGTACGACGTGCTGCTGCGGCATGGCACCGTGATGGTCGGGTTTTATGCGCCTCGAGGGATTGACGACCAGACCCCGCACACCCGCGACGAACTCTATTTCGTCATGGCTGGAACTGGCTGGTTCGTGAACGGGCCGGATCGCCATCGTTTCGCTCCGGGCGACGTCCTCTTCGTGCCGGCGGGAGTAGAACATCGCTTTGAGGAGTTCAGCAACGACCTCGCCCTGTGGGTGGTCTTCTATGGACCGGAGGGCGGGGAGAAATAGAACAGCGGGAGACGGACCGACGACCAGCGACCGACGAACCGAGCGCCGGGAGTTTGACCCTGCCAATACCCAATCGCAGATTAGCTGAATGTCCTCACCCAACTCCCCGCTCGAACCCACTCTGCTACGTGAGTACTACTTCTCCCCGGAGATCTTCGGCAAAGAGAAGGAGAGAATCTTCTTCGGCCAATGGATGTGCGTGGGCCGGGAGGAGGAAGCTCCAAATCCCGGAGATTATCTCCTCCTCGACGTCGTGGGAGAGAGCGTCATCCTGGTACGCACCCGGGAAGGAAAGCTGACGGCGCACTACAACGTCTGCCGTCACCGCGGATCACAGCTGGTGCTGGGTGTGGATCCCAAGCCCCGCCGCTGGACCGACAAGGCGACGGGCGACAAGCCGACCTTCGGCCCTTCCGGCAGCTTCACCAGCGGGATCAAGTGTCCCTACCACTCGTGGACCTACGAGCTGCCCGGGGCGCTCCGGACCGCACCATTCCTCGACGAGGGCTCCGGATTTCGCAAGGACCAGCTCTCGCTCTACCCGGTCGACGTGGATGTGTGGGGTGGCTTCGTGTTCCTGAGACTCGGTGGCGCCGAGTCGGGATCCAGGAACTCCGAATCCCTGTCGTCACAACTGGGCGGCGCGGTCGATCGGATCAAGCGCTACCCGCTGGGTGAGCTGCGCATCGCCCGGCGGATCGGATACGAGGTGGAGGCGAACTGGAAAGTCATTCTCGAGAACTACAACGAGTGCTATCACTGCGGCGGAGTGCACCCCGAGCTGTGCAAAGTGGTCCCGGCATTCAAGCAGAAAGGCGGGATGGATCTCGATTGGGACCGCGGAGTTCCGCACCGGGAGGGAGCCTGGACCTTCACGATGAGCGGAACCACGAATCGCAAGCCATTCGCTGGCCTCAACGAAGACGAGCAGACCCGCCACAAGGGTGAGTTGCTGTATCCCAACTTCATGCTGAGCCTCTCGGCTGAGCACGCGGCGGCCTTTACGCTGTGGCCGACCTCGCCCAACCACACCACCATTCTTTGTGACTTTCTGTTTCATCCCTCGGAAATCGCGCAGTCTGATTTCAGTCCCAACGATGCGGTGGAGTTCTGGGACATCACCAACCGGCAGGACTGGGTGATCTGTGAATCGGTGCAGCGAGGGATGGCTTCGCGGGTCTTCCGCCAGGGGTTTTACGCTCCCATGGAGAACATGAGCCTGGATATTCGGAGGTATATAGGGGAAAGGCTGGAATAGTCCCCTTTGCTCCGTTTCATCCTGCTCACTGTGACGGCGATTGGCATCGCTCTCGGCTTTGCCATCGGCTTGGGCCTCGCGGTGTGGCGGGCGGGCAGAGTCCCCTGCTTGGCGCGCTATTCGCCACGCCAGGCCCTAACGCAAAAGACGTAAGCACTTAGGACGATCTCGCGCATCACGGCTCGGCTGCTACATTCTCCAGTACATACCCTCAGGCCGTCTTCCCTCAGGATAGTCCATGGCCATGCACGCTCGATTTCGGCCACCGCTACCCGCGGTGCTTTTTGTCGGTTCCGTTCTGCTCTCCTGCGCCTCCACGGCAAAACAGCCGGCGATCACGCCGACGCCGACCAATACCGAGTTGCCGGGGAAGTTCGTCTGGCGCGACTTGATCACCACCAACCCCGATGCGGCTACCAAGTTCTACGGTGGTTTGCTGGGATGGGAATTCAAGGACGCCGGCAAAGAGGCAAAGCACTACATCGTCATTTCGCAGAACGGGCGGCCGATTGGAGGGATCCTCGACAGCCGGGGCAAGAAGGCTGAAAAGGTTCAGTCCCAGTGGGTCTCATCGCTCTCCGTGCGCGACGTGAGTGCGGCCATCGCCGCGGTGAATGCAGCGGGCGGCAAGGTCCTCTGGGGACCCAAGACGCTGGGTGCCCGCGGTCCCGTGGTACTGGTGGCCGACCCCGAAAAGGCACCACTCGCACTGATGCGGGCGCCGGGAGGGGATCCTGTGGACGGTGAGCCGGTGATCAATGGCTGGCTCTGGACCGAGCTTTGGAGCCGCCAGCCGGACAGCGCGGTGCAGTTCTATTCCAGGTTGGCGCCATACCAATCCCGGCCAAGCGAGAATCTCGACCGTCCTTATTTCGTGCTGGACACGGACGGGCAGCCTCGCGCCGGAATCATGAAGCTGTTCGCACAAGACGTACGGCCGCTGTGGGTGCCGTATGTCCGCGTCGCCGACGTCGCGGCGGCACTGAAACAAGCCGAAGCACTCGGCGGCCATGTCATCGTGTCGCCCTCCGCGAATCTCCGCAATGGGACGGTGGCATTGATCCAGGATCCGACCGGCGCAGTGATCGCGCTGCAATACTGGGAGCCCAAGTCATGAAATGTTCTCGAGCAATGATTCTGGCCGCAATGCTGGCGCTGCTCGCTGTTTCCGCCTGCGCCAGTGGCAATGTCGGTACCAGTTGGGGGGTATCGGTGGGATACGGAGGCGGGTATCCAGGCGGCTACGGGTACCCGGTAACGGGTGTCTCCGTAGGAATGTATGGACGGCCATAAGCTACTGCTTCTCTTGCTCGCCGCCTGTACCGGTGGCCGCGACCACACTCAGACCGCGAAGACCGCGGATTCAGCGACCGACACGGTTTCGGAAACCGTGACCATCACGCCACCTGCCACCACGGTGGATTCGACGGTGGACTGGTCCCGGCTCCAGGAGTTGCTGCGTTATGAGACGAGCAAGGTCACGATGGTGATGGAGGGCCCCGGCAGAAAGGCGTCGGTGCGCATGAAAGACGGCAGGCTCTATCACGCGACCGAGCCGAGTTCCGGTGCCATCATTCGCCTGGTCCACGAAATCGACAAGACCGGCACAATCATGGTAGTCGCCGAATGAAGGGTGCCAGCGTACGTGCGGTTCTTGCGGGCGCCGGCGTTGCCGCCCTCCTCGGTCTGGCTGCTGGATTCCTGCTCTGGCCGAAGCTCATCGCGAGCGGCGCGTTGAATCTCGAGCAGTTCAATCATCGCGTGCTCTACATTCTGGCTGGCGCGCTTCCGGTCCTTCTGGGCGGCTACATTGCTGGACGGATGGCGCCCGACCGGCCGGTTGCGCACGGAATGGCGGTCGGGATTCTACTCCTGATTCCCCTGCTGGTAGCACTGCCGGCGGTGTTCCGGGCCTACCACCAGGTTCCCCAATCGCCTTTGCCCATCTTGCTGGCCTGGGTCATGCGGCCGGTCGCCGGGGCGGCAGGGGCCTACCTGACCGGACGGGTCGAGACAGCTCCAGCTTCATGAAGCGCGATTACGAGTTCATCGTGCTCGGCCTCGGCGGCCTGGGCTCCGGCGCGGCCTATTGGCTCTCGCGTACTGTAGGGGCCGATGTGCTCGGCATCGAACAGTTCGAGCTGGGGCATTCCAGGGGCGAGTCGCAGGACCACTCCCGCATCATCCGCCTTTCCTATCACACGCCGGGCTACGTCGAGCTTGCCAAGCGAGCCTACGCCTGCTGGGCCCAGGTCGAGCAGGACGGAAAAGAGCGCTGTGTCCTCAAGACCGGGGGACTCGACCTGGGTCCCGCCGGTGCCGCGATCTCGCTCGATACCTATCGATCGAGCATGCGGTCGGCCGGAGTGCCATTCGAAGATCTGGATGCGGCCGAGATACGGTATCGCTGGCCGCAGTGGAGCATCCCCGAATCAGTGCAAGGGATCTTTCAGCAGGACGGCGGTATCGCGATGGCGGCGCGGGCCAACGCGCAGCATCAACGGCTGGCTCGGGAACATGGCGCGGCCCTCGTGGAGCGGAGTGCCGTGACCGGAGTCCGCTCGGTCGGTGGCGAGGTGGAAGTCGTCGCAGCTGGAACCGCGTATCGCTGCCGCAGACTCGTGGTCGCAGCGGGGCCCTGGTCCAATACGGTGCTCGAATGGCTGGGCAGTTCACTCCCGCTGGAGATCACCCAGGAGCAGGTCACCTACTACTCGACTCCGCACCTGAAGGAGTTCGACCCCGCGCGATTCCCGGTCTGGATCTGGATGGACGATCCCTGCTACTATGGGTTCCCGGTCATGGGTGAAGCTGCGACCAAGGTCGCGCAGGATGCGGGAGGCCGGCCGGTGACCGCGGAGACGAGATCCTTCGACCCCGATCCCGACAACTTTGCGAGAGTGGATGCCTTCACCAGAACCTACCTGCCAAAGGCGCATGGGCCGGTATTGTACGTGAAGACCTGCCTCTACACTCTCACGCCCGATCGCGATTTCGTGATTGACGAGGTGCCGGGCCATGAGGGCATCTTCGTGGCAATTGGGGCCGGCCACGCTTTCAAGTTCGCATCCGTGATCGGAAGAATCCTGAGCGAGCTCGCCATCTCGGGGCAGTCCGAGAGCGACATCGGCCCGTTCTCGATCCGACGACCGATTCTGCAGGAGAAAGAACCGGCCAGGAGCTACATGGTGTGAGCGTGTCAGCCGCGAAGCCCACCAACTCTTTCAGGCCCGGCCTCATCGCTCTGGTCGTGGCGCTGGGATACGTCCTGCTCTGCGGGTTGTACATCGAGTGGTCCACCAGGCTGGCCGCTCGGTGGGCCGGCTCAGTCGAACAATTGGCGGCATACGAAATCGCAAAGGGACTCACATTCGTCTCGGTGACCGGGGTTCTTTTCTACCTGGTGACCTACCTGCTGCTCAAGCGCATCGTGGCGCAGGACGACCGGCTGCGGCAGAACGAGTCCACCCTGGTGGAGGCCGACCGCAAGGCGATGGCGGGAGTCTTCGCGGGAGCGGTAGCGCACGACATCGGCAATACACTGACGGTCGCGAACTCCGCGATTGGCTGGCTCGAGGATGCCTCGATGACCGCGGAGGAGCGTGCGGCAGCAGTGTCGGATCTCAAGCGGGCGTCGCAGGAGCTGTCCCAGCTTTCCCGCCGGCTCGTGCTGCTCCAGGGTGGGACCCGGACTCCCTTCCCGCCCCAGACCGGCCCTCTGGCGCCGGTGATCAAGGAATCGGTCCGCTTTGCTCAAGCTCATTCCAAGGTCCGCAGCTGCAAGTTTACCTACGCCCTGGACGAATCCGCCCGTGCCACTTTCGTGCCGCTCACCGTGGGACGCATCATGTTGAACCTGATTCTCAACGGTGCCGACGCCACGAATGGCAATGGAAAGATCCACGTCCGGCTCTGGCAGAGCGATGGGCTGGTCCATTTGGAAGTGCACGACAATGGGCCCGGTATCCCTCCGGACATGCGCGAGAGAGTCTTCGAGCCGCTTTACACCTCCAAGCCCGATGGAACCGGCCTCGGCCTCGTTTCGGTAAGGACGGCAGTCACCGATGAACTTCGGGGCGAGATCTCCGTGATCGACTCGCCCTTCGGCGGGGCCTGTTTCCGCATCAGCCTTCCACGCTGAGCTACTATTCCCTCATGATGAGACGCCGCGATTTCTGCCGCACCACTCTGGCCGCCGCCGGAGCCTTGGCTTTCCCTGGCCTGATGCCGCGGGTGCGGACCGGCGCCGGCGAACTGGACAGAATCGGCATGCAGCTCTATTCGCTGCGCGACCTCTTCCAGGTCGACATGGTCAAGACCCTGCGGCAGCTCAACGAAATCGGCTACGATGAAGTGGAGCTCGCCAGCTTCGGTCAGCGCACCGCCACCGAAGTCCGGGCGGCGCTCGACAAGACCCACCTGAGCGCCCCGTCCGCTCACGTGTCGCTCCAGGCCCTCCGGGAAAACCTGAGCCTTGTGCTGGGGAACGCCAAGATTCTCGAAGTGAAGTACATCGTCTGTCCCTGGATAGACGAGGAGTTCCGCAACCCCGCCGGATATCGCCAGGTGGCCGCGATGCTCAACCAGGCCGGGAACGTGGCCCGGCGCGCCGGACATCTGATCGCCTACCACAACCAGGACTACGATTTCGCCGAGGTAAATGGAGAGCGGGGGTACGACATCCTGCTGGAAGAGACCGATCCCGAGGTGGTGAAGTTGGAGATGGATATCTACTGGATCACCAAAGGCGGCGGCGACCCGCTGGCCTACTTCAAGAAGTACCCGGGCCGGTTCCACATGCTGCATTTGAAGGACATGGCACCCGACGGAAGCATGACCGGTGTGGGAACGGGGAAGATCGACTGGAAGCCCATCCTCGCAGCGTCGGGCAAGGCGGGAGTTCGTCACTACTTCGCCGAGCTGGATGATCCGATCAACCCGATCAGCTTCGCCCGGGCGAGCTACGATTTTCTGCGAGAGATAAAGTGGTAAGGACGTAAGATGTGAGAGGTGAGACGTGAGACGTGTTCAGTTTTTCAGCCTGAAAGCCACCACATAATCCCCAAACGTTGTTCCCAGGTCGCCGTGACCGCCCGCAGCGATCACCACATACTGCCTGCCATTGGCGGCGAAACTCATGGGCGTCGCTTGACCTCCAGCGGGTAGCCTTCCCTTCCAAAGCTCGGATCCGGTTTCCAGATCGTAGGCTCGCAGGTAGTTGTCCATCGCGGCGCCGATGAAGACCAAGCCGCCGGCCACCACCATCGAGCCCCCCATGTTGGGCGAGCCCCAGCGACCGGCCCAGGGGAACCACTTGAACTCCGGTATCCGGCCCAGCGGTACCTGCCAGCGCTGCTCTCCGGTGGCCAGATCGATTGCCACCAGACTCCCCCATGGTGGCCGGTTGCATGGCAATCCCTTGGGTGAAGCCAGCATGCCGCGACTCATCCGGAACGGGGTCCCGATCTGGTTGCCGCTGCTATCGCCGGGGGCACGCTGCTCGAGCTTCACCCAGAGCGGGATGCGAATCAGGTTGGTTACCAGCAAATGCTGTTGGGGGGACCAGCTCATTCCTCCCCAGGTCGTACCGCCCGCATAGCCGGGATACATCACGGTGCCTTGAAGGCTGGGCGGGGTGAAGAGCGGTCCGCTGCGCAACCGGTCGAACTCCGCGAGACACACCTTCTTCTCACCCGGAGTCACTCCCCACACATCGCTGCGTTCGAGAGGAGCAGGGAACAGCGGCTTGGGTAATACCGGAAATGGCTGCGTCGGCGAAGCCTGCTCCCCGGGCACATCGCTGGCGGGGACCGGACGCTCCTCGACCGGAAAGAGCGGAGCTCCCGTGACTCGGTCGAGAATGAAGATGTGCCCCATCTTGGTCGCGACCGCGACGGCGGGGACCTCGCGTCCACCTCGCGGAACCGTGATGAGCGAAGGCTGCGAGCCGACGTCGAAGTCCCACAGATCGTGATGCACCACCTGGAAACTCCAGCGAACCTTGCCGGTCTTTGCCTCGAGGGCGACGACCGAATTGGTGTACCGGTTGTCGCCCGGCCTGAGGCCGGCAAAGAAGTCCGGCGCGGCCGAGCCGGTCGGGACGAACACCAGGCCCAGGCTGGTGTCGGCGGAAATCGGCGCCCAGGCGTTGCCGGCACCGGTCGTCGCGGCGGCTGCCTTCGACCAATGCTGATATTCGGGATCCGCCGGGCTCCGGGGAATCGGGTCGAAGCTCCACAACTCGCGCCCGCTCCGTGCATCGAACCCCCGCACAGTCCCGTGCTCCATGTCCACGCGCCGGTTGTCGCCGATGGATGATCCCACGACAACGACATCCCCCACGACCGCAGGAGGCGAGGTGACTCCATACTGTCCCTCCTGCACTCGGCCAACTCCTACATCCAGCCGAACAGTGCCGTGCTCTCCAAACTCGTCGCATGGCTTGCCGGTGGCCGCGTCCAAGGCAAGAAGTCGGGCGTCAACGGTGCCGAAGAAGATCCGGCTGTGGCAGGATTGCTGATTGCCGATTGCCGCCCAATACGCCACTCCCCGGGATACGAACCCTTCATTCCGCTCCAGGTCGAGTTTGAGCTTGGGATCGTAGCGCCACAGTTCCTTGCCGGAAGCCGGATCCAGCGCGATGACGCGGTTGAGCGGGGTACTGAGATAAAGGCGATCCTCGGCGATAATCGGAGTCGCCTCGAACTTGCTCTCGCCGGTGTGACAACGGCCGCAGCCACTCTTGGGTCCTTCGCTGTGATCGTCGTGGCTGGCGTCCCCAGTCCGATAGGTCCAGGCCACCTCGAGCCGCCCAATGTTGCTTCTGGTGATCTGACCCAGAGGAGAGTAACGCGAGCCGCCGGGATCACCGCCATAGCTGCTCCACGGCGCGCCGCTGCCGAGTTCGCCGTCGGGTCCCCGGCGTCCACCGCGCAGGGCGAGGAGTGCCACCGCTGAACCAGCGAGCGCGACCAGCGCCAGGGCCCGCCATGGATGATCGAATCGAATTCGCATCGGCCTGCTCGTCCGAAGGAGACGATCTCACGATGCAAGGGTCTGGTGTCGGAATCCAGCGTTTGGTGATGGGCGGGTTCGTTATGGTGACCAGCGGGAGCGTCAGGGTTGCTCACCCAAAGTGCCGGGCATTCGGTCGCGGAAGCGCCGGCTCAAGGTCAGGCGTGCACCGCTCTCCAGCACCACGAGTTGATCGCCGTGGGACCAGGGTTCGAGATACCGGATCCGATCCAGATTGACGATCACGGTGCGGTGAATCCGGGCGAAGCGGGCCGGGTCGAGTCGGGTCTCCACCAGTTTCAGCGTGCCGCGGACCAGGTGGACAGCATCTTTGCCGTGCAGCTTGAGATAATTGCCCGCCGCCTCGATCCACTCGATCTCCTGGAGAGGAACCAGCCGGGAGCGGTCCCCCTCCTTGACGAGAAAGCGCTCCAGCCGCGGGCGGGAGCCGGCCTGCTCCAACGCCCGGTCGAGCCGCTCGGCCAAATCCTGGGCACGTCCACTACTGAGCTGATGCCGAGCCCGCTCGATCGCCAGGTCGAACCGGTCCGGCGCGACGGGTTTGAGCAGGTAGTCGAGCGCGCCTCGTTCAAAAGCCTGGACCGCATAGTGATCGAAGGCGGTCACGAAGATGACGTAGGGCAATGGTTCCTGACTGACAGCGGCCAGCACCTCGAACCCATCCAACTCCGGCATCTGGATATCGAGCAACAGGAGGTCGGGGTTCGCGGTGTCGATGACCCTGACCGCCTCACTCCCGTCTCCGGCTTCCCCTACCAACTCAAGGGCTGGGTGCCGGGCGAGAAACCCGCGGAGCTTGTCGCGGGCGAGCGGTTCGTCATCCACAATCACGGTTCGAATCGTCGTCATCGTCCGTTGTTTACTCCGATCGGCCGAGCAGGCAATTCAACCGTTGCCGCGAGCCCACCCTCCGCCCGATTGCTGAGCGAGAAACTCCCTGCTTCCCCGTAGAGCACACGCAGCCGCTCCGAGGTATTGGAGAGCCCTACTCCGTTCTGTCCTGCCCCGCCCGGATCGCTCAGGCCGGGGCCGTCATCCACGACAGTGAGGCGGAGCCGGTCACCCGAGCGGGAGGCGGTGATTATCACTTCGGCCGGACCAGCTCGTTTCGCGGCGCCATGGCGGAGCGCATTCTCCACCAGAGGCTGCAGAATGAGCCGGGGCACCGCGAGGTGGAGCGTTTCTGGCTGGATCTCCTGCCGGATGGTGAGGCGCCCGCCGAAACGGAGCTGCATCAGCTCGAGATACCAGCCCAGCCATTCGAGCTCGCTGTGCAAAGGCGCCTCGGGGTCCGGAGTGCGCGCAAAGGTGAGGCGCAACAGGTCCGAGAGCCTGCCCAGCATGCGATCGGCCGCCTCCGGGTCGTGATACATCAGCGAGGAGATGGCGTTCAGGGTATTGAACAGGAAGTGCGGCTGGAGTTGCGCTTCGAGCCGCTCCAGGCGGGCCCGGTTGAGTTCGGCAGCGAGCTGAGCGGATTCGAGTTCACGTCGCCTGGACCGCTGATAGTACCGCCAGGCGTGAAGCACACCGATCAGGAAGGCCACATTGGGGCCGTTGATCGCAAACTCCATCGGGTACCGGTAATGCATGATGCCGTAGTCGTAGGGACCCAGCCCGGCCAGGGGGAAGAGCACCAGGCGGCTGCCCCACATGAGTGTCGTGTGGACCAGGTCGGCAACGATCACCAGTAAGGCATAGGCTGGAAGCCGGCGGTACCAGTTCTCCCGCTCCAGGGGCCAGCGGTTCACCACCCAAACCAGCACGAGGAAGACCAGCGCCATCGCATAGGCACCGGTCAGCTCCTCGATCAGCCGCGCCTGGTAGGGATGGTCGTGACCGCGCGCCAGGTCGTCGAGGTGGACATAGGCGAACTTCGACAGGCCGGCGAAGGTAAAAACGCCGAAGACCGCGAGAAGGAACAACCAGCGGCGTCTGCTCATGCCGCGAATGTGGGGAGCAGGCGCGTGATGCGCCATGGCCAGTGGGCCGAGTGGGATCGGGGTGGTGACGAGCGGGATCGGAGGGAATTCAGATTGAAGATTTCAGATTGAAGATTGACCGAACGGGCGCAGCAGTGGACATTCCGATGGGCCCAGAAAATTCACGGATCCTCAGCCTAAATCTTCAATCTGAAATCTTCAATCTTCAATCACCGGACACCCCGGGACGACACCTACGACGTGTGCATCGTCGGCTCGGGTGCCGGCGGCGGCATGGCTGCCCACATGCTGACCAGGGCCGGCGCCAGGGTCATCATGCTGGAAGCCGGCCCCATGTGGGACAACACCAAAGACTCGGCGATGCTCAAGTGGGCCTACGAGTCGCCGCGCCGGGGCATGAGCACCAAGCAGCGCTCCTTCGGCGAGTTCGACGCAGGATTGGGCGGCTGGGAATTGGCGGGGGAACCCTTTACGAAGGCGGAGGGGACAGACTTCAAGTGGTTCCGGCTCCGAATGCTGGGTGGCCGCACCAATCATTGGGGACGCATCTCGCTCCGCTTCGGCCCCGATGACCTTCGCCGCCGGAGCATCGACGGCCTGGGTGATGACTGGCCGATCACCTACGACGATCTCAAGCCGTGGTACGACGAGGTGGATCGCCTAATTGGCTTGTTCGGCAGCGCCGAGGGCCTTCCCAACCATCCCGATGGCATCTTCCTCCCGCCACCGCGCCCCCGCTGTTATGAGCTCCTGGTCAAGCGTGCTTCCGATAAGCTGAGGATCCCCTGCATTCCCGCGCGGCTGTCTATCCTGACTCGCCCCCTCAACGGGCGGCCGGGCTGTCACTACTGCGGCCAGTGCAGCAGAGGGTGTGCGGTGAATGCGAATTTCACCTCGCCGAACGTGCTGATCCTCCCTGCACTCGCGTCCGGGCGACTGAAGCTGGTGACGGGCGCCATGGCGCGAGAGGTAACGCTCGACCGGAACGGGCGGGCGGACAGTGTGCTCTATATCAACAAGGCTGATGGAACCGAGCAGCGAATCCGCGCGAAGGCGATCGTCCTCGCCGCCAGCGCCTGCGAGACCGCGCGCATACTGCTCAACTCGAAATCGTCCAGCTTTCCCCACGGGCTGGCTAATGGCAGCGGGGTCGTCGGGAAATATCTCACCGACACCACGGGGACCGACGTCTCGGGCTTCATTCCGGCGATGGCGGACCATGTCCCCCACAACGAGGACGGGGTCGGAGGGGCTCACCTTTACATGCCGTGGTGGCTCGATAACAAAGGCCTCGATTTTCCCCGCGGATACCATATCGAGATCTGGGGCGGCCTGGGTGCCCCCTCCTACGGATTCATGGATGGGATCCAGGACTACCCGTCCGGCGGAGGTTACGGAAAGCAGCTCAAGGACGACTTCCGGAAATACTACGGCGCCACGATCGGCTTCTCGGGCAGGGGAGAACAGATCCCCAATGAACATTGCTATTGCGAGCTGGACCCTGAGGTAGTGGACCGCTGGGGCATCCCGGTACTCCGCTTTCACTGGCAGTGGGCCGATTACGAGCTGAACCAGGTGAAGCACATGCAGGAGACTTTCCGCGCCCTGATCGCCCAGATGGGTGGTCAGGTCCAGTCTCAGATGCCCACCAAGGAAAATGGCTACGGCATCGCTATCGGCGGATCGATCATCCACGAGCTCGGCACGGTACGGATGGGGAAAGACCCCGCCACATCGGCGCTCAATTCCTACTGCCAGGCACACGAAGTGAAGAACCTCTTCGTTACCGATGGTGCCCCGTTTGTCTCTCAAGCGGACAAGAACCCAACCTGGACCATCCTGGCCCTGTCCATGCGCGCCAGCGACTACATCGTCAGGGAGAGGAAAGCGGGGAGGCTCTAGGGAATGGCGGAATGGCGGAATGGCGGAATGGTGACTGGGAGATCGGGTGAACGGGGAACCGGAACGGAGCCGTATGGATAACCTGAGTCGTCGCGAAGCAGTACAGCTGATGGCAGGCGTTCCTCTTCTGGTAGCAGGATTGTCCCCGGAGACGATACGTCGCGCAACGGCCTTCGCGAGCGGGGCCATCGCCGATCCTCGGGTCACCGTCCCCGTCTTCTTCACTCCCCATGAGTGGGAGACGGTGCGCATCCTCGTCGACCTGATCATACCGCGCGATGAGCGGTCCGGAAGCGCCACCGATGCCGGCGTCCCCGAGTTCATGGACTTCATTTTGAACGATCAAGCCGACATGCAGGACCCGATTCGCGGGGGCCTGGCCTGGCTCGACAACGAGTGCCGAGACCGTTTTGGAAAGGCCTTCGTGGACAGCAGCGATGCCCAGCGTGCGGCCGTGCTGGACGACATCGCCTGGCCGGCGAAAGCCCGACCCGAGCTGAGCAACGGCGTCGAGTTCTTCAATCGAATGCGAGACCTGACTGCCTCCGGGTTCTTCTCCAGCAAGATGGGCGTCGACGACCTGAAATACCTCGGGAACACGGTCGTGGCTGAGTGGAACGGCTGTCCACCGGCGGCGCTGGCCCGGCTCGGAGTGCAATACTAGACCCTCACCGCCACCGCAGTCGGCACGCCCCTACCGACAGCTGCGGATCAACGAGAGATTCAAGCGATGCCTCCACTCGGGATCGGCTTCATTGGGAGCGGATTCAACGCTCGCTTTCACATGCTCGCCTTCCAGGGCGTGCGCGACGCGAACGTGCTTGGCGTCTGGAGCCCCAACGCGAAGCACGCCGCCGAAGGCGCTGCCACCGCACGGCGCCTCGACATCGGCCAGGCTCGGCCCTACGCGTCCATCGGCGAGATGGTAGCCGATCCTGCCATCGATGCGATCTGGCTTTGCGGCGCCAACCACGCCCGGATCGAGAATATCGAGGAGATGGTTGATCCCATCATGCGGGGGCACGCCGAATTACGCGGCGTCGCATGTGAAAAACCGCTGGCTCGCAACGTCGCCGAGGCCAAGCGGGTGACCGAGCTGGTGAAACGTGCAGGCCTGGCACACGGCTACCTCGAAAACCAGGTCTTCGCCCCTCCGGTGGAACAAGGCAAGGCGCTGCTTTGGGGACGAGGCGCCTCGACCACCGGGAGACCTTACCTCGCTCGTGCGGCCGAGGAACATGGCGGCCCCCACACCCCCTGGTTCTGGCAGGGCAAGCTGCAGGGCGGCGGCGTCCTGAATGACATGATGTGTCACTCGGCGCTGGTGGTGCACTTCCTGTTGACCAAGCCGGGCTCCCCTTTGAGCACAGTCAAGCCGGTGAGCATCACCGGGCACATCGCGAGCCTCAAGTGGACCCGGCCGGAGTACGCCAAGCAGCTGCAGAAGGCGATGGGCAAAGAGGTGGACTATACCAGGCAGCCCGCGGAAGACTTTGCCAGCGTCACCATTGCCTTCGAAGCTGAGGATGGGAAGAAAATCCTCGGTGAAGCCACCACCTCATGGAGCTTCGTGGGTCCCGGCCTCAGACTCTCCGCCGAGTTGCTCGGACCCGAGTACTCAATGTCGTGGAACAGCCTCGATGCCGGCCTCACGGTTTTCTTCAGTCGCGAAGTGAAGGGCAAGGCCGGCGAAGATCTGGTCGAAAAGCAGAACGCCGAGACCGGACAGATGCCGGTAGTGGCGAATGAAGCCTCACTCTACGGCTACGAGGCGGAGAATCGTCATTTCGTCCGGGTCTTTCAGGGGAAGGAGTCTCCCCGTCTCACCTTCGATGATGGTCTGCAGGTTGCCCGCCTGCTGATGGCCGCATACATGAGCGCCGAACAGGGACGCACGGTGAACTTCCCTCCCCGTGGGCTGGACTCCTTCGTGCCTGCAGTCGCGCGAGGAACCTGGCGCCCATGAAGAGCCTTTGGAACGACAAAGAAGCCTCTCGATCTGAAGGGGATCCGCTCCGGCTCCGGGTCTACACTTCGCGACTCCTCGGGCAGGAGCCTTCGCTCGTCCTCCACGGCGGCGGCAACACCTCTGTAAAGACAACCGCCACGACCCTCTTCGGTGATCGCGAGGACCTGCTCTATATCAAGGGGAGCGGGTGGGATCTCGCGACGATCGAGGAGGCGGGATTCGCGCCGGTGCAGCTGCAGGTGCTGACCCGGATGGCCGAACTGCCTCGGCTCACCGATACGGAGATGGTGCGGGCCCAGCGTGCGGCAATGACCGACCCCGGTGCTCCGACGCCATCGGTCGAGGCAATCCTTCACGCCATCATCCCGTTCACCTTCGTGGATCACACCCACGCCGACGCCGTTGTCGCGATCAGCAATACACCCGGCGGAGAAGAACGCATCCGCGAGGTCTATCAGGATCGAGTGCTGGTGGTGCCCTATGTCATGCCTGGATTCATCCTGGCGCGAAAGGTCTTCGAGCTGAGCCGGGGACTGGACTGGTCGCGCTACGAAGGGATGGTTCTGCTGCATCACGGGATTTTCAGCTGGGGCAACGATGCTCGCTCCAGCTACGAGCGGATGATCCAGCTGGTGACGATGGCCGAAGACTACCTCCAGAAGAGGAAAGCCTGGACCGCGGTCCGTAGGGTAACCTCGTCCACGGCTCACGGGGTCAACGGCGTGGAGCCGCAACTTGCCCGGCTGCGCCGTGAGGCATCACTGCTGCGCGGTGCGCCGATGATCGCGACCCTCGACGACAGCGCCGAGGCTGCGGGATTTGCCGGACTGCCGGACGTGTCTTCGATCGCATCGCGTGGTCCTCTCACTCCCGATCACGTCATCCGGACTAAGCCTACGCCCCTGGTATTGATTGGCGGCAGGTCAGGTTCGGTCGAAGCCTTCGCCGCAGGATACCGCGAGTATTTCGCCCGCCACGCGACACCGGAAGTGAAGCCGCTCGACCCGGCACCCCGCTGGATAGTGTGGCCCGGCGTGGGCACCGTAGCACTCGGTCCAAGTGCCAAGGATGCCGCGATTGCCGCTGACATCGTACGCCACACCGGGCGCGCCATCCAATGGGCCGAGGCCCTGGGAGGTTGGAGGGCGCTGCCGGAGGAGAACTTGTTCGAGGTGGAGTACTGGGAGCTGGAACAGGCCAAGCTCAAGGCTGCTGGTTCTTCTCCCCCGTTCCAGGGGAAGATTGCGCTGGTGACCGGTGCCGCGAGTGGTATCGGGCTCGCCACCGCCGAGATGCTTAACCGGCAAGGCGCGGCCGTGACGGGGCTCGATATCAACCCGGCAGTAACCAGGGTGCTCCAGAAGCCCGGGCTGTTGGGGCTGACCTGCGATGTAACCGATGGCGGCGCGCTCAAGGAAGCGGTCGAAACCGCGATCCGCCGATTCGGGGGTCTCGACATCGTGGTCAGCAACGCGGGCATTTTCTCGCCCAGCGAGCGGCTGGAGGAGTTGAGCGACGCGAATTGGGAGCAGAGCCTCACACTCAATCTCACCAGCCACCGGATGCTTCTCGAGCTGGTGATTCCCTATCTCCGTCTGGGCTTCGATCCGACCATCATCGTCAACGCATCGAAGAACGTTCCCGCTCCGGGGCCAGGTGCCGGCGCCTACTCAGTGGCCAAGGCCGGTCTGACTCAGCTGGCGCGCGTCGCGGCACTCGAGCTCGCGAAGGATGGAATCCGGGTCAACATCCTGCACCCTCACGCCGTCTTCGACACCGCGGCCTGGACCCAGGAGGTCCTCGAGGCTCGCGCGAAGAACTACGGGATGACGGTTGATCAGTACAAGCGCAACAACCTGCTCGGCGTCGAGGTGACCTCCCAGGATGTCGCCGCACTGGTCTGCGCGATGGCCGGCCCCGCCTTCGCCAAGACGACCGGGGCTCAGGTGCCGGTGGATGGGGGGAGTGATCGGGTGATTTGATTGGGAGAGGTGGGGATGTTTGGATGTAGGGATGTTTGGATGTAGGGATGTTTGGATGTAGGGATGTGGGTGCGGATGTTTGGACCCGCAGGGTGGGGATGTTGGGGTATGATGATTTGAGGAGGGTCTGGATGTTTTGTTTGCGGCCGAGGTCTTACACCCCTACACCCCTACATCCAAACATCCAAACATCCCCTCAGGCCACCGCAAGTGCCCGCTCCACCAGATCCCTCGCCTCCTCCACCATCCGTCCAAGGTGGCGCTCATCCTTAAAGCTTTCCGCGTAAATCTTATAGATGTCCTCGGTTCCCGAGGGTCGCACCGCAAACCAGCCGTGCCGCGTCGTGACTTTGAGCCCGTCGATCGGGGCCCCATTGCCCGGTGCCGTCGTGAGGCGAGTTTCGATCGGGTCGCCCGCGATGAACGAGGCACTCACCGAGCTCGCCGTGAGTTTCTTGAAGCCCGCCTTCTGCGCCGGAGTGCAGGGCGTGTCGATCCTCGTATAGGCCGGCGCACCATACATTGCGGTCAGCTCGCGATAGTGCTCGCCTGGATCCTTCCCGGTGGTCGCGGTGATCTCAGCGGCGAGGAGCCCCAGCAACAGTCCGTCCTTGTCGGTGGTCCAGACTAACCCCGATTTCTTCAGGAAGCTTGCCCCCGCGCTCTCTTCACCACCGAAACAGCAGCTTCCGTCGTAGAGCCCCGGGGTAAACCATTTGAAGCCGACCGGCACCTCGTAGAGGCGCCTTCCGACACCATTCACCACCCGATCTACCAGAGCGCTGGTCACCACCGTCTTCCCTACGACGGCCTGACTCCCCCATCCCGGACGGGACCCAAGGAGATAATGAATCGCGACGGCGAGATAGTGGTTCGGATTGAGCAGCCCCGCCGAGCGGGTCACGATCCCGTGGCGGTCCGCGTCCGGATCGGTGGCAAAGGCGACATCGAAACGATCCTTGAGGCGCACCAGCCCGGCCATGGCCCAGGGGCTCGAGCAGTCCATCCGGATCTTCCCGTCGTGATCCACGGTCATGAACTTGAATGTGGGATCGATCTGGGTGTTGGTGACGGTCAGATCGAGTCCATACTGCTCGGCAATCGGTCCCCAGTAGCCGAGCGACGACCCGCCCAGCGGATCCACTCCGATTCTGATTCCGGCGGCACCGATCGCCTCGAGATCGATCGCGTTGGCAAGATCGGCAACGTAGGTCGCGACCAGATCGCCATGCCGGGTAGTGCGAGCCGCTCGTGCCTTCTCGTACGGCACTCGTTTCACGCCGCGGTTTTCGTCGCGCAGCAGCCCATTGGCCCGCTCCTGGATCCACTTGGTGATCGCGGTGTCCGCCGGCCCTCCGTTGGGCGGATTGTATTTGATGCCCCCATCGGCTGGTGGATTGTGGGACGGGGTGATCACGATGCCGTCCGCGAGACGCACCGCCTCGCTGCTCGTATGCCCCCCGGCCCGGGAGGCATTCCATGCCAGGATCGCACGGGAGATCACCGGGGTAGGAGTAAACCCGTCGCGCCGCTGCATGACTACTTCGATGTGGTTTGCGGCGAGAACTTCGAGCGCGGTGCGCTCGGTGGGAGTCGAAATCGCATGGGTATCCTTGCCGAGAAAGAGCGGCCCGGCGATACCTCGCCCGGTGCGATACTCACAAATCGCCTGGGTGATGGCGAGGACGTGTGCTTCGGTGAATGTGCCCTCGAACGGGGATCCGCGGTGACCGCTCGTCCCGAAGCTGACCCGCTGGGCCGGATCTTCGGGATTGGGACTCTGCTCGTAGTAGTCACGCTCCAGCCGCGCCACGTCGATCAGCAGTTGTGGGGGAGCGGGCTGGCCGGCGAGTGGATGCATGGTCTCCGTAACCGATTTGGGAACTGGCGCCGCGCTTGCGGCGCTCCCTACCTCATGATAACATGCTCACTCGGGACTCAGCCGGGTCGCTGGCCCAGGTGGAGCCTGGGTCGCCTTGTCGAGAGAGGCAGTAGCCTCCGAGTCGAAGGCACGAATGAGCTGTCCGCCTCCGCGGAGAGTTTCGTTCGGGCCTTTTTTCATTTCCGGCGATTCCGTCGCACCGACCAGGGGGTCGAATGGACGATGCACTGAAGCCCCAGTCCCACGGCTTCGATGCTGATGCCTTGGTACCCGACAGCCGAGCCCGGTGGGCCGGTCGAGTAGCGGGGTGGCTACTCCTCCTTCTGGGCGCGACCGGAGCTATCGGTCTCCTTCCTGGGCTGCAATTTCTCAAGCAACCGGTCGACGGCTTCTCCCCGCTTTCGCTCGTCGCCGGACTGAGCCTTTGCGCCCTCGGCGCGGGGCTGGTGGCGCTGGTCAGCGGCAAGCGGACCGCTGGCGCTGTGGGCGCCGCGGGAGCCGTACTCGTTGCCGCACTGGCAGTCACTCAATATCTCCTCGGCGTCGATCTTGGGATCAATCCCATCGCAGGCGGAGGCGCTGCGACGAGCGGGTTGAGCTCGTCGGTCCGGGTGTCGATCGCCAGCGCGATGCTCCTTGGACTGGCCGGCGCCGGCCTTCTCACTCTCGCCTCACCCGTCTCCCCGCATCGCGGGAGACTCTTTGCCGGTGGATTCGGCTGTGTCGTGGTGGCCTTCGCCCTCGGCATTCTGCTTACGACAGGCATCTGGAATCTCGAGCAACAGGCCGGGCTTCTTGCCGGCTCCTCCCTTCAGACGCTGATCGGCTCGCTGATCGGAGGCTCCTGCCTGGTGTTCATCGCCTGGAGCGCCGATCCCACCGCGGCACGCTCGGCGTACTGGCTACCGGTATCGGTGGGAGCGGGATGCCTCGTCACCGCGATCTTCCTTTGGCGGGCCCTCATCATCTACGAAGACGATCGGGTCCGCGGCCAGGCGACGATCGCGGCGCGGACCGCGAGGCGAGAGATCTATGGCCAGGTCCAGACCGGCACCCGACTGCTGAGCCGCATTGCACGGTTCAGCTCGCCTCCCAGGCCCCAGTCGCCCGACTGGTCGAGCAGCATGGTGGCGATCACTCGTGATATCGACGGGCTACTCGCAATCGCCTGGACTGATTCGGCCGCGAAGGTCACCTACGTAGCACCGCCCACCGCCGATGCTGACACGCTGCGCTCCCAATTGCAACGGGGACTGGAGGCGGCACTCGGTGGAATTCCGCTGGCGTCGTGGCATTCCGCCACGATGTATTTCGGCATCGGGACCGAGGGACAGACCTTCGCGGCTGCCGTCCCTATCTGTGCATCCGCCGGATGCAGCGGCTATGTGCTTGGCGCCTTCGACGCCGCGGGCCTGCTGGGGCCGGTGTTGGACAATCCGGGTGAGGGATACGCCTTTACCATCCTGAATTCGAGGGGCGCGACGCTCCTCACCTCGCGCGAGCCCCCAGCCGGCGCTCCGAATCTCATGGAGCGGTCTTCATTCAAGCTGGGCGATCTCAACTGGCAGCTTCAAGTCGGCGCCACAAGAGAGACACTACAGCGGCTCCGTTCGAAGCTTCCGGACCTGCTTCTGTTGGCAGGCCTTCTGGTCACTGCTCTCCTGCCGCTCACCGTGCGGCTGGCCCAGATGACTTGGTCGCGCGCCCGCCTGGTAGAACGGGTTCGACTCAATCTCGCCCTGGAGACAGCGACCGACGGAATCTGGGAGTGGGACGTGCCGAGCGGTGCCGCGATCCGGAGCGCGACACTCTGGCGCCATCTGGGTTATGGCCCGATTGAGTTTCCGGCCAAGATCGACAGCTGGATGTCTCTCATTAACCCGGACGATCGCGCCGGTGTGCAGGCGGCGATGGCGGCACACCTCGCGGGCAAGACTGAAAGTTTCGAGGCGGAATACCGGATCCGGGACCACCTCGGCGGCTGGCATTGGGTCATCGATCGAGGCAGGGTCGTCGAACGGGCGCCCAGTGGCGTGCCCCTCCGGGTGCTGGGGATCAGCGCCGACGTGACCGAGCGGAAACGGACCGACGAGGCGCTCGAGGCAAGCGAGCGGAGGTTCAGGGCCTGCTTCGACAGCGCTTACCAGCTACAGAAGCTGCTGGACCTCGATGGGCGAGTGCTGGAGGCGAATCGCACCGCGCTGGACTTCTCGGGTACTACGATCGAGCAGTTGCGCGGCGTGCCGCTCTGGGACACTGAGATCTGGCTGAACAGTCCCGCCAGCCGCGAAGCCTTGCGCACCGCATTCGCCGCCGCGTGCAAAGGGAAGATAGTGAGGCAGGAGATGGAGCTGGACGCCGGCGAGGGACACCACGCCATCGTCGATTTCTCGCTGACCCCGATCACGGATACGGAAGGCAGGGTGGTACAGCTTCTCGCCGAGGGGAGGGACGTCACAGCCAGCAGGCAAGCCGAAGACCAGCTGCGCGAGGTTGAGTCGCTCTCGACCATGGGCCGGCTCGCGGCGCGCGTCGCGCACGAGATCAACAATCCTCTGGCCGGCATTCAGAATTCCTTCCTGCTCATTAAAGACGCGGTTCCCGAGAATCACCCGCATCACAGTTATGTCGGCGCCATCGAACGGGAGATCAGCCGGATCGCCGGTGTCACCCGGCAGCTGTATGAGACCTACCGCCCTGACAACGACGGCGCTCGGGAGACATCCATACCCAACCTGGTGGGCGACGCCGTGGCGCTGCTCGGCCAGGTCAACCGCGACTCGCGGGTGACTATCCAGGTGGACTTGCAGCGGGCACCTCAGGTCGTACAGCTTCCCGATGCCCTCCTCCGCCAGGCGCTTTACAATCTGGTGCAGAACGCGGTAGAGGCATCCCCAAAGGGGGGAACGGTTTGGGTCACCGCGGTAGGAGAGGATGGCATCTTCGAGCTGCGGGTCAAAGACAAGGGACCAGGCATCCCGCAGGAGATTCGAGAGCGAATTTTCGAGCCGTTTTTCACCACCAAGCCATCCAGCACCAGGACCGGTGGCATGGGTCTCGGTCTCTCGCTCGTCCGCCGCTCGGTGCACGCGCTGGGCGGACAGGTGGAAATTATTGACGTTCCTGGAGGCGGCACGGAGTTCGTGGTCCGGTTGCCCCTCGGGACCCGACATGCAGGAGCAACCTCATGACAATGCGCGGCAGGATCCTCCTTG
>Ga0207674_10002794_pt1 | contig 21727 bp, 41 predicted proteins | sample KBSCornC72_FD_184303 | JGI IMG/M metagenome (GOLD analysis project Ga0207674, IMG submission 184303) | Corn rhizosphere microbial communities from Kellogg Biological Station, Michigan, USA - KBS Corn C7-2 (SPAdes) (version 2) | ecosystem: Host-associated > Plants > Roots > Rhizosphere > Soil ...
ATCAACTTTTTTTGCGGGGTTGGTGAAATTGGTATCCACAGCGGGCTTAAAACCCGCCGACTGTAAAAGGTCATGCGGGTTCGATCCCCGCACCCCGCACCATTCGATATGAAATTTACGTATAAGTATTTCCTGAACACTATGAATCAGGTTGTAGCAATTGTCTATCACGATCAAGATGCTCTCACTATTGCAGAGGAACCATAATGAAAGCAATTAAAGCATCAGAATTCAATCCTGATGACAAGGGATTTATTTTCCATCTGTCTCCGTTAGAGGCTGTGTTGATTCGTTCCTTGTTTTGTGCCATGCCAACTCACATTGGTAAGGTAAGTGATACAGTCATGCATATGTGGGCTGTCATGAGTAATGTGGGATTGAACTATCCTCCTCAATTTATGAGCATCAGTAACACCATCAATCCAAAATTTAATCTTAAGGAATGGGTAAATGAAAATTATTAAAGCTTCAGAATTTAATGAAGAGGATAAGGGCTATGTTCTTTATCTTTCTCGTGCTGAACTCTTAGTGTTGGATAATATGGCACAGCGTGTACTTTTCTCTAGTGTCAAAGGCCCTGGAAATGAAAACACTATTGAGTCTATAAAAGACTGGAGACACAAACTGCAAGGAGCTGGTATGTTCCGTCACTGGAACTATTTTACCTCCAGCGGACAATGTTCAGAACAAGCAGATAAGTATGTAGCTAAGGAGCCATTCAATGTCGGTACGTAAATACATTGGTAGTGGAGAAGACTACGACGAAGAGCTTGCTCGTGAAGCCGAGCAACAGCCTACAACGGACGAAACGGAAGAGGAAGAAGCATGTACATCAATCATCGCGTAGGTATCTGTCGCAAGGAAGACCTAACACTTCCGAACAAATGGTCTTTCTGGAATTATCAAGCTGATGCTGGCTCAGCGTCGGAGAAGTATCAGAGCCTTGTCTTTCTGTTAGATAATGGTGACGGAGAAGAGCCAGTTCAAGCGGTTATCTGGATTCACGACACCATTGACATGGATACTGGCCAAATCGCTAGCTTTACAAATGGATTTAAGAAGGCCAAAAAAAAGAACGTCATTCATTACAATCAACAAACTATTACGACCCCTTCACCGGCTGCTGGCTCACCTACATTTGAATTTACCACTGAAATTTACGAGGCACTCACTCAATGATTACCCAATTTTATCCCAATCCAAACAAAAAGAAATTCTGGCCTGTCACTCCCATTAAGACGTCCACAGTTACTGGGGCACGGTCTAGTGAATTGATTTTTGAAGAGTTCCAAGCTAAGCGCCGTGGCATTGATCTTGATGAGTATCGCCGCCGCGATGCACTGATTCGCAATGCAGTGAAGGATATCAAGTACAAGGTAGGTGACTTGGTGTTCCCCTACACTGTGGAAGAGTATGAGAAGAAGGGTAAGTGCCGCATTCTTCACATTGCCACCAACTATTCCATGTTGGAAAAGGATTACAAGTGGGTTGAAGGTCAGATGCCTTTCCTCGTGCAAGCGCAAGCTTCCACTACTGAATATTCAACCTTCTTGGCTACACCGGGATTCTTCCGTGTTGAGGAGCCTGTTGCAAAATGAAAACTCTTGGCTTTTCTCCCTATGCCTACCCGGGCTCCATCCACCCATTCGACAAGGTGTTTACCGAGTCTGTGAGTTTGGCCGATGCTCCTGTCGAAGGATGCTCTGCCATCATCTTGTGGGGCGGTACAGACATTTGCCCATCCTTTTATGGGCAAAAGGCTATTCCACAAACAGAGTATTCAGATGATCAGCGGGATACGGCAGAATGGAAATACATCATCCGTGCAGTAGCTGAAGGGATTCCCATTATTGGTGTGTGTCGTGGTGCACAGATGCTGTGTGCATTTGCTGGTGGTAGCTTGTATCAGCATGTCACGGGTCATCATAGCAACCATGCTATTGCCACCAAGGAGGGTATGGTCTATCAACAAGTTGCTGCCGACCATCATCAAATGATGAATATTGACGGGCTTGATGAGGAAACGGCCAACCTCTTGGCGTGGAGTCAATATCGTCAAAGCACGTTCTACCAAAATGACAAGGGAACTTTCGACACCACGGTTTTTTCAGAAGAGCCTGAAGTGGTTTGGTTTCCTAAAATTAGGGGATTGGCAATTCAGCCTCATCCTGAATGGATGAGTGCCGAGCACAAGTTCAATCAATACGTTTTTTCTCTCATCAATCAATTTGTTCTCAAGGAAGAAAATCATGTCTAAAATTGAAGGTGTGTGTGGTACATTGGACGGGAATTGCGGTGTTAATCTGTTCTATAATTTTCAGTTTGATACTTGGTCCTATTTAGCAGATGATTTAAAGTTGGGTAACACCAACCTTGCTGTGGCCGGATTTATAGATACAAAAGAATGTCTAGCAATGTATAAGAAACTGGCAAAGAAATTTAACATTGCTTATCAATCTACCCCTCGTGAGAGTGCATACAGTGGTAAAGATTATTTCTTTGTTGTCTACGATGGAAAGAAACCCAAGCCTGCCAAAATTAAGAAGACAAAACCCGCTGTTATCCACTATAACCACTTTTCTTTCTACCCTGTTGAAGATGGGGACGAAGAGAATTAACAACTGAAAGTAATATATGCGTTTAGGTTCTGATCCTGAAGTGTTCCTTGCAGACAAGAGCGGGGCACTCATTAGCGCCATTGGCTACATCAATGCTGACAAGTGGAATCCCATGCAGATTCCCGATATGGCGAATGGCTTCACTCTACAGGAGGACAACGTGGCTCTTGAGTATGGCATTCCGCCTGCCTCCAGTGCTGCTGAATTTGCTGCACACATTGATGCAGTGATGAAGAAGAGTTTGGAATATCTTCCCAACCTTCAGTTCAGCAAGATTAGTTGTGCTGTGTTCCCTGAATCGCAGCTGCAACATCCTCTGGCCCATGTGTTTGGCTGTGAGCCCGACTTCAATGCCTGGACGAAGGGCATGAATCCTGCACCCAATCCTCCGCATCCTCATATGCGTAGTGCAGGTGGTCACATCCATGTGGAAACAACCAACGCATGTATTCCTGGTGTTCGGGCGATGGACTTGTTCCTTGGTGTTCCCTCCGTGCTGATGGACAAGGGTGAAGATCGCAAGCAAATGTACGGAAAGGCTGGTGCCCATCGCAAGAAGCCTTATGGTTTTGAATATCGCACTCTGTCCAACTTCTGGATTTTTGAACCCAAACTTATTGAATGGGTGTGGCGTGCCACGCAACGCGCAATGGAGAACATTGGTGTGGCAGAAACAGTTAAGGATCGTATCCTTCAAGCCATCAACAAAAACGACAAGATGGTTGCAGAATCTCTTGTCAAGGACTTTAATCTGGAGCTTGTATGACTAGGCATAAGCATGCTGATTGCATCATTGCATGGGCTAATGGTGAAGAGATTGAATTCCGTGAGCCTGGTCTCACCACCTGGGTGCTATTAACTACACTAACCCCCAGGTGGGATGCCTCATGGGAATACCGCATCAAGCCCCAAGACATTAGAGTCTCTACTCGCCTGAAGCTGAATGGGGCAGGCGACCATGTTTTTGGACAGCATCCGATGTTTGCTGCATCCAACTGTGTCTGTGTGTTTGATGGTGAAACCCGTGAACTTCTTCGTGTGGAGATTATCAAGTGAAATTCTGTCGTGAAAACGCTTCTGATATTAAGAAGTATTTCTTGGGAAGCTTTATGAAGTTTCCCAGCTTGGCGGGTGACCAAGTGCATTGCATTGATGTGGTGCACAATGAGGAGGTGAAGGGTAAAACCATCTCTCAAGATGGCGAGACAGTACCTTTTGTCTTCCATCTTTACGCTGAGGAACAGGCACCTGCTCCAGATATTGACTTCATCCTGCCGCGTAAGGGTTTCTTCAATACGAAGGATGGATGCTATTTTCTCTATCGTGTTCCCGCCCGGCAGTATCGCCGTGGTGTGTGCATGGACAACACCTGTATTGAAGTGCTGAGCAGTAATGGGAGCTTCATGCAAGTGGGTCTCTCTCTGGAACTGCTGTCGGCCTATGTTGGTAAGCAAGAGTTCAAGAAGTTTCACGAGACTTCTAGTTCTTACGCAATTTCCCGCCGCATGGCTGTGTCAGGCACCACAGTGTTTGTTGACCATGAAAAGATTGCCACTGTCTATCATGAGGAAGGCATCATCCGTGTGAACAAGACAATCTTTATTCCTGAACTGGAAAAGATTGTGAAGGAAATGAAGCAGTCGTATAAGGTAGTGCCTATGACTCCTAAGGGTGCTCAACCCAAGAAGTTGAGTAGCAAGTATTCGATGGTTGATGGTGAAATTTATCCGAATGAGGAATAAAATGGCTGGTAAAGAAACAGTACGTCAAACTTTTGGCATTGCCTCTAGTGTCAACGTAAACAATTTTGTGGCTGGGGTGGAGCTGGAGATTGAAGACCTTCGCAATTATCAGCTACCTGCTGGATGGCATGACACAGAAGATGGGAGTCTGCGAAACAACGGTAAGGAATTCATTTCCCCTCCCGCCACTGTGGAAACGTTAGTGGAGCATTTTGAATACATCCACAAGAGCATTAAGTGGAGGAGCAGTCCGGGTAAAGGATTCTCAGAACGTACTTCCATTCATGTGCACATCAACTGTCTCGATCAGACACAGGAACAAACTCGTTCTATCCTGCTGTGGTATGCACTGTTTGAGCCTGTGTTCTTCGCAATGGTTGCGCCTTCTCGTCGCAATAACATCCATTGTGTGGGCCTCGATCAGACTAGCTTGTCCGAAGTGTATCGGCGTAGCCTTCCCATCTATGTGCAGAAGTGGAGCAAGTATACGGCACTCAACATCTTGCCCCTGAATACTCAGGGCACCATTGAGTTCCGCCACATGGATGGTCATGGAGATGTTCAGCGATTCAAGCAATGGCTTTGCACTCTACGTCGTCTGTGGAATTGGGGACAGAGTCACATTCTTTCTGCCAGTGCTATTGATTCTTCGTCGCAAATCTTGGAAGCCTTCGACTTCATCTTTGCAGAGTCGGGCATGAAGGGGTTGCGTAGCAGTGTTCTTGAGCTTGTCTCGGACAATTTGATTGACATTAAACTTTCGATGGTGTAATTTATGTGTGGTATTGTTGGTTTTATTTCCCACTGGAAAACCAGTGGCTTCACTTACACCGAACAAAAGATGGTGTATCAAATGCTGTTCGCCGATCAGTTGCGAGGCTCTGATGCTACTGGCGTTGTTAGTGTCTACCGCGACAGTGAGTTTGGCATCATGAAGGAAGCCACCGATGGCTACACTTTCAATGGTAGTTTCATAGATAGCCAGATGGATAAGGAGCTTTACAAAACTGGTGTTGCTGTCATTGGGCACAATCGTGCCAAGACAATTGGTGTGAATAAGGATGAGAACGCCCATCCCTTTGTGGTGGATAAGACGTTTGCCATGGTGCATAATGGCACTCTGCACAACCACAAGACAATGCATGACACTGACGTCGATAGCGAAGCTCTAGCCATGACGCTTAAAGCAGCCATGGATGAGGAAAACTGGAAGGAGGCCCTGGAGGACAAGCTCTCCAAGGTGTCTGGTGCCTATGCCTGTGTTTGGTACGATCAGAAGCGTGATGAGATTTGTTTAATTAGAAATAAGGATCGGCCTTTATTCATTGTCAGGCTCAATCAAGGAACTGTGTTTGGTTCCGAAGTTGGCCTACTCACTTGGATTGCCACTCGCAACAACCAGAAGGTTGAGGAAATTATCAACTGTAAGGAACACACTCTCTATCGTTTCGATATGAAGAAGCAGGGGGGTGTAAGCGATGAAACTTTTTTGTCGTTAAAAAAGCCTACGAACCATTCGGGTTTTACCAACGGAACGACGGGAAGTGGCACGGTTACAACTGGGGCGAAGGCGACGCCTGGGGGGACTGATAGCGAAGTCAAGAAAATTGTAGACAAAATTATTGCGGACATTGTCCATCCTAAGAGTGATGGCGGTAGAAAGGTGGTGAGCAAGAACTTGTTCAAGAAGTTTCGTGCTACGCTGTTCAACCGCAAAATCAATTTTTGGCTGGACGACTATGTTGAAGCAGATGTTGATGCACGAGGAAAAGCTAAGACAGTGCTTATCATGGGCAGTAGCATTGATGGGGCTTATGATTTGTGCGAATACCATCACTTCATCCGTGCTGTCGTTTCTCTTGAGAAGCTGGGGTTGAAGGAAACAGAACTGTATGGCAACGTGCAATTCTCTGGTGATGTTGATGATGTGGAGTATGACCGGGCTAACAAGGCTGTAGTTGTACGTATGCGTAATTTAATTGTAAAGGAAATTAGCAATGGTAAAGTTGTCCACTAAGCCTAAGCTGGCTATTCGCCTAACCTCAGGCACCAAGGGCAGTCAGAGTGCCAAGCGACTGGCCGAAGCTCTGTCCCAGAAGCTGGGCTATAAGGTGTTTCGCACTACTAAGGATAGCTCAAAGCAACAGCAGTTGAAGTATGGGCATGGGGTAGATAAGATCAACCAATATACATATTTTAATAGTCATAATATTCCAGCTCTTGAGTTCACTTTACATACTGAGGTTGCCAATCAGTGGATGGCAGAGGGGGCGTGTGTCATTGGACGTAAACTGATTAATGCATCCTGTGGGCATGGTATTGTAGTTTTTAATCCTAATGATGGAATCACTCCATGCCCTGTCTACACCAAGTACAAGAAGAAGAAGCGTGAGTTTCGTGTACATGTCTTCAAGGACAAGGTTGTTCGTATTGTGGAGAAGAAGCTCCGCAGCAATTGGGATGGTCCCAAGGAATCTAAGATTAGGAATTTAGCCAATGGATACGTATTCTGTAGTTGTGACAATCCCCCAGCTGGTATTGAGGAGTTGGCAGTGAAGGCAGGAGCTGTAATCAGCTCCGATTTCAAAGGAGTTGACATTGGCTTTAACGAAAAAGAAAATCACCTCTTCGTCATCGAAGTCAACTCGGCGCCCGGCATCGAAGGTAGTAACATCAACGCGTATGTAAACGCAATTACGGAGTAAACAAATGAAGATTTCTAAGTACACTGGCCCGCATACTAGCTATTCTGAAGTTGGTCAAACCAACAAGCTTCGTTGGGTTTGTCTGCACAAGGATGCAGATGGCAACTTCTCTGAACAAAGCAAGGAATTCAAATGCAAGGATTTCTTTAATGAAATTGTTGCCAAGTATCATGGTCACATCCTAGGTTGCCATGGCTTCACTGCTGAACCTATTCAAACCAATGACGAAGGTGTGTGGGTTGAGCTGCGGAATATCGCCAACCAAGATGTTTACGAAAAGAACATTGGGTCTATCAACAAGCTTTGCAAGCGTGATGGTGTCCCTGAAATTGAACTGATTCGTTATGGCAAGGGGTTTGTGTGTCTGCTGCCTCGTACCTATTTTAACGATACATATCTCATTAGCTTCCTGACCTATCTGATGCGTGTTGCTAATGTTGATGTTGTTGTAGAAGACCCGACGTGGCGTGAGCATCCAACCAAGGCAATTGATTGCCCGTTTGCAAGTATGTTTGATGTTGTTATGAATCGTGGATTCAAGACGCCTAAGACCGCCGCCAAGGCCTATTATTATGCTGGTAAGGCTCATAACTATTCTGTCAAGCCTCCTGTGTCATATGTCCACAATTGTGGGGTTCTGCAATGGAGTAGTCTTATTTCGGCCGAAGGCGGTGAAAAGTAATGCGATGCGCTGCATGTGATAAGAGGCTGAGCAATCGAGAAGCCACTCGTAAGTTTGCCTCAGGTGTTTTTGTGGATTTGTGCGACAAGTGCCTGGGCACAATTCAAGAAGACGTTCTTGTAGAAGACGACAGTATGAAGGAATTCGACGAAGAAGACGGTGAGTAAATGTGGCTATCTTCCTTTACCACACAGGATGCCCGAAGTGTGGAAGCAGTGATGCTCTTGCTCACTATTCTGATGGTGGGACTTATTGCTTTTCCTGTGGCATTCCTTCTGGAGCATCTATTCCATCGTTTGAGAGCGCGGAAGAAGAGGAAGATGCTCCACTCTATCCGAAAGACTTAACATTAGATTTTCCTGATGAAGTATTAGCATGGATTAAACCAACTACAGTTTCAATATATGAACTTATCCGCCATCAATGCCGTTACAGCCGCGCTACCCCCGGACTGGTCAGACTACTTGGACCATCAGACGATTCACACTTACATCCAGTTTTACGGGATAGGCGGGGCAATTACGAAGTGCGATTCTTTTATACATCACCAAAAGTACCTGGACGAACAACTGGTAGCGGTCAAGGCACAGCTGCAAAAACTAAATTCTTCGGAAGTAAAGAAAACGTCTTCGCCTATTCCTACAAAGGACCGTACAATCCATTACAACCATCAACCGGAAGTGAAAGCAGTGTTGGGTCCGGGCAAGAAAGTAACCATGAAGAAAATGGCACAGTATCCTGTCACCCCACTGGACGACGACACCAGTTGGTAATTGTTGAGGACAGTTTGAGTTCCATTCGTGTAGGTAGGGAAGTTCCTTGTGCTCCATTATTTGGTAGCACAATTTCCAATACCAAACTTGTGAAACTCATTCAGCCTTTTGACGAAATTATTGTCTGGTTGGACAGTAATAAGCTGCATGTTGCTAGACAAATTGCAGATAGGTGTAAATTCCTTGGTAAAAAAACTAGAGTTATTTACACTGAACTTGATCCTAAATATTTAAACCCTTTAGATTGGATTTAGAAATGTTTAATTGGCTGAAGAAGCTTTTCAATTGTGGCTATGAATTACCCGCACAGAAGCTAAACCGAAATGAAGATAGAGTTGTGTGGCAAAAAGACGAATTTGCTGTTGTTCTTTTAGAGCCCTGTAAATATATTGCAATGAGGAAAGTTGGAAGAAAATGGGTAGGTATATCTCTGATGTTTAATCACTGGGAAACTATTGCGGATATTCTTGCATTATGTTCTTATAGCACAAAAGAAAAGGCAATTCAGCAATGTGAATATCTTCGTGGCCCTCGTGAATTACACGAACGTTTCCAACATGTAATTAACACTCTTTAATTATGTCTCTCCAAGTAAGCCAATACTGGAACCCTAACACCAAAACTTACGAAACGTTTGGACAGAGGCTCCATACTGCCATCATCGAACAGGAAAAATTGCAGGCCGTAGAGGCCGCAAACACAGTTGAAGCATGTACCCCCTTACCTGAAGATGAAACACGCTTCAGGAGCCTTACAAGGGCCTTGGATGAGCTTCTTAACTGGGCAGAGAGTGTGGAGGACAATCAAGGAGTGGCGGTTTTGTTCGCAAGCGATGTTAGAACAGTGATGGAACAGTTTTCTTAAGTAAACTTGTGTAAAGTACTTGACAAGTACAAGAAGGTATGATAGAATAGGTAGTATACATTATGTCATGAAAGGAATGTATGCTACAAAAAAGAGAAGACTTTTTAAAGAAATATTTAGAAATAGAAGATAAACATAAAAGAAAAGCTTATTTAGCCTGTAGAAAATATATGGCTAATAATCAAGAAAGACGTTTATTTCATTCTTCTAAGGCTAGAGCTAAAGCATCTGGTATAGAACACACATTAGTTTTAGAAGATATAGTTATTCCAGAAAAATGTATCTATTTAAACATTCCTCTTACTAATAATTATGGTTGTGGTAGAGTAGCGTCTAATGCTTCATTAGATAGAATTGATGCTACTAAAGGATATACAAAAGACAATATTCAAATCATTTCTGATTTAGCCAATCGAATGAAACAAAATGCAACCCCCGAGCAATTACTTGCTTTTGCTAAAGGAGTATTAGCCATACATGGTGGAATTATCATTAATTAAATTGTGCTTGAATAGGCAGGTCTATCAACAAGCTGTTTCTGATGGGCTTTCTGTCAGTGATTTTCCAAAAGAATTGCATGTATTCTTTTCGGCTCTCTCAACATTCCATGGTTCAAACGAGGGTGATTTAACTCTTGACGATTTGGCCAACCTTGTTTATGCTGCATCAAATAAGGATAAGGAATTTAATCAAGGTATTCTCGATAATTTAAAAACTTTGGATGTTTCAGAGACAACTTCTAAAACTCTTCTTGCTTCTGTAATTCAAAACAAGAAATTAAAAGAGCTGTCTTTAGCAGCCTATGAAGCTTATGAAGGTAAACTTGAATTACAGAAAGTGATGGATATTATTTCCTCTTTTACTCCTGTAGAAATTGAAGAGGAAGAAGAAGAGTTTGTCACTGACGATATTCAAGAGCTTGTAAATAAAGCAATTACTACTCCTGGTCTTAGCTGGCGGCTTAAAACAATGAATAAAATGCTAGGCCCTTTGCGAGATGGTAATGCAGGATTCTTGTTTGCTAGGCCAGAAACAGGAAAGAGTACGTTTCTTGGTAGCGAAATTCCATGCATGGCTGAACAGAGTGACAGAGACATTTTAGTTTTTGCAAATGAAGATGAAGGGGATATTTATAAGCTTAGGTTTATTCAAGGAACTTTTGGTATTTCCATGGCAGAGTTGTTATCCAATTTGCCTTATTGGCAAACTGAGTATAACAAACGGATTCAAGGCCGAATTAAATTAAAAGCAGAAGGCACAATACATGCCTCCACCATTGAAAAGCTTGTGGCAAAATATAAGCCAGCTCTTGTGGTCATTGACCAGCTTGCTCACATTGCAGGTTTCTCGGATGACAAAAAGCATTTGGCTTATGGCAAGGCGTATAGATGGCAGCGTGAATTAGCTAAGGGAGAAAATTGTTCGTCTCTGGCTGTCCATCAAGCTGGTGGGGAAGGTGAGGGTGTTCAATGGCTCACAATGAATCATGTGGATGAGGTTAAGACAGCTGCACAAGCACATGCCGATTGGATTTTAGGTATCGGTGTGAATAACAAAGAAGGTATGGAATCTTTTCGCTATCTTCATCTTAGCAAGAATAAGCTTGCTGGCGGTCCTGATACTCTCCCACATCTTAGACATGGAAAAATGGAAGTGCTCATTGAGCCTGTAATATGCCGCTATAAAGATTTGTTTTAATGGACAAATAAATTATGAAAACTGAATTTCCAGATAGTTTAGAAGACTTTGCAAATGCTTGTGTTTATGTAGGTAGCCGAATTACTTGCAATCCTCCTCCTACTGATACCGATCAAGATATTCTTGTATGGGTGGATGGCAACAAAGGATATGACCTATTAGACAGTTGGCTTGATAGGAATGACTGGGAATATGAAGGAGACGAAAAATATCAAATGTCTCATTTTAGTTCCTGGCGTAAAACTATTCAAGATGTGGAATACAATGCAATTGTCACGACGTCTGAGGTGTGGTTCAATCGTTTCTTAGAAGCTACCCTCCTTTGCAAGAAGGAGAATGCAATGTCAAAGAAGCGTCGTATTGAAATCTTTGATTCCATCATGAAGCCTTCTCTTAAGGTACAACTTAATGAAGCGATGACAAAGTATAAATCCCTACTTCAAGACGTAGTTATTCATGGTGATCCTTCAGTTCCCGCTCCACAACAAATGCAAGTAAATCCTCAGTTGATGCAATCTTGGTATAACTCGCAAGCAGGACTTGCTCCAGCCGTAAATGCACCCGTTAGTTGGTCAGTTGTTAACCCATTTGCAGAACCTGTACAAACCGATATGTGGGGAAACAATGAAACGACGCTCTAATAAAAGCAATTTATATCTAGTGATGAGGCATGATTTTTCAGGGACAGAAGTTCCTGTAGCTTCCTGTCTCTCGCTAGAGAAAGCCGATGATTTAGTTGGAGAATATACCCAATTGTTTGCGGACAAGGGTATTAGCCCCGATGAAAGTTATTTCTATTCCACTGTGGTTATTTATTATGCTCAATGAATCTTCTAGCTCTTGATACTGAATGGAGCCGGTTTGACGACAAAGAACCATGGAAGGGTAATGTCTATGGCGATCCCAGGCCTCCTGTTTGTTGGAGCTGGGCGACTGGAGAAGACAAATATGGTGCTAAACAATGGGACTCTAATGCTGTCAGTAGTATTTATGCCAGTTGTCTATCTGCAGATTTAGTTATTTTCTTCAATGGGAAGTTTGACATTGCTCTTTTAAGACGTGAAGGAGTAGATTGGACTAACATCAAAGTGTGGGATGTTCAGCTGGGTGAGTTTGTATTGTCCAGACAAACTCATAAGTTTCCAAGCCTAGATGAAACTTGTATTAAGTATGGCTTGCCTACTAAACTCAATGTTGTTAAAACTGAATACTGGGATAAAGGGGTCGAAACGGAGGACATACCCTGGCCTGTGTTGAGTGAGTATGCTGCTTATGACGGCTATCTAACGCTCCAAGCCTATCACAAACAGCTTGAGCAAATGACTCCAGCACAACGCACTCTTACAAGTTTAATGAGTCAAGACATGCTCATCTTGCAAGAAATGGAGAAGAATGGAATCAATTATGATGAACAACTTTGTGTAAACAAAAGCGAAGAACTTGACAACGAAATATCTAAAATTAAAGAAAAGCTCTCCCAAATATATCCTCATATTCCTATTAATTTCGCTTCTGGCGATCAGCTGTCTTCCTTTCTATATGGTGGGACAATTGTTGAAACTGTTAAAGAGTTGGATGGATATTTTAAGACGGGGAAACGCGCAGGCCAACCCAAGTTCAAGAATGTCATAATAGAGCACAAGCTTCCTCGTTTATTCGAGCCTGTGAAAGGTAGTGAATTGAAGAAGCAAGGTTTTTATGAAACTAACGAAGGGGTTTTAAAGAAGCTTAAAGGTGGGCATAAATACATTGTAGATTTACTTTTGCAACTTGCTAAACTGGATAAACTCAACGGAACCTATTACAAGGGACTCCCTACCCTCAACAGGGAAATGCATTGGCCTAAAGGAAAACTTCATGGCACGTTGCACCAAACACTGGCCAGAACTGGACGTCTCAGTTCATCTAAACCCAATCAACAGAACTTTGCCAGTGAACTCCAAGATTTATTTACAAGCGAATTTGAATGAACGATAACGAACAAATTCAATACAACGAAACCCTCTCTGACTTTAGTAGCTTGATACAAGAATATGGAGCTAAGGAAGTAGCAGCTGATTTCTATGTCTATTTCCCACAACAATGTCAAGCTTTTGTCAGAGAAATTGTAGATATTAAACGAGGAAAGCGCATTGCTGCTCTATTAAAACCATAATGCCTCTCTTACAGGCCGATGCAAGTCAACTTGAGTGGCGTACTGCTGTAGAGCTTTCTCAGGATGCCACAGGCATTCAAGAAATTATTGAAGGACAAGATGTTCATTCCTTAAATCAAGTTGCTTTCAATTTAGGAGCAGGCGCCCCAGGTAGACTACTTGCTAAGATTTATTTATTCCGCACCATTTTTAGGGGAAGTGGATGGGCCTTTGCCAATGACAATGACTTTAGCCATTTCTCATCCAACCCCAAATTTTGGGATGGTGTTAACGAAAAGTTCTATACAAAATACAATGGCTTAGATAATAAACATCAAGAGTGGAAAGACTTAGTTATACGTGGAGAGCCAATTGTTGGCCCACTGGGTCGAGAATGGTTTATTGAACTCGGTCGAGATAAATGGGGCCAGCTTAAGATTCCATGGACAACTCTTTCCAACTATCCTGTACAAGGAACTGGCGCAGACATTATGACTATCGCACGCATCTCAGCGTTCAAGCGTACTCAAGCTCTGGGCATTCCTTGTAAATTCATTTCAACTGTTCATGACTCAATTGTTGTGGATGTACCTACACAGTATTTACAACAAGTAGCTGACATTTTCTATCAAGTATTTGACGACTTACAGAAGAACATCTGGAAGCTCTTCAAGTATGAATGGATTGTCCCCCTTGCTTGCGAATGCAAGTTTGGTATGAACATGAAGACTACCCAAAAGATTTTAAGAAGTTCATGACAAAATATAGACGTTTTACACCAATAGAGCTAAAACTATCCGAACGTTGTATACAACGTGATTCTGGCTGTATTGAATGGATTGCTGCGCGAGACTCCAATGGTTATGGACGCATCTGGCATAAAGGTCAAAATAGAACGGCTCATACCGTAGCTTATGAGACCTATGTTAGACCTATCCAAAAAGGAGAGCACGTTTTACATAGTTGTGATAATCCATGCTGTATAAATGTAAAGCATCTATGGATAGGAACTCATCTCGATAATATGCGAGATAAGACCCAGAAAGGGCGTTGCCGAAATGGCTTCACGACAAAATTGTTACGAAGTGCTTGACAGTTTTGTAAAAAAGGTGTAGAATATTCTTATGCGTTGTAAGTGTTGGTGGCTACACGCTGTCCTTCCAAGTCAGAATAGCCGGTTCGACTCCGGCACAACGCTCCAAAATTTAACTTAGAAAGAAATTAATGCTGATTCAAATTCTCAATGTTACCCGTTCCCCTGCTACTACCAAGGGTGGCAAGCCTTATGAAGTGCTTGATATTGCCTTTAAGAATCTGTCCTATCAAGGCAAGATTGAAGGTAAGAAGCTTATGCCTTTTGGCGATAATGCGCCAGCTTTTGCTGTCCTCAAGGACGCAACGGGGGGCAATTATGAAGTCACTGTGGTGAAGAATAGTGCTGGTTATAACGACTGGGTTAACGCTGTTCCCTCTGATGGTGTTGTCCCTAGCGCGGGTCCCAATGTTGGTTATGCCAAGTCTCAAGATGTTAAGAATGCAAATGCAGTTCGACCCAACACGTTTGAAACCCCTGAAGAGCGTGCAAAGAAGCAAGTTTACATTGTCCGTCAGTCTAGCATTAGTGCTGCTGTCGCTGCTCTTTCTGTGGGTAGCAAGAGTCCTGTGAAGGCTGCTGAGGCAATTGAATTTGCCAAGGAAATTGAAGCCTATGTCTTTGGTATTGACACTACGCCTTCGCCTAGTGGCTTTGATGATATGACTGATGATGTGCCGATGTAATATGCATGAATTTATTAATGGTAAGATCGATAAAGAATATAAATATCGATCGTATGAGCAAAATGGAACGTGGTATGTTGAACGCGCAGAATCACATCCTTATGATGCTTTTAAGCTGCAAGGTCACTCGATTTGGTATCAAGTTGGAGCTTTTGCAACTAAGGCAGAAGCTGATGAGTTTGTTCGTAAAGCCAAAATCAAACCAACATACCACTACTATTAATGCACCTATTAGTTGATAGCGATTCCCTTTGCTATGCTGCAGGGTTTGTTGCTAACGAGGAGGGCCAAGAGGCCCTCGCTTGTTATCAGGCTAATGAAACAATTAAACGTATTTTACAGGAAACTCAATGCGATAGTTATCAGCTTTACTTGAGCGGTTCTAACAACTTCCGCTACAAGATTTATCCCCAATACAAGGCCAATCGTGCTGATATGAAACGGCCTATTCATTTGCAAACAATTCGTGAACATCTTGTAAATGAATGGGGAGCAACTGTCACAGATGGTATTGAAGCAGATGATGCTGTAGGCATTGCACAATGTACTGGAGCAGGAGACACTGTTATTTCTCATATCGATAAAGACATTGATATGATTCCTGGTGAGCATTACAATCCCACAAAGAAATTGTTTTACACTGTATCTAATGAACAGGCAATGAGACATTTCTTCTGGCAAATCTTAATGGGTGACCGAACAGATAACATCCCCGGTTATGACGGTAAGATGCGGAACAAAGTTCCTAAGTTTATGGAACCTATGATGGATGAGTTATCTGTCTGCTGGTCTGTAGAGGAAATGCTCGATCACATTTGGTGTATCCATCAAGCTGATCCAGATGACATTGTACGATATATGCATTGTCTTTGGATTCAAAGGAAAGAAGAGGATGAGTGGCTAAATTACCTGAACGTAAATATAATGGAGGAGCTTGGACTGCCGGTAGATTCAATTCTTTTGTCACGTCAGCACTTCGAGCAGCCAGCCGACGCTGGCCACCTAAATTTCAATGTCTAAATGAAGCAAAGACAGAAAAGAAAATTAATCCAGCGAGCGGCCGTATTGCGCAACATTACCGTTGCGCCAATTGCCAAATGGAGTATACGGCAAAACAGATACAGGTTGACCACAAGATTGGAATGGGGCCCGGCTTATCTTGGGAAGCATTTATCGAAAGGCTTTTCTGTGAAAAAGAAAATCTCCAAGTGCTATGTATTCCCTGCCATAAAGAAAAGACAAAGAAGGAAAAACAGTGAATAAAGTAGGGAGAATGGGTTCTCTTCTTGAGCGATTCAATAAGAAGATTCTAAAAACTCCTTATTGTTGGGAATGGCAAGGTGCTAAAAATACTAATGGCCGGGGTTCTTTTCATGTTAGGCCGGGTTATAGAGCATTAGCCCCCAGAGTTTCATATGAGTTATATAAAGGTCCTATTCCTGACGGTCTATGGGTATTGCATGTTTGTGATAATGGAGCCTGCGTAAATCCAGATCATTTATATTTAGGTACTCACATAGATAATCAACGTGATGTAAGAGTTCGTGGTACAAAATTAATGAAACTCTCCCTTGATGATTACAAGAAAATTGCCACAGATACCCGAACGGGTCGTGCAATTGCTCTAGAGTATGGGATTTCAGATACAATGGTTTATAAAATTAAAAGGAAATATAATGCGTGTTGATTCAATGATTCGCCTACCAGAAGGCATTGTTAAGTTTGAAGGTGAGCTAAGTAAGGAAGAGGCAACGTTGGTTATTGAGCTTGGCCTCAACTATCTTATCCGTGCAGGAGCATTTCCTGCTGTGTCTGCAGCGTTAGAAGAAGCCCAACAGGCTGAAGAAGCTGCAATGGGTTACGAGTTTCCTGAGGATATGGAAAAGAATGACTGAAGCTGAATTTAATCAATTTCTAGGGTATTTGTCAACTACATCCTTTAAAGGATATGTTGGGATTGAGATGGTAGAAATTATTAATACCATGATGGGTCTGTTAAATTCGGCAGACATGGATGATTATTTCGGTACTGAAGGCTGGCGACACTCTATTGGATGGGATGACTAAACTTGAAACACCTAATTATTCCTGACGTTCAGGCCAAGCCTGGGCACGACTTTACTTTCCTAAAAGCAATTGGCAACTTCATTGTGGATAAGAAGCCAGATGTTCTTATTCAAATTGGTGACTTTGCTGACATGGAGAGCCTCTCGTCTTATGACGTGGGCAAGAAAAACTATGAAGGACGTCGTTATCGAAAGGACGTTGATGCTTCCATTGAAGCAATGACCACTCTGCTCACTCCTCTTGTTGAATTTAATTTAAAGGCAAAGAAGAACAAGGAGAAGTTGTATAAGCCCCGTATGGTGCTTACACTTGGCAACCATGAAAACCGCATCAATCGTGCAATTAATGATGATCCTAAGCTCGACGGGCTTATTAGTACAGATGACCTTCGTTACAAAGAATTTGGTTGGGAAGTTTATCCGTTCACTAACGTTGTCGTTATTGATGGAATTGCGTACTCGCACTACTTCACTACGGGGGTGGCTGGAAGGCCTGCTACGACGGCGTCCGCGCTCTTAAGCAAGAAGCATATGTCCTGTGTTGCGGGTCATCAACAAGGCCGTCAAATTGCTTCTGCCCATCGTGCAGACGGTAAGCCCATTACTTGCATCATTGCAGGCAGCTGTTACGAACACGATGAAGACTACATGGGTCCACAAGGCAACAAGCATTGGCGTGGTATTTGTGTTCTCCATGAAGTGGATAATGGCTCTTTTGATGAAATGTTCTGTTCTTTGAATTTCTTAAAAGACAAGTATGCCTAATAGCCCAGAGCAAAATGTTAGGCTAAAAGAATGGTTTGAAAAAAAATACAGCGATCCAGAATGGAAAGCCAACCGTAATGCTCGACGAGCTGAATTCCGCCGTAAAAATAAAACAAAAGCGGTGGAATTTATGGGAAATAAATGTTTTCGATGTGGTCAATCTTTCCCCGATTGTTGTTATGACTTTCATCACAAAGACCCACTAGATAATAATGAAATTCCTAGTGGTATTCTTCATTGTTCGTGGAAACGTATTATAGAAGAATTATCTAAATGTATTATGGTGTGTTCTAACTGTCATCGAATCATTCACAATGAAGATGGTTATATTGCTCACACAAAACGAAAAGATAAATATGTCTGAAGGACTTAAATATGATGGTGACAAACCTCCCATGGCTCTCCTTGATCCAGACTTTCTTGAAGAAGTGGGTCGTGTCCTTGGATTCGGAGCTCAAAAATACGCAGCCGATAATTGGCGAAACGGTATCAGTTATCGACGACTTATCTCAGCGACTTATCGCCACCTTGGAGCTATCAATCGGGGAGAAGACATGGACCCTGAAAGTGGGTTGCCTCACACTGGTCATCTTGGGTGTTGTGTCATGTTTCTTGATTGGATGATGAAGAATCGCCCAGATTTAGATGACCGATATAAATCTCCCTCCAGTAAACCTGTGGAACTTTCCTTTAAGGACTAAGAAAATGGATTACTCTGTAGCTGATGCACTCATAGCACAAGCTATGAAAACTCCCTACTTCCATTTAAAGGATGGGGACGACGTTTACATGGAACGCTATTGGCTTGTTATGCCTGATACTAAGGGTGGTAATGGGATACGTATTCATCACACTATGCGTAGTGATAGTGACCGTGCTTTACATGACCATCCCTGGCCTTCCACTTCAATCATCTTGAAGGGAGGTTTTTGGGAAATTATGCCCAAGGATCAAAACCAACATCCTTCTCTAGATGAAACAGAGTTTGTACGCTTATGGCGTGCACCGGGACAAGCAATCCATCGGGCCGCGAGTGATAGGCATCGCTTAGAACTTCCTGAAGGACAGTCTTGCTGGACCATGTTCATTACAGGTAACTGGACTCATGATTGGGGTTTCTATGATACTGAGATGGGGTGGGTCTATTGGCGTGACTATTTAAACGATTACACCACAGTAACGGCTAGTGATAGCAACATTTCAGGAAACATGTCATGAAACAAGCAGAATACACTGTTACAAAAATTCATGGGGAGCCCTATGAATCTCATGGAAAGTGGTGGTTGTTTGTAGATGGACAGCCTGAGAAAGAAACTTATAATTTCTTTGGAGCAATTATGTTTAACACAAAAGAAGAGGCGGAAGATGTGAAGCCCGGATATAAGTATGTCGCTTGATGAACTAAAAGAAAACATTGTACTGAAGTTTGATGAAGCTAGTTTGCTAGATTTTCTAGAAGTGGATATGTGGGAGCTAGTGGAATTGCTGGAAGATAAAATTAAGGAGAAGCGTGTTGAGCTTGAAGAAGCCGTCGAATAATCGAACCAACTGGGAACCTGGCCCTAAAGAAGAAAAGAAACGTTACAAGCTTCGCAAGCAATTTGACCAAGAGAGCAAACAACTCCTTGAACAGTATAAACGAGGTAAGAATGATAACCCACACTGAAGATAGCTTTCCTGTTGAAATGCGAAAGTGTCCACAGCATCGTGCATGGATTAAGAGTTTCAAACAGGGAACAACAATTCATCGCTATTGCCCTGTGTGTGAAACAATTAAAGATAAAAAGAAACTAGAACAACTAAAGGAAGCTGGTGTTAAAGAGCTTCCTAAGGTTAGACTTGGTAAAATTTAAAAGGAACTAATATGACTCAAGAACAAATCTTTCAACTTCGACTTGCTGCTGTTGATTTGGCATCCCGCCCCACTACTGACACTGGCACTTTGGTGGAACGTGCCGCGACAATTTATGAATTTCTCACCACGGATGTTGAAGCAAAGGTTGCAAATAAGGCAGCAAAGAGTGAGGTGATTAAGCTTGTCTGATCCTATTTTCTATGTGTACATCCATAGAAGTCCTATAGATCATGAACTTGTTTATGTGGGTAAGGGATGTGGTGGAAGAGCTTGGGATGTGACTCGAAATCGCGGAGAACATCACGACCATCAAAAATGGATGCAAAATTTGATGGAAATGGGTTACTTACCGTCGGATTGGGTTACGATTGTTTATCGTGGATTAACTGAAGAAGATGCTTTTTCAAAAGAAAAAGAATTTCTGCACTCTAATGGGACTACACGATTTAATCGCCAAAGTGGTGAACGGAATAATCAAGCAAAATTAACTGACGCCCAAGTTAAAGAAATTTTTATTCGGGCTAAAAAACAAAATCATCAAGAATTAGCCAATGAATTTGGAGTATCCAGATCAGCTATTTCTATGATTGCTAGTAGAAAACAATGGAGGGCCACCACTGCATGTCTGATTTAACTACTGATCTTCAAACCTATGTTTTTAAGTCACGGTATGCAAGGTGGCTCCCAGAATACAACCGGCGAGAGCATTGGGATGAGACTGTAAAGCGCTTATGTGATTTTTGGTATAAGCGTTTTCCAGAATCTTTTCCCTATGATGAGATTTACCAAGCAATTTATAATTTAGAGGTATGTCCCAGCATGCGCTCTCTGATGACTGCTGGTGAGGCTCTTGAACGAGACAACATTGCCGGATACAACTGTGCCTATCTCCCCATTGCAGATGTTCGTAGCTTCGATGAGGCGATGTTCATCCTCATGAATGGTACTGGGGTTGGTTACAGCGTAGAGCGGCAGTATGTAAACAAGCTACCAGAAGTAGCTGAAACTTTCCATGACACAGACACCATTATTAAAGTGGCAGACAGCAAGCAAGGATGGGCTTCTGCGCTACGTCAGCTTATTTCCCTGCTCTATCAGGGCCAAGTGCCCCGATGGGATATTAGCGGAGTACGACCAGCTGGTGCAAGACTTAAGACGTTCGGCGGAAGGGCATCCGGTCCAGCTCCCCTTGTCGAGCTATTCTCCTTCGCTACGGGCCTTTTTAAGAAGGCTGCTGGAAGAAAGCTTACATCTGTCGAATGTAGTGATTTGGTCTGTAAAATCGCACAAGTTGTTGTTGTCGGGGGAGTTAGGCGATCGGCTCTTATTTGTCTTTCAAACCTCACCGACGAGCGGATGCGAAATTACAAGTCGGGACAATGGTGGGTAGATGATGGACAACGTGCTCTTGCCAACATCAGTGCTGCTTACACAGAGAAGCCTGACATTGGTATTTTCATGAAGGAATGGCACGCACTGTATGAAAGTAAATCTGGAGAACGCGGCGTCTTTAATCGAGTTGCTGCAAGAAAGCAAAGCGAATCTACTGGACGAAGAGATGTGGCTCATGAGTTTGGAACAAACCCCTGCGGGGAAATTATCCTCCGACCCCATGAGTTCTGCAATCTGTCAGAAGTTGTTGTCCGATCTAGTGACACTTTCGAGGATTTGCAGCGCAAGGTACGAATCGCTTCTATTTTGGGAACGTTCCAGTCCACATTAACTGACTTCCGTTATATCCGTAAAGCATGGAGTGACAATTGTAAGGAAGAACGCCTTATGGGCGTTAGCCTTACAGGCATTATGGATAGTTCTTCGTTGTCTACACCAACTCCAGAACTGGCAGAACTTTTAAGTGAATTAAAGAAAGAAGCAATTGATACCAATGTCGAATGGGCAGCAAAGCTGGGCATCGAACGATCTGCCGCCATCACCACAATCAAGCCCAGTGGTACTGTTTCACAGCTTGTTGACTCAGCAAGTGGAATTCATCCCCGTTACAGTAAATATTATGTACGAACTGTACGAGCTGATGCTAAGGACCCC
>Ga0207674_10002795_pt1 | contig 21727 bp, 27 predicted proteins | sample KBSCornC72_FD_184303 | JGI IMG/M metagenome (GOLD analysis project Ga0207674, IMG submission 184303) | Corn rhizosphere microbial communities from Kellogg Biological Station, Michigan, USA - KBS Corn C7-2 (SPAdes) (version 2) | ecosystem: Host-associated > Plants > Roots > Rhizosphere > Soil ...
CCCGGGCGAAGGACCCGGTGCGGGTGGCGGCGGGCAGGAAGGCGGCGGAGGCACGCAAGCGGACCACCCGGAAGGCGACCACTCGCAAGCCGCGAACGCCGAAGCTTCCGGACACGGCCGCCGAGGCGAACAGGATGCTCGAAGCCGCAGGGGTGGCGCCGGTTTCCCCGGCGGTAGCGCAGTGAGTGCTGCTCGGACCCAGCAGTCCGGGTAGCTGCTCGGTACGGTGACAGAGGAAGGGCCCCGTCTACCCGGCGGGGCCCTTTCTTTGTGCCCAGAACACGACGAAGCGCCCCCTCGGCCATCGCGGCCGAGGGGGCGCTTCGTCGTTGGGGGAGGAGGATCAGGCTTCGGCGTTGGGCACCAGGTAGACGCCGGCCGCGGTGCAGATCGCGGCCACGATGACGAGGACCCGCCCGACGCTGGTGTCCGGTCCCCAGATGCCGAGCGCGGCGGTCACACCCGCCCCGAGGATCGCGACGACTGCCTTGGCTGCCCTCATGGTGATCTCCTACTCTCGATCGGTGGATGTGTAGGCCCGGTCGGCTCGGCGGCCGCGGTACAGCAGCACCAGTCGCCAGCCGAAGATGGCGTCCTGCGCGAACAGCACCAGCGCCGCCAGCCACGGCGGGGCGTGGATGCGGAACAACGCCAGCAGCAGCAGCAGTTCGAACGCGACCGTCACCCACGCCCACGCCGACAGCAGCCACGCCACGGTCGGGTTTTCGCTGCGCCGCGGGTTGCCGAGGCTGACCGCGAACCACAACGACAACCCGATCGACGCAGCCACCAACAGCTGGATGACGGCTGTCACGACGTCCGCCGGCGGAACGCCCGCGCCACCCGGTCGGCGAACTCGTCGTCCGGGAGCGAGATGGCCTCAGCCAACTCTTCGATGCGAGGGGTCATCCGGCGCACCCGGTGCAGGTTGGCTTCAGCCCGGGCGGCACGGGCGGCGTTGCCGTTGCCGCGCCGCCACCAGCCCCACCAGCTCACGAGCTCGGCTCCCGCAACCGACCCAGCAGGATGCCTATCTGCTTTTCCCGTTCCGCCACGGTGTCCTCCAGGGCCGTGATGGTCCGCTCCCGGTAGGCGATCTCCCGCTCGTGGGAAGCCTTCGGGATCAACCAGCCACGGACGATGGACACGATGACCAGGCCGAGCAGAGCTGAGGGTCCGCCCTGAATGGCGAGCGGGGCCAGCGTGTCCCACATCGACTCCCCCGATTGACGCGCTAGCCGCCGGCGGGGTCCAGGCCAGCGGAGGGTGGTGCTCAGGTGTCGTGGCCGTCGCGCTCCGGGTCGGCGGCGATCTCATCGGCTGTCGCGTCGGCGACGGCGGCGATGGCCTCGTCAGTGAGGCCGACCTTCACCGCCACTTCGACGCCGCCCTCGAGCGCGGCGAGGATCTGCTTCTGGCGGCGGACCACCATCAGCGGGTAGGAGACCTTGTTGCCCTGCCCGTCGTCGAGTTCCGTCACGTCATCCGCGTCGAGCAGGAGCGCGGTGTTCAGCCGGTCTAGGTTGTACAGCTGGCGCGACTGTTCGGGCGTCATGTCGTCCTCCTGCGGTGGGTTCGGCTCTTGTCCGGGCATCCACTGGCCGAAGTCGGCGACCACTGCCCGGTTCAGGTCGAGGTCGCCGCCCGCGATGAGAACGCCGTTGTGGTACTGCTGCACGTGCGCGCCGGGGTGCCACCGGCCGCCGGACCAGGCGTAGGTCTGCCACGCCCACCGGATCAGCCCGAGGTCGAGGAGGTGGTCGATGGTGCCGTACCCGCCGTACGCGCCGATCTGCTCGACCGGCAGGACCGTTGCGATGCCGCGGAAGTAGGCGGCGACGACCGCGTAGGCGCCGGTCGGGTCGTAGTCGACGGAGAAGTAGATTGGCCGGCCGGCGGGCATGCCGCACGCAGCGGCCTGGCGCACGGCCTCCTGGGCGTATTTGCGGCCGACGTCGTAGCCGCCCTTGGCGTCGCCGGTCTGCCATTCCCAGTTCGCCACAACCGCGATCCCGGCTGCGGCGAGCTGCTCCGCCTCGGCCAGGGTGAGGTTCTTCCCAGTCCGGTCGTAGGACAGGTAACGCGACGCGAACCGTTTCCCGGCCGCGTACAGCCCGGCCGGGTCTGGCCGCGACCAGGCGTAGTCGACCCCTTCCACGGCCACGACGCACCTCCTCTACAGCGGGAACGCGAGCACGTCGAACGTGGCGGCGCCGATCTGCAACGCAGCCCGGTTGGCGACGATGACAGTGCAACCGGTGGGCGTCTTCGACCCGGCCTGCACCGACCAGTCCAGGAACCCGACGAACTGGGCGGCGCACGTCTTGCTGACCAGGACCGCGTAGTCGCCGGGAATCGGCACCGTCCACGACACGTCAACCGTCTGCGTTCCGACGGCTATTGCGGTGAGGGCGAACTCTGTGCGCCGCGGTGTCTTCGCCAGCGCGGCCGCGTTCAGGCGCTTCTCCGAGCGGGCGACGCAACGGTTGACGAAGTCGATGAGTTCGGCGCGGACGGTCACGAAGCGCGCCGAGCGATGAGGCACGACCCGTCCTGAAGGAAGGTCGCGTTCACGTTCGAACCCAGTTGGGCCCAGGTGAGCGTGAGGCTTCCGGCCGTGTTGATCTCGATGCGGCCGAGAACCAGGGCCCCGTTCTCTGTCGTGGAGCAGCCGAAACTGAACGACGCCGACGGGGTCGCGCCGTCGCGGGACTGGCCGCGGGTCGACGTGTCGGGAGCCGACGAGCCGGACGCCAATGTGTCCGACGAACCGACCGACGAAAACGAACACACGCCGTCCGCCGGGTAGGACATGGCCCCGGCGAAGTCGCCGGCGGCGTTGGCTGCGGAGAACAGCACCAGCCGCAGTTCCCAGTCCCACACCGAGTTCGCCGGCAGCGCGATGGTCAGGTCAGGGTCGGCGGCGAGGGCCGTCACGGACGCGCGGGACGTGGCGGACGTCTTGAATGCGCTGACCGGGCGGAGCTCGGTGACGAGCGCCGACAGAAGAACCGCACGCAGTGGCGCGCCAGCGCCCGGCAGGGTCGTGAAACTCAACGACTCACCTCACAGTCCGAGCACCAGCGGATCGTTGACTTCGAGCAGAGTCCCGGCGGCGTGGGACTTGACGACCCCGTTGACGCTGCGCGCCGTGACGGTCATCGTCTGGAAACCGCCGGCGAACACGATCGTGACACCGGTCGACACGGCCGAGGCGCCGCCGGTCACCGTGAACGTCCCGTCGGGAACAACAGCCGCGGTGGTCTGGATGAGGTAGTCCATGACCAGGCCCTGGTCGTTGCCGGTCGTGGTGGAGGAGTCCAGGGCTTCGGTGTAGCCGGTGAGTGTGGCGACCGAGGTCCAGTCGTCGTCCTTGCCGCCGATGACGACGACCACCGCGCCGTCGACCGGGCCGCCCTGCGACATGACCGACTGGCCCGGGTAGGCGATGTTCTGGCCGGAGGCGTTGCGGTACGCCGGGGCGCCCAGCGTGACGTCGTCGACGTCGTCCCACGTGATCGGCATGTTGCGAAGGCCGAACGTGAACGCGGACACCGTGTCGCCGGCAGAACCGCCCGACGGGGTGACGATCGGGGCCGCCTCAGACCCGGTGTGGACTTTGACCCACACCTGAAGGGACGAATCCGCGTCCAGGTCCTGAATGCTCAGCCGGCTGTAGAGCCCGTCGTTGATGGTGATGACACCGTTGGACGCTTCCCGGATCCGCGCCACGCACACGATCCAGTCGTTCGCCGCACCGCCGGCGTAGAGGGCCGGGGTGACGGCGGCGTTGTCCGCCGACGACATCGCGCCGGCCGCGACGAAACTGGCCGCGGTGGTGGTGATGGCGCCCACCTCGACCACCTCGCCGCCGACACGCACCCGCAGCGGGTCCGGGCTGAAGTGGTCGACGGCGGTGGTCCACCGGTACACGTTCGGGTCGAACGCGAAGGACAGGTCGTCGCTGTCGACCGCAACCCGGATCGCGGCAGCGGCGTCGCCGGCGAGGCGCCCCATGTCCTCGCTGGTTCCGGCACCGTCGGCGAGGACGCCAATGTCCCACGGGTCGAAAGGTTCGGCGTTCAGCTGCACAGCCCAGCCGCGATGCCGGATCGTCTCGGTGTAGCCCTCAACCTCGAGACGTACGTCTTCGGTGGGATGTTCGGCGAGTGCGTTGATGCGGTCCAGCCGGTCGCCGATGTCGAAGTCTAGCCAGTCGTCCAGCACGTCCCGCGTCGCGGGCGGGGAGTAGGCGAAGTCCCGCGACCGGGCGGCGATCAGCAGCCCGAGCAGCGGCCACGGGATCTCGTTCGCCACGGCCGGCCTAGTTCAGGATCAGCGCGTCGGACTGGTTGACCCGGATCAGGTTGGCTGCGTTCGACGTGCCGAACGTCGCCGACACGCCCACCGCCCGTTCGATGGTGGTGTCGAAACTGGACACGGTCCGCAGCGCCTGCGTGATCGGAATGGGGAACGTGGAGAAGGCGGTCAGGGAGGTCCCCTGCCGCAGGACGCCGGAGCCGACGAGGCTGCCGGACGTGCCGACGGCGGTGACGAGGCCCTCCCATTCCATCTCCCACGGGAACGCCGCCGCCCCGGACGGGGTGACGATCACCGACGACAGGGCAATGTCGCCGGTGATGGCCAGAGCGCGGGTGCCGAACCAGAACCCCCACGTGAGGTTCGGCGTGCCGGTGGTGCCGTACTCCCCACGCGCACGCAGCAGCAGTTTCGACCCGAGCCGCAACTTGCCCGCGGGGATGACTGAGATGGGCAGCGGGTCGACGCTTTTCTTGCTGGTGAACGTGTCGAACTGGCCACCGACCGCGGTGGGGAACGGACCGACCGGTTCGCACAGGTAGATGTCCACTGCGTTACTGCTCCCTACTCATAGGTTGGCCGCGATGTCCAGCGGGACGGTGTCGTAGCGCAGTCCTTCGAATGTGCCCTCGTGCACCCGCCACTGCGCCTCGTCCCGGAGCCGCCCGTCGCCGTCCACGTTCACCGTGGCCGACTTGGCATACCGTCCCCGTTTCGCAATGTGCGCCTCGTCGGCGACCGTCTCCGACGAGCCGGCCGGGCGGTCGATGGTCCATTCGTTGCTGATGCGGGCGTCGTTGCGGACGGGGGTGAGCACGTCGGCCTGGGTGCCGGCGGTGGTGCGGTACGTGGCGAGGTTGATCGTCAACGACGCGTCGACGTTCACCCGCTGGGTGGAGGCAAGATAGTTCAGGCCCCACGCAAAGTCTTCGATGAGCATGCCGTGGTCGACGGTTTCGGCGTCCTGCAGCACGGCCAGCAGGTCGGCCACCGGCTGCGGCCCGCACTCGTTGGACTCGACCGCGCCGCCCGAATAGTTGATGCCCTCTTCGAACAGGTTCCGGTCGATCCGTTCGTGGGCCTCCTCGCCCGCGTACGCGTCCAGCGCCGCCGGGTCGATGCTGGGAGTCGAGGCGTTGAAGATCGCCAGGTGGCTGATGGAGATTCCGTCGCCCGAGCCTCGGGCGGTGAGTTCGGCCCCGGTGGCGGCCGCGACCGTGCCCGCGTTGGTGCCGCTGGCCACCGATACGCCGTCGACGAACAGTTCGCAGAAGATGTTGCCGCCGCTCTGGCTGACCGCGGCGGCGTAGTGGTGTGAGGTGTCCCAGAAGCGCAGGTCTGTGTAGTCGGCGGTCTGGGCGAGGAACGTGGTGCCCGAGGCTGTGACGATGAACGCCCGGAACCGCGGCACGCTCAGCGAGGGAATGCCGACGTGAACCCCGCCCCAGAGTCCGATCCAGTTGGCGGCCGGGATACGCACGTAGGTGAAACCGTCGTCCGCGGTGTACGGGGTGTACGCCATGAACTCGACGCACCAGTTGTCGGCGGCGCCGCTGACCGGGCCGGCCAGAACAGCCGGGTCGAGGAAGTCGACCGTCCCGCCGAACGACGGCACGAACACCGCCGCGGCTGATCCGTCCGGGGTAGTGCCCGAGCCGAACTCGACCCCGGTGAGTACCTGCGTCATCGGCGCGCCGCCGGCGATTCCCGAGGCTGCGACGGTCGAGTTCTCGCCGTCCTCCAGCGGCCAGTAGGCGACCGGGTCCAGGATTCCGATGGTGCGCCGCAGCGCCGATTTCACCGCCGCGCCCTGGCCGAGGCGCCGGAGCACACCAGCGGAGGTGACCTGCACGGCTGAGATGTTCAGCCCGCCCACGCCGGGAACCATCACAGCCGACACGTCGACGACGAAGCCGGCGTGGCGCACGTAGGGCGGGAAGTCGCCCACGTTGTCCACCGACACCCGCAGCGGCACGCCCAGATCCCAGAACGGGTAATAGGTCGACGTCGGGAGCAGCGGCGTGAGGGCGCCGTCGGTGTTGTCCAGCCACAGCGTGCACGCGCCCGCCTGGGCGGTCTTCTGGTTGGTGCCACGGCCGCGGCGGATGTTGATCGGCTTGCGGATCAGCCGCGATGACAGATCGGTCGCCGCCGGCCACGTCTCCGGATCGTCGTTCGGGTCGGCGCCCAGGAACGCCTCGATGATGACGTCGAGGTCGGTGTTGGGGAACACCATCAGCTGGTACCCATCGCGAAGTCGACGTCGCCGCCGAACGTCTCCCGGACCGCCTCGCGGATCTGGCCGATGACCGCGATGATGAGCGGGTCGTCGCTGCGCACATCCACCGTCTGCCGCGCCACCGCCGGAGCAGCAGCAGCAGTCGTGGGCGCGAGGGCGGACATGGTCGTCGACGCGGCCAGCTGGGCCGACGATTCGATGCCCTTCACGTAGCCGGCGATCGAGTCCTCGCCGATGCTGGCGAACACCTTCGACGGCGACCCGATGCCCAGGCCCCGTTTCACCCCGGCTACCGCGGACGCGAACCCGTCCTTCAACGTGGAGATGAGGTTGCCGATCATCGACCGGATGCCGTTGATGGCACCCATGACGATCGACTGACCGATCGAGTACATGCGCGAGGCGAGGTCGGAACCGAACGCCACCAACTGTCCCGGCAGGGCGGACAGGGCGCCGATGACCTGCCCCGGCAGGCTACGCACAAAGTCGAGGAACCGGTTGAACCCGCCGATCGCCGAGTTCTTCGTGTCCTCCACACCGGACGTGAACAGCGCCTTGACGTTGGTCCACAGCGTCGTCACCAACGCGGAGATGGTGCCGGGCAGGTCGAGGAAGAACTTGACGACAACGCCGATGCCGAACCCGACCGCGAACGCGAACGCGTTGAACGCGTCCTTCGCCAGGTTCGCCAACTGCTGCGGCAGCCCCGCCAGGAACGCGCCGATCTTGCCGGGCAGCGCGGAGAAGAACCCTGCGATCGCCTCCACGCCGGTGGAGAACGCGGAGGTGACCGAGTTCCAGATGCCGGCCACGTCCAGGTCGCGCAGGAACACGATGATCGCCGTGAACTGGTCGATCGCCCCGGTGAGCAGCAGGATGCCGCCAGCGCTCATTTGGGCGAAGAACACAGCCAGGTCGGTCAGCAGCGGGATCAGCGGCGTGATCGCGATGAGCAGTTCGGCCAGCGACGCCACCAGCGGCGGCAGCAGCGGCACCCACTCCTGGATGCCCGGAATCAGCGCGGTGATGATCTGCGACGCCATGTCGGCCAGCAGCGGGATCAGCGGTCCCAACGTGTCGAACGCGTCACCCAGCGCCGCGCCCAGCCCCACCAGGTCGGCGTTGCCCATGATCGTACTGACGGCTTCGGCGAGCCGGCTCAGGATCGGCACCAGAACCGGGGTAATCGCCTGGGTGAGGACACCCAGCAGCGGCAGGATCGCCGCCAGCAGCTGCCCCAGCTTCGGGGCCATCTCGTCGATGACCTGGCCGAGGATCGGTGTCAGTTCGCCCAGCGACGTCTTGATCGCCGGAATCACCGGCTGGAAGGCGTTCGTCAACGCGATGGCGACGGTGTCCTTGAAGGTCGAGAAGACACCCTGCAGCGTCTGGGCCTGCTTCGCCATCGCCCCCGCAGCGCCCGGGAACGCCGCCATACCGGCCAGGAGCGCGTTGATGCCCGTGGTGGCGTCGACACCGCCGGCGGTGATCAGGTCAAGCGTGTCCGCGACCGACAGCCCCAACTGGGAGGCGATGGCCGCGTTCGCGTTGAAGCCCGGCAGCGCCTCGGCCAGTTGAAGGATCTCATCCTGGCTGACCTTCCCCTTCGACGCCATCTGACCTAGCGCGCGGACAACCGAGTCGATGTTCTCCTGGCTGCCGCCCAGCACCGAGACCAGGTCGCCGATGGTCGTCAGGGTCGGGATGACCTGCTCGCGGGCGATACCCACCGACGTGCCGAAGGCGAGGATCCGCCGCGACGCGTCGGCCACACCGGCGAACTCGAACGGCGTCTTCGCGGCGAAGTCCTGCAGCTCACCGAGGAACTTCTTGGCAACCTGCGCCGATCCGGTCAGCGTTCCGAGGCCGATCTGCACCTGCTCCAGCGAGGCGGCAGACTTCAGCCCGAATGTGGTCAGAGCACCGAGCCCAGCAACCGCCGCCGCCGTACCGACGACGAGGCCCGTCTTCAGCAAGGTGCCGATCTTCGTGATCGCACTGCCGAGGGCGGTGGACATGCTCGACCCGAACGCGTGCCCGGCCCGGGTGCCGGCCTGGCTGACGACCGGGTCTATACCGCGGAGCTCACCGGCCAGTTCGGCCTTCAGCTTGGCCGAGAAGCCCTTGAGGCTGGGGATGATCGAGACGAAGGCACTACCGACCTCGGCTGCGATGGCTACTCACCCCCTGCCATCTGTCCGGTGCGGTAGCGGGTGAGCACTGCCTTGACCTCGTCGGGGTCGCGGTCCGTCTTGCCGTATTTCAGTCCGCCGCCCCGTTTAGCCAGGGGGGAGATCGGCTTCGGCCTGCGGGAGCCCTTCTGCCCGTCCTTCGACCGCTGCCAGTTCGCGGCCGCCAACTTGTCGGCGATGATCGCGAGCAGATGCTGGTCGAGGGTCCAGTCGTCGCCGGTGAGGCGACGATGCAGCAGCGTTCCCGGTGTGACGGCGAGGGCTTCGACGAGAATATGCAGGCGCCGCCACGACAGGCCGCGGCCGAGTTGGGTCAACTGGTCTTGCGGGCCTGCCCGGAGCGCGAGGTCTGCTTCGACGGCCTCGCCGTGCGTGCGGAGGAAGCGGGCGAGGCCGGCGATTTTCCCAGATCCTGGCCGTGAAACTCCATCCACGCGTTCAGCAGTGCGATCAGCCCGACCGCCGACAGCGGCTTTGTGGCGGACAGTTCCTTCAGCAGATCCTCGCCGAGGACGAGGTTGAATACGTTGAGCAGGTCGGCCGGTACCGCCTTCGTCGCGTCGATCGTGTCGACGGCTCCGACAAGCGCGAGTTGGCGGTCGATGGACAGGTCGAGCACGCGGGGCAGTTCGAACGGCTTGCCGCCCCAGGTGAAGCGGAACGGCTCGCCGGCGGTGATGGCGACGGCGGCGTCGAGGTCGAAGGACATGCGCGGATTCCTTTGTGCCGGCGCGGATGGTCAGGCCCGCCAGCCCACGTCCGCGCGGCGCGGGCTGGCGGGGGAAGTGGCCGGGGCGGACCCAAGGCGGTCGGTTGATCCTTGGTCGCGAAGATGCCCGCCCCGGGGAACTTGGATCAGCTGTAACCCCAGTTCGTGTCGTCCGAGAACTTGGTCAGGACGATGTTGTTGGAGTCGGGGTAGCAGGTGATCGTGATGTCGTAGCCGACCGCCTCGCCGTTGGCGTACACGATCTCGCCGCGCTCGGTCACCTCGCCGTTGGCGACGTAGATGCGCAGGTGCTTGGTGCCGTCGATGACGTCGAGCACGAACGCTCGCGGGTCCGACTGCGGACCCTCGACGTCGATCTTCCACTGGCCGGCGCTGACCACCGCCACGGCGGACGCCTTGTGGAACAGCTCTAGCGTCTTGCCCTTGGTCTCGATGAGCCTCATCTGCAGCGTTGCCTTGGACTGCGTCGTGTTGGAGCGGACGACGACGGCATTCTGCCAGGCGACGATCTCCTCGACGGTGTCGTCGTAGGACTCGGTGACGCCGTCCTCGGATACGTAGCCGAGGCCGACGAAAGAGGCGTTGAGCGACGAGACGGAGGTGGTTGGCGCCGCGGTCCCTACGGGAGCGACGCTCAGTTCACCGGTCACGCCCACACGAACTGCGGCTGCCAGCAGGGCCATGCGCTTCTACCTTCCGGTTGCTGATGGGTTTGGTGCTACGGCCCGCGGCAGCCGTAGGTCAGTGCGCTATTGCGTCGTCGGCGCGCAGGTCGAGCGAGTAGGTCGCCCAGGACCGGAACGCCCCCGCCTCGAGGTCGTCGAGAGGCCGGGGGGCGAGGAACTCGTCGACGCGGTAGCAGGCGATGCCGAGCGTGGCCGTGCCGGCGAGGGCATGCAGGGTGGCCCGCACCTGCAGGGCGAGGATCTGGGCCGCGGGTTCGCTGGTGGACCAGGTGAACACGTCGAGCCGTTCCCGCACCCGCACCGGACGCAGGTCGCCGCCGCCGGCGTGGCGGACCTGGATGAAGGTGGTCGGGCGCGGGTCGGGGACGCGGGTCAGGACCGGTGTCGGGGTGTAGACGGTGGCGAGGTGGTCGCGGACCAGGTCGAGAATGTCGGGGAAGGCCATCAGCGGGCCGCCCCGATCGCCGAACCGAGGATCCGGTGGTTGGCTTCGAGGCCGAGCGCGGCCGGGTGGCGGGCGATGACGGCGACGCGGGCCCGGTCCGAATCGGACTGGGCCTGCAGCACATCGACCTGGACCCGGCCGCTGTGAAGGTCGAGCGAGTCGAACCCGGACTGCGCCACACCCGCCACCTGGTTGGCGCGGCGTTCCAGGTCCTGGTCGATGTCGCGCGAGTTCGCCAACGCCTTCATGCCGCGGAAGCTGGGCACGTAACGGATGAGGTTCGCCATCAGCCCGACACCAACTTCAGCGTCGACTCGGTGTGGTGGTAGCCGGCCGGCGTGTAGCTCGGTTCGGGCGGCCCGTCGACCTCGAACGTCAACGACCCGAACACGATCCGGTCGTGCCCGGCCACGTCGGCGTCGTTGGTGACCATCAGCCACCGCTGCTCAAGCGGCGCCCGGCCGTCGGAGAGTGGTTCGCTGCGCTCGTCCTGCTGTAGCCACGCCGCCATGCTCGTGCTGGATGTGGGCGAGGTGTAGTTGTAGGTCGTGTTGCCGTAGGTGTCGGTGGAGGTGGCGGGCCGGACGCGGGTGACGGTCTGCGGCAGCATCGCCGCCGGCACGCCCATCTAGAGCCTCATCTGCACGGTGGTGGCCCGGCGCCGGTACTGCGACAACGCGTCCTTGTCGGTCTCGGTCAGCCGCACCGTCGCGCCGGCCGCAGCGCCGCCGGCGAACTGGCCGAGCTGGTAGGAGTATTCTCCGATCCGCTCCGACGTCATGCCCTCCACCAGCGACGGCGACAGCAGCGTGCGCAGCACCATGCCGCACGCGACGGCGATCACGTCGTCGGGGATGGTGTCGTCGCCGTGGTCGTAGGTGACCCGGTACGTGTCGGGGTAGGAGCCGTACAGGTCGATCTCGGGCAGCGACAGCCAGACGTTGGACTGGAAGGGGCTGATCTCGACGATGTCGATGCCGTCCCACGCCCACACCCCCGCGGGCAGGGCGATGTCCGAAACACCGCCCCAGCCGATCGCCACCACCGCCGACACGGCCGTGACGGGCCGTTGGGGAAGCCGGATCCGCATCCCGACCGGGCGGAGCTCCACCTCGTCGGCGGTGACTTCCTCGAACTGTTGGCGGGTGTAGCCGCGGATCAGCGCGGACGCGTCGGCGAGGTAGGCGGCGGCGCGGGTTGATTCGGTGCCGGTCAACGACCGGCCGAGGCGCGCCTCGAGGTCGTTTTCGGTTGCGAGATCAGTCACGGCACACCTCTTCCTCGCGGGACACGTACCAGGTGCGCATCGTCGGGCCGTCCACGTTGGACGGGTAGGTCTGCCAGAGTCGCATGCCGGTCGTGAACGCGGACCGTGGCGCCTCCGGGTGCCACAGTGACTGGAACAGCCCCTCTGCGGGTGTGTCGCAGCCTTCAGGCGCGACGGTGCGGAGCACGTGGTGCCAGGCCGTATCCTCCGGCCCCCAGCCGATGAACCGTTCGTCCATTCCCCGCAGGTCGTCCCACACATCGGCGCGTACCGCCAGCAGCGCTTCGCGTCCCGCGAACACGTCGCCCTCGGCCGGGCCCACGTCGGTCGGTTCCTCGCCTGCCAGCAGGCGGAAGGTTTGGTCCATGGTGAACCGCTGCTGACCGGAGAAGATCACCGACCAGGGCGTGCCGGATGACAGCAGGTGGTGGAGGCGTTTCAGGCTGGCCGCCGGTAGCGGCAGAGCATCGACGTTGTAGACGATGAGGATGTCGGCGTCCGTCATGGCCCGGGCCCGGTTGGCGGCCCGGGCGTAGGAGAACAGGTCGCCGGACAGTCCGTCGTCGGCGACGACGACCTCGCAACCGTGGCGCGCCCACAGGCGGGAGGTGGTCTCGAAGATGCGTTCGCGGCGCTCCGTGTCCGGTCGGTACGGGACCAGCACGGCAAGGCTCACGACGTGGCCCGGGTCCAGTCGGCCCGGTCGCCCAGGCGGGGCATGTCCGCGGCCGAATAGTAGCCGGCTCGGGTCTCGTCCTGAGGCGCGGCCTTGAGTTGGTGGACGATGGGCAGCACGTCGCGGAGTATGTGTTCGGCCGCCCGCACAGCCCGCCCGTACACGTCGCGGACCTCGTCGACGTCGGGCCAGATGCTGAACGTGGTCTGCGCGACGATCGGGCCCGTGTCGATGCCGGTGTCGACCTCGTGCAGGGTGATGCCGGCGACGCTTTCGCCGTTCTTCAGCGACCAGTTGACCGGTCGCATGCCGCGGTATTCGGGCAGTTTCCCGAGGTGCAGGTTCAGCAGCCGCGCCGGGCCGTCGATCAGGTCGGCGCCGATGATCCGGTCGTACATGACGGACAGGATCAGATCTACCTCAAGCCCGACCAGGGCTCGCCAGTCGCCGGATCTGTTCAGCGGGATCGAGGGGTGGAACCGCTGCGCGTACTGCGACAGGCTCCGGTCCCACTCCGGCTCGTGGGCGTTGACGACGATGCGGCGGATGTCCCACCGGTGGGCGGCTGCGGTTTCCAACGCGACGATGCCGAGATGTCCGCGGCCGATGATGGCGAGCGAGGTCATGCGGGGACCTCACGGCCAGCCAGGTACTCCCTCAGCGCATCCGGGCCGCCCATGGCGGCGACCAGGATCTCCCCGACGAGTTCCTGGTTGCGCTGCAGGTGATCCCGCGGGGCGGGCGGGTGCCACAGGGCGTACATGACGCCCTCGCCGGCGTCCGAGCCGTCCGGGTAGAGCACCCGCAGCATGGTGTGGAATGCGACGTCCTCCGGCCCCCAGCCGATGAACCGTTCGTCGAAGCCGCCGATCGCATCCCACACGTCCGGCCGGACGGCGCACACGGCCCAGTTGTGGTCGAAGGTCGGCCCAATCGCGGCCTGGTACGGGTCGGCGCCGGCCAGGATGATCCGGGTCGGCCACGGCTGGACCTGCATCCAATGCGAGTAGACCCACATCCACGGCGCCGTCTTCATCGTGGACCGGATCCGGGCCCACGTGTCGGGGCGGGGCGGGAGTTGGTCGGCTCCGTGTACCAGCAGAACGTCGCCCGTCGCGAGTTGGCGGCAGCGGTTCATTCCGCGGGCGATGCTGAACGTCTGCTCCGGATCGTCGGTGTCGGTGGTGGAGCACAACTCGACGTCCGGGGCGAGCGCCTCCCACTGCGGGCGTAGGTAGTTCCACAGCGCGATGCGTTGCGGGTCCTGCGACCGGAACGGGATCAGGACAGAAATCTTCACCGGACACCGACCATGCTGCCGAGCCGTTCGGCCTCGGCTATCCAGAGCTGCTCCTCAGCGGCGCGCATCCGTTCGTGCTCGCCGGCCCGGGCCACAGCCCGCCGGCAGGCCGCGGCATACACGGCCGGTCGGGCCAGGTTCCGCAGGGCCCGGATGTAGCCGTCGACGTCCTGCCAGTCGACGAAGATCCCCGCATCGCCGAGGTTCTCCATCAGACCCGGCGTGGGCGATGCGACGACGGGGATGCCGGCCGCGGTGGCCTCCGTGGCCGCCCTGCCCCACGATTCGTAACTGGACGGCATGAGCAGCACCCGCGTGCGCGCGTACACCTGCTCGGCCATCCGGTCGGACGGGACGTGGGTGACGATTTCGACGTTCGGCAGGTCGCCCTCAGCCTGCACGCCGTAGCTGCCGACGACGCCCAGGAAGCGCGTCTTCGGCATCCGGGCGGCCACCGCCCAGAATGTTTCGCCGCCCTTGCTGAGCATCGCCCCGGCCCCGCCGGCGGCGCGCCGTTTCAGGTTCACCAGCGTGACCCGGTCGCGGGGGCCCTCCACCTCGTAGTCGCTGCGTCGTACCAGCGGCCGCATGATGATGGTGCGAGGCTGCGTCAGACCTTGGTCGCGGTGCCACTGGGTGAGGTCGTCGGCCATCCACTGGCTGTTGACGACGACCAGGTCGGCGCGTGACCCGTGCAGGTGCAGCGCATTCTTCGAACCGTCGAACGTGTTGTGGTGCACCAGCACCACCGGCACGTTGTTCAGGTGGCCGAGGAACGCGGCGGGTTGGGTGTTCTCCAGGTGCCCGATGAGCAGGTCGGCGGGCAGGTGGTGCGCGTGGTACGCCTTCGGGCCCTGCCGCGGCCAGACGTTGATCCCGTCGTGGACGTAGGCCGGGCCGTCCTGCATGGACAGCGAGACGTGCACGTCATGTCCGGCCCGCGCGAGCGCGGAGAGCATGCCGTGGAGCATGGTCTCCGCGCCCGCGTTCCGGACTGGGACGTACTGGTGCGCGAGCGCCAGCACCTTCATGCGCGGATCTCCCGGTCAGGAGTAGGTGTAGCCGGCCGGGCGCAGGACGAACCAGGGCCACCGAGTGGTGGACTCGGTCGGCGCCACACCGGTCGCGCCGGCGGTGTCGGTGTTGAGGCGGTTGCCCGGGTTGGCGACCTCCCACGCCACGCGCAGCGTGAGGCGGATCGCGGCCGCGTCCTGCTGCATCAGGTTGAGGATGACGACGCCGGAGCCGTCGGAGATGACGCCCTCGGTGAAGATCTCGAACGTGATGTCCTTGCGGATGCCGACGATTGCCTGCGTCCAGTCGCCGCCGATGAGGGTGGACTCGGTCGAGTTCCAGGCGCCGTTCTTCAGCTGCCGGAACGGCATGCCGTAGAGGGTCTGGCCGATCGGCGACTGCAGGTTCCCCTGGAAGATGGGGTCACCGTTGCTGCTGCGCAGCTGGGTGAGCCGCCAGTTCAGGCCCGGCTTGGACACGAACCCGTTGAGGTCGTAGCCGTCGGCCGCGAGCAGTTCACCACCGCGCGCCACGGCGACGGCCAGGTCGACGCCGTAGCCCTCGTGGACGTAGTTCCCGGTGAGGATGGCCCGGTGGTAGATGTCCGGGCCCCACGTGCTCGGCTTGGAGCCGCTGATGTTGAACAGGATCGCCTCGTCGATGAGCGCACCGGCCGCCTCGGCGAGCCGGGGCCGGACCTGGTCCCAGATCGGCACGTCGGCGTCGTCGATGTAGTTCAGCGGCACCGGCACGATGACGGCGATTTCCTCGGCGACGAGGGTCTTGTTGCGCCACTGCTCCTTCGACGTCCGCTTCAGGCCCGTGTCGCCGGACACGAAGTAGGCGTCGGGCAGGACCGACAGGACGGGCATGCGCTCGGTCAGCGCCGACATCGTGACGCGCTGGACTTCGGGCACGAGGCCGAACACGACCGACTTCTCCGGCAGCAGTTGCATGATCTGCTTGCTGACCGGTTCGGGCACGAGCGGGTCGGAGCCGCTGGAGCGGCGCGCGACGATCTGGTCATAGTTGGTCACGGGGACTCATCTCTTTCTGGTGGTTGGGGAGCCCCGTGGCTCGGGGCGTTGTCTATCGGCGGCGGCGGGCTTCCCCGCGGATCCAGGCGTCCACGTCGGTGGTGGAGCTGCTGCCGTTGGCGGGCAGCGCCCCGGACCGCAGGTCGGGCACCGGCCGGGCCGCAGGCGTCTGCGTGGCCGGCGTGAGGTCCTTGGCGAGGACTTTGGCGTCGGCGTCGAGTTCCTCTTTGGTGGATCCGCGGAGCCGTTCGGCCCAGGAGCGGGGCAGTCCGGCGTCGTCGGCGGCGTCGCGGCGCAGTAGGGCCAGGCGGGCTTCGTCGCGTTCCTTCTCGGCCAGCGCCTTTGCTTCGGCGTGTTTCTGGGCCTCGGTTTTGGCTGCTTCGTCGGCCTCCCGGGCCTTCTGGGCGAGCGGTTCGAGTTCCTTCAGCCGGGCCCGCAGGTTCGCGGCTTCGCGGTTCTTCTTCTCCAGCGCGGCACGTGCACGGGCTGGGTCGTGGGTTGTCTCGTCGGCCTCCGGGGCCTCTTCGACGGTGGACTCTTCGTCCGTCATGGTTGGTCGCCTCCAGGGCGTGGATAGATTTGCCCGCACCTCCCGGGTCCGGGCATGGGAAAGCCCCGGAGCGTCTGCTTCCGGGGCTGTCCGCGCGTGCGCGCGGAGGTCTAGATGATCTGGAAGGCGTATTCGGGGAACTCGGCCCCGTCACGGGAGATCCACCGCAGGCCGTGGTCGCTGGTCACCGGCTGGCGGTGGTCGACCTCGTTGCGGTAGATCTGATCCGGGATGCCATCCGGGAATGCGGCGCAGAACGGGCCGTCCCGGAACGGTTCCATCGAGAACGGGCTACGGAACCGGGCGCAGGCACCGCACTGGGACCGGGGCTGGGTCATTTCGCTGCCGCCGCCTTCCGCGTCCACCACAGCCACGCGTCGTCAGCCTCGCGGCCCACCGCGCGGTCAAACGTCAGCCCCTGGATCTCGTCACCGCGGGCGGTTCGGTGATCGGCGCCGAGCATGCCGATCTCCCACGGGATGCCGTCCGGGTAGGCGGTGCACCGGACGACGGTCGCCGCCTTCGTATCCGGGGCGATTGTCGGAGCAAGTCGCGTGCACGCGAAGCACTGCACCGGTGACGTCGTCGTCACTTCAGCACCACATCTGACGTCTCGGCCATGAGTTTCATCATGTCACCGATGGCCTGGATCTGGGCGCGCGGATTGCTAGAGGTGGTGTACTCGGACCACACCTCGGCGAAGAACTCCTGAGCGCTCTTCTGGGCGTACCGGCTCACCGCCCGCTGTACTCTCCCAACCCCGTAGGGTCCCTTGAGGAAGTCGTTGATAACTGCCTCGAGGTCGGGGTTCTTGCGGAACTCCCGGACCAGGAATCCGCCCATCCCCAACTGGTCGTCGATCAGTTGGATCATCTTGCGCTGGACGGCTGCAGTTTCGCGGAACATCCGGTACGTGAGGTGGTGGCCGTACTCGTGAGCCAGGGTTGCGTCGAGAACCGACCGGGAGGTTGGTGGGTGCCAACCGGTGCTGATGTCGTTCGCATATGAGGTTCTGATGGCGGTGCCGTCACTTACCCACCGTGGGTGGAAGGTGACCTGCTGGAACGTGGCGTCGTAGTAGGCGTATGCGTTCGGGTGGGTTGTGTGATGGAACGTCGACGGATCCGTAATACCTCTGAACTCGAGCATTGAGCGGGGCGTGACGTCGCCCTGTCGCGCCAACTCTTGGCCCATCTCGCGGCGCATGGGCGCCGGAAGTGCCGTGCTCAGACCAGCGTCGATCTGCGCCTCTAGTTCAGCCTTCGTCGGTGGCCGCAGGATTCGACTGGCGGCCGGGTCGTCCCACGTAGGCGATGACCAGTTGTAGCCCGTCCGGCCCGGCTTCTGGTCGACGACAGCCCGGGCGTTGTCGAGCAGATACTCGGCGTTTGCCCGCTCTGGCGAGCCGGCGGGCAAGGCCCGCAGTCGTGCCTCGAGTTTGGGAATCTCCCGTTTGGCCTTGGCGATTTCCAGTTGACGGCGAGTGATCGGCCGTCCGAGTAGCGGCTTTTCCTTGGCCGGCACCGGCGCCACCTGCGCCTTGCGCAGCTGAATCGTCGTCCCGTCCGGCAGCGTCAGCGACGCCCCCCGGGTGACGACCTGCACCTGCACGCCGGCGGCGATGTCCCCGCCGCCAATAGCCTCCATCACATCCGGGTCGAACTTGACCTTCGCCCCGGCCTTCCCACCGACCGGCTTCAGCTTCGTCTTCGTCGACGCCCGGGTGATGGCCGCCTTCAGCTTCGCCACATCCCCGTCGGCGAACGCCGCCCTCAACGCGGCGAGCACCTGCGGGTCGGCGTTGCCGAACACCTGCTCCGGGGTGATCAGTTTCGCGTCCAGCGCCTGGCGGATGACCTTCGCGTCGGCGCCCTTGGCGATGATCTCGTCCAGGTGCGCGAGGAGGCTTTCGGTGCCGGTGGCCTGCTCGATGAGCCGGTTGCGTTCCCGGGCAGCGATACGGCGCAGTTCGGCTGCCATGGGCGGCGCCTTCGGCACGATCTCGACGTCGATGACGCGATTGAACCGGCTATCCTTTCCGCGGTCCGCGATCACCCTGAACGTCGTACCGCGATCAAGCAGAACTTCGTCAGAATCCAGCACCCGGTGACTGAAGGCGCGCGTACCCTTCGGCGCGAAGATCCTTATCTGCACCGAGCGGCCGCCCTCTAGCCGCTCAGCGATAGATGTAGACGAGTAAGCGTGCTCAGTCCACACAAGCCCCGTCAGATCATGATCGTTATTGGCCAGGTCACCCCATGGGCCCCGCGTCAAGTCGGCCCGGCGGTACAGGATCGCGTCCTGGGGCAAGACAGACCGGCCGAATATCGCATCCAGCGTCTCGACCGTTTGCCGGTTCCGATCCGTGAGCAGATCGAGGCGACCGCTTCGATCCCGCAGGTCAGCGTTGATGACGTAACTACCATCGCCGCCATACCGGTCGACTGCCTTGAGCTCCGCCTCGGTCAGCCGGCCGAGTTTCGTGGCGGTCTGGACCTGCTTGCCGCTGAGTGAGGCGGCAGCACGGGCGGCGGCCTGCCGTTGCGCTGGGGTCATCTGCAACGCTTCGACGATCTGCGCCTTGGTGGCCTTCGGCGGCAGGGTCAGCTTCTGCTCGGCGGCCATGGCGCGGAGGTCGGCGACCTTCATCTTCGACAGCGCGACCGGCGCCGGAACGGGCAACTTGGCCGGTTCGCCTTCCAGCGCCGCGACGATGTCCCGCTTCAACGCCTTAGCCGGCACGGTGACGCCGCGTTCCTTGGCCAGCGCCCGCAACTGCGGCACCGTCAGCTTCGACAGGTCACCGACCTCGGACGGCGACACCACGCCGGGTATTCCGATCCGCCGGCCACCCTTGCGGTACTCGGCCTCGAGCAGGTCGAAGACCTCGCGGGACAGTTGCGACGCGGCCGGGCCGTTCATCAGCACATCGGCGAACGCTTCGGCGATCAGCTCCTTGCCGTCGCGGGTCGCGTATTCGGAGATCTCCCGCCGGATCAGCCCGTCCACTCCGCCGCCGGCGATGAAGTCTTCCGGCTCGATCAGTTCGCGGGCCGCCCGCCGTGCCGCCAGGTCGGCGTCCCGTTCGGCTGCGCGGCGAACCAGCAGCGCATCCACCTGCGACCGGATCCGCTGGCCGACTGTCCCGATGTCGACGGCGTGGCCGAACTCGTGCACCGCGATGCCGGTCCAGTTGCCGGTGCCGCGCGGATGCCACGGAATGTCACCCGAAGTGTCCTTCGCCAGCATCTGCAGCGCGGACTCGCGCCCGCGCAGGCTGGCGCGGTGTTCGTTGAACTCGATCGCACCCAGCGTCGAATCATGCTGGGCGTACAGGGTCGGGTCCCGGTGGGCGTAGGTGACGACCTGCCGCAGGTCGGCCTGGGGGAAGCGTTCGACGCCGCGCAGGATGCCTTCGCCGACCTCCCGGGCCGTCTCGGACGACATGCCCGTCAGCACCACCGCCGGGCGTTGCCCGGTGAGGCGCTGCATTTCGGCGGTCAGGATCCGCTCAACCTCGGCGGTGGACTTGGCCGACGCGAGCAGCGGCCGGATGGTCGGCAGCTGCGGCACGGCGCCACCCAGGCCGGGCGTCGGTGAGGAAGTGCTGGCGGCCAGGCCCATCCGCTCCCGGCCGGCCGGTGTGGCCCGGTTCTCCCAGTGGTTGCGCCACGCGACCCGCGCGTCGCGACCCGACGTGCCGGCGGTGACGCGGTTCCACTGCCGCTGCAGCTTGCGCACGTCGGCCGGTTCCTGCTCGTGGGAATACATCGGTTCGGGCCAGCAGTGGCAGTGGTCGTGGAACGCCAGCCCGTCGCGCCCCACCGACGCCGACTTGCGCGTCACATACACGGCGCCGCGGGAGGCGAGCATGGCGCAGAACCCGCACGACTTCCCCGCCAGTCGGCGGCGCCAGCCGATGATGCCCTTGTCGCCGAGCAGGGTCTGCTCGAACGTGTCCCGGTCCCCCGCCAACACCAGCCGCTGAGACGAGCCAGCCATCTGCGTCGCCATGGACCGCAGCGCCTGGTCCTCATCCAGCCCGGAGGCGATGGCTGTTTTGAACGCGACCGGCCCGGTGACACGCAGCGAGGTCCGGGCGCGGGTCATGTCGAGGCTCGCCGGAACGGGGGTCAGGTCGACACCGTTCATCGCGGCGTGCTTGCGCAGGAACTCTGTCGACGAGCGGCGGGCCTGCGCATGCCCGGCCTGAATGCGGGCCAGCAGCCCGTCGACCACGCCGAAATACCAGGTGGAGATGGCGGCCGGGTCGCCGCCGAGTGCCGTGGTGGCGACTACGGACGTGACCCCACCGGCGATGGTGGCGAGGTCACGCTGGTGCTGGAGTGCGAGCCGCTCGGCCGTTTGGAGCGGCATTCGGCGCCCCCTGTCCAGCCGGCATCTGGCCTGCGGGCATCTTCGGCATCTGGCCCGCGGATGGCTGCATCGGCTGGCCGGTGTCCATGCCGTCCTCGCGGTCGGCCAACTTCTCCCACCGCGCAATGTCCTGATCGGTCACACCCGGGATCCGCTCCCACAACGCCCGCGGCGGAATCGACAGCATCGTCGCCATCTTCCCCAACGCGTCGGCGACCTGCGCCAGCGAACGGGACTCGGTGTCGCGCCACACCACCTGCGCCGAGGTGTCCTCCCAGCCGGCCATGTCCCCGTTCGCGGCCGAGGCCAGGCGCAGCATCTGCTCGCACGACTCGCCGAAGCTGGTCTTCTGCTCGCCCGTCTTACGCTGCTGAGCGGCCTCCAGCGCCGCCAACGCCTCCGCCGACAGGTTCGACACCCCGTCCGACACCAGCAGGGCATGTGGGGCCAGCTGGGCCTTCGCGGAGATGATGCGCAGCGTCGACTGGCGCGAGTCGAGATAGCCCTTCAACTCCGACTCGGCGAACTCGCCGAAACGGGTATCGACCGACTCGGCCTGGAACACCCGGTCCGCGCCCGCGTTGAACGGCTCCCGCTCCGCCCCGTTCGCGTCCTGCTCGATCGTCATGCCGGTCACCCAGCGCTGCCGGAACGCCGTGAACTGCTGGCTGATCAACAAACCGTAGGTGGTGTTGTCGATCTGGTCCTGCAGTTCGATCAGCGGCTCAACCTCACCGACCGCGCCCTCGTCCAGGTCGGCGCCGGCGTTGACCCACCGCACCACCGGACACTCCGGCAGACCATGCGCACCCGACGTGTCCGGCAGGAACATCAACGCCGACTCGTCAGCGGCCCGGTCGAACCGGTACACCCAGTCCGCGTCGAGGATCTGCT
>Ga0207674_10002796_pt1 | contig 21727 bp, 25 predicted proteins | sample KBSCornC72_FD_184303 | JGI IMG/M metagenome (GOLD analysis project Ga0207674, IMG submission 184303) | Corn rhizosphere microbial communities from Kellogg Biological Station, Michigan, USA - KBS Corn C7-2 (SPAdes) (version 2) | ecosystem: Host-associated > Plants > Roots > Rhizosphere > Soil ...
AGTCGCGCCGAGGCCGCCCGCCGCGGCCAGCAGCGGCTGGAGGGGAAGGACTACGTCGTCGCCGACGGAGACATCCTCAACATCCGCTTCAACGTCTAGCAGCAGTCCGAGCCGCAGTCGCAGTCCGGGCCGCATTCGCAATTGCAACTCACGGGGCGCCTCCTTCCATCGATGATTGTCGATGTAACGTCTAGCTGTTACATTGAAGTTTGTCAATGAAGAAGCTTCCGACGATAACGTGCTGCTCGCCCGGAGCTCCGCCGCTCAAGCCGAAGGAGTTCGAAAGCCTCTCGGCACGCTTCAAGGCGCTTGCCGACCCGACCCGGCTCGCGATCGTCAACCGGCTGGCGAATCGGGACGCCGCCTGCGTGTGCGAGTTCGACTCCCTGGGACTCTCCCAGCCGACGATCTCGCACCACCTGAAGGTGCTGCGCGAGGCCGGCCTGATCGAGGTCGCCTACAAGCGGCGGACGTTTTCGTTCTATCGCCTCGTCCCGGAGGCGGTGGAGGCGCTCGCCTTCGCTCTCGGCGGCGCGGCGCAGCCGGAGCTCGTGCTCGCGACCGCGGAGGGCACCGTTGCCCGCTGAGAAGGTCCTCTTCGTCTGCATCGGGAACGCTGGCCGGTCACAGATGGCGCAGGCCTTCGCCGAGCGGGCCGGGCTCGAGGCGCGCTCCAGAGGGTCGCACGCCGAGGCGCACCTCCATCCCGAGGTCGTCGAGGTGATGGGTGAGCTCGGCATCGACCTCAGCAGCCGCGTTCCGCACCAGCTGGCCGACGAGGACGTCGAATGGGCCGACCTCGTCGTGACGATGGGCTGCGGCGACGCCTGCCCGGTGCTGCCCGGCAAGCGTTACCTCGACTGGAAGATCCTCGATCCGATGGGGCTGCGGATCGAGATGGTGCGCGAGATCCGCGACGAGATCGCCGGCCTCGTCGACGAGCTCGCTACGCCTCCGGTACCGGCCGAGTAGCGGCGACCGCGTCGAGCTGGTTCGCGTGGTAGAGCACCGCTGCCTCGGCCGTGCGCGCGGCGCGCGCGTCGTGGTGCGAAGCGACCGCGTGCAGGAGCTCGGCGCGGACTCCGGCCTCGAGCGGAGCCGCCCGCTCCTCGATCAGGCGCAGGCCCAGGTGGACGTGACCGAGGAGACGCCCTTCTTCGGTCGGCTTGAAGACCGGACCACGCGTCAGCTCGGCGGTTCGGCCCACATCATGGAGCAGCGCCGCGGCCAGTAGGAGGTCGGCGCGCAAACGCGGATGGACCTGCGCGATGTCGCGGCAGATCGTTGCGACGCCGACCGTGTGCTCGAGCAGCCCGCCCGCGTAGCTGTGATGACCTTCGACGGTCGCCGGCAGCGCACGGAGCCGCGCTCGGAGCTCCTCGTCACCGACGAAGCGTCCGACGGCGGCCTTCAGGCCCGCGTGCGAGATCTCGCCCGCGAGGAACTCCAGGAATCCTTCGAGCTCGTCTGCGTCGCGCCGGATGCTCGGCGCCAGTGACTCGGGGTCGAGCTCCTCGGCCGGCTCGATCGAGCGGATCTCGAGCTGGAGCCGATCGCGGAACCGGTCGACGCGTCCCAGCACTCGGACGGCGTCGCCCTCGTCGAACCGGCTGTCGAGCAGGTCGACATCGCTCCAGACGCGCGCCTGGATCCGTCCGCTCGGGTCGACGAGCTCGAGGGCGAGGTACGGGGCCCCCGCACGGGTGCGCAGCCGCTCCTTCTTCGCGACCGCATAGATGCCTTCGACGACGCGGTCCTGCTCGAGCTCGGCGATTGCTGACACGTCACGAGTCTAGGTCCGGAAACGGATGGTACGGTGGCCCGCGATGGCCCAGGTCAAGCCGTTTTCGGCGCTTCGGTACGACACCGCGCGGGCCGGCCCGCTCGAGGATCTCGTCGCGCCGCCGTACGACGTGATCGGCCCGGCGGAGCGTGAGCAGTACCTCGCCCGCAGCCCGTACAACGTCGTTCGCCTGACGCTCCCCGACTCCGAGGAGCAAGCCGCCCGCGACCTGAGCTCGTGGCGCGAGAACGGCGTGCTCACAACCGAGGAGCCGGCGTTCTGGGCGCTGTCGCAAGACTACGTCGGCCCGGACGGGGTCGCGCGCACGCGGACGGGCGCCGTCGTCTCGTTGAAGATCGAGCCGTACGAGAAGGGCGTCGTCCTGCCGCACGAGCGGACGCACCGAGGGCCGAAGGAGGGCCGGCTGCGGCTTCTGCGCGCGACGCAGACCCAGCTCGAGCCGATCTTCCTCCTGTACGAAGGACGGACCCCGTTCACAGTTCCGGCCGGCGAGCCGGTGCTCGAGGTCGACGGCACGCGGGCCTGGCGCCTCGAGGATGACCGCCTCGGCGAGGCGTTCGCCGATCGGCGGTTGCTGATCGCCGACGGCCACCACCGCTACGAGACCGCGCTCGCCTACCACGAGGAGATGGGAACGCAGGCGAGTGGGTACATGATGGTCGTGCTCGTCAGTCTCGAGGATCCCGGGCTCACGATCTTCCCGACGCATCGCGTCTTCCGCGAACCGCCGCCCGATCTCCTTGCCGGCGAGCAGCGCGACGATCCCGAGTCCGCGCTCCAGGAGCTTCAGGAGCTCGAGCGCGGCCGGGCTGCGGTCGTCGTCTACGACGGACGGACGGAGCTGGCCCTCGACGGAGCGGGCGAGCTCGACGTCCAGCTCGTCGACCGGCTCGGCCAGGATGGCCTGAGCTACACCGCCGACTGGCGCGAGGCCGTCCGCGCCGTGGACGAGGGCGAGGCGGCCGTCGCGGTGCTCATGCGCCCGACCCGAATCGAGGACGTCTTCGAGGTCGCTGCGCGCGGCGAGACGATGCCGCAGAAGAGCACGTACTTCTATCCCAAGCTCGTCTCGGGGCTCCTCTTCCACCCGCTGGACGCGTGACGCCCTGGCTCGAGCTCTGCCGTGCCGCCGTCGGCGACGTCCGCCAGGTGCTGGACGGCATGCCGAGCCGCATCGAGCGCGAACCGGTCGTCGGAGCGGGCAAGGGCGGCGACGATACGACGGCGGTCGACGCGGCGGCGGAGGCTGCCATCCTCACGCGGCTCGAGCGGCTGCACGCCGACGAGGGCATCGATTTCCACCTCGTTTCCGAGGAGCTCGGCGAGCGCACGTACGGGCTGTCGCCGACGACGCACGTGGTCGTCGACCCGATCGACGGCTCCCTGAACGCGAAGCGCAACATTCCGTACTTCTCGGTCTCGATCGCGGTCGCAGAAGGCCCGAGGATGAAGGACGTCGTCTTCGGCTTCGTCCACGATTTCGGGTCGGGCGAGGAGTGGACCGCCACGCGTGGTGAAGGCGCCTGGCTCGACGGCGAGCGGCTCGGAGCCGTTCCGCCGAAGGACAAGATCGAAGTGCTCGCGCTCGAGGCGACGGTCGCGGCATCGATCGCGGACAAGGCAGTCGCGCTCGCCCCGCTCGCGCACCGCCTGCGCGTCATGGGGTCGCTCGCGCTCTCGCTCTGCTTTCTCGCCGCTGGCAGGGTCGACGCCGTCTGCTCGCTTAAGGAGGCGCGCGCCGTCGACATCGCTGCTGCGCAGCTGCTCCTGCACGAGGTCGGGCTGCCGATCATCTTCGTCGACGCGGGCCCGTTCGGCGAGGGGCCGCTCGACACCGCGGCACGCTCACCGGTTGCCGCGGCGGCAACGGAGGAGCTCTGCGAGCAGCTGGCGCACATCATTGCCACATGAGCTGCGAATAGGGTGCTCCGGCTGGAACTACGCGCACTGGCGTGAGGTGGTCTATCCGAAGGGACTCGGCCAGTCGCGGTGGCTCGAGCACTACGCGACGCTCTTCGACACGGTCGAGGTCAACAGCACGTTCTACCGGCTCCCGAGGCGCGACGCCGTCGCGCGCTGGGCCGAGCAGACGCCCGGCGATTTCGTGTTCGCCGTCAAGGCGAGCCGCTACCTGACGCATGTCCGCCGCCTGCGGGACCTGGGGCCTGGAGCCGAGCGCTTCTACGAGCGGATCGAGCCGCTTCTGCTGAAGATGGGCCCAGTCCTCTGGCAGCTACCGGCGAACTTCCGCCGCGACGACGATCGGCTCGGTCAAGCGCTCGGGCAACTTCCGCCGGGCCGCCACTGCTTCGAGTTCCGCCACGCGAGCTGGTTCGTGCCCGAGGTCTACGAGCTGCTCCGGTCGCGCGGCGTTGCGCTCGTGATCGGCGACCACCCCGAGCGTCCGTTCCAGTCGCACGAGCTGACCGCCGACTGGACGTTCATCCGCTTCCACCACGGACATCACGGCCGGAATGGCAACTATTCGGAGCGTGAGCTCGACGCGTGGGCCGACCGGATCAGGCGCTGGCGCCGCCGCGGAGGCGTCTACGCCTACTTCAACAACGACTGGAACGGCTTCGCAGTACGGAACGGGCGCTCACTGAGGTCGAAGCTCGGTGTCTGATTCGCCGCATCAGCGGCGCGCTGCCGCCAAACTGCGCGCCGGCATCCTGCTCTGGCTGCTCTCGTGGGTGCCGATTCCGATCCTGTTCGGGATCAGCGGTTGGGCGCGCTATGCGGTCTGGGGCGTGCAGATCGTGGTCGGCCTGGCCGGGCTGGCCCTCGCAGGGTCGGCGTTCTTCGATGCGGTGAAGCAGCTCGGCTGGAGGCGCGCGCCGGCAGCCTTGGGACGCGCGCTCATCCATGGCGACGACCAGCCTGCAGTCCCGGCCTGAGACCCTTCGTTGCTACGCTCGCCGTGATGGATCCACCCACGCCGGAGCAGATCACCGAGGCGCTCTCGAAGGTCATCGACCCCGAGTTGAAGCGGCCCGTCACCGAGCTCGACATGGTGCGGGAGGTGCGCGTCGAGGGCACGCACGTCGCGGTGAAGATCGCGCTCACCGTCGCCGGGTGCCCCCTGCGCGACAGCTTCGAGAACCAGGTGAGTGAGCACGTCATGCCGCTGCCCGGGGTCGAGTCGGTCTCCCTCGAGTTCGACGTCATGAGCCCGGAGGAGCGCGCCAAGCTGACGCAGCGGCTGCGCGGTGGGGTCACCGGTCGCTCGCAGGGGCTGTCCGTCGACGCGTCGACCCGTGTGCTCGCAGTCGCGAGCGGCAAGGGCGGAGTCGGCAAGTCCACGCTGTCGGTCAACCTCGCGGCCGCGTTCGACCGCCTGGGTCAGCGCACCGGGATCCTCGACGCGGATGTCTACGGGCACTCGATCCCACTCATGCTGGGCGTCACGCAGCGGCCGGTCGTCGTCGACAAGATGATCGTGCCACCGGTGCGCGGCGACCTGAAGCTCATGTCGATCGGCTTCTTCCTCGAGGAGAACTCACCCGTCATGTGGCGCGGCCCGATGCTGCACCGGGCGCTCGAGCAGTTCCTCTCCGACGTGCACTGGGGCGAGCTGGACACGCTCGTCGTCGACATGCCGCCGGGAACCGGCGACGTCTCGATCTCCCTCGGACAGCTCTTGCCGCGGGCCGAGGTCGTCGTCGTGACGACCCCGCAGCCCGCGGCGCAGCAGGTCGCCGTGCGCGCGGCTCAGATGGCCCAGAAGACCGGCATGCGCCTGATCGGAGCGCTCGAGAACATGTCGTATCTCGTCGGCACGGGCGAGGAGCTGTTCGGCTCGGGTGGCGGCGACGCGCTTGCAGCGACGATCGATGCCCCGCTTCTCGGCAGGATCCCGCTCGATCCGCGTCTCCGCGAGCAGGCAGATCTGGGCGAGCCGCTCGTCTGGACCGAGCCGGAGAACGAGACGGCGCGCGCGATCTTCGAGGCTGCCGCGGCGATCACGGACGCCGCTCGCGAGCCGGGCACCGTCAAGAAGCCGCTGCCGTTGGCGACGTAGAAACGCGAAGAGCGCCCGGAGGCGCTCCTCGCGTCCAGTTCCGGCGGCTTTCTAGCAGCCGCCGCGGTAGAGCAGGGCGGAGTTGTCCGGTGCGACGGGCGTGTTCGCTCCGAGCTCTCCGGACACGGTGTTGCCGATCACGGTCGCCGACATGTTGGCGAGCAGTCGGGCCCATGGAGCCCAGACCTGTCCGGTCGCGAGACCGTCGAGATGGTTGCCGTTGTCGATGACGCCCGAGAAGTGCGCGTTCGCGTGCGGGCGGCCGCCCTTCCCCGGGTGCATCGGCGACGTCGCCTTCGAGCGCCAGGTCCCGGTGAACCACCCGTCGCCGGTGGTCTCGTTCACGACCGTGCGCGTCGAGATGACGAGATTGCCGCCGAGCCGCGGCTCGGCGCTCGTCGCCGTTCCGCGCCAGGTCGCGTTCGTGATCCGGAACGTATTGCCCTCGGACGTGCAGGTCCGGCTGTGCGACCGGGTCTGGTCCGCGGTGAAGGCCGCGGAGACGTCCGCAGTCTGTGGGTGCGGCTGCGTGGCCGCAGCGACGCCGACGACAACGAACAGGCCGACTGCTGCGAGCCAGAAAAGATGCTTTCGCATGCCGATCGTTCCCCCTTTCATAGTTCTGCCAGTGACAATCACGCTTGGCCGTGAAGACTTCGGGTGTTCGTCGTAAAGGTTTTGTGAGGACCGCATGAGCCGTGACGACGTGCTCGCGACGCTGCGTGGGCTCGGCTATGACGACGCCGATTCCAAAACGCTCGCCGACCACTTTCTCGACGCCGAGGCGCGCGGGAAGCGTGGTCACGGGCTGACGCGCGTCGAGTGGTTGACGACGCTCGACGACCTCGAGCCCGACGCGAAGCCCGAGCGCGTCGTCGCCGAGCCGGGCTTCGAGCGCTGGGACGGGCGGGGCGCGCTCGGGTACCTCACCCTGGCTGCGATCTGCCGCGCGCAGCTCGCGGATCCACCGGCGCACGCGCGGGTGATCGTCGCGGCGCGCTGCTTCCCGACCGGGATGCTCGGCTACTGGGTGCGCAAGCTCGCGGACGGAGGGCTCGTCGCGGCGTTGACCGCTACCTCGCCGGCGCGGCTCGCTCATCCGGAGGGCGGAGAGCCGCTCGCCGGGACGAACCCGCTCGCGATCGCGATCCCGAGCTCGGACGGGAGCCCGGTCGTCGCCGACGTGTCGATGGGAGCCGTGACCTACGGCGACGTGCTCGCGGGCGTGGCGACGAACGCCGAGCTCGTCCCGTTCGGCGGCGAGCAGGCGCACAAGGCATTCGCGCTCGCGGTCGGCCTCCAGCTGCTCGTGGATGCGCTGATCGGAGACGGATTCGGCGCCGTCATGCTCGTCGCGCGGCCGGAAGCAGACCCGGTTCCGGCGCTACGAGCCCGCGCCGGTCGAGTCAGGCTCCCCGGCGATCGCTGAGAACCCCGGCTCGTCGCGGATCGAGTCCAGGTCGGAGTCCGTGCGCGCGTTGTCCCGGAAGTCCGGGTCGAGCTCGATCGCGCGGCGCAGGTGCTCGAGCGCCTCGGGCTTCTTCCCGGTCAGCGCGTAGGCGCAGGCGAGGTTGAACTCCGAGGTCGGGTCGTCCGGGCTCTCGGCGAGGAGCTCATGAAGCCCGTCGATCGCCTTGTCGTACTCGTGGTCGGCGAAGAAGCCGAGGATCGGCGCCTGCCGCTCCCACTGCGACGGCGTGAACGCGACGCCCGGCGCGCTCCCGACGGCGAGCACCGTCGTCCCGGCCTCCACGGCGACCGCCTTGCGCTTCGCCTCCGGATCGCGAACGAACACGAACGTGCCGTACGGGGCATCGATTTCGTCGCCGTCGACGGTGAACGTCGCGTGGCCGTCGGACACGAAGTACAACTCCTCGTGGCGCCCCGCACGCGGGCCCGCCTCGTCGTGCTCGCTGATCACGTTGGCGCCGACCTTTGCGCCCGTGTACGCGTTGACGCCGAACGACGAGATGCCGAAGTGCGAACGCACCATCGCCCAGCGCGGACCCTGGCCGAAGTCGAGCGTCAGGTCCGAGATGTGCGCGCTGCCGCTCACGCCGGAAACTCCGGGTCGTCTCGCAGCCAGTCGAAGTCCTCGTCCTTCTCGGCGTACTTCTTCGCGGCCGGGTCGAGCTCGATCGCGCGCCGCAGTTCCTTGATCGCTCCGTCGCGGTTCTTCGTCAGCGCCTCGAGACAGGCGAGGTTGTAGTGCCCCTGCCACGCGTCGTCGTGCTCGGCCACGTACGCGGTCAGGTGCTCCCGCGCCTTGAGCTCGTCGCCGCTCCGGTAGTAGCCGAAGGCGACGAAGACCTCCTCCCAGGCGGAGACCTCGTGCGGCACGCCCGGCTTCGCCCCGACTGCGAGCACGGTCGTCCCTGGCTCGGTTGCGACGGCTCCGCGCTTCGTGCCCGGCTCCGCGTAGATGAACGTGCCGGCCGGAGCATCGATCTCCTCGTCCCCGAGCACGAACGTCGCGCGGCCGCTCGCGACGAAGTAGAGCTCCTCGTGGCCGTCCTGCTCGTGGTGCTCCTCGACGACGCGCTCCGTGCCCTGCTCGGCGGTGTACGCATTCGTGCCGAAGGCCGTGATCCCGAGCCGACGGCGAACGGGGCGCCACAGGAGGCCCTCGTCGTCGACCGGGAAGCGGTCGAGCTCGTCCAGGTGGACGACTTCGTATGGCTTCTCGGTCATGTCCTTCGCAACGCCTTCAGGACCACCGGGTCGATCGCCTCGATGCCGTCGACGCGATCCTCGAGGTTTTCCTTCCCGGTCCAACGCGTGAACGAATCCTCGAGCTCCCCGTCGTAGCCGAGCTGTGCGAGCCGTTCGCGGAGCTCCGCGGCCAGCTCGTCGTCGACCGGGACCCACTTGTCGCGCGGAGTCACTCCGAAGATCTCGTCGTGGAGCGTGTGGATGCGGCGCAGCTCCTCGATCGGGCGCTCGTGGTCCTCGACGCGGAGCTCGACGACGACGTCCGACATGCCCGCGTAGCCCCCGTTGCGCTGGACGACGAGGAGCGCAGACGACTGCTGGCCGCGGCTGTCCCCGCCTGCTTCCTCGGCCGCTGCGAGGCAGTCGATGAGGCGCACCGCCAGCGGGCCGCTCGTCGACTCGAACGTCTCGGCTAGCGCGTCCACGGTCTCCGGGTTGACGAGGATGTTTCCCTGCGCGGCGTAGTGCGTGCCCGTGCGCCCGCCGGCCCAGTCCATGCACTCGCTTCCCGTGTAGGTCGCCGCGTTGCCCTCGCCGTCGACGACGCCGAGCTGACGGTGGTCGCGGCCCTCGTCCTCTCCGGTCAGCTTGTCGACGACCTCCTGCGCGGACAGGCCCTCGCGGAGCAGCTGGAGCCCGTTGGGCCCGTAGCGAGGGTTCGCGTACGCCTGTGTCGCGATCGCGCCCACGTGCGGCTCTGCCCACGGGACGACGGAGCCGACCGACAGGAACTTCGACTGCACCGAGACGCCCCACTGCTGTGCCTCGAGGTCGCAGGCGACGATCGAGTAGGTGGCGATCAGCGGCTCAGCCATACGTGGCCTCGATCAGATCGATCTCCGTCAGCTCCTTCGTCGGCACCAGCACGCAGGCTACTTCCGGGCGGGCCAGGGCCGCCAGCACTTTCGCTTCGCTGTCGGCGCGGACGACGACCGGCGTGCCGTCCTCGTGCGCCTTCCGCAGCGTGGCGTCGTCGAGCTCGTCGAGCACGAGGGGCTCGGCGGGGAACTCGATCTCACCTTCGAGTGCGAGCTGGGGCACCTGCTGATGCGTCGCGCCGAACCAGCGCGTTCTCAAACCTCGACCGTCTCTCCCGGCTGCATCTCGACGATCTCGACCTCGGACGGCGCGAGCTTCCGCAGCTCGTCGGGCGTCCCCGCGAGCAGTGGAAACGTCCCGTAGTGGCACGGAATGCACTTCGAGGCCCCCAGGAACTCGAGCGCGACCGCGGCCTCCTTCGGGTCCATCGTGAAATGCCCGCCGATCGGCAGCACCGCGACGTCCGGCGCGTAGAGCCGCTTGATCAGCTGCATGTCGCCGAAGACGTTCGTGTCGCCCGCGAAGTAGATCTTCGTCCCGTTCTCGACCTCGAACACGAAGCCGACGGGCTCGCCGAGGTAGACCATGTGGTCGTCGTCCATCGTGCCGCTCGAGTGCTGCGCGTGCGTGAGCGTGACCTTGACGCCGCCCAGGTCGACCGTCCCGCCCTTGTTCGGGTCGCGGATCTTGTCCTCCGGGACGACCTTCTTCATCCAGCAGAGCCAGTCCGCGAGCTCGACCGGCGCCACGACGACCGGGTTGTGCTTCTCGACCAGGTCGAACGTGTTTCCGACGTGGTCGTCGTGGCCGTGCGTCAGCGCGATGGCGTCGACGCGTTCCGGCTCCTTCTCGCCCTCGGGGCACTTCGGGTTGGTCAGCCACGGGTCGACGTAGATCCGCTTTCCTCCCGGCGAGTCGAAGCGGAAGGTGCCGTGGCCGAGCCAGGTCAGTTGAACGTCGGGCATCTCTCTCCTTTCCTAGGCGACGCGCCTGAGACTAACCGAGGCGAACGAGCCGGAAAGCCTGCACCGGCTCGCTCTTTCCCTTGAGCTCGAGCGGGCCCAGCGGCTCGAGGATCGCGCCGGTCAGCTCGCCGGCCGTGGTCGCCCCGATCACGACCCTGCCCGGCTCCGCTTCGGCTTGGAGGCGCGCAGCGAGGTTCGTCGTGTCGCCGATTGCGGTGAAGCTCCGCTGTTCGAGCGCGCCGACGTTTCCGATCACCGCGGGTCCGCTGTTGACGCCGACGCGGAAGCGCGGCCACTCCGGTCGGCCGTGCGCAACCGCCTCCGAGGCATCGGTGAACTTGAGCGCCGCGCGGGCGGCCCGCTGTGCGTGGTCGGGTTGGTCCGTTGCCGCGTTGAAGACGACCAAGACGGCATCGCCTGCGAAGCGCTCGATCATCCCGTCCTCGGTCGCGACCGCGGGCACGACCTCGGCCCAGTACGCGTTCAGCATGGCGACCACCTCCGGCGGCGTCGAACGCTCGGAGAAGGCCGTGAAGCCCTGAAGGTCGGCGAAGAGAACGCTCACTTCCCGCTGCTCGCCGCCGAGCTCGCCCGCACCGGGCTGCTCGCGGAGCCTCGTCATCAGTTGCGGCGAGAGGTACGGGCTGAAGAGCTCGTCCAGGCGTCGGAGCTCGCCCGCGGCCTGCTCGAGGAGCCGCCGCTCCTCCTCGCTGAAGTCGCCGCCCACGTCCTGCGAGTCGACGGCGCGGCTCAGCGCCTGCGCATAGCGGCGGTCGACGAGCTCGCCAGTGTGCTCCAGGTAGAGGTCCTTGAAGAGTGCTGCGGTCGAGCGTCTGCGACGGTACTCCTGGCGCGCGACGAACGCGACGAGGCCGAACGCGACGGCCATCAGCACGTGCCACTCCCACCACGAGGCGTGCCAGTTGTGGCCGAAGGCGATCGCGACCATCGCCTCGGCGAGCAACGTGAAGGCGGCCGCGACGGCCGCGGGCATCGCGGCCGGTCTCCGCCGATAGAGCTGGACGTACCGCACCGCTGCGAACGCGTAGAGCGGAAGCCCGAGCACAGCGAGCCCGTACAGAGGGCCGTGGGCTTCTTCCTCGGTCAGGGCGCGGTCGAGCGGTGCCAGTCCGGAGAGCGAGTAGAGGCACCACGCGCCGAGGAGCCCGAAGACGATTCCGCGCAGGAGCCACTGGCGCCGCATGACCCCCGCCGAGGCCGACGGCGAGAGGTCGAGCGCCGATGCCGCTGCGAAGATGCTTGCGATCGCGAGACCGACAGGAGTTGCGACGATGAAGCCCGCGTTCTTCTTCTCGAGCAGGACTCCAGGAGTCGCGAGCGCATGCAGCGCCAGGAAGCCCGCGCTCGTCACGAACGCGAGGGAGACGAGGAAGAGACGGGCGTCGTCGAGCCGGCGCGCGGCCTCTCCGGACAGGTATCCGAGGACGATGCTGAGCAGCGCCGTGATCAGCACGAGCCAGAAGTGGGCCGGATGGTGCTCCCAGTGGACGTCCAGGCTCGGTTCGCTGAGCAGGGCCACGAGGCCGACGAGCGGGATCGCAAGCGGGATCAGCCAGCGGGCCACGCCCGACCCTAACCCGGGAGGACCATGAGGGTCTCCGCCGAACTGCGGGCCATGCGACGCTGGCTCCCGATCGCGATCGTGCTCGCCGCAGCCGTGGCCCAGGCGGTCGGGATGCGCGACATCGCCTTCTATCTCCTGCTCGTCGCGGTGCCGATTGTCGCTGCGACGGCGCTCACGGTCTTCGGAGAGCTCCTCGACAGCCGGTTCGAGCCGGCGGAGTCGCTCCAGGCGCTGCTCTACGGCGTGGCCCTGCTCCTGCTCGTCCTCGGTGCGGCCGCCGGATCGACGGCGTTCGCGCTGTCTGCATGCCTCGCCACCTTCGCGCTCCAGGCGCTGCTGGGTGTCGGCGTCGAGCTGAAGAAGCCGGCGACAGGCGGACTTGGCGAGACATAGTCTGAGCCGCTGGGCCGCACTGCTCGCCCCGAGGCCGGGTCCTCAGTCGCCCCGGTAATGGCGATTACCGGGGCTCCCTGCGTCCGCGGCCTCGGAACGACCATCGCGCCCCAGCGACGAGCGATGTCCCGCCGAGTCCGCTCGAGCTAGAGCGGTAGCGTCGTGGCGGCGCTGCGCGCGAAGTCGACGAGCGGCTGCACCGCGAAGAACGCGCCCACGTTCACGACCATCGCGATGAACGCCGCGCTCGAGAGCATGATCTCGCGCGGCGGGGAGCCGCCGATCGGCGCCAGGCCGAGCTCCGCGGCGGGACGCATGTACATCGCCCTGATCACCGCGAGGTAGTAGTAGAGGCTGACGAGCGTCGCGAGCACGCCGACGATGACGAGCCAGTTCCAGCCCGCCTCCGAGGCGGACGAGAAGATCAGGAACTTCCCCATGAACCCGCCGGTCAGCGGAAAGCCCGCGAAGCCGAGCATGAACGTCGCCATCGAGAAGCCGAGCAGCGGCCGCTCCCACCCGAAGCCGGCGAGGTTGTCGAGCGTGACCGCCTCGCCGAGCTCGCGCTCGCGGGCCGCGACGACGGCGAACGCGCCGATCGAGATCGCCGAGTACGGGATCAGGTAGTAGAGGAGCGCGCGGACGCCGAGCTCGTTGTCCGCGGAGACCGCGATCAGCATGAAACCCGCGTGCGAGATCGAGGAGTACGCGAGCAGCCGCTTCACGTTCGCCTGCACGAGCGCGGCGATGTTGCCCCAGGCGAGCGAGATCACTGCGAGCACGGCGACGGCGATCGTCCACACGTCCTTCTCGTCCGGGAACGCGACCGTGAGGACGCGGTACATGAGGACGAGCGCGACCGTCTTCGTGGCCGCGGACATGAAGCCGGTGATCGGCGTCGGTGCGCCTTCGTAGACGTCCGGCGTCCACATGTGGAACGGTGCGGCCGACGACTTGAACGCGAGCCCGGCCAGGAGCATTGCCAACCCGACGAGGAGGAGCGGGTCGCCGGTCAGGTCCTGCGCGCTCGTCGCCTGGGCGATCGCCGAGTAGCCGAGCTCGCCGGTGGCGCCGTAGATCAGGGCGGATCCAAAGAGCAGGACGGCCGAGCCCATCCCGCCGATGATCAGGTACTTGAGCCCGGCCTCGAGCGAGCCGACGAGGTCGATCTCGATCGCGCACAGGACGTAGAGGCAGACCGAGAACCACTCGAGCCCGAGGAAGAGCGTCATCAGGTTCCCCGACTGGACGAGAAAGGCCATGCCCGCTCCGGCCGTGACCAGGAGCGCGTAGTACTCGCCGATGTGGTCCTCGCGCATGCGGGCCGAGTAGGACACGAACACGGTGAGCAGGCCTGCGCCCATGACGAGGATCTGCGTGAAGGCGGCGTAGCGGTCGCGGAAGATGGTGTCGGCGACGACGAGGCTCCCGTCCGGGGTCTCGATGTAGACGAGGAGCGCGAGCACGCCCCCGGCGATGAACCCGAGCGCGCAGAAGAAGGCGGCGAACGGGCGCAGGATCCAGCGCGGCATGAAGGCGCCGGAGAGCAAGCAGATCGCCGCGGCGCCGAGCGCGGCCAACGAGGGCGAGAGCGCGAACCAGTCGACGGACGGCGTGTCGATCACTTGTTCACGCTTGCTCTGACGAAGTCCATCCGCCCCTCGGGTGGCTCGTCGTTGGGCCGTTTACCGGCTGAGCCCGCCGGTCGAAGCTTTTCGAGAGCCGGTCTCTGGGACGAGAATTCCAGCGTATTGCCGCTGATGGCCGCAGGCCACGCCGAGAGGGCGAGCAGGCACCCGATCAGCGGAAGGAGGATCGCGAGCTCCGCGGGACGCAGGTCGAGCGCTGCGTCCGGCACCGACGGCCCCTGGTCGCGATGGAGCACGCCCGAGATCAGCCGCAGCATGTACATCGCTGCGAGGACGATTCCGGCCGCGCCTGCGATCGCCCAGCCCCAGCCGATGTCGAAGATCCCGGCCAGGATCAGGAACTCACCGGCGAACGCTCCCGAGCCGGGAACCGCCAGCGCGATGATGCCGGTCACCATGAGGACTGTCGCCAGCGCGGGCCGTCCGCGCGCCATGCCGCCCAGGCGCTCGAAGCTGCCGGTCGACGTTCGCCGCTCGATCGTCCCGGCCAGGAGGAACAGGCTCGCCGAGATCAGCCCGTGGTTCACCGACTGCAAGATCGCTCCGCTGACCCCGGACGCATTCGTTGCAAAGATCCCGATCGTGATCAGCCCCATCTGCGCGAGGCTCGAGTAGGCGATCACACCCCGGATGTCCGGCGCGCGGAAGGCCAGCAGCGAGCCGTAGACGAGCCCGATCGCCGCGAGCGCGAGGACGACGTTTCGCCAGTCGTCGAACGGCCCCGGGAACTTGAGCAGGCAGATGCGAATGAAGCCGAAGACCGCCGCCTTCGAGATCAGCCCGGAAAGCACAGCGGAGACCTCGGGCGACGACTCGCGGTAAGCATCCGGCAGCCAGCCGTGCAGCGGGAAGAGCGGCGCCTTGACGGCGAAGGCGACGAGGAAGCCGAGAAAGATCCAGGTGTTGTCGCTCGTCCCCGTCGTGACGAGGTCGAACGAGCCTTCGGAGAGCCCGAACACGATCACCGAGGCGAGCATCAGCAGCGAGCCGGCCATCGTGTAGATGACGAACTTGACCGTCGCCCCGAGCCGTCCCGGCCCGCCCCAGACGCCGATCAGCACATACAGCGGGATCATCATCGCCTCGAAGAAGACGTAGAAGAGCAGGACGTCCTGCGACGCGAAGACGCCGACCACCGCCGAGGTCAGGAACAGCATCAGCCCGAAGTAGGCGCTCGGCCGTTCCCGTCCGACCCAGAAGCCGTACGCGATCGCCGCGGCCATGACGACCACTGCGAGCCCGGCGAGCCAGAACGAGAACGCGTAGAACCCCACGTGATACGAGACGCCGAGGTCGCTGAACCAGCTCCACTGCTGGTTGAAGTTCGGTTGTAGGCCCGGCTTGTCGAAGTTCATCTGGCCGAGCGCCTCGATCCAGAACCCGATCTCGGCGAGCGCGAAGAGGAGCGCGACCGGGCCGGCGAGGCGGCCGAACGGGAACACCCAGACGAGGATCGCTCCCGCCAGCGGAAGGAAGATCAGGATCGTTGCCAGCCAGTCCGTCATCTCACTTCACCCACACGAAGACGAAGGCGAGGACGGTCACGCTTCCGGCGATCGCGAGCGCGTACGTGCGGACGAGGCCGGTCTGCACCTCCCGCAGCTCGTTGCTCGCCTTGCGCGCGACGGTGCCGATCTCGGTGATCGAACCGAGGACGAGCGGGCGCTCGATCCAGTCGCGGAGCGTGACCGCGAGCAGTACCGCCGGCCGGTAGAAGATCCAGTCGTAGAGCTCGTCGAAGTAGAACTTGTGCTCGAGGACGGCGCGTGCGCCTCGCGCCTGCGGGACGCGCAGCCTCCGCGCCGAGAACGTGGCCCAGGCGGCGGCGATCCCCGCCACGCCGAACGCGACGGCGAGCACGCTGGCCCAGAACTCCTGCGACCCGCTCGCCTCCACGACCGACTCGACGGTCGGCGCGAGGAAGTCCGAGAGCAGGCTCCAGGCGCCCGGCACCTGGATCCAGCCGCCGACCACCGAGAGCACGCTGAGCACCGCCACGGCGGCGGCCATCCAGATCCACGGCTCCGACCGGTCCGGCCGGTGCAGGTGCTCCTCGACGAACGGCGACGGCTGGCCGCCGAAGACGAGGAAGACCATGCGGAACGCGTACAGGCCGGTCAGGAACGTGCCCAGGACGCCGACGACGAACAGGATCTGGCCATACGTGCCCGCAGCGAGCGCTGACGCGAGAATCGAGTCCTTGGCGAAGAAGCCGGCGAGCGGCGGGATGCCCGCGAGGGCGAGCGCGCCGATCAAGAACGCCCAGTACGTGTTCGGCAGGTATCGCCTCAGCCCGCCCATCCGGCGCATGTCCTGCTCGCCGGCGAGCGCGTGGATGACGATCCCGGCCGACAGGAAGAGCAGCGCCTTGAAGAACGCGTGCGCCATGAGCAGGAACATCGCGTTCGCGTACGCGCCGAGGCCCGCGCCGAGGAACATGTAGCCGATCTGGGACATCGTCGAGTAGGCGATGACGCGTTTGATGTCGGTCTGGACGAGCGCGATCAGGCCGGCCATGAGGAGCGTCGCGGCGCCGAGGCCCGCTGCGAGCTGCTGGACGTGGATGGCGGCCTCGAAGATCGGCGCGGTGCGGACGAGCAGGTAGACGCCGGCGGTGACCATCGTCGCCGCGTGGATGAGTGCGCTGACCGGGGTCGGGCCCTCCATCGCGTCCGGGAGCCACGTCTGGAGCGGCAGCTGCGCCGACTTCGCGACCGCGCCGCCGAGCAGGCCGAGCGCGACGAGGTTGACGGCCCAGGTGCCCGTTTCGCCGCCGGCCCACTGGAACGACGATGCGAACGAGAGCGAGCCGGTGCGCTGGATGAGCAGGAAGAAGGCGAGCGCCATCGTCGCGTCGCCGAACGCGTTCATGATGAACGCCTTCTTCGCGGCCGCGACCGCCTCCGGGCGCTGGTGGTAGTAGCCGATCAGCAGGTACGAGCTGAGGCCGACGAGGCCCCAGCCGACGAGCAGCATCAGCAGGTTCCCGCCCTGGACGAGCAGGAGCATCGAGAAGACGAACAGCGCCATGTACGCGAAGTAGCGGCGCTCCTCGTCCTCGCCGTCCATGTAGCCGACCGAGTAGCCGACGATCAGCATGCCGACGCCGGTCACGATCAGCATCATCAGCACCGAGAGCGGGTCGACGAGGACGCTCAGGCCGACGTTGAAGTTGCCGGCTTCGAGCCAGGTCCAGGCGGTCGAGATCTGTTGCTGGTCGCTGTCCGAGCGGCCGAGGATCGCGAAGAAGTCGACGACGGCTGCGATGAAGGCGACGGCGACCGAGGCGGTGGCCAGGTAGCCGGTGAGGCGCCGCGGGAGGCGCGTGCCGCCGAGCGTGATCAGGACCGCTGCCGCAAGCGGCGAGAAGAGGCAGACCCAGGCGGCTGTGGTCATCGGGGGACCTGCTCGGAAGCGAGCCGGCCCGCGAGTGCGGCCGCGATCTCGGGGACGCGGTGCTCGCGGTCCTGGCTCGGGTCGTAGGCGGTCAGGGCCGCGGCGGCGATCTCGAAGCGGTCGGAGACGGCGGCGAGCGCCCGCTCGAGCTGCTCGGTGTCGAGCCCATCCTCGACCGCGAGCACGTTGGCGTGCGCGACCGACGGATCGAGCACGTCGAGGTCGACGTGGACGTACACGGCGTCGACGCGCGTCGCGAGCTCGTCGAGCGCGGCCTCGAGCGTGTCGGCATCGGCGCGGCGCAGAGCAGAGGCTTCGAGGCGCTCGAGCTCGGTCGGCTCGAAATCGCGCGCGGCCACGAGCAGCGCGTTCTCGGCCGGCACCGAATGCAGCCCGGCTCGCATCTCGTCCCAGCCCTCCCCGGTGAGCATCGCGAAGCCCATGCCGTCGAGGAACCCGGTCGGGGTCGACTGCGGCGTGTGAAAGTCCCCGTGCGCGTCGAACCAGACCACGCCGACGTCGCGGCCGATCCCGGTCACGGTTCCGAGCGACGTGAAGCAGTTGACGGCGAGGACGAGCGGGAACCGGCCCTCCTCGACCGCATCGCCCACCGCCGAGCGCACCGCACGGATGACCTCGAACGAGTCCGCGACCTCGTTCGGCACCGGCCGCGGCTGAGGCCCGGGGACGACGACCGTCTCGCCGCCGATCGCCTCGGCCAGCACTCCCGGCCCGCGGCTCAGGTCTGGATGCTCGCGCCCGAGGTACCAGGGCACCTGGATCAGGCGGACCTCGCTCATCCGCGCAGCGTCGAGAGCTTGTCGACGTCGAGCTCGAGCTTGCGGCGATGGACCGCGACGATCAGGCCGAGCCCGACGACGACCTCGGAGGCCGCCACGGCCATCACCGCGAGCGCGAAGATCTGCCCGCTCATGTCGGCGTGGTTGCGCGAGAAGGTGATGAGTGCCAGGTTCGCGCCGTTGAGCATGATCTCGATCGAGAGCAGGACGATCAGCGGGCTGCGCCGGAGCATCACGCCGAGCGCGCCGATCGCGAACAGGAACGCGGAGACCGCGAGGTACCAGGTGAGGTTCGGGCCCATCACCTGGCCCGACCTTCTCCTTGTAACAGACCGCTACTAGCGGGCTTTGGCGGGTCCTCGTGGGCGTGGCTGCCGAGCACGACGCCGCCGACCGCGGCCGCGAGCAGCACGATCGACGTGATCTCGAACGCGAGCAGGTGGTCGCTCAGGAACACGCGCCCGACCTCGGACGGGCTCCCGAACGCCGCGGTCACGTCGGGTGCGTTCGACAGCCGGCCGCTCGCCTTCAGCCCGACGACGACCACGATCTCGACCATCAACGCGCCCGCCGCGGCCACCGCGCCGAGCGCCTGCCAGCTCGGCCCGCCGGCCCACGGGGCGTCCGCGTGTCGCCCCAGATAGGCGATCACGAACAGGAACATCACCATCACCGCGCCGGCGTAGACGAGCACCTGCGCGGCGGCGACGAACTCCGCCGAGAGGAGCAGGTAGAGCACCGCCAGCGACCCGAGGTTCCCGATCAGCGCGAGCGCCGAGTAGAACGGGTTCGAGAAACTGACCACGGCCGCGGCCGAGCCGAGGCACGCGAAGGCCGCGACGAACCAGACGGCCCAGACGAGGGCGTTCCCCACTACGAGCGCTCCTTGTAGGCCGGGACCGGCGTGTCGTAGAGGCTGCGGTCCGCGACCGGCACGCGCTTGATCGGCTCGGCGAGCAGCATGTCCTTCGTGTAGATCAGGTCGTCGCGCGAGTACTCGGAGATCTCGAACTCCTGCTCGAGCGTGATCGCGTCGAACGGGCAGGCGAGCTCGCAGTAGCCGCAGAAGATGCAGCGCGAGAGGTTGATCTCGTAGATGCGGGCGTAGCGCTCTCCCGCCGAGACGCGGTTGCCCGCGGTGTTCTCCTCGGCGACGACGCGGATGCAGTCGGCCGGGCACGCGGCCGCGCAGAGCGAGCAGCCGACGCACTTCTCGAGGCCGTTCTGGTGCCGCCAGAGCCGGTGGCGTCCACGGAAGCGCGGATAGAGCGGGCGCTTGTACTCCGGGTACTGCTGCGTGATCGGTTTCTTGAAGACCTGCTTCAGCGTGACGCCGAAGCCCTTGACCGAGTCGAGTGGCTGGGGGCTCATGCGCGCCCCTCGCCGGCGGCGGCTCCCGGCCGGCGAAACCGGCCTCCTCCGGCTCCGCACCCGCAGCGGCGCCCGAGGAACGCGCAAGCGGATCCCACGGCCCTACTCATGAGAAAGCCACCACGAGCGCAGCGGTCACGAGCGCGTTGATCGTCGCCACCGGCAGCAGCACCTTCCAGCCGAACGCCATCAACTGGTCGTAGCGCAGGCGCGGAAGCGTCGCGCGCAACCAGATGAACAGGAAGATCAGGACGAGCACCTTGAGCAGGAACCAGATCGGTCCCAGCGGCGCCCACGGTCCGATCCAGCCTCCCAGGAAGAGCGTCACGCAGAGGCCGGAGAGCACGATCATGTTCACGTACTCGGCCATCGAGAAGAGGCCGAAGCGCATCCCGCTGTACTCGGTGTGGTACCCGGCGACGAGCTCGGTGTCCGCCTCCGGGAGGTCGAAGGGCGGACGGTTCGTCTCAGCTGTGCCGGCGGCCAGGAAGACGATCAGGCCGACGAACTGCGGGACCGCGTACCAGACCGTGTCCTGCTGCTTGTCGACGATCCCCGTCAGCGAAAGCGTGCCCGCCATGATCACGACGCCGAGGACGGAGAGCGCGAGCGAGACCTCGTACGACACCATCTGCGCGCAGGTCCGCATCGACCCCAGCAGCGCGTACTTCGAGTCCGAGGCCCAGCCGCCGACGATGAAGCCGTACACGCCGAGCGCGCCGAGGGCGAAGATCAGGATCAGCGAGATCGGGACGTCCGCGATCTCCCCGGAGATGTCGTAGCCCGCGATGTGCCAGCCCTCGCCCCACGGGATCACGGCGAAGGCGGCGAGCGCGGTGAACGCGGAGACGATCGGCGCGGTGATGTACAGGAAGTCGACCGCGGTCGCCGGGTAGAAGCTCTCCTTCCGAATCAGCTTCACGAGGTCGGCGATCGGCTGCAGGAGGCCGAACGGGCCAGCGCGGTTGGGGCCGTAGCGGAGCTGCATGCGCCCCAGGAGCTTGCGCTCGACCCACGTCATGTAGGCGAACATGCCCAGCAGCAGGTTGATGATCAAGGCCGCCTTGATCAGGTCGATCCACCACGGTTCGTTCATCCGCTGACCTCGACATGCGTTCCGAGGTCGCGGGCGTGCTCGGACGGGACGCGGGCCACTCCCGCGGCGACGTTCTTGTTCAAACGCGCGCGAAGGTCGACCGAGGTGCCGTTCGAGCGGACGTGCACCGTGGAGCCCGGCTCGACGCCGAGGCGGGTCGCGTCGCTCGGAGCGAGCTCGATCACCGGGTCGGGGCGCTGGAACTGGAGTTCCGGGATGCGGTCGATGGCCGGGCCCGCGAAGAGCGGGCGGTAGCTGACGAGCCGCAGGCCTTTGCCGTCACCGTTCGTCTCGGCGGGCGGCGCTGCCGGGACCTCGATCCCCTCGGCGCGCTGCGGCAGTGCGGCGCGCTCTCCGATGTCGGAGTAGTCGATGCCCCCATAGCAGCGCTCCGAGAGCTCGGCGAACACCTGCGGCGGGTGCGGCGAGACCTCGACGTCGAAACGGTGGGCGAGCTTGGCGATCCAGGCCAGCTCGTCCGGGCAGGGCGGGATCACGGCGCGGCGCAGGCGCTGGAGCCGCCCCTCGAGGTTGACGTACGTGCCTTCGCGCTCGAGGTAGCTCGTTCCGGGAAGGACGAGGTCGCTCCAGCCGCGCACGGGCGAGCGGAACATCGAGATCGCCAGGACGCGCCCGGCTCGGTCGGCCAGGGCGCGGACGTCCGGGTTCGCCGCCGCTTCGTCCCCCGAGACGATGAGGAGCTCGATCGGCTCCGGGTCGGCCTCCTCTCCGTCGGCCGCCGCCGCCCAGCCGTCGGCGACCCCGCGGCCGTTCGCGGTCTCCGGGAGGTGGAACGCGGCGCTGCCGGGCTTGGCGGCGAGGCCGAGCTCGGCGGCGAGGGATGCGACGCGCGCGCCGCCGTTCCCGTTCGGGCCCGACCAGATGAGGATCGTCCGCTCGGTCGAGCGGATCCTGTCTCCGAGCTCGTTCCGGACCCTGGCCACGCCCTCGTCGGCGGCGCCGATCTCGTTCTCGACCACCTCGGCGCCCGCCCGGCGCGCGGCCTTGACCCAGAGGTCGACGATGGGCGCGCGCTCGACGACGGGGTCGTCGCCGAGGATCACGATCAGGTCCGCGTCGCGGATCGCTGACAGCGGCAGGCGGAACGCGTCGAGG
>Ga0207674_10002797_pt1 | contig 21726 bp, 28 predicted proteins | sample KBSCornC72_FD_184303 | JGI IMG/M metagenome (GOLD analysis project Ga0207674, IMG submission 184303) | Corn rhizosphere microbial communities from Kellogg Biological Station, Michigan, USA - KBS Corn C7-2 (SPAdes) (version 2) | ecosystem: Host-associated > Plants > Roots > Rhizosphere > Soil ...
ACCAGCCGTCCGCGCATGGGTACCCGCCCTTCAAGGGGCTCCCCGCGCTGCGCGAGGCGATCGCGGCGCGCTACTCCGAGCTCTACGGCGTCGAGCTCGACCCGGACACCGAGGTCACGATCATGCCCGGGACGAAGACGGCGATCTGCGAGCTCGCGCTCGTGCTCGCGGAACGGGGACAGACGATCGTGCTGCCCGACCCGTACTACCCCGACTACCCGTCCGGGCCCGCGCTCGCCGGGGCCGCGACCGGGTACGTGCCACTCGACCGCGAGGCCGGCTGGGCGCCCGACTTCTCCGCCGCGCCTCGGGACGACGTCGCCGCCATCTTCCTCAACTTCCCGTCCAACCCATGCGCGGTCTGCGTGCCCGACGGGACGTTCGCGGCCGCGGTCGAGTTCGCGAACAAGACCGGCGCGCTCGTCATCCACGACTTCGCCTACGGGGACATCGTCTTCGACGGGCGGCGTCCCCAGAGCTTCCTCGCCGAGCCGGGCGCGCGGGAGGTCGGCGTGGAGATGTTCTCGATGTCGAAGACCTACGGGATGGCCGGCTGGCGGCTCGGGTTCGTCGTCGGCAACGCGGAGGTCGTGGCGCGGCTCGACCTGCTCGCCGACCACGCGCGCGTCGGGATCTTCACGCCGGTGCAGCAGGCGGGGATCGCGGCGCTGACCGGGCCGCAGGACTCGGTCACGGAGCGGGTGGAGCGGTATCGCCGCCGTCGCGAGCGCGTCCGCGAGGTCCTCCCCCACGTCACGTCCGAGGGCTCGTTCTACCTCTGGTGGGAGCTGCCCGACGGGCTCACGCCGGAGCGGCTGCTCGAGTACCGCGTCGCGGTCGCGCCTGGCGAGGGCTTCGGTCCGCGCGGCGCGGGCTGGGCACGGCTCTCACTGGCGGTCACGGACGAGGCGCTCGAGACCGGCCTCGCCCGGCTCGCTCGCGCGATCGCCTAGCTACCTCTGACAACTGTCGTCTATAGTCCAGTGCGAGAGAGATGAGACGCTTGCGCGTAGGGATCCTGCAGGCGTCGTGCGCTGCGCTGGCGGCAGGCGTGTTCGCATTGACTGCCTGGGGGACGGCAACGCCCACATCGCCGGCTTCGGGGGCGGTGTTGAAGACTTCGCATCCTGTCTTCACGTGGACCCTGCCTGCTGGTGAAAGCTCGGAATCGATCTACATCGCAAGCAAGCCCGATACGACTCCAGAGGGGAAGTTCTTCGACGAGAACGTCGTCGATTCTGACTTCTTCTTCAGTGACCAGGATCCACGGCAATGGTCGCCCACGTCGCCTCTCTATGCGGGACGCCGGTGGTGGATCGTCGGGGCCAGAAACAACGAGACGTACGACACCACTTTCAGCACGCCGAGCGCGTTTACCATCGCTCCTACGGCGAAGATCGTGGGCGTCAGCGTCCGCCGCTACTCGTTTCTGCGCAATGTCGACTTCACGGTCCGTTGGAACAGCAACGCACGGCGCCCAATTGTCGAGGCATCGATCTCCACACTCAGCGGGATACGGCGCTGGTCGGCGCGGTCAGTCGAATACGGCTCGATCGGCGAGGTTGGGTCGAGTTTCTTTTCGTGGTATGCGGCGCGACGAGTTCGCAAGGGGAGCTTGGTTCGGTTCCGCGCCACGATTCGAGCTCAGGGGGCAAGCGCAACTCTGACCCGCAAGCTGCGCGCGCCTTAGATCAGGCCGCGTCGAGCTCACGCGAGTGATCGGCCGTCAGGATCGCCGGCCGGCCCCGATCGCCTGGAGCCGGCCGGCCTCCTGTTACGAGTGCCTCCAGGTCACCGAGAAGCTCGTGCCGCCTGAGAGCGCTGAGGTCTGCGCCTTGGTGACACCGCCCGAGACCATGTCGATCCGGTCCGGGTTGAACGTGCCGATGGCGGCGCCGTTGACCGTCACTGCCGAGAAGTTCGCAGTGCCGAAGTTGGTAAGCGGCAGGACACCGCCCGAGCCGGAGGGCGCCTCCGCGATCGCCTCTGCGGAGGCGAGCCTGGCGCGCTTCAGGTTCTGCGTCGTGACGAAGTTTCCGCCGGTCGTGTTGTTGTGGATCGTGAGCGTGAAACGACCCCTGCCGTCGGTCGTGACCGAGCCGGTCATCGAGTCGCCCGCCCTGATCGGGATCGAGAGGTTGACCGGGAACTTCGGGTACATCTCGTACCACGCGTAGTAGCGCGGCGACCCGCCGCTGCAGTCGGCACTGGTGCCGGTTTGCTCGACGGTGCTCGAGCCGTCACCGTCGAGACCGACCCAGAAGCTCGAATAGGTCGTCTGCGACGTGCAGCTCGCGGTCGGCTGTGTCCAGTTGGCCGAGACGCTCGTATAGCGCCCGTTGATCGCGCTGTAGCCGGACCAGTTCGTGCTCGTGCTGTGGCTGATCTTGTGGTTCGGCGCGAGCATCCGCGCCCCGTGAGCGACGTTGCCGCCGCTACTCGTGCCCGAAACGGCCGCGAGGGCGACGAGCGCCAGCGCGGCGACGAGAGCAAGCCACTTGGGCATGGAACCCCTCCTCGTAGTGGAACCCCGTACGCGCTCGAAGATAACCCATCTGGCGCAGTCGGCCTAGGGGTTCAGCGAAGAGCCTCCTCGAACCGCGGGTCGTCACGTACGGCAGCGAAATCGTCGTCGCTCCGCGCCTGCTCCCGGAACGACGGGTGCAGGTCCACGGACCGCCGGAGATGGGCGAACGTCTCGTCGCCGGTGTCGCCCGCGAGCGCTGCGAAGCACGCGTAGTTGTAGTTCAGACCGGGGTGGTCAGGCATGTGCTCGAGGCCGCCGCGGACCGACTCGAGCGCGTCGCCATAGCGCTGCTCGCCGTAGGCGATCATCGAGTCTCGGTGGAACGACCACGCGTCGCCCCAGTCGAGCGCCTCGTACGCCTGGCCGGGGGTGGCGCCGAGCGCGAGGACGGTTCCGTCCCCGGTTGCCTTCCGGCGAGACCCAGGCCGAACGGACACGAACGTCCCTGCTGGCGCGTCGACCGTCTCGCCGTCGATCTCGAAGGTCGCCTTCCCGTCGAGCACGATGTACAGCTCCTCCTGACCCGAGGCCGTCTCGTCGTGCTCGCCGATCAGCGTTCCGTCCTCGCCGGGCGTGTAGGCGTTGACTCCGAACGCCTGGATCCCGAGATGCTCGCGCACCGGGATGTCTCTGCCGCGTCGCTCGATGTCCTCGAGCCGTGCCATCTGCCAGTTCGAGTCGTTGCTCATCCGGTCCCCCTTGCGCGTCGAATCCTTGATCGCTCGAGGTTATCGGCAACGGATAATCAGGCCGTGGAACCGGCCGACGTAGTCGAGCAGCTCTGGAGCCGGATCCAGGCGCGGGACTGGGTCGGCGTGGGCGGCCTGCTCGCAGAGGACTTCGTCCTCGAGTGGCCGCACGACCTGGTCCGCCTCCACGGCCGCGCCGACTTCGTCGAGTTCAACCGCACCTATCCGGAAGGCTGGTCGATCGAGGTGCTGCGGATCGTCGCGCAAGGGAGCACCGTGGTCTCGGAGGTGCGTGTCCCCCATGCCACGCTCGGCCCGTTCTACGCGCTCTCGTTCTTCGAGGTCGACGGCGGCCAGATCGCATCGTGCCGCGAATACTGGGTGCCGGAGGCCTACGAGGAGCCGGCCGGTGAGCGCACGCGCTGGTTCGAGCCGATGTAGGTCAAGACGGTCACGCGGCGCTCTCGAGGCGGCAGATGATCTCCCAAAGATGACCGTCGGGATCACGAAAGTACCCGGAGTAGATCCCCCAGGGACGCTCGTGCGGCTCATCCGTCAACGTTGCGCCGGCCGCCTGTGCGCGCTGGAGCAAGGCGTCGACGTCGGCTTTGGAACCGACGATGTGGCCGATGCTGAACCCGCCCGCTGCCGGCGGCTCGATCGAGATGTTCGCATCCTTCGCCAGCTCCGTACGGGGATACAGCGTCAGGAGCAGCCCGTCGGCCAGCTCGAAGATCACGATCGCCCCCGCGGGCGTCGATTCGTCACCGGTGAACTCGGTTGCGACTACTCCGCGGGTGTCGAGCCCGAGACCATCGCGATAGAACTCGAGGGCGCGATCCAGGTCGAGCACGGCGAGCGTGATTACGTGAATGCGCGGATCCATCGGCTCCTCTCGTGCGCATGGGCAGTGTCCGTCATTCGATCGGGAGCCACGCGTCGTTCTCGGCGTAGTGGATGACCGCCGCGAGCTTGTCGTCGAGCGACGGCGCCTCGCCCGGGCGCCACGCCTTCCAGACCTCGATCGCCTCGAGCGCGACGGCGACTTCGAGCAGATACGGAAGACCAGACTCGTCCTCGTCCTCGACGCCAACTGCGGCCCGAGCTGTCGGCGTCGCCGACTCCGCGAAGATCGTCCCGTCGGCCCCGAACTCGTCGAGGCGTTCGATCACATCACGCAGCGTCATCTGCAGTTCAACCGATGCGCTGCGCGAAGACCCAGACCTGGCCCTCCGGATCGGTCGCCGTGAACCGCCGGTCGCCCACGGGCGAGGTCTCGAGCTCGGTCACGTCGGCGCCTGCGGCCGTCGCCCGCTCGTGGAGCGCCTCGACCTCGTCCACGTAGACGTGGACGAGCGCCGAGGGATACGCGTCGAGCGTCGTCGGGCTCTTGAAGCTCTCACCGGCCTGGCCGACCATGACCAGACCGTCCTCGCCCAGGATCAGCTCCCTGTGCGGCCGCCCCGCCGCGCCGGTCTGCTCGAGACGCAGAACGAAGCCGAACGTCGTCGTCAGATACTCGACGGCCGCCGCAGCGTCCTCGTACAGGAGGTACGGGCAGACGCGTGTGTAGCCCGCCGGCGGATTCTGCATCAGGCTCGGCATTCCCCGGCCGTGCGGATCGGTAACGGCGTCGTCGGGTCGATCGTCTAGGACTCGCAGCCGACGCCGTCTCGGTTGCCGTCGAAGTGGTGCGGGTCGGGATCCGGGACGTCCCAGCGGACCGTGAAGTTCGTGTACGGGATGTCCGCGCAGTTCAGATCCGGTGGCGGCGGTGGGATGCAGACCGTCGGATACGACGCGGCGCAGCTCCCGCCGCCGGGCGGTGGCGGTGGTGGTGCCGGAGCGCCTCCGCAGCTCACACCGCTGATGCCGACGACCGGGTGGAGCTCGATGCCGTTCGGGGCGACGCCCGTCTGGCCGTGGATCTGGTCGAAGAAGCCGACGCCGGAGATCGTCGCCTTGCCGCTGAGCTTGCGGAACGAGCCCGTCGGCCCGCCGCACCCTGCGATCAGCGCAGCTCGCGCCCGGTTCATCTTCGCGCGCGCCCTTGCCGTCGCGCCGACGGTGCACGACCTCGCGGGGAACTCGGCGATCATCGTCGCACCGGTTCTCGTCGGGTCGGCGATCACGAGATGGATGTCGCTGTCATCCTCGAGCTTCAGCTCGACGAGCTTCGCCCTGACCCGGAACGTCGTCCGCTCGACGCCACGGCCGCGCCGCAGGCCGAGATAGCTCGGGACGGCCTTCCGTCGCAGCGTCCTGATCGTCGACGTCTGGGGACTGAGGCTGAGCGCGCGGCCGGCCGGGTCCTTGAGCGTCTTCACCGACCAGCGCTCGACCCCGCAACCCACTTGCCGAGAGCTCGGCGCGCTCGTCTTCGCGGGCGCGAGCCCGACCCACGCGAATGGGACGACGGTCAGTCCGAGGAGGGCAAGCGCGAGCCCGGTGCGTCGGGAGATCCGCACATGTCCATTGTGGACACGCCTGCGGGCGGCGAGCAATGACCCGTTTGGAGGAGCGCGCTTCTAGGTCTCGCAGCCGACGCCGTCCCGGTCCCGGTCGAAGTGATGCGGATCGGGATCGGGGACGTCCCAGCGGACGAGGAAGTTGGCGTACGGGATGTCCTTGCACTTCAGGCGCGGCGGCGGCGGCGGGATGCAGACGGTCGGGTACGAGGCGGCGCACTCGCCGGGCGGCGGCGGAGGTGGCGCGGGAACGGGCCCGCAGCTCGAGGCGGTGAACGCGACCACCGGGTGGAGCTCGATGCCGTTGGGAGCTGCGGCCGACTCGCCGCGGCTCGGGTCGAAGAAGCCGACGCCGGTGATCGCGCCGGTCCCGCCGAGCTTCTGGGGCGTGCTCGTCGGCGGTCCGCACGCGGCCGCGAGCGCGGCGCGCGCCCGGCTCATTTTCGCCCGCGCCTTCCGCGTCGCGCCCGCCGTGCAGGACGCACTCGGGAACGCGGCGATCATCGTGGCGCCGGTCTTCGGGTCGGCGATCACGAGGCTGACGTCGAGATCGTCGTCGAGCCTCATCTCGACGAGCCTGCCGGTCACGCGGAACGTCGTTCGCTCGATGCCCCTGGTGCGCCGCGGCCCGAGCAGACGGGGCGCGTGGGCCTTGCGCAGCTTGCGGATCGTCGTCGGCCTCGCCTTGAGGCTCAGGGCGCGTCCGGCCGGGTCCGCGAGCGTCTTCACGGCCCAGCGCGAGCCTCCGCACCCGGCCAGTGTCGAGCCCGTTTTGGCGGGCGCGAGACCGACCCGGGCCAGGGGCAGGATCGCTAGACCGATGATTGCGGCGGCCAGCGCGGTTCGTTTCGAGATCCGCACTTCATGCTCATTCTGCTCCTGCCCGGAGCCGCCGGAATCGCCCTTTTGGGTCACTTGAGGCTTACAGTACGCGGGCGATGGAAGGCTCCACGCGGGAGACCGACTTCGTTGCGCTCGGGCAGCCGGGATCCGAGGCGTTCGCGGGGATCGAGACCTTCCCCAACCCGGGCGTGTCGCACGTCGAAATGACGTCTGACGAGCTGACCGCGATCTGCCCCGTCACCGGCCAGCCGGACCTGTACGTCGCGACGATCGAGTTCTGGCCCGGGCCGCTCTGCATCGAGTCGAAGTCGCTCAAGCTCTACCTCAGCACGTTCCGCAACGAAGGCGCGTTCGCCGAGGCGCTGGCGGTCAAGATCCGCGACGACGCCGCGGGGGCGCTCCAGCTCGCCGCGGACAAGGTTCGCGTCACGCTCCGCCAGAAAGCGCGCGGCGGGATCACCATCACGGCCACCACGTAACCGCTTGCGCCTGGCCGTCCTGACCGGGCTCTACGTCGGCGTGGTCGTCATGGCGCAGGTCGGGACGAACAAGATCGTCGACGTCCCCCTGACGGGCCTCGTCGCGCCCGGCGGGACGTTCCTGATCGGGATCGCGCTCTCGATGATCGAGATCGCGCACCGCACGGCCGAGACGCGCCGCGACGGGTTCCTGAACGCGCAGATGATGGTCGCCTGCGGCTGGGTTGCCTCCGCGATCCTCGCGGCCTACCTCGGGATCCTCAACGTCATGTCGCCCTCGGATCCGCTCTTCGACCGGCTCGCGGGCACGTGGCGGATCGTCCTCGCGTCGCTGCTCGCGTTCGCGGTCTCGGAGACCGTCGACAACTCGTTCGGCGCCTACCTGCGCGACCGGATCCACGACGCCTGGCGCGTGGTCGCGACGAACGCGATCAGCGTGCCGCTCGACTCGGTCGTGTTCCTGCTCGTCGCGTTCGGGTCGCTCTCGTTCATCAAGGGGCAGATCGTCGTGAAGTACGTGGCGACGCTGATCGTCGGGGTGCCGCTAGTGGTGCTGCTCCGGCGGTACGTGCGGCCTCGATGAACGCTGCGTTCCGGCTGGCGGCGAGCCGGCTGGCATCGCTCACGGCCGGGTCGGCGGCGTACATCGCGCTCATCTCGGCGATCTACAACGAGACCGGGTCGGCGCTCTGGGTCTCGGCTGCGCTCTTCTTCGGCGTCGTCGGCTCGGTCGTCGGCGCGCCTGCTGCCGGCTGGGTCGGGGACCGGTTCGAGCGGCGGCGGGTGATGGTCGGCTCGGACCTCGCCGCGGCTGTGGTGGCGGCGGCGATGGCGCTGACGGTCGATTCCGCGCTCGCGCTCACCCTGTTGTTCGGGCTGCTCGCGGTCGTGGAGAGCCCGTTCGAGCCGTCCTCGGCGTCGGCGATGCCGACCCTCGTGCCGCCGGCCAAGCTGCCCCGAGCGAATGCGCTGGTCGCCGCGACGAGTTCGGCCTCGTACCTGGTCGGGCCGCTGCTCGGCGGGCTCTTGCTCGGTGTCGGCGCTTCGGCGTCGGAGCTGCTCGCCGTGGACGCCGTGAGCTTCGTCGTCTCCGCCGCGCTCGTCGTCTCGATCCGCCGGCCGTTCGGGCTCAGCGGCGGGACCGAGTCCGAGCCGGGCGTGTGGGCCGGGGTGCGGCTGATCGTCGACGAGCCGGTGCTCCGCGTGCTGGTCACGGCGACGGTCGTGTCGCTGCTCGGGATGGGGATCGTGAACGTCGCCAACTATCCGCTCTCGATCCAGCTCGGCGGCGGGACGGAGGGCTACGGCGCGCTCGAGGCTCTGCTCGGAGGCGGCGGGCTCGTCGGTGCGGCGATCGCGTCCCGGATACTGAACGTGGGGCGCGCGCCACTGGTCATCACCGTCATGTACGCGGTCTCCGGCGCTGGGCTCCTGCTCGCGGGGCTTGCGCCCGTGCTCGCCGTCGCGCTGGCCGGTATGGCGATCGCGGGTGCGGGCCGCGGTCTCGGCGACGTCGCCGACACGACGCTCGTCCAGGCGCGAACCGACGACGCACGCCGGAGCCGCGTCTTCGCCGCCCAGGACGGCGCTGCGCACGCGGCGTACAGCGGGGCGATGCTCGCCGGCGGGCTGATCGTGTCGGCAGCTGGTGCGCGCGCGGGCGTCCTGACGGCGGGCGCATGCGGGCTCGTCGCGGCCCTGGTCGCCTCGCGGATGCTCAGCGCGACTCGATCGAGAAGCGGTTCCCGTCCGGGTCGCGCGCGTCGAACACCCTGAGCCCCGGCGCCGGTTCGCGAACCTCGGTCACGTCGACCCCCGCCGCAGCGAGCCGAGCACGCTCTGCGTCCGCGTCGGCGACCTCGAAGGTCGGGTCGGGCGCCTCGGACCCGGAGTGCAACGCAAGCGTGCAGGCGCCGGTGCGAAACGTCGTCCAATGCTCGCTCTCGTACGTCGGCTCGAGCCCGAGCAGGTCGCGGTAGAAGGCGGTCGCGCGACCCATGTCCTGCGTGTAGACGACGACCTCGACGAGCTCCATGGCGCGGACCCTACTCACCGGCCGGTCCGCTCGACATCGACTCGTTCGGATCGAACCGCGCCGAGAGGCACGCAGCCCACAAGCCCGTCCGATCCGCCCGGGCCCGATCCGCGGCGCTGAGCAGCTCTTCGGCGTAGCGGCCGCGGCGGCCGCCGAAGAACCAGACGCCCGCGGCGCCGTCGCGGACGAGCGTCACGTTCACGTCCTCGTCCCCCCTCCAGACGTACGCGAGCTTGCGGCCGTAGCGGTCGACCTGGTCGAGCTTCGGATCCTGCTCGATGCGCACATGCGTCCCGGACGGGATCAACCGCCGCGTGAGCGCGCTCGCCTCGTCGCCGTAGCACTCGACGTGCTTCTCGGGCGTGTCGATCTGGACGAGCCGGACGCGCTGCCCGCCCACGAGCTCGATCGTGTCGCCGTCGATCACGCGCGCGACCACGGCGTCCTGCTTCGCGTTCCCCTGCGTGAGGAACGCGAACGCTGCGAGCGCCAGCACGGCGAGCACAAGCCCGGCGAGGAGCGTTCGCGACATGCGTCGAGAATCGCAGACGGCGCCGCAGCCCAACGCTCTGGTGCGGCTTTTGGCGCAGTTCGGAGCTATCCTCGATGCATCGTCGCGCGAGCCCTGCACCCGAACACCTGGCTGGTTCCCGCCGGAGCGGCGCTCATCTACATCGTGAGCTTGAGCGCGATCCTCGTGCAGGAGTCGAACGAGCCGAAGCTGCTCGTCCTCGCGGTCTTTGCGCCGTCGCTGCTCGTCGGGCTCGTGATCAAGCGGTTCTCCGCACTGCTGCTCCCACTGGCCGTGATCGCGCTATCGCGGCTCTGGGTGCCGCTGGTGGACGAGGACCCGCTCTTCGCGATGCTCGGCGGTCTGCTGGTGGGTGTCATGCTCGGGCGCGCATCCGACCGCAGGCCGCGACACGCGGGCTCGTCCGAGGCGAAGACCGACGCGAGAGCGCACCGCTCACCCGGCTTGAAGCGCGCCGTCAAGCGGGTCGTCTCACGTGATGGCATCGACAACGTGCTCGACAACATCCGGTTCCGTATCGACACGTTCCCGCACGGCGTCTATCAGCCGGTTCCGTCCCTTCCGACCGGGCGCGCTACCCGAGGCGGCGGCTCCGAGTCGCGCTGGGAAGCGATTCTGCCGGTCGTCCGCGAGCAGGCGGTCGAGAGCGCGGTCGACATCGGCGCCTGCGAGGGCTACTTCTCGATCATGCTCGGCGAGGCGGGGATCCGGACGATCGCACTCGAGGGCGCTCCGGGAGGAGCGCGCACCGCGGCCCTCGCAGTGCGGCGGAGCGGCCTCGAGAACGTAGGCGTGCTCACGCTCGCGCTGACGCCGGACAATGTCGTCGGAGTGCCTGCCTCGGACTGCGTGCTCTGCCTCTCGATCTGGCACCACTTCGTTCGTTACTACGGCCTCGACGGCGCTACCTCCATGCTGGCGACGATCTGGGAGCGGACCCGTACCGTGCTGTTCTTCGACACGGGCGAGAACGAAATGACGCCCGAGTACGGGTTGCCCGCGATGACGCCCGACTCGCGGTCCTGGCTCGCTGACTACCTAGCGGTAACGTGTCCGGAGTCGCGCGTCGAACACCTCGGAACGCATTCGGCATTCGACCCCTCGGGTCGGCCCGTCGAGCGAAACCTGTTCGCCGTCATCCGCGTCTGAGCAAGACGGCGACCAGAAGCCCTCGAGGCATGTGTCGAGAGTTGCAAACGCCGACCGGCTTAACGAGTTATGCACATGTTTCGACCCGGTTCGTGGCTACTCTCGGCACATGTCTGCTCGTCCTCTGAGGTTCCCCGGCTGGGCGGTCCCGGTCGGTGTGTCTCTCATCTACGTCGCCAGCCTGGTCGGCATCCTCGCCCAGGACCTCGATAGCCCGCGTCAGCTCGTCGTCGCGTTCCTCGCCTTGTCGCTTCTCACCGGGCTCCTGATCAGACGCTTCGCGGCGCTCGTCCTGCCGTTCAGCGTGGTGATGCTTTCGCTGATCTTCGTCCACCAGGTGGACGAAGACCCGATCGCGGCGATGGTGTTCGGGCTCCTGCTCGGCGTCGTGGTCGCACGCGCATATGAGCGCACCGAGTCACGGGAGGCTCTTGCTTCGCCCAGGGCGAGCAGCCCGGCCCACGGCGGCTCTGCGGCGAAGAGGGTCGTGCGGCGGTTCGTGACGAGGAAGCGCGTCGACGATGCACTCGACCGGCTGCGCTTCCGCGTCGATACGTTCCCACACGGCCTGTACCAGCCGGTCTCGTCGCTGCCGGGGGGCTCGGCCAGGCGCGGAGACGGCTCCGTGTCGCGTTCGGAGCCGATTCTTGCCGTCGTCGGCGAGCACGCGGTTGAGAGCGCCGTCGACATCGGCGCCTGCGAGGGCTACTTCTCGATCAGGCTCGGGGAAGCGGGCGTATCGACGATCGCAATCGAAGGAGATCCGACCATCCATAGGACGGCGCTGTACGCCGTGCGGCGGAGTGGGCTCGACAACGTGGGCGTGCTCGCACTGAACTTGACGCCTCAGAACGTCGCCGCGGTCCCGCCCGCGGATGCGACGCTCTGCCTCTCGATCTGGCACCACTTCGTTCGTGGCTATGGCCTCCACCAGGCCACCGAGATGCTGGAGACGATCTGGGAGCGGACCGGCAAGGTGCTTTTCTTCGACACCGGCGAGAACGAGATGACGCCCGACTTCGGGCTGCCCGAGATGAGTCCCGACGCCCGCTCCTGGATCAGCGCCTACCTCGCAGAGACTTGCGAGGGCTCGCGTGTCGAACATCTCGGGACGCATGCAGCGTTCGATCCCGCCGGCGCGCCATGCGAGCGGAACCTGTTCGCCGTCATCCGCGCCTGAGCAACAGCGCAAGGATCGTCCCCGCGGCGAGCAGCTGAGCCCAGGCGGGCACGCCGCCTTCGCGATGCCAGCCGCGGAACCGGTGACTCGGAAAGATGTCGCGCTCGCCGATCCGCGGGAGGACGTGCTCGAGATCGGGTGCGGAGGCTGCCAGCGCTCCGATCGTGACGGGGCTGAGCGGGCCGTATCTGGCGAGAAGCGCCGCGGCGCATGCGACTCCGCTTCCGACCTCGAAGCCTCGCGACGGGATGTCTCGGTGCGGAATCGCGTCGCCGAGCGCGTGCAAGACCGGCCCGAGTAGCAGCGCCGCGGTTCGCGAGCGCGTCAGAGCGCCGGCCGCGCCACCCGTTGCCACGTGGAGAGACACGATCACGTCGCAGCCATCAAACCATTCGTCAGACTTCTCTCGTGAGCAGAGGGCAAAGCGCACGCGAATGGCTGCAGGCTCACCGCTGGGTCGTGATTGCCATCCAGGTGTTCGCGCTCGCCGTGCTGTTCGCGTTCTTCTGGTGGGCGTTCCGCGACGCCTGGCAGCAGGCGAAGCCTCTCCTGCGGGAGGCGAACCTGCGCGACGTCTTCATCTCGATGGTCATTCTCGCTGCGTACTACTTGCTGTTTACGGTCGCGTGGCAGCGGATGCTCGCGGCCTGGGGACTCGAGATCCCGTACCTGGTTGCGCTCCAGGCGGAGATGGCGTCGATCCTCGCCAAGTACGTGCCCGGGACGGTGTGGATTCCCGCGGCGCGGATCGCGGCGCTGCGCCGGTTCGGGATTCGGGCGACGCCACTCGTGCTGGCTTCGATGCTGCTCGAGGCCGGGCTCTCGGGCCTCGCGGGCGTGCTCGTCTTCCTGGTCAGCCTGGTCTCGGTCGGCTTCGACGAGGCGCCAGTGTGGCCGCTCCTGCTCCTGGGCGTGATCGCGGCCGTCGGGCTGCATCCGCGGATCTTCACACCGGGGATCCGGAGGCTGCTCCGGCCCTTCGGTGGTGGGGACCTTCCGCCTCTCCCCTACTCCACGCTCGTGGGACTGCTCGGCTACTACTGCCTGACCTGGCTCGTCGGTGGCGCGGCCGTCTTCTTCCTCATGCGCTCGCTCGGCGCGAACCCGTCGGCGGCCGACATCCCGTACCTCGGCGGCGTGGCGGCGGTGTCGGCGATCGTAGCGTTCCTCTCCCTGATCACACCATCGGGGCTCGGCGTGCGAGAGGCGTCGATGTATGCGCTGCTGCTCGCGATCACGACGAAGGGCGTGGCGCTCGGCGTGACCGTGCTCAACCGGCTGACGATCACTGCCGTGGAAGGATTGTTGCTGCTCGCAGGTGCGCTGGCCTGGCGGTTCTTGCCGCGTCCTGAACTCGAGACAGACCCCTAAACGGGACCAAAAAAATTCGCCGAGCCGGTTGCGCTTTCGTCCACTCAACCGTCTGACTTTGGGCTTCCGCCTACAGTCCTCCGGTTCAGTTTCGACCTACTTGCGCTCCGTGCTCGGCGCAATCGGCAACCTATAGACGTCGGGGGATCTCGTGCAACCCCTTGGCGAAGAAAGTTGTCGCTCTTTGCGAGATCGCGAAAATCGCGGCTGACGAACTTGTCGCAAAGAGCGAAGATCAGTTCTCGTCGACGGAGCCCGCGCGGCTCTTCAGGAGCAAGAGCGCACCGGTGGCGGCGGCGATGCCGGCCGCGATCGCGCGCTTGTTCGGCAGGCGTGACCCGTCGGAGGTGACCGCGGACCTCGCCTTCTGCTTCGCCATCGACTTCGTGGTCGTCCACACGACCCAGCCGAGAAGTGCATTGCGTCTGTTGACGACTCCCATGTGGCGAGGGTACCCGACCGCGGGCCGATTCACACGCGCGCGCCTAGGGGAGAGGCGGCGGGGGCGGTAGCGGCGGAAGCTTGATCTCCGGCGGAGGCGGGAGCTCGAGGGGCGGCGGCAGCTGCGGAAGCTGAACCGTCAGGTCCGGGAGCTGGATCGGCGGCGGCGGAGGCGGCAGTGGCAGGTGGAGCTTGAGCCGCGGCTCGCTTCCTCCTGCGGACTGCTGCCCGGAAGGCGGTGGTGCGGGCCCAGTCGGTGGCTGCTGGGGCGCGGAGGCGCCCTCGTGGGCGGAGCTGGACGACTTCGTCTTTGCGGACCGCTTGCGAACGGCTCGGTCGCGTTTCGTCCGCCGGGGTTGTGTCAACGCGACCCGCTGCGTCGCCTGGCGGGCTGCCGACTTGACTTGGACGCCCTGGCTCGTAGATGGAGCCGCGTCGTCGGTGGCGCGCGCCTTCATCGGCTCGTGTCCGACGCCGGTGACGACGAGCCCCGCCGCGAGCACCGCGGCCACCTTGGCGCCGAGCCCGATGCCGCCTGCCGTGGCGCCTCCGGTCGCTCCACCTCCGAGGAACGACGACGCGAGCGAGGCCGGGAGCGGCACGACGCCGAGACGCTCGAATGCGGCTCGCTGGGCGCGTTGACGGCGCTCGAGGGTCGCGCAGTCCTTGCACTCGCGCAGGTGAGCACGAACCGATCTGCGTTCCGCGGTCGAGAGCTTGCGCGTCTCGAGCCGGGACAGCGTCTGTTCAGCCTCGTGGCAGGTGAGCCCGCCTTCGAGCTGCTCGCGGAGTGCGCGCCGCGCGCGGAACATGAGGGTCTCGACCGCGCTCACCGAGACGTCGAGAACGTGGGCGATCTCGGCGTACGAGCGGCCCTCGAGCTCGCGCATGACGAGGGCGGCCCGCTGGTTGAAGGCGAGGACGCCGAGGGCGCGGCGGAGCTCCGTGGCGGTCGGAACGTTCTCGTCCTCGGTCGCCGCGGGCGTGAGCGAGTCGTTGAGCTCGACCTCGCGCGGGCGCCGCGACGAGTCGCGGAATCGCTGGCGACAGACGTTGTGGGCGATCTTGATCAGCCAGTTGTGCGGCGTGTGCGGGCGCTCGCCGCGCTCGTAGGCGCGGTAGGCGTTGAGGAAGGTCGTCTGGGTGACGTCCTCGGCGTCGGCCTCGTTGTGGAGGACGGCCAGGGAGTAGCGGTAGACCGCGTGGACGTGATTGCGATAGAGCCGTTCGAAGGCGCGGTTTGCGGGACGATGGCGTGCGGCTAGGAGAGGGGTCACCGCCGGTTGGATGCCGCCCCGTCTTCGATCTTGCGGTTTGCTCCTGGCCACAGGTTTTCGGTGCCGGCTTGGGTTTCGGGCGTGCCAGCCGTTCGCCGTGCTGCGCTTCTGGTTCCCATTTTGCGCGGCTCCGTAACGCTTTCCGGGGTAGGCTCGACGCCGGGTGGCGGGTGGACTCCTCGATCCCCACCCAGGGTGGGGGCGTGGGGTGTTCCTACGCGGAGCGGGCTACGCGCGGTCGGAGCGAGCTACGTGGTCGCTGCGGCGCGGCGCTTCGGCGGAAGGTGAATGGCCCGCCCGAGCGCGACGAGGCCCGCTTCCTTGACCGCCTCGGACAGCGTCGGGTGCGCCGCCATCCCGTCGGCGACCGTCTCCACCGTCGCCTCCGCATCGAGCGCAACGACCCCGGCCTCGATCAGATCCGTCACGTGCGGGCCGACCATCACGATCCCGAGCAGCTCGCCGTACCGCGTCTCGTGGATCGACTTCACCCAGCCGACGGTCTCGTTCTGCATCACGGCCCGCGCGTTCGCGACCCACGGGAACATGCCCGTCGCCACGTCGTCGCCGTACTGCTCGCGGGCCTCGGCCTCGGTCAGCCCGACGCCCGCGATCTCAGGATCCGTGTAGATCGGCCGCGGCACCCCGCGGTTGTCGACGACGGCGTCGTGGCCCATCGCGTTCTCGGCCGCGACCTCGCCCTCGCGGAACGCGGTGTGCGCGAGCTGCCAGTACCCCGCGCAGTCCCCGACCGCGTAGATGTGAGGCACCGTCGTCCGCCGATGCTCGTCTGCCGCAATTCCCTTGCGCTTGTCCAGGTCGACGCCGATCTCCTCGAGGCCCAGCCCTTCGACGAGCGGCCCGCGTCCGACTGCGACGAGCATCAGGTCCGTGTCGACCGTCTCGCCGTCGCCGAAGTGCACGCGCAACCCGTCGCCGGTCTCCTCGACCTTCGTGCACTGCTTCTCGAGGTGGAGCGTGATCCCGCGGCGACCAAACTGCTTCGCGAGCTCCTTCGCCGCGTCGTCGTCCTCGGCCGGGATCAGCTTCGGGAGCATCTCGATGATCGTCACCTCGGACCCGAAGCGGTTGAAGATCGACGCGAACTCGCAGCCGATGATGCCGCCGCCGAGAATGACCAGCCGGCGCGGCACCTCCGTCTGCCCGAGCAGGCCCTCGGAGTCGACGCAGCGCGCGGAGTCGAGCCCTTCGATCGGCGGGCGCAGCGGGAACGAGCCGGTGGCGACGATCGCGCTCTTGAACGTGACGTCCTCTCCGCCCTCGACCGCGATCGTGTTCGCGTCCTTGAAGCGCCCCGTGCCCTTCACCCACTCGACGCCGTTCGCCTTGAACAGGCTCGCGACGCCGTTGACCATCTGCTTGACGACGCCGGCCTTCCACTCGTTCGCCGTCCCGAAGTCGAGCTGCGGCGGGCCGACCTGGACACCGAGCTTCGCAAACGTGTGCTCGGCCTCCTTGATCGCGAAGGCAGTCTGCACCCAGGCCTTCGTCGGGATGCAGCCGATGCGGAGGCACGTACCTCCGAGCTCGGGCTCCTTCTCGATGCAGACCGTCTTCGCGCCCAGCTGAGCAGCGCGAATGGCAGCGGTGTAGCCGCCCGGGCCCCCTCCGAGAACCGCGACGTCGCAGTCCATGGTTCGATCCTATCGAGGCGCTGTGGCCCTAGCGACTCTCCCAGGGACCGACGGCCACCGTAGAGCCGGCGCCTCGTTTGAGACACGGCGGAGTAGGAGCTGTCCCGTCGACGATGAGACGCGGCTGATGTGTGCGGAGCGTGACCAGGAGGCCGACCTGGAAGTACCGCTTTCCGCACCAGTTCGACCAGCGCAGCCGGACGAACGCCTTCTGCGCGGGATTGAGCACGAAGGTGCGCGGGTCACTCGCTCCTCTCGTGGACGCCCCGGCCACCTTTTGGACGCGAAGCCCGGAATTCCCGTTGAAGAAGACGATGCCCGGCCGCCCCGAGAGGAAGCACGGATAGGGCCTGCGGTTCGTGACTGTCACGCCCCCTTCCAACACCCCCGTGGCTCCTTGCAGGCCGCCGCGCGCCGCCAGAGTGCGGGCCGAACACAGCAACGGCCCCCCGGCCGGCGCGGATGACGCGGAAATCGCGGCGAGGAGAAGCACAGCTCCGGCTCCGAGCGCGACCTTCATCAGGCCAATGCTGCGCGCATGGTCGTGGCGCCGTCGCGCTCGTCGACCTTTGCGAAGCCGTATCGCTCGTAGAGGTGCACCGCAGGACTGTCAGAAGCTACGCTCAGCGAGATCGCACGATACCCCTCGGCGCGCGCACGTGCGAGGAGCGCGTCCATCAACTCCCCGCCGAAGCCGTGGCCGCGCCGGCTCGGCACGACCGCGATCGAGAGCTCGGGCGTCTGCTCGTCGACGAACCCGTAGCCCGGCGCCGACTGCTTGAACGTGCGGTACCAGGCGGCGCCGACCGGAAAGCCTTCGTCGAGCGCGATCACGGCCGCGTCGCCGGGCCGGCCCCAGTTCTCGACATACCGCATCGGATGCAGCCCGGTCTCGTCCTCCTCTCCGGTCGCGCGCCAGTAGTAGGCGTGCCGCAGCATGTCGCGGAGGAAGCGGGCGTCCTGCGGCGTGCCCGGCCGGATCATGGACGTGAGTCTATGTAGTGTCGAATCGTGTCGAAACCCGTGACGATTCGGCCGTTCGAGGAGCAGGACACGGGTGCGTGCCGTGCGCTCTGGGGCGAGTTGACGCGTGCGCATCGCGCGCTCTACGACGACGCGTCGATCGGCGGCGACGACCCGGGGTCCGGCTTCGACGCGTACGTCGGCGAGTTCCGGGGCGCGCGCAAGTGGGTGGCGGAGCGCGGCGGCTCGGTGATCGGGTTCGTCGGCCTGATCATCCGCGGGAAGCAGGGCGAGATCGAGCCGGTGGTCGTGTCATTCGACGCGCGTGGACAGGGAATCGGGCAGGCGCTCGTGGAGACCGCCGTCGAAGCGGCTCGCGCCGAAGGCGTCGATCAGCTCAAGGCGAGCCCGGTGGCGCGGAACTCACACGCGATCGACTTCTTCCACTCGCTCGGCTTCACCGCGCTGGGCCACGTCGACCTGCTCATGGACTTCCGCCACCCGGCCGCCTACTGGCAGCCCGGCGAGCGCGTCGCGGGCCGCGACTTCGACGTCTAGGAGACATTGTCGACAGTCGCGGTCGGGTCTAGACTCGACGAGAAGGTCAGGAGGTTGCATGACCGACGCTCCCGCCACTAAGCCGGGTGGCAGAGCGGCAGAAAACCGCCAGAACGTCGAACCGCCGCAGCAGGACCAGCAACGGAGCCGATGGCTCACGGCACTCCTGCAAGCGGGAGCAGCCGCCGGTGCCATCGGCTCGATCTCCGCGCTTGCGCTGGGCGTCTACCACGCCGTCGGCGGAAGTGGCTCCGGCGGACCGAGACCGCCGCGCCCAGGCCACGTCGCGCTCAGCCTTCCCAGGCCCAGCGTGCACCGACTGACCTTCCGCGAGTGGATGATCGCGAACGGGCTCGACCCGAAGTCCGCGCCCAAGGACCAGCTCGACGATGTCGGAGTGACGGTCGACTACAAGCTACGGGCCCCCGGATACCGAAGCGGCACGACGTTCCCGCTGCACTTCCGGATTCTGCGCAGGACCAGCAGCGCCGGAGACGCATTCGTCGACGAGTTCGACGACGCGGCCGAGCTGGAAGTGGACTCCGACTCCTGCACCTGCACGAGCTCGTTCATCCCGATCCCGCGCACGAGGGATCGGTACCTGATCGAGGTCCAGGTCTTCCGGCCCGGGCCGAAGACGCACTCGCCCTTGGAGAAAGCCGACACGGAGCTGTTCGACGGCTTCGGCTAGTTACGGCCGAGGACCAACTTCACAGGGAAACCGTTGCGCCGAACTGCCCCGGCATGTGGGCGCTGGCCGATCACGCGGCCCCGGAGCGACGGCTTCGAGTGCTTCCGGCGGACTCGTCCGACGGAGCAGTGCCGGCTACTGATGCGGGCCTTCGCCGGCCCGAGTCGCAGACCGTGCAGCTTCGGAACGTGGCAGGGAACCGCGGGTGGCGGTGGAGGCGGCGGTGGCCTCGGCGGCGGTGGCGGCCCCGGCGGCGGTGGCCCCGGCGGTGGCGCTGGAGGCGGAGGCGGGGGTGGCGGAATCTTCTTGAAGATCGCGACTAGTTGCGGGTAGTTGCCCTTTGCATCCTTGAAGACCGGAAACGTGCAGCCCGGGGCGTATTTCGAGCAGGTGACAGCAACCGTGCTCCAAGCCACGAACTTCGACCCGGCGTTGGGCTTGGCCTGGACCGAGAGCGTCGTGCCGCGCTCGACGTTGTCGCGGACGCATTTCACCAACGGGCAGTTGAACTGCGAACCGAGGACGCGGCCGTGCCCGACGACCTGCACCTTGACCTTCGTCGGATACGTGACGGGAAACGTTTGGTGGCAGATCGGGCCCGGACAAACGAACTGGGCAGTGACGATGCGGTTCGCGTCCATGCGGACAGAACAGGTCGGGTCACTCGAGCTACAGCCACCACGCCAGCTGTCGAAGACGTCCAGCTCATCCGGTGTCGCCTGAACCCGCGCGGTCGAGTTGTAGACGTAGAGGCGGCAATCCGATCCGCACGCCGGGCGCGAGTCGAGGAAGGAGACGTCACCGCCCCCCTTCGTCCGCACGGAAAGCGAAACGGGAGTGAACGCGGCTTTGACGGCGACCGTCGCGGTGGTCTTGATCAGGCAGGTCTGTGCGCTGCCGGAGCAGGGCGGAGTCCAGCCGCTGAACGCCTGGCCCCAGCCGAGAAACGTCGTCCCCTTCGCGGGTCGCGCCGTCAACCTGACTGCCCTCGTCTTGGCCGGGAACGCGAACGTGCAATACGAACCGCAATCCTTGAGAAGCGTCGGCGCCGGGGTCATGTCGACGGAGGAGCGGTAGCCCGCAACGACGAGGTAGAAGGTCGGGGGGCCGGCTTTGCGGGAAGTGGCTTGAGGTGCTGCTGCGCCGACGACGAGGACGACGAAGGCGACTGCGGCGATGAGCTTTCGGCTGCGCATACGCGGGCGCCGCAGCTGTGACGACTGTTACATGTTCGCTACTCGAGAGTCAAGACGATCTGAGCTCCTCGACGAGCTGGAGGCGATTCCCGTCCGGGTCGTACACGTCCACGATCCGCACCTCGTCGTGCAGCTCGAGGACGGTCCCGATCTCGACCTGCTCGTCGCGTAGGCGATCCGCCTCGGCCTTGACGTCAGCGACATCGACGCTGGCGACCGGGCCGTCGAGGATCGGTTCGCCCTCGGCGAGAGCGATCTCCATCCCGGCGCGCTCGAGCTCGGCCCAGCCGTCGCCCACACTCGTCTCGGTGAAGCCCAGCTTGCCCGTGTAGAACCCCCGCGCCGCGTCGAGGTTCCGGACGCGGTACGAGATCCGCGTCACAGCGCCAGGCCGGGCTCCTCGAGCAGCGTCTTCAACTCGCGGAGGAACTCGGCGGCCTTCGCCCCGTCGACGGCCCGGTGGTCGCAGGTCAGGGTCATCGCCATCAGCGGACGCGCGGCGAAGTCGCCGTTCTCGACCTCCGCCTTCTCCTCGATCGCTCCGACCGCGAGGATCGCGGCCTGCGGCGGGTTGAGGACGGCCGTGAAGATCTCGACCCCGTACATGCCGAGGTTCGAGATCGTGAACGTCCCGCCTTCGAGGTCTTCCTGCGCAAGCTTGCCCTCGCGTGTGCGCTGGACGATCTCCTTCCGTTCCGCTGCGATCTGGACGAGTGACTTGCGCTCGACCTCGCGCTGCACGGGGACGATCAGCCCGCGCTCGGTGGCGACGGCCAGCCCGATGTGAGCACTCGGGAAAATACGGAGCTCGTCGTCGGCGAAATGCGCGTTCACTTCGCGGTGGCGGAGGAGCGCGATCGCCGCGAGCTTCGTGAGGATGTCCGTGACGCTTACGCCCTGGTCGCGCAGGCGAGCATGGAGCTCCTGCGCGCGGGTCATGTCGGCGGACATCGAGATCTGGAACGCCGGCGCCGCCCACGCTTCCGTCAGGCGGCGGGCGATCGTCTTGCGCAGCGACGTGAGCGGGACGATCTCGGCCTCGAGCGGTGCTGCGCCGGCGGGCGCGTGCACAGGCGTCGGCGATGCCGCGGCGCGCTCGACGTCCTCGGCGACGATCCGACCGTCCGGGCCCGTGCCTGCCACGCTCGCGAGGTCGATGCTGCGCTCGCGGGCGATCCGGCGGGCAAGCGGGGACGCCTTGATCCGCCCGTCGCTGCGAGCCGATTCCTGGGCCTGGGCCTCGGCCTGCTGTGCAGCTGCCCGGCCGCGCTCCCGCTCGTCCTCGCGCGCGGGCGCGGGGGAGCCTTCCTCCTGCGCGTCCTCGTCGACGTCGACCGCTGCCTCATCGGCAGGCTCGGCGACTTCGGCGACCTCCTCGCCCTCCTCGCCGATGACCGCGATGCGCTTGCCGACCTCGATCTCCTCGCCCTCGCCGGCGAGGATCTTCAGCAGGACGCCGCTCGCGTCGGCCTCGACCTCCTGCGTGACCTTGTCCGTGTCGAGCTCGTAAAGCGGCTCGCCCTTCTCGACCGTGTCTCCTTCCGACTTGAGCCAGCGGACGATCGTCCCGGCTTCCATCCCTTGCCCGAGCCGCGGGAGGGAGACGTCAGTTGCCATTCCGACCGACGGTTCGCATGATCGCCTCGTAGACCTCGGCCTGGTGCGGGACGAC
>Ga0207674_10002798_pt1 | contig 21725 bp, 19 predicted proteins | sample KBSCornC72_FD_184303 | JGI IMG/M metagenome (GOLD analysis project Ga0207674, IMG submission 184303) | Corn rhizosphere microbial communities from Kellogg Biological Station, Michigan, USA - KBS Corn C7-2 (SPAdes) (version 2) | ecosystem: Host-associated > Plants > Roots > Rhizosphere > Soil ...
CAACGCCTGCTCGGCGTGTGCCTTGATGGTCTTCACCATCGCGGCGAGTCCGTTGGAACGCGTGGGCGACAAGTGTTTGCCCAATCCGATCGCGTTGATGAAAGCGGGATCGGTATCCAGGATTTCGCGGGCGCCGTGCCCGGAGTACACGCGCAGCAGCAGCGCGATCAGGCCCGACACGATGGCCGAATCGCTGGCCGCGCGGAGGTCGAGGCGATCCGCGTCACCCGACACGACGATCCACACCTGCGACTGGCAACCATCCACCTTGTTGGCCGCGGTCATGTCCTCGGGTGCCAGTGGAGGCAGCTTGCGGCCGACATCGATCAGGTATTGATAGCGCCCCGTCCAGTCGTCGAAGAAGCCGAACTCCTCGATGATTTCCTGTTGCACGCTTTGGATGTCGGATGCGTTCATCAGTTGGCGATTTTCCAGCGGGTGCCTTGCGGGCCATCTTCGATCGCGACGCCCATGGCCGCGAGTTCCTCGCGGATCGCGTCGGCGCGGGCGAAGTCGCGTGCAGCGCGGGCGGCACGACGTGCTTCGATCAAACTTTCGACATGCGCCGAATCCACATGTTCCGCTCCGCGCTTGAACCAGGTTTCAGGGTCCTGTTGCAACAGGCCGAGCATCTCGCCTCCGGCAAGCAGCGCGGCTTTGGCATGACGTCGGGTGTTTGGCGAAACCGCGCGTCTCGTCTCGTCGGCCAGCTTGGCCAATTCCGCTAAAGCATCGGGCGTGTTCAGGTCGTCCAGCAGCACTGCTTCCAGCGGGCTCGATTGGCTGGAGTCGACGCCGATTGCATCGACATCGCCCAAGTCACGCAACGTGCCGTACAACCGATCCAGCGTAGCGATGCTCTGCTCGATCAGCGCTTCCGACCAATCCAGCGGCTGCCGGTAATGGGCGGAGAGCAACGCGTAGCGCAGCGCTTCGGGCGGGTATTGCTGCAGCAACGCGTGCAATTGTTTCACGTTGCCCACCGACTTGCTCATCTTGGCGCCGCCGAAGGTGAGCATGCCGTTGTGCAGCCAGAAGCGCGCGAAGGTTCGCGTGCCATGCGCGCAGCGCGACTGCGCGATCTCGTTTTCGTGGTGCGGGAATACCAGGTCCACGCCGCCGGCGTGGATGTCGATCACGTCGCCCAGATGCGCTGCCGCCATCGCCGAGCATTCGATGTGCCAGCCGGGCCGGCCGCGTCCCCACGGACTGTCCCAGCCGGGCAGGTCGGGCGTGGACGGCTTCCACAGCACGAAGTCTGCCGGGTTGCTCTTGTACGGTGCGACTTCGATGCGGGCGCCCGCGATCAGCTCGTCGGTCGAACGTCCCGAGAGCTTGCCATAGTCCGCGAATTTCGCGACATCGAACAGCACATGGCCCTCTGCGGCGTAGGCGTGACCCGACGCGATCAGGTTTTCGCACATCGCGACGATGGCGGCGATGTGCTGCGTCGCCAACGGTTCCACGTCGGGCGGCGCGACGCCCAGGTTCGCCATGTCTTCGCGATAGATCGCCGCATATTTGTCCGTGATGGCGGCAATCGGCACGCCGGCTTCGAGCGCCGCGGCGTTGATCTTGTCGTCCACGTCGGTGATGTTGCGCGCATACACCAGGCGTGGGTATTTCCGGCGCAGCAGCCGCGCCAGCACGTCGAACACCACCGGACCGCGCGCGTTGCCGATATGGACGTAGCTGTAGACGGTCGGGCCGCACAGGTACATCGTCACCCGGTTGGGGTCGATCGGCGCGAACGCTTCGACGCGGCGGGACAGCGAGTTGTAGAGGCGCAGGGCCATGGGTGTGACTGCCGTCGCGTTCGGGGCAAATAATCAAGCGATTTTATCAGGTTGGGCCCGTGGCTTGAGCGTGGATTCAGCATGAGCGTGCTTCAATGTGAACAACTCGTGATGACCGAAGGGTCGCGTCTTCGCGGTGGAGTACGCCATGTTGAAGATATTCGTTGCGTCGTGTTTGCTGGCCCTCGCGGTGGCAGCCAATGCGCAAAATTATCCGCCGCCGCCTCCAGCAGGGCCGGCGAACATCCACTACGGCTGGGCCGATGTGCTGCGGGTCGATCCGGTCTACGCGGCGGTCGCGCAACCGCCGCCGCAGGAATGCTATCCGCAGACGGTTACCCGTCAGGACGATAACCATACCGGTGGCACCGTGCTGGGGGCGATCGTGGGTGGCGTACTCGGCAGCACAGTCGGCAAGGGCGATGGACGCAAGGCGGCGACCGTGGCGGGCGCTGTCGCGGGTGGCGCCGTCGGGAATCGCGTTTCGGCCGCGCACGACCGCAGCTACACCACGCAGCAGACAGTGTGCCGGCCGGTCGCCAACTACGCACCGCCGCAGCAGATCGTGGCCTATGACGTGGAATACCGTTTCCGCGGCGAGGTGTACATGTCGCGCCTGCCATACGATCCGGGCGAACGGTTGCGGGTGAGGGTGACGGTTGCGCCGGCAGAGTGACGGCGGCGCAGCCTACAAAGGGGTAAGGGCAGCGGCTCTTCGATTTTGATCGTCATTCCGGACGCGCGTAGCGCGATCCGGAATCGGTTTTGCCCAATGTCCGGCTGCGACATCGCGTTTCGATCGCGCTGCCCATCGCCGGCGCCGCTGCACCACGCCAGATGCGCAGAGCCACCGATTCCGGGTTCCGCTCCCGCTGCGCGTGGGCGGCCCCGGAATGACAAATGTATATAAGCCCCAACGGGTGACTCGAGCGAGAGCGACCTTCAATTCCTTGCAGCTCCCGTTGCATCCCCCCGCGAGGTGTGCGAGGATTCGCCGCTTACCGTTTCGACCAGAACATGACGACAGCTTTTTCCACTGACGTGATTGTCCTCACCAGCGCCCGCGCGGCGGCTGGGATGACGTCGCGCGCGCGCCGACCGGAAACCCCACATACGGCCGGGTAGGCAGTCGCGCGCATTGGTGTTTGTACCGAACGACAAAAACCCGGCCCTCGTGCCGGGTTTTTTGTTTTTTATTTCAACGCGCGTCCAGGCGTGCAAAAGTCAAACCGGTCATCCATGTCCGACTTTCCACGAGAACAATGAACCCGTGACCCTTCGTCATTTCATCACCACCCAGGCCTGGAGCCGCGCCGAGATCGACGCGCTGCTGGACCAGGCAGCCGCGTTCAAGCGCTCGCCGGTCGGCACGCAGTTGGCCGGCAAATCCGTGGCGCTGCTGTTTTTCAACCCGTCCATGCGCACGCGTACCAGCTTCGAACTGGGCGCGTTCCAGCTGGGCGGTCACGCGGTGGTGCTGTCGCCCGGCAAGGATGCGTGGCCGATCGAGTTCGAAGCAGGTACGGTGATGGATGGCGAAGCCGAGGAACATGTGGCCGAAGTCGCCCGCGTGTTGTCGCGGTACGTCGACCTGATCTGCGTTCGCGCGTTCCCGAAATTCCAGGATTGGTCGATCGACCGCGAGGACCGCGTCATCAATGCGTTCGCGAGGTACGCCACGGTGCCAGTGATCAACATGGAAACCATCACGCATCCCTGCCAGGAACTTGCGCACGCGCTGGCGCTGCGCGAACACCTTGGCGAGCTTCGCGGAAAAAAATACGTCCTGACCTGGACGTATCACCCGAAACCACTCAACACCGCGGTCGCCAATTCCGCGTTGCTGATCGCCACCAAGATGGGCATGGACGTGACGCTGTTGTGTCCCACGCCGGATTACGTGCTGGACGAGCGCTACATGGCGTTCGGCGAAGAGAACGCGCGAGAGAACGGCGGTTCATTGCGGGTCACGCACGACATCGAAGATGCCTACCGCGGTGCCGACGCCGTGTACGCCAAGAGCTGGGGCGCGCTGCCGTATTTCGGCCGCTGGGAAGGCGAAAAGCCGATCCGCGATGCACACAAGCATTTCATCGTCGACGAAGCCAAGATGGCACTGACGAACCACGCGGTGTTCGGCCATTGCCTGCCGCTGCGCCGCAACGTCAAGGCTACCGACGCGGTAATGGATGCGCCGTATTGCTTCGCTATCGACGAAGCCGAAAACCGCCTGCACGTGCAGAAGGCCGTGATGGCAATCCTTGCAGGCCAACCCGAGATGGAGACAGCGACATGACAGGCCACCAGCATCGTTATCACGCGAACGTCGAATGGACCGGCAATCGCGGCACCGGCACGGACGGTTATCGCAACTATGGGCGGGAACACGTGATCCGCATCGAGGGCAAACCCGAGATCGCGGGTTCATCCGATCCGATGTTTCGCGGTGATGCGGCCAAGCACAATCCCGAGGACATGCTGGTGGCCGCGCTTTCCACCTGCCACATGCTGGCCTATCTGCACGTGGCCACCCTCGCGGGCGTGGTGGTGACGGCCTACGCCGACCACGCCGAAGGCACGATGGTGACCGAGGGCAACGGCGGGCGTTTCACCGAAGTGGTGCTGCGACCGGTGGTGACGATCACCGCCGGAAGCGATGCCGCCAAGGCCGAAGCCGCGCACGAGGACGCCCACCACGCGTGCTTCATTGCCGCGTCGGTCAACTTCCCGGTGCGCTGCGAGCCGCGCATCGTGGTTGAGGAGTCGGGAATCGGGAACCGGGAATAGGAAATTGCCAACAGCGGTTTGTCGCTACCCCGCCGCTACGACCCGCCCGTGCCTTTCAAGAGCACCGTCATGCCAAACGCTTCTTCGATTCCCGATTCCCGGTTCCCGATTCCCGAAGGCAAGCACATCGTGCTTGCCTTCAGTGGTGGCCTCGACACCAGCTTCTGCGTGCCGTATCTCTCTGAACGCGGCTGGCAGGTGCACACCGTGTTCGCCGATACCGGAGGCGTGGGCGAGGACGAGCGCGCGTACATCGAGGCGCGCGCGAGGGAGTTGGGCGTCGCTTCGCACGTCACGGTCGACGGCGGCCCGGCGCTCTGGGACCACTTCGTCAAGCCGTTCGTGTGGGCAGGCGAAGGCTATCAAGGTCAATATCCGTTGCTGGTATCGGACCGTTATCTGATCGTCAACGCCGCGATCAAGCGCGCGGCAGAACTCGGCACCCGCGCGATCGCGCATGGCTGCACCGGAATGGGCAACGACCAGGTGCGTTTCGACCTGACGGTGAAGGCACTGGGTGATTTCGAGATCGTCGCGCCGATTCGCGAAATCCAGAAGGAACACACGGCCGTTCGCGCGTACGAGCAGGAATACCTGGAGCAGCGCGGCTTCGAGGTGCGCGCCAGGCAGCAGGCCTACACCATCAACGAAAACCTGCTGGGCGTGACGCTGTCGGGCGGTGAAATCGATCGCTGGCAGACGCCCGGCGAAGACGCGCGCGGCTGGTGCAGGCCGCGTGGCGAATGGCCGTCTGAACCGCTGCGGGTGAAGATCGGGTTCGCCGGCGGCGAGGCGCACACGTTGAACGGCGAACGCATCGTCGGGCACATGCTGTTGGCGAGGTTGAACCATCTGTTCGCGCAGTACGGCGTCGGCCGCGGGCTCTACACCGGCGACACCACGATCGGCTTGAAGGGCCGCATCGTGTACGAAGCCCCGGGTCTTATCGCCTTGCTCACCGCGCACCGCGCGCTCGAGGAAGCGGTCTTGAGCAAACACCAGAACCGGTTCAAGCCGGATGTGGCACGCAAGTGGGTCGAACTGGTGTACGAAGGCTTCTTCCATGATCCGCTGAAAACCGATCTCGAAGCATTCCTGGAATCCAGCCAGCGCTGCGTCGAGGGCGAAGTCACGCTGGAAACCCGTGGCGGTCGTGTCGACGCGGTGGCGGTGACATCGAAACGTATCCTCAATGCCAAGGGCGCGACCTACGCGCAAGCCGCGGATTGGGGCGTGGCGGAAGCGGAAGGCTTCATCAAGTTGTTCGGGATGAGTTCGAGCCTCTGGGCCGAGGTCAATCGCAAATGAAGGGGACTGCCGCTCGTAACCCTCTCCCTCGCGTGCTCGCCCCAATCCTTTTCTCCCACGAAATCGTCGGGGGAGAGGGGGCGTTCACGCACGATGGGAGGACGGGTCGTGCTTGACGTGGTGTTGCAGCATCTCGAGGCGCTTGTGTCCTTCGACACGCGCAATCCGCCGCGTGCGATCGGCGCGGGCGGAATCCTCGATTACCTGCGTGCGCAGTTGCCGGGCTTCGATGTCGAGGTGAGCGATCATGGCGCAGGGGCGGTCAGCCTGTTCGCGGTTCGCGGCCGGCCGAAGCTGCTGTTCAACGTGCACCTCGACACGGTGCCGGATTCGCCGCAGTGGAGCGCCAGTCCGTTCGAATTGCGCGTGGGTGGAGATCGCGCGATCGGACTGGGCGCGTGCGACATCAAGGGCGCGGCGGCGGCGCTGCTGGCGGCGGCGAACGCGTCGCAGGGCGACATGGCGCTGCTGTTCACCACCGACGAGGAAGGCGCCGATCCGCGTTGCATCAAAACATTCCTGGCGCCCCGTCCTTCTCCCTCCGGAAGAAGGTGGCGCGTAGCGCCAGGTGAGGGTTCGCAAACCGACGGAAGCCTTGACCGCATCGGACCCTCACCCCCACGTATCCGTCCCGAGGAAGCGGGTTGCTTTCAAGCGGTCATCGTCGCCGAACCCACGCGCTGCAAGGCGGTGCTCGCGCACCGCGGCATCCAGTCGGTGCGTGCGCGGTTCAAAGGCCATGCGGGGCACGCATCGGCCGCACAGAAGCCGACCGACAGTGCGTTGCACCAGGCCGTTCGCTGGAGTGCCGCGGCACTGGATTTTGCCGAATCGCAGTCGACGGAAAGCTTCGGCGGATTGCATGGCATGCGTTTCAATCTCGGTCGGATCGAAGGTGGCATCAAGGCCAACGTGATCGCTCCGGAGGCTGAACTCCGGTTTGGAATGCGGCCGTTGCCGTCGGTGGACATGGACAGTCTGCTGGAGGACTTGCGCGCGCTTGTCGAACCTGCGCCCGCGGAGTTCGAAGAGACTTTCCGCGGCCCACCGTTGCCGGCGGATGCCGCCAATGCGAAATCGTGCATGCACGACGCGCGCGGGCTCGCGCAGCACCTGGGTATTCCGGTCGGCGATGCGGTCGACTTCTGGACCGAAGCCGCGCTGTTTTCGAAAGCGGGTTGCACGACGTTCGTGTACGGGCCGGGCAACATCGCGCAGGCGCACAGTGCCGACGAATGGGTGGCGCTGGACGAACTTGAAACCGCGGCAAGCACCTATCTGCGAATCACGGAGAAATGGTCATGAACCGTTTTGCCCCCGGCACTGCAGGCGTGGCCCTGGACGCCACCGTGCGGCGCCACCGGAGGTCGCTTCCGGTGGTCCACGCGTGAGGATACGATCGGCATGAGCGAAGTACGCAACACCATCGTGCGCCTGCTCTCGGCGATGGGCAGCGCGCGCGAAATCCAGCAGTACTTGAAGCGCTTCTCGCAACTCGATGCAAAGCGATTCGCCGTGGTCAAGGTCGGCGGTGCGGTGCTGCGCGATGATCTGACCGAACTGGCCTCGTCGCTGACGTTCCTGCAGCGCGTGGGCTTGACGCCGATCGTGGTGCACGGCGCCGGTCCGCAGCTCGACGACGAACTCATGAAGGCCGGCATCGAGAAGCGCACGGTGAACGGCCTGCGCGTGACGTCGCCGCAGGCACTCGGCATCGTGCGCCGCGTGTTCCACCAGCAAAATCTTGCGCTGGTCGATGCCCTGCACGCCATGGATGCGCGCGCGACGTCGGTGGTGTCCGGCGTGTTTGCAGCCGACTGGCTGGATCGCGAGAACTGCGGGCTGGTTGGCAAGGTCCGGCGCATCGAACTCGCACCCATCGAGGCGAGCCTGCGCATGGGTTCGATTCCCATCATCGCCAGCCTCGGTGAAACCGACGAGGGCCAGATCCTAAACGTCAACGCCGACTTCGCGGCCAACGAATTGGTACGCGTGTTGCAGCCGTACAAGATCGTATTCCTCACCGGCACGGGCGGTTTGCTGGACGGTGCGGGCAAGGTTATCGATTCGATCAACCTGTCCACCGAATACGAACACCTGATGGCCCAGCCTTGGGTCAGCGGCGGCATGCGGCTGAAGCTGGAGCAGATCGCGGATCTGTTGCGGGACCTGCCGCTGGCATCGTCGGTGTCGATCACGCGACCGTCCGAACTGGCCAAGGAACTGTTCACCCACAAGGGCTCCGGCACGCTGGTGCGGCGCGGCGAAAAGGTTCTGCGCTTCGAATCCTGGGACGGTGTCGACAAGGGTCGAATGCGCGCGCTGATCGATTCCAGCTTCGCGCCGCGCCGCCTCGCTGCCGACTACTTCGAACGCATCCGGCCGTACCGCATTTACGTCAGCGAAAATTACCGAACCGCGATGATCCTGACGCTGGAGGACGAATTGCCCTACCTCGACAAATTCGCGGTGCTGGAAGATGCGCAAGGGGAAGGCCTCGGGCGCGCCGTGTGGCAGGTGATGCGCGCGGAAAACCCGAAGCTGTTCTGGCGCTCGCGCCACGGCAACCGCATCAACGCGTTCTATCACGAGCAATCGGACGGCTGCTTCAAGGCGCCGAAGTTCAAGGTCTTCTGGTACGGCCTCGGCGCCGATTTCAAAACCATCGAACGCTGCGTCGCGCACTGCGTGCAGCGTCAACCAAGCCTCATCGACTGACATGAATCCATCGCTGAAATCGATTGGAATAGTCGGGGCGCGTGGCCACACCGGATCGGAACTGATCAGGTTGATCGCGGCGCATCCCTCGCTGGATCTCACGTTCGTTTCTTCGCGCGAACTGGACGGGCAGCGCGTCGATGCCCACAACGACGCGTATGCCGGCGGTTTGCGCTATGAAAACCTCGATCCGCCCGCCGTTGCGGCCCGGCGCGCGGACATCGTGATTCTCGCGCTTCCCAACGGTAAAGCCGCCCCCTTCGTCGCAGGCATCGAGGCCGCGGCGGCCGATACGCTGATCGTCGATCTGTCCGCCGACCGTCGCTTCGACAGGACGTGGTACTACGGTTTGCCCGAACTCACGCGCGACAAATGGCGTCGCGAGCGCCGCATCAGCAATCCGGGTTGTTACGCGACCGCGATCGAGTTGACCGTCGCGCCCATGAAGGACGTGCTGGCCGCACCGCCGGTCTGCTTTGGTGTCTCCGGCTATTCCGGCGCGGGCACCACGCCGTCCGACAAGAACGATCCGGAGAAACTTCGCGACAACCTGATGCCGTATGCGCTGACGGGACACATCCACGAAAGGGAAGCGTCGTTCCAGCTCGGCGTGCCGATCGAATTCATGCCACATGTCGCGCCGCACTTTCGTGGCCTCACGGTGACCACCAATCTGTATCTGTCGCGTGCGTTGAAGCGGGACGAGGTGCTGGCGCGCTTTCAGGATGCGTACGGGGATGAGGTACTCGTACGCATCGTGGACGATCCACCATGGGTCAGCCGGATCGCGGGGCGACACCACGCCGAAATCGGCGGGTTCGCATTGTCCGCCGATGGCCGGCGGGTGGTCATCGTCGCGACGCTGGACAATCTGCTGAAGGGCGCGGCGACGCAGGCGATGCAGAACATCAACCTGGCGCTGGGCATCGACGAGTTCACGGGAATAGCCCTGTAGCAGCAGGCCATGCCTGCGACCATTGCGAGATCCGCATGATCCAGATCGCGCGCACGGCACGCTCCTACAACCACAGGAGAGATTCGATGGCCAGTCCACTCTGGCAAAAATCCGACAGCAAGGTCGATGCGAAGATCATGCGCTTCCTCGCCGGCGACGACGTATTACTGGATCGCGAGTTCTTCCTGCACGACATCACGGCGAGCAAGGCACACGTCGAAGGCCTGGCCAACATTGCCGTGCTTGATGGCGACGAAGCGAGCGCGTTGAAGCGCGAACTCGACGCGCTGGCCGGCGATTTCCGCAGCGGCGCGTTCGTGCTGGACCAGAAGTTCGAAGACGGCCATTCGGCCATCGAGGCGCGGTTGACCGAACGTTTGGGTGACGTCGGTCGAAAGGTCCACACGGGGCGCAGCCGCAATGACCAGATCCTGGTCGCGACGCGTTTGTGGCTGAAAGAAAAACTTGCGGCGTTGCAGCAGCATTGCGTCGCGGCCGCGCACGTCTGCCTCGATCGCGCAGCCGACGAATCGCTGCCGATGCCCGGCTACACCCATCTGCAGCGCGCGGTGGTCTCATCCACGTCGATGTGGTGGGCGGGCTTTGCCGAAGCGTTCGTCGATGATGCCTCGCGGGCAAAACAGACGCGCGAATGGATCGACGCCAATCCACTCGGCAGCGCGGCCGGTTACGGCGTGAACTTGAAACTCGATCGCGATCACACCACCCGCGCGCTCGGTTTCGCGCGTCTGCAGGTGGCGGCGACGTACGCGCAGCTCTCGCGCGGCAAATTCGAGATGGCGGCGCTGGAGGCGATCGGAAGCGCATTGCTCGACGTGCGTCGGCTGGCCTGGGACCTGTCGCTGTTCACGACTGCCGAGTTCGATTTCGTGAAGGTGCCGCCCGAATACACCACCGGCTCGTCGATCATGCCCAACAAGCGCAATACCGACGTGATCGAACTGCTGCGCGCCAGTTATGCCAGCGTCGCCGCCGCGCGCACGGAGGTCGAACAATTGCTGTCGCTACCGTCGGGCTACCAGCGCGATCTGCAATTCAGCAAGGGCGGCATTTTCCATGGCGTGCACCGTGGCCTGATGGCCATGGCGCTGATGCCGGATTTGCTTGCGCGCATGCAGTGGAACGAAGCCGCGATGCGTGCGGCTATCGAGCCCGCGATGTACGCGACCGACGTCGCGATCGAGCAGGCCGCCGCAGGCGTGCCGTTCCGCGACGCCTATCGCGCTGCTGCCGATGCGGCGAACGCAGCGGGGCAGGGCCGCACGCCCGAACAAAGCCTCATCGCACGCACCTCGCCCGGCGCGCACGCCGACTTGCGGTTGGACGCATTGCACGCGAGGCTCGCAGCGCTCGACGCGGAGACGAAAGCACCTTGAAAGACGGTCGGTGCGTAATCGGCCGCGCACCCTGGTCGTTCGGCAAAGCTCGACGGCGTACGCCGTCGCGGCGATCAGAACGACATGAAATACCCGCCGTTCACCGGGATGTTGGCGCCGGTGATGAAGCCTGCGTCGTCGGCGGTCAGGAATGCGACAGTTCGGGCGATTTCCGAAGGCTCGCCGAGGCGCCCGACCGGAATCTGCGCGACGATCTGGGCACGAATGTCTTCCGGCACCTTCATCACCATTTCGGTCTTGCAGTAGCCGGGCGACACGCTGTTGACGGTAACCCCCTTTTTCGCGACTTCGCGGGCCAGTGCCATCGTGAAGCCGTGCATGCCGGCCTTGGCGGCGGAGTAGTTGGTCTGGCCGAACTGACCGGTCTGGCCGTTCACCGAACTGATGTTGACGATGCGCCCGAAATTGCGCGCCGTCATTCCATCGACCGTATTGCGGCACATGTTGAACACGCCATCGAGATTGACGTGCATCAGGTCGCTCCACTGCGCCTGGCTCATCTTCTTCAGCGAAGTGTCGCGCGTGATGCCGGCCGCGTTCACCACGATGTCGACGCTTCCGTATTTTTCGGCGACGTGATTCACCAGGTTGGCGCAGTCCTCGAAGTTCGCGACGTCGGCGGGCGCGAACACGATGTTGCCGTCGTACTCACGCGTTTCCTCGCGAAATGCGGCGAGGCGTTCCTGCCGGTTGCCGAGGTCGGCGGCGACGACCTGGCGGCCGTCTTCCGCGAGTCGCTTGCAAATGGCGGTACCCAGCCCGCCGATGCCGCCGGTGACGACGGCTACACGTTTGGTCATTGAGGTTTCTCTTCGGATTGGATGCGACCGTCGTTGACGGCGGTCGAAAGCGGTCCTCCGTGACCTGCGTGGCGCAAAGCCATGCCGCGCAGCGGCATGTGTTGCGCTGCAACAATTCGGTCGATGGTACGGAGCCGGACGCGAAGTGTCAACGGCGCTTGCGCGCGGATTTCTTCTCGTCGGCTTCCGGTTCCGGAGCGGGCTTCGCCGCGGACGCGGCGCCGGGCTGCAGGGACTTCCACAAATCGATGTTGCGTTCCGTGATGTCGTTCAACATCGACCACGGCGTCTGGCCCAGCAGGTTGTTCAGTTGGTCGCGGAACTTGTCCTGCTGTTCGAGGAAGACCTTCAGGCTGTTTTCGAGGTAGCCGCCCACGAAGCCCTGCATGGCATCGCCGTAGAAGCGGATGATCTGGGAGAGCAGCGCGGTGGAAAAGATCGGCTGCCCGTGCTGCTCATGCTCGGCGATGATCTGCAGCAGCACCGCGCGGGTCAGGTCTTCGTTGGTCTTGGCGTCGCGCACTTCGAACGGCTCGCCGGACAGCACCAGCTGCCGCACTTCCTCCAGCGTGATGTAGCTGGACACGCGGGTGTCGTACAGCCGGCGGTTCGGATATTTCTTGATGACGCGCGGTGATGCCATGCGGCAAAGCTAGCACGGTATGCGGCGGCGCACCAGCAAGATAGGGATGGCTAGGGCAGCCCCGAGCCATCGCCGATGCTGCCCAGCGGCAACACGATATGGCCGTGGATTTCGTTCACGACTTCCGCCGCGGCGATGTAGATGCCGACGACCGCGGTGACGAGTCCGAGGTAACCGCCCAGCACGGTCAGGGCGCCGACGTGCGTCCATTGCGCCAGCGCGAACATGAGCAGCGCCAGACACAGCCCGAGCGTGAACAACATTCGCGCGACACCGTCCCGGCACGCGGCCAGCCACAGGCAGAACGCCAGGAGCGCCCACACGATGTAATACCAGCCGAGGAAGCCCGGCGTCGCGGAATACGCGAATGCCATCGCATGTTGCGACAGCGCCGCCACCCACCAGTATGCGGCGAAGGTGAGGAACAGCACGGCGTCGAGCGTGTGGCCCCGCAGCGTTTGGCCGATGCCCGCACCCGCCAGCACGCAGCCGCCCAGCACCGCCGCAAGCAGCGGCAGCAACACGTTGCCCGGCTGCGCGAACAGCAACGGCGCGAGGGCGATGCCGGGTTGGTCGAACCAGCCCGCCGGGCCCATGCTCGCCAGCCACAGGATCAGCGCGAATGCGGCGTAACCCAGTGCGGCGACGTTCGCGGTTTTGTGCATGCCGACCCTCCATGGGCCGCCCGGCGTGAATGGCTCAGGACACGTGCCGGTCGTTCGGGGACTTCTGCACGATTATCGACAAGCCGCGTGTAGAAACGGTCACGACGTGGCACGCGAGGCGAACGCCATTCACTGTTTCGCCGTGGCGGCTTGCGCGTTGGCGATGCCGACTTCGGTGCCATGCAGTTTGCGCGCGGGTATCGCGAACTCGATGCCGAGTTCGTCCCAGAGGTCCAGCATCCCGAGGCAGATGCGCTGCTGGATTTCGGCGTACAGGTTGTAGCTCGGATCGAGCACGTAATACACGAACTCGAAATCCAGCCCATAGTCGCCGAAGCCGGAAAGCGCGCCGCGATCGAAGCGGGTGTGTGCCTCGGCTTCGATGATGCCGCGCACGCGATCGACCGCTTCGGGGATCAGTTCGCGCGGCGTATCGAACGGCAGGCGGAAATTGAACAGCACGCGGCGCTCCTGCCGGCGCGAGTGGTTGTGGATCAGGTTCTTCAGCAGTACCGAGTTGGAGATCGCCAGTTCTTCGCCCGACAGCGACGCGATCCGGGTGGACTTGATGCCGACCTTGGTGACGGTGCCCGATTCGTCGCCGAAGGCGATGGATTCACCGACTTCGAACGGTTTGTCCAGCCCGATCGCGATGGACGAGAACAAATCGGTCAACACGTTCTGCAATGCCAGCGCGACCGCCACGCCGCCCACGCCGAGGCTGGCGACGAATGCGGTGATGTTGACGCCGCCTTCCGCCAGCAACGCCAGCACCAGCGTGACCCACACCACGAACTGCACCGCCCAGGTGAGCACGCCCAGCATCACGGGATTCACCGGGCGGGTGGTTTCCCCGGACGTCGAACGGTGCAGCCACGCCACCACCAGCGCGATGATCCACAACGCGATCTGGACACCGACCAGCGTGTAGGTGATCAGCTGCAAGCCATCCCGCACCGTCCAGCGTGGCGTCCTGCCGGCGGTTGCGGCGGCGTCGCCGAAGTGCAGGAAATCCAGCGCGATCGCGATCGCGATCAACAGCAGCAGCCACCCGCGCGTCGCTTCGGCCACGCGGGCGGCAATCGCGAATCCGTTGCGATGGGTGCGCTCCGCGAGCTTGCGCAAACGTGCGGCAACGATCGCGGCGACCGCATAAGCGATCACATAGCCGCCCAGCGCCGCCGCGCCCGCGATCACCCACGCGAACGCGGAGTTGCCAAGCCATTGACCGTGCTGAAGCCAGTCACTCATGAAAATCAACCTCGGTTCATCGGTCGTCAGAATTGCAAGTGCGGTGGGGCTCAGTTCGAGTGCTTCGGCGTGCCGCCGGCTGGTTCACCGGGTTGCTGGAACACCCGCCGCATCACGAAATCGGCGGTGACCTGTTCGCCGGTGAGCAACATCGCCGCGATTTCGCCGCCCAGGATCTGCGGCGCGATCACCACGTCCGGTTGCACCAGCCGCACGCGCCCCAAGTGGCTCGCGTCGTTGACGGCCGCGATCGTGCGCGCGGTGCCCTGGAGTTCGCGTACGGCCAGCACCACGAAGGCGTTTTCGGAATCGTCGTTCAGCATGGCCAGCACGGCTTGCGCCTTGTGGGCGCCGGCCTTGCGCAGCACATCGGCGTCGCTGGGTTCGCCGATCACGTTGTCGACGGCGTCGGGAACCGGGATTTCCGGCGCCTGCCGGAGGAGTCGGGTCACCGGCTGGCCGCGGCGCGCGAGTTCGCGCCAGGTATTGAGCGCGAGCGGCGTGTTGCCGATCACGACGAAATGATTTTCGCGTTGCATGCGATGGTCCTTGCGATTGACGATGCGTTGCAGGCTGCGGGTGACCAGCGGCGCGATCACCGCGGTCAGCGAGGTGGCGAATACCGCGACGCCCAGCGCGATGATCGACACCGCGAACAGCTTCGCCTCCGGTGTTTGCGGCGTGATGTCGCCGTAGCCCACCGTGCTCATGGTGACCATCGCGTAATAGAACGCGGTCACCAGATCGGTGATCTGCGGCTTGAAGTCCGCGCCCAGATAGTAGGTGCCGAAAGTGGCGTACACCACCAGCATCGCCACCGAGGTCAGCGCGAATAGTGTGCTGGCGGCGATGCTGCTGCGATCGAACTGGCGCCACGCGAATGCCAGCAATGCCAGCATCAGGATGAAATAGGCCAGCAGCAGATGCGCGTGCGCGTGCTGTCCGAACAGCAGGCTGACCGCGGCGAGCGCCGCCAGCAACATCGCCATCGTCCATGCCAGTCGCGAGCGCAGCAGCAGCCCGGCGGCCATGATCAGCATGCCTACGCCGATCAGCAACGGCGGCAGGTACGCAGGGCGCAGTCCGCCCTCGAGATCCCGGTCCAGCAATTGGGCGAGGATGGTTTGCCACCGTGGACCGAGGTCGTTCTGCAGCAGCCAGAAACCGCCGAGCCCGAGCAGGATCGCCAGTGGCACGTGCGGAAACCAGTGACGGCCGCCGACGCGCTGGTGGAATTGCTGCATCCGATTGCGAAGAAGCTGGGTCGGGCTGGGCAGCATCGTTGCCGTGGCCGGGAGCGGGCACTCACCATAGCAAGCTGCCGATTGATGCGCCAACCACGGGCGGCGCCCCGCCTGGTGCGTGACCAATGGCACTGTCGGCGACAGTCCGACGACGGCAGCTTGCGCGGACAATCAGGAGTGTCCCCATGGCCACCAAGGCGATGTCATCCGTCCGGGACAAAGGTGTCGCCGTCCGTGTGCTCGGCGCGGCCATTCTGGGCGGGCTGGTCGCCGGCACCGTCGACATTGGTGCGGCCGCACTGATCAACAGGACCGATCCGTCCGTGATCCAGCAATTCATTGCGGGCGGCCTGCTCGGACCGGCCGCGTTGCAGGGCGGCGCCCATACGGTGTGGCTCGGCCTGTTCCTGCAGTGGGGCATGTCGATTCTGATCGCTGCAATCTTCGTGTTGGCATCGCTGCGCGCGCGTTGGCTCAGGGCGCGCTGGGTGGTCGGGGGATTGGCATACGGGGTGATCGTGTTCGTGGTGATGAACTACGCGGTGGTGCCGCTTTCGGCGTGGCGTCGCTTCAATCACTTCACACCCGCGAGCTTCATTGAAAACCTGGCGGCGATGCTGGTATTCGGGCTGCTCATTTCGATTTGTGCCCGGCGCTTCCTGGGCGCAATGCCGCGGCGCACCTGACCGCACAAACGCGCACGACTCGTGACGATTGCCCTATGCAATTTCGTGCGAACGGGCGTAGAAAGGGACTTTCGCCGTCGTGAAACCCACGCGAGTGGCGCGTGTGGAGCGGCGGCCCTACGTTGAGGGGTCGGCGATGAAATCCGTTCGCGTACGCAGGGTCGGGGTGGCACTGGCGTGTCTGTCGTTGACGTTCGTGGCGGGCGCGGCCACACCGCCCGGCCAGGCAAGGTCCGCCGCGGATCAGGGTATCCAGGGTTTCACTGCGGCCGGCGCGACGAAACAGCAGCAGCTCGAACAGCGTTTCGATGCGCTGCTCAGCGCCAGCGAGATGCGCGATTGGCTGAAGCGGCTGTCGTCCGAACCCAACCATGTCGGCTCGCCGCACGACAAGGCCAATGCCGAATGGATGCTGGCACAGTTCAAGCAGTGGGGCTGGGATGCGCATATCGAGAAGTTCGAGGTGCTGAACCCGGGACCGAAGCAGGAATCGGTGGAACTGGTCGCGCCGACGCATTTCAAGGCCGCGCTGCACGAGCCGCCGATCAAGGGCGACGACACCTCCACCCTGAAAGGCGCGCTGCCGCCCTACAACGTTTATGGCGCCGACGGTGACGTCACCGGCGACCTGGTCTACGTCAACTACGGCATGCCGGACGATTACAAGGAACTCGCGCGGCGCGGCGTCAGCGTCAAGGGCAAGATCGTGATCGTGCGCTACGGTGGCGGCTGGCGCGGGCTGAAACCCGAACTCGCCCACGAGCACGGCGCGATCGGCTGCCTGATCTATTCCGATCCGCGCGATGACGGCTACTTCAGCGGCGACACCTATCCACTCGGCCCGACGCGTCCGCCGGAAGGCGTGCAGCGCGGCTCGGTGATGAAAATGCAGATCCATCCGGGCGATCCGACCACGCCCGGTTACGGCTCGGTGCCAGGCGCGAAACACTTGGCGGTGAACGACGCGAAGACGATCCTGAAGATTCCGGTGCTGCCGATTTCCTACGCCGACGCCACGCCGCTGCTGAAGGCGTTGGGCGGCCCGGATGCGCCGGAAAGCTGGCGCGGCGCGCTGCCGTTCACCTACCACGTGGGTGCAGGTCCGGCCAAGGTGCACATGGTCGTGAAGTCCGACTGGACGATGAAGACGCTTTACGACGTGATCGCGAAACTCCCCGGTTCCAGTGATGCGGACCAGTGGGTGTTGCGCGGCAACCACCACGACGGCTGGGTGTTCGGCGCCTTCGATCCGCTGGCCGGCACGGTTTCGCTGCTGGCCGAAGCCAAGGCCATGGGCACGCTGTACAAGCAGGGCTGGCGGCCGAAACGCACCATCGTCTATGCAAGCTGGGACGGCGAGGAAGAGGGCCTGCTCGGTTCCACCGAATGGGCGGAAACGCACGGCAAGGAGCTTAAAGACAAAGCCGTGCTGTACGTCAATTCCGACACCAATGGGCGCGGCTTCCTGTTCGCGGGCGGCAGCCATTCGCTGCAACACATGGTCAACCAGGTCGCGGCCGGCGTCACCGATCCCGAAACGAAGGTGAGCGTGCAGCAACGCCAGCGCGCGTTCCTGCAGGTGAACGCGAACGAGAAAAGCGCCAGTCCGCGGGTGAAGGAGAGCGCGAAGCTTGCGGGCGAGCACGGCGACATTCCGATCGAGCCGCTGGGATCGGGCTCGGACTACAGTGCGTTCCTGCAGCACCTCGGCATCGCGACGCTGGATCTTGGCTTCGGCGGCGAATCGAACCAGGGTGGCGTGTACCACTCGCGTTACGATTCGTTCGACCATTACATCCGCTTCGGCGACCCGACCTTCGAGTACGGCGTGGCGCTGGCCAAGGTCGCGGGCCACATCATGCTGCGCACCGCCGACGCGGACGTGCTGCCAATGCGCTTTAGCGACTTCAGCAGCACCGTCGACCGCTACATCGACCAGTTGCACAAGCAGGCGGACGACGCGCGCAAGGCCGCCGAGGCGCAGCAGAAGCTGCTCGATGCGAACGCATACAAGCTGGCGTCCGATCCGTTGCACCCGGTCGCGCCGCCCGAGCGGCTGTCCGCAGTTCCCAAGATCGATTTCGCACCACTGGACGCGGCTGCAAAGAAGCTGAAGGAAAGCGCGCAAGCCTATGAAAAGGCGTACGACGTGCGAGCCGACAAGGGGCTGGACATTCCAGCATCGCAACTCGCCCAAGTGAACCGGTTGATGGGCACGCTGGAGCAGCGCCTGCTGGACGAGCAGGGCCTGCCGGGGCGTCCCTGGTACAAGAACCTGATCCAGGCGCCGGGTGAACTGACCGGTTACGCGCCCAAGACCATTCCCGCCGTGCACGAGGCGCTGGACGCGCGCGACTGGAGCCGCGCCGACAAATACGCGGCGGTCACGGCCAAGGTGCTGGACAACTACCGTGCGCAGCTCGACCGATTGACCGCATTGCTGAAGTAGGTTGGGCCGAGCCGCTTTTTGGCGAAGCCCGCAGCCTCGAGTCAAGGCGGGTCAAGACCCGCCTTACAGAACCGGCGTAGCGCGGGGTTTCACCGCGCCATGCAAAGCCGATGAGGGGCGGGTTTCAACCCGCTTTGCACGACAGGAAATGGTGGTGGGCCAAGGCCCGTCCTACGTGGCGCGTTGCGCTCGGCCAATGGGCAGAGGAAGATGGAATCCCCTCCTTCCACGGTGACCCATCATGCGTCACGTCAGGTGGATTCCGTTTCTGATGATGGCCGCGCTCGCCGCGTGCACGCAGCAACCGACGCGGCCATCGCAGGCGCGCGCATCGACCCAGGCAATCGATTACAGCAAGTACCTGCAAGGCACAGTACCGTGGTTCACCTTCACGTCGCTGTACAGTTGGGATTCGGACCAGCTCGGTTACGTGGTGGTGTGGACCTCGCCCCGCCAAGCCTATCGCCTGCAACTGGTCGGTCCGTGTCTTGGCCTGCAGACCGCGGCAGGGATGATCGGCCTGACGTCGCAGGACGGCCTGGTGAGTTCCAATCGTGATGCCGTGATCGCCGGCGGCGACCATTGCAGAATCATGCGCATCGACAGGCTGGACGCGAAGGCGATCCGGGCGGCGCGCGAAAAACCGAAGGCATCCGGCGAAACCAGTCGTTGATCCGCAACGCGCGCTGGTGCCCGCGTCCCATGCCGGGCCCGTGGCCTCCGGAAGCCTGAACGTTTTGCTCGTCATTCCGGAATACTCGCGCCATCCATGGCGCTCGCGCTACGCGCCGCCTTCGGCGTTCGCGCTTGCAATGGTGCAATCGCAATCCCTCTTTCGCGGGAATGAGCACGGTGTTGGTAATTTTCGTTTCCGGCCCCACAAGGTCAGCGATGGTCTTGGCTTCTTGACGGCTGCACGGGTGACGCGTCGGAGCGGCGCGATGCGTTTGACGCGATGGGCAATTCGGACCCTTCGACGCAACAGCAAGTTGTCGCCGGAATTGCTGTAGCGCAGCACAAACGCCGTGCGAGTTCGGCGTTGGGCATCGCAAAATATCCATGTACGACAGGGCAATCACGGTGGCCTGCATGCGGGTCTATGCGTTTGGTGCAGCGCAAATTGACACCGGTGTCATAGCTGACCAAACTTGCAGGTGTTCACCTTGCGTGGGGCGTCATGGACGCAATGGTCCATCAACCGGGTCGGCCGATGCATGATTCGGCGCAGCCATTTCTGGCGGCCGACGTGGGCGGCACGCATGCGCGCATTGCGCTGGTGCGGGCTTCGGGTGCCCACGCTCATGGCGTCGAAGTGCTCGCCTATCACAAGTTTGCTTGCAGCGAGCATCCGACGCTCGGCGGTTTGCTGCAGGCGTTCATCCAGGCCGAAGCGGCCGGATCGGTGCGTGGCTGCGTGTTCGCCTGCGCCGGACACGTGGTGGGCGACGACGTGATGCACGACAACCTCGCATGGCCGATCAGCCTGTCGCGCCTGCGCGGCGCGTTGGGCTTCGACGAGCTGATCGTACTCAACGATTTCGAGGCGCTGGGGTACGCGCTCGCCAACGCGCAGCATCCGGATGCGCGGTTGCTGTGCGGACCCGATACACATCGGGCGGGCCCGACGCTGGTGGTCGGGCCGGGCACGGGGCTGGGCGCGGCCGTGCACGTTTCCACGCCCGCGGGCGCGTTCGTGATCGCGACCGAAGCCGGGCAGGTGGATTTTGCGCCGCAAACCGTCCGCGAGCGCGAAGTGCTGTCGCGGCTGGCGCCGGATGGCGAATACGTTCCGTGCGAACGCATCCTGTCCGGACCGGGGTTGCTGACGCTGTATCGGACGCTGTGCGAGTTGGATGGCACCTTGCCGACACTAGCGAATCCGGAAGCGGTCGGCGCTGCCGCCCGCGCGTACGCCGACCAGCGGGCAACGGAGGCGATCGATCTGTTTTGTGCGTCGCTTGGAAGTTTCGTCGGCAACCTCGCGATGACGTTCATGGCCGGCGGCGGCGTGTATCTCGCCGGCGGCTTTCTTTCCTCGATGTTCGACCTGCTGCATCGAAGTGATTTTGCAACGCGGTTCGTGCATGGACGAAGCGTCCGCGCGTTCCTGGAGCGCGTGCCCGTGCGTGTCATCGAGCATGGGCGGAACGGCGTGCTGGGCGCCGCACGGTTTTACATCGACCGCCGGAGGTTCGCTCCGCCGGCGCAGGAATCCACGACGGAGTGCAACCCGGCGAAGTGAGTCATTGAACAACGCATGATCGCAACACGCCGCGCGCACGTTCGAACGGTGCATCACGGCGGGCCCGATCGACAACCAGCGAGGGGTAAACAGCCATGCCCATGGTGCATCGCAAGAGTTCATTGTCAGTGGCCATATCGGCCGCATTGTTCGCGGCGTTCGCGACTTCGGCGGCGGCAGCGCCGCAGGTCGCGACCCAGGTTGATAGCTCGTCCGCGCAGGCGACGACGCAGACCGCGCCCGCGACCGACCAGGCGCAAGCCAAGAAGCCCAAGGCCGGCACCACGCCCGAAAACGAAACGCCGGCCACGTTGTCGGTGGTCAACGTGGTGGGCGTGCGTGCGTCGCAGATGCGCGCGATCGAGTTGAAGCGCATCGCGCCCAACATCCAGGACAGCATCACGGCCGAAAGCATCGGCCAGTTGCCCGACGTCACCATCACCGACGCGTTGCAGCGCGTGACCGGCGTGCAGATCAACCGCGACGCCGGCGTCGGCACCTCGGTGGACGTGCGTGGCCTGCCGGAAGTCGGCACGATGTTGAACGGCGAGGTGTTCATCACCCCCAACCAGATCGATTCGCAGCAGCCCGATTTCGAGATGCTGCCTGCGACCTTGTTCCGCGGCGTGGACGTGATCAAGTCGCCCACCGCCAACATGCTCGACTCGGGCATCAGCGGTGATTTGAACCTGCATACCTATCGGCCCTGGGATCTGCCGAACGGGTTCACCTACAGCTATTCCGCGCACGGGCAATATGGCGA